>TARA_R110002126_G_scaffold10527_1_pt1 | contig 51218 bp, 61 predicted proteins | sample TARA_R110002126 | Tara Oceans TARA_R110002126 (sample SAMEA4397536) | marine metagenome | biome: Polar Biome; feature: [DCM] deep chlorophyll maximum layer (ENVO:01000326); material: water (ENVO:00002006), including particulate matter (ENVO:01000060) such as... | depth 30 m | reverse complement strand
GGCCAAGCTGTTGAATGAAACGTTGCAGCAAGAGTGGAAGACTGACGAAGACCTTACCAAGCTTGCTGACAAAACAGTGAATGATGCCGCAAAGGCGCCGGAAAACGCCTGAGGATGAATGTGGCGGGCGGGGGTGTTCGCCCCCCTGCCCGTCAATCAAATTTCATCAGATTTGGGTTTTCAAATGTGGTTGCCCTGATCCGAACGGTTTTGTCTGGCGCAAGCGGTCGGATCATACCGTCATTGCGATCCTTGATGTTACTTTTTCGGCGAAATGTCTTCATTTTTCAAGGAAACATGCCGCCGATCATGCGTTACCCATGGTTCAACCGTCCGGGCTGATGCCCGCATTGTCCAGCAGCGTCGCCACCGACGAAAACGCCACTTCGGGTGCGGTCTGCTCTGATTTGCGTTGCGTGAGGAATGCCTCGCACGGGCCGGAAAAGGCAATGGCACGGTCCAGTTCGGGGTTGCTGCCGCTCCGGTACGCGCCAATGCGGATCAGTTCTTCCATATCGGCATGGGCGGCCAAGGCGCGGTGCGCCGCAGTCAGCAGGATATATTCCAATTCACTATGGCATTCGGGCAGCGTCCGCGAAACGCTGGATAAAAGATCGATCGCCGGATAGCGCCCCTTTTCCGCGATGCGCCGATCCAGCACGATATGCCCGTCCGTGATCCCGCGCACGGCGTCGGCAATCGGGTCGTTCATATCGTCACCATCCACCAGAACCGTAAAGATTGCTGTGATGTCACCCTTGCCCTCGGGCCCCGGTCCGGCGCGTTCCAGCATCTGGGGCAGTTCGGAAAACACGGTTGGCGGATAGCCCTTTGCCGTTGGCGGCTCGCGCGAGGCAAGGCCGATCTCGCGCTGCGCCATGGCAAAACGCGTCACGCTATCCATAAGCAACAGAACATGCTGCCCTTGATCGCGGAAATATTCCGCCACCGCCATCGCCGTCCACGCTGCCTGACGCCGGGTGAGAGGCGGCTCATCGCCCGTGGCCACAACCAGAACGGCCTTTTTCATGCCCTCAGGCCCCAGATCAGATGCGATGAAATCCTGCACTTCACGGCCACGTTCACCGACCAGCGCCATGACCACCACGTCGCATTCCGTGTGGCGGGCAAGCATCGCCATCAAGGTTGATTTACCAACGCCCGATCCGGCAAAAATCCCAAGACGCTGACCACGGCACAGCGGTGTAAAGATGTCGAGCGCGCGCACATGGGTGGCCAGCTTTGGCCCGATCCGCTTGCGGTCAAAGGCACCGGGCGGCGACCCGCGCAACGGGCATGCTATGCTGCCCTCGGGCAGATGGCCCTTGCCATCAAGCGGCTTGGCAGATGCGTTGATCACCCGGCCTTTCCAGCTTTCGTCGGGACGAATTACATCACCGCTGGTTTCGACCTCGACCCGGTCCCCCGCCGCCACACCGCGCCACGACCCGAACGGCAGCAGCTCAGTGCCCTGCGCGCTCAGGCCCACGACCTCGGCATGGACAGGCCTATCAGCGCCATAAACAATGCAACGATCCCCGATGCCAAGCACCCGTTCCAGCCCGACCGCCGTCAGCGTAATGCCCGTGATCGCCCGCACTTCGCCGGTGATTTGGGCGTCGCCTGCGTTCCGCGCAAAGCTTGTCAGCTCGGAAAAGATGGTTTGCATGAATAATTTCCTCTATGAGAGAAGGTTATTATTTACTATACAAGAATTAACTAGGGGGTAGTATAAAAATGAACTTGTCTAATCTTTCTATCTTTGGCCTAGCTTCTGACCGGATGACATGGCTCGCCGCACGGCAACAGGTAACGTCGGAAAACATCGCGAACTCGGCGACGCCCAGCTTTCAGGCGCGCGACGTGACTTCCTTTCAATCGATGCTGGAAAACCGGACGTCCACCGATGCGGGGCTTGTCACAACCCACGCCAACCACATTTCCGGCACATCCGTTTCCGCCCCGGGCATCCGCGAGGTCAACGACAGCACGGCAACGGCCGCAACGCTGGATGGCAATACTGTGAACCTAGAAGACCAAGCGATCCGTTCGGCTGATATTAGCGACCAATACAGAATGGCAGCACAGCTCTACCGCAAGAGCTATGATCTTCTGACAATGGCAGTCACCGGCAGCAGGTAAGGAAAACTCATGGATCCTCTTCAGTCTATCGCCCGTATCGCCGCCAGCGGCATGACCGCACAAACGGCACGCCTGCGGGTCATTTCGGAAAACGTCGCCAATGCTGAATCCACCGGCACCACCCCGGGGGCCGATCCATTTCGCCGTAAAACCATCAGCTTTTCAGAACTGGTCGACCGAAATAATGGCGCATCAATGGTCGAGGTCGGGCGCGTTGGGCGCGACCAATCTGATTTCCGGTTGGATTTCGACCCCTCGCACCCTGCCGCCGATGAAACCGGCTATGTCAAACGGTCGAATGTCGACCCGATCATCGAGATGGCAAACATGCGCGAAGCGTCGCGCAACTACGAAGCCAACATGAACATGTTCGAAGCCGGTCGCCGGATGCGTGGCCAGATGCTCGACCTGCTGAAGTGATGTCAAAATGAGCGATCCTGCCTCCCTGATTTCCTCTGCCGCGGTCCGCGGTGCCTATCGCACCTCGCAATCCCTCACGGGGCAAAAAGGCGAAGGTGCTGCCGAAGAGGTCAGCGCCACCAGCTTTTCCAACATGGTGCGCAGCGCCTCGGAAGCCGCGCTTGAAACCGTGCGCGCAGGCGAGGCAACAGCGCAGGCCGGACTGCGCGGCGAGGCCGATACCCAAAACGTAGTGGAAGCAATGTTGGCAATGGAATCCACCGTCAAAGTGGCCGTTTCCGTCCGCGACCGCTTTGTCGAAGCGTATCAGGAAATCCTGCGGATGCCGATCTAGGCCATGACAGAGGTCCAAGCCTATGATGTCATCTCAGACACCGTGTTGGCCGTGCTTTTGGCATCCGGTCCGGTGCTGGGCGTGGCGCTGGTTATCGGGCTTGTGATCGCATTCTTTCAGGCGCTGACCCAAATTCAGGAAATGACGCTGACTTTCGTCCCCAAGATCGTGATGATCTTTGTGACCCTGCTGGCCGCGACCCCCTTTATGTATGCCACGCTCAAAAGCCTGTCGGATACGGTCTTCGATCTGATCGGGAGCGGCGGACTATGAGGGGCGCGCGGTCATTCGTCTGGGCCGGAGTGTTGGCGCTGATGTTGTGCAATGCGGCGGGGGCCGAAGGCTGGGCACGGTTCTACGTCCCCACGCAAAAACCCAGCGTCGCACCATCTGCCGCCAGCCGTTCGGCACGGGGCGACGACATTGGCATCTGCATCCGCGAAATTCTTGCTGCACAAGCCCGCCACGGCATTCCCGACAACCTGCTGTTGGCCATCGGGCTGCAAGAAGCGGGCACCCGGCGAAACGGGCATTTCACGGTCTGGCCCTTTGCGGTCAACGCCGCTGGCACGGGGCGTCTTTTCGACAACCGCGCGGCCGCGTTGGAATGGGTGGCGAAACGGCAGCGGGCGGGCGTGCAATCAATCGATGTGGGATGTATGCAGATTAACCTGCGCTGGCATCCTGATGCCTTTGTTGATGCCAGCCAAGGGTTCGATCCGCGTACAAATGTTGATTATGCGGCGCGTTTTCTGAAACGGCTGCACAAACGCACCGGCGACTGGATACAGGCCGCAGGTGCGTATCATTCGTTCGAGCCACAGTACCGCGATGCCTATCTGAGCAGGCTGCAAAGAAATATATCGGCTGCAAACGCCGGTTTGCCGGAATTCATCGCGCTCGCCAATGCCACGGGAACATATCGTGCCGCCCCCCGCACCGCGCCGCGTAAACCTGCTGGCAGCGTAGCTGTGGCGCGGGGCACATGGGGCGCCGAGTTGGGCGGGGATGAAAATTCACGCACCTCGCTATATTCAGCGCAAGAAATCCAACCCGTGCTGCCACAGTTCACGACCATCACCTCAGAGACAACGGGATGAGCGACACACCCCCTTCCACGCTGCCAAGTCTGGCCATGCTGCGCGCCAACAAAGACATCGGTTTTGCCGTCGGTATGGCGCTGGTGCTTGCCGTTCTGTTCCTGCCGCTCCCCCCGATCCTGCTGGATTTGGGGCTGGCACTGTCGCTCTCTCTTAGTGTGCTTATCTTTATGGTGGCGCTCTGGATTCCGTCACCGCTCCAGTTCAACTCCTTTCCCACGTTGCTGCTGGTCACCACCATGCTGCGGCTATCGCTCAACGTGGCCTCGACCCGGTTGATCCTTAGTCAGGGCCATACCGGGCTGCATGCCGCTGGTGACGTGATCCAAGGGTTTTCCAAGTTCATCGTGGCGAATAACTTCGTCATCGGTGTGGTGATTTTTGCGATCCTCATCGTGATCAACTTTGTGGTCATCACCAAAGGGTCAGGCCGGATCGCCGAGGTCGCCGCGCGGTTCTCACTTGATGCGATGCCGGGCAAGCAGATGGCGATTGACGCCGACATGGGTGCAGGTCTGATCGACGAAGACGAGGCACGCAAACGTCGCAAGGAACTGGAAGACGAAAGCGCCTTTTTCGGTGCGATGGATGGTGCCTCAAAATTCGTGCGCGGTGATGCGGTGGCCGGGCTTATCATCACCTTGATCAATGTCATCGGCGGCATTCTGATCGGTGTCCTGCAACGCGGTATGTCTGTGGGCGATGCGGCAAATGTCTTTACCTCATTAACCATCGGGGACGGGCTGGTCAGCCAGATTCCGGCGCTTGTCGTGTCGCTTGCTGCCGGTCTGATCGTCACCAAGGGCGGTACGCGCGGCGCTGCAAACGAGGTGGTTCTGAACCAACTGTCGAGCTTTCCCAAGGCGCTTTATATGGCGGCCCTGTTGCTGTTTGGCATTGGCCTATTGCCCGGCTTTCCGCTGTTTGTCTTTGCCGTTCTGGCAGCCGCAATGAGCGTTCTGGGCTATTTCATCCAACGCGCCGCAGCCGAAGCCGCCATTGAGAAAAGCCACGCGGAAGCGCTGGAAAAACAGCAAAAATCCATCCCCGACGCCGATGCCAATTCGATGCGCCTGGACGAGCTGCGGCTGGTCATGGGCGAAGGATTGGTCGGACTGGCCAACCGTCCTGATGCGGTGTTGCCAAGCAAGATTAAATCTCTGCGCAAACATTTTGCCGAGGAATACGGATTTCCGATGCCGTCGGTCAGGATCAAGGACGACCCGACCCTGCCCATCAACAGCTACACTTTTCAGGTGCACGGCGTCGATGTTGCCCGCGGCGATATCCGGGCCAATCAGATGATGGTGATCAATCCTGATGGTGCAGCACTGCATCTGCCCGGGGAACAGACCCGCGAACCGACATTCGGGTTGGATGCGCTGTGGGTGGATCAAAATGTTGCAGGTCAGGCCGAGGCCAGTGGATTTACCGTGGTCGACCCCGAAAGCGTCATCACCACCCATCTGACCGAGGTGGTCAAAGAGAACATGGCCGAACTGCTGACCTATGGCTGTGCCAAGGAAGCCATTGATGGGCTGGACCGCAATTATCAGAAACTGGTGTCCGACCTGCCTGTGCCATCGCCCGCGATCATGGTGCAACAGGTGTTGCAGGCATTGCTGCTGGAACGCGTATCCATCCGCAACCTGCCGCTGATCGTCGAAGCCATGGCCGAGGCAACACGTCAAACCAGCAAGCCCACCTTGATCCTTGAAACCGTTCGCCGCCGCCTGTCGAGCCAGATTTGCCAAGGGCTGGCCGACGATCAGGGTTTCGTGCCGGTGATCACCCTGTCGCCCGCGTGGGAGACCGAGTTTATCGAGGCGGTAAAGATTGTCGGAGACGACCGCACCTTTGTCATGTCGCCAAAACGGGTTCAGGAATTCGTCCTGCAAGCCCGCCAACAAATCCAACGGTTTGCCAGCGACGACGCGTGGCCCGCGTTGATGGTCAACCCCGAGGCCCGGACCTATGTGCGTTCGATGCTCGAGCGGGTCAGCCCCATGACGCCGGTTATTTCCAACGCCGAAGTGCACCGCAAAGTGTCGTTGCGGACGGTCGCCACCATCGGGTCTTAAGCAGTGGATCTCTCTGCCTTTCTGACGGACGCGCTGATGGGGTACTTCGTGGTTTTTGCGCGGCTCGGGGCGACTTTGCTGTTTATGCCGGGCTTTGCCGAACCGTCGATTCCAGTGCGCCAGCGGCTGCTGTTCGGTCTGATCCTAAGCGCCGCGCTTTATCCCGCCACCGGCGTGGGCCCCATCAGCGAGGACCGCCCCACAGCGCTTTTGTTGATCTTTGGCGCGGAAATCACCATCGGGCTGTGGATTGGTTTGGTCGCACGAACATTGATGTCGGCGATGCAATTCGCGGGCTATCAAATCGCGCTGATGTCAGGCCTTGCCAATGCGCTGGCCCCGAATATCGGGGCCTTTGAGGGGGCGACCAGCATGGCGGCGATGCTTTTGGTCGGGGCCACCGCATTGATCTTTGCCACTGATCTGCACCATCTGATTATTGAATCGCTGCTGATGTCTTATCGGGTGTTCCAGCCGGGAAATTTCATGCTGTCCGATCTGATGGATCAATACGCGCGCGCGGTTCAGTACAGCCTGTACCTTGGCCTATCGATTGCCGCGCCGTTTTATGTGGCTGGGCTGGTGCTGAACGTCGGAATGGGTCTGGCCAACCGCATGATGGCCAGCCTTCAGGTCTTCTTTATCGCGCAGCCTTTGCTGATCGCGGCGGGGTTGGCATTGATGGTGCTGGCAATCCCGACCATGATGCGCGGGTTCCTTCAACCCTTTGCGGAATGGCTGACAACCTACGGATTCTAGATAAATGTCGGAAGAAGACAAAAGTTCAAATACCGAAGAACCGACCGAAAAGAAATTACGGGACGCGCGCAAGAAAGGTGACGTGCCGCAATCGCGTGAAACCGGCACTGCCATGGTGGTCTTTGCACTGCTGATGATCTTGACCTTTGTACTGCCGGAATCGGCCAGCCGCCTTGTCGAGGCACTGCAAAGCCCGCTGTTGGGGGCCGGCGTGACCGCCATTGGCACGGGTGATACAGGCGTGGCCGAAGCAGGTATTGTGCTAAAAACGCTTGGCTTTACGCTTGGCATGGCGATGGTCCCGATTGCAGCGATCATGGTACTGGCCGCGCTTTTCGGGGTCATGGTTCAGGGCGACACGGTTGTCGCAGTCGAGCGGATCAAACCAAAGCTGTCAAAACTTAACCCGTTGTCGGGATTTAAACGACTGTTCTCGGTCGATGCATTCGTTGAATTCCTCAAGAACACGGCCAAGGTTCTTGTCATTGGCGCGCTCACCGTCTGGGCGGTGCGCGACGTTGCCCAGCAGCTGGGACAAGCCCAAGGGCTCCTGCCTGAAAGTCTGGCTGCGGCGACGCTGGACAAAGTGCGCTGGATTTTCATTGCCACCACGGTGTTTCTGGTCCCGATCGCGCTGGCCGACATTCTGTGGAAACGGTCGCAATGGAAGAAAAAGCAGATGATGAGCCTGAAGGCTGTCCGCGATGAACACAAAGACAGCGAAGGCGACCCGCATATTCGCGCCAAACGCGCCGATCTGCGCCGCGCGCGGGCACGGCAGCGGATTGCGCAGGCGATCCCGACCGCCAGCGTTATTCTGACCAACCCAACCCATTTCGCCGTCGCGCTGAAATACGAACAGGGCAAAGATGACGTGCCCGTCTGTGTTGCAAAAGGTGCCGATGTGATGGCGCACCGTATCCGTGAACTGGCGCGCGAACATGACATACCGATGATCGAAAACCGCCCCCTGGCGCGGGCGTTGCACAGCACCGTCGAGGTCGATCAGCGCATCCCGATGGAACATTGGCAGGCCGTGGCGGAAATCATCGGGTTCGTAATGGACATGCGACGGAACGTTCGGCGCAAGCCGCCCGAAGGTTCGACGCTGCGCGACCAGTAACGATCAGCGCAGGCGCAGACCCTCAAGGTTCCTGTCGGCGGGCAGCTTTGAACGCTCGAGGATGATCTTGGTGATCAGCCGGGCACGTACCAGACTAAAGGCCCCCATGATCTGCGCCGCGTCACGTTCAGGCATGGCACCGATCACCTCTACTGCGGTCTCGATGTCAATTTCGTCCATGATGCCCGCAGCCACCTGCGGCTTCATGTTTCGATACAGCTCGACAAGCTTGGTCATGTCCTTCGCGTTGGAGTCTTCGATAAACTGCAACTGGGCACCGATTTCATCCCGAACCTTGGCAAGGCGCACCTGTTCGGCCTTCAGGCTTTCCTGCGCAAGGGCCAGACGCGCCTCGCGGTCCGCCACGGTCTGGCGCTGATCATTAAGAAGGGCGCGTTCTTCGGCGATGGCTTCGGCAATCACATGGCTGGGTTCGCACATCCCGCTGCTGCCGGGTGCCGTGGCATCATAGGTTTCCGCTGGCAAGGTGGGCGCGATTTCAACCGACAGGGGCGCATTGCCGCCCGGTGTTTCAGCGGTGGCAGCCATCGGAACCAGCCCGACCGACAGCTTCAAAACCGCAGTAACACCCAACCCCAGAACGATGAGTTTCGGCACCGAGAGCCAGCTCATTCCTTGCGTTCCTTGGTGATGTCAAAAAACGTGCGTACCAAATCAGACTTCCCCGGAACCGAAGACTGCCCCCGGACCGGGTTCTTTACCTTCATAGGTGCTTCTTTTTGCGGCGTACTCGCCATGTCACGCTCGGCCATCGGGCGGCGGGTCTTTTTCATGGGCGGCTCGACACGTCGGGTGACAGCGCTGAGCGTGCGCAGGTCTTCGACCGATTTGGTGGATTGATCCACAGCGCTGGAAAACGCCCCAACCATTGGTGCCATTTCACGCAGGGTCAGCATCAAGTTACGCACCCGTCGGTCCAATATATAGGCATAGACCAGCGTGCCGATCAGCAGCACGATTATGACGGCATCAATCAAGGCTGGCAGCATCTGCGATCCCCTCTTCCTTATTCTTTGGCAGCAAAGAATGAATGACCCGCAGCGCCAGTGCGCCATTGCTGCGCTGGCCAAACGATGCCTCGAACATCGGCTTTGCGTTCACCATGCCGATTACCGGCGTGTCCAATGTCATACCCAGATCAAGGACGTCGCCGGGGGCCCAGCCCAAGACCTCGCGCAGCGGAACAGTCATCTCCCGAAGCACACCGGTCACCGTCACCGTGGTGCCGGATATCTGCGTGTTCATTTCGCGGCGCGAACTGCTGTCCCCGCCCGATCGCCCCCCCAGAAACGGTTGGGCCAACTGTGCGCTGACTTCGTCCAGTGCACCATAGGGCAGGATCAAGGTCATATGCCCGTTGCGATCTTCAAAGTTCAGGCGCAACCGGACACGCAGCGTTGCTGTGGTTGGCGGTACCAGCAAAACGGACCTAGGGTTTGATTCAAGCGTGTGCGTCGTGAAGGTGACTGGGCTGACCTCGGCAAAACAACTGCTGAGACCGTTTAGACACAATTCGGCCAGACGGCGACCCAGCTTTTGCTCGATCGCCGTAAGCCCGCGCGGTTTCCATTCGTTAGGCTGCGCCCTGCGCCCGCCCAACATTATTTCCAGCACTGAAAACAACAGATCGGGTTCGATCACGCAGGCCACTTGGCTGTCCCAAGGATCCGCCGATGCTACAGCAATAAGCGACGGCGTCTTAACCGTTTCCATTGCGTCTTCGTAGGGCATGTAATCGAGCGACATCAGATCGATTTCGGGCGCGATGGTGCAATAGGATTTCAGATCGGGCACCAGCGCCAAAAGCAGCCGGTCAATAATGATCTCTAGCGTTGGCAACCGCTCAAAGCTTTCGCGGGCCTCGCGGATCATCGTTTCTTCAAGTGTTTCGTCGGGTCGGGTCGCTGTCATGCTCATTGAACCACCATATCTGCAATGAGAATTTCAACCGGCGCTTCGGTGTGGCCCACTGCACGTGCGCGCCGCAGCAATTCGGTTTTTATCAGGGCCAACCCCTGGCTGCCCCTTAAGTCGCTGACATGCAGTTGGCGCAGGAAATCCTGAAACGTGTCGCGCAGATAAATCTCGCGTGCCACCAACCGGTCGGCACCTTCGCGCGTGTCATCGTAAACCATCAGCATATTCAGCTTTAGAAACCGGCTGGACTGCCGTCCGTTTATCCCGGTGTCGGTGACGTTTACGATGATTTCGGGAAAGGGGATTACCGGCATATCGCCCGGATCGATCTCACTTACGCCATGCGCACCCGCATCAGCTTCGTCGCCATGCTCTGCACCTGCGTGATCTTGGGGCTGCTCATCATCCGTGCCCTCTGCGGGCGCGGCTTTGCTCAGGCCGACCATCGACAACACCTTGTCGGACCCGATAGCCAACGTAACCCCGCCGACCGCGGCAAGGATGCACAGTACGCTTACTGCAAGAATGACAAGAGTCTTTTTCACCTTCATAGCTTTGACAAAGACCTGTACATTTACATGAAAAACAAGAATAGATAGAACTCAAAACAAGTTTTAATGCAATACAAACATGTTTATTTGTTGAATAATCAAGTATAAACTTGTGTGTACTTGCCTCCTACGGGTCAACCGGGAACGTTGGAGGCCATACTGCCAAGCGAGGACACGTGCGTCAGATTGTCGATAACCTTAAGGATCTAGGCCCACGGCGACTGGCCCTGTTGGGCGGTATCGGGCTGGCCATCGTTGCGGCTGTGTTTATCGGTGCCCGTACAATATTCGCGCCCGCCTTTGTGCCGCTTTACAGCCAGCTTAGCCCCGGCACCGCATCGCAGATGATGCAAACCCTTGAACAAGCAGGCCTGTCTGTCGATCTGTCACGAAATGGCGATACGATATCGGTCGCGGAAACCGAGATTGCCCGCGCGCGTATGGCCCTTGCCGATGCCGGGTTGCCGGGCGAAGGCGTGCCTGGTTGGGAAATCTTCGACAACATGTCCGGCATGGGGATGAACTCCTTTATGCAAAAGGTGAACCGGCTCCGTGCGCTTGAGGGTGAATTGGCCCGGTCCATTCAGACCATCAACGGCATCACGGCCGCGCGGGTGCATCTGGTATTACCCGAACGGGCCGCGTTTTCGCGATCACGTCCCGAGGCCAGCGGATCGGTCATCGTGCGCTCACAGGCCAACACAACCATGTCCCGCAGACAGGCGCAGGCCATTCAGGCGTTGGTCGCCTCGGCTGTGGCTGATCTAGACGCCCAAGACGTAACCGTGCTTTCCGCCTCGGGCGAGACGATATTGGCCAAGGAAGACGGCGGGACATCAGATTTTTCGCTGCAAAGCCAACGCGGTATGATCGAAGAGCAGCTGGCCCAGAAGGTAGAGGCGATCCTGAACGCCCGTGTCGGCCCCGGCAATACCCGTGTGCGGGTCAGTGTCGATCTTACCACCGAAAGAGAAGTCCGCGTCTCGCGCAGCTTTGACCCCAACCAGCAAGTCGCCCGGTCGATTGAAACCCGCGTGCGGAATTCAAACGAAACGGACCCGGCGGCGGGCACCGTGGACGTGGCCAACAATATCCCCGATGAACTGCGCGAAGACGGGGCCGGAGGCGGCGGGCAATCAACCCGCAGTGAAAACGACGAAGTCATCAACTATGAAATCGGCTCCGTCCAAAGCGAAGTGGTCCGAGAACCCGGTGATATCGAACGGATATCCGTTGCCGTGCTGGTCAATGGCAGCTACGGAACCCTGCCCGACGGCACAGAAGGCTATATCGAACGCTCGGATGAAGAGATGCAGCGTCTGCGGCAATTGGTCAGCACCGCCATCGGTTTTGACGAAACGCGCGGTGATCAGGTGCAGGTCGACAGCCTTCAGTTCTTGGATTTCGATGCCGATTTCAGCAACCCCATCGGGCGCGGTTTCGGTGCCATTCTGGCCGACAACACCATGTCTATTCTGCGCGCACTGTTCGGGCTGGCGCTGGTTGCCATCATCATGGTGTTTGGTGCCAAACCGTTGCGCATGATCCTTGATGCCACCACGCTTACGCCGTCTTTGGCGGGTGCCGGTGGTGACGCTGCTCTGCTCGCGGGGCCTGAACCCACGCAACGCGCGCTGCCCGGTAAAAACACCCCGCCCCGTCTGGGAACCTCGCCGTCTGGACAGACCGGAACGCTGCTTGACCCACACGAAGAAATCCCCCGCGAAATGGTGCAACTGGCCTCGGTCGAGGGGGCGGTACGTCACAGCCAGATCAGGGCCGTCGCGGCATTGGCAGAGAACAACGCAGACGATGCCTTGCGGGTGCTGGGTGAATGGCTGACGGAAAAGGATGACAAATGATCTCCAGATTGAACCTGCGCAATTTTGACGACGATGGCACCGCACCGACCGGTAATCCGGACGTCACCGCCGACGAAGAGATCGCGGCGCGGATCGCCAAAGCGCATAAACAGGGCCATATCGAAGGCTATCTGACCGGCGCAGACGCCGGGCGCGCGGAGATGGCCAAAACAATGGAAAAAGCGCAGACCGAAATGGTCGAGACGCTGAGCCAAGAACTGGCGCGGCTTGCCGTTGCTGCCGAACAGCGGCACGAGGCGCTTGTCGCACAGGTGGTCGGCTTTACGCTCCAGACCTGCGAGATCATCTTTCCCGAAATCATTGAACGCATGTCCGCCGAACGGGTCAGAAAAACCGCAACGAAGTCGTTGAAAATGGCCATCGGATCAAGCCGGATCCGGGTCCGTCTTTCCCCCGCCACACTGGCCGAAATCGGTCCGGAACTGCGGATGCAAGCCGTCCGCCACCAATGCGATCATGCGCTAGAGCTTCAGGCCGATCCCGACCTGCACGTAGGCGATGCGCGCATGGAATGGGACCACGGCAGCCTCGACTACGGTTTCCAAAAAATCTGCGACCGGCTTTTGGCCGAACTGCGCGACACTCATAAACGGGCGATAGATGCTCAGAAGGATAAGGACGGACATGGACAAGCCTGACCTGGAAAACCCTAAAACCAACGCTGAAACCGATGCGCAATCGCCGGCGTCGCCCGCCCTTGCCGACGCGCTTGGCCAACCTGTTTCACCCGACGCAAACCACGACAAAACCGTGTTCCCCAACCTAGACAGAGAAGACCCGACACTTGACGGGGTCGACGCGGCGCGCCTTCAACAAGGCGGCGCTGGCATCAATGCGATGCTGAACGTCGGGCTTGATGTGCAGGTCGTGCTGGGACAGGCGCGCATGCCGATCTCGCGGCTGTTGGAACTGACACGCGGTTCGATCGTGGAACTGAACCGTAAAATCGGCGCGCCTGTCGATTTGATGGTCAGTGACCGGTTGGTTGCCCGTGGGGATCTTGTCAAAGTCGGAGAAGACCGTCTGGGCGTGTCGTTGACCCAGATCGTCAAGGATTATGTCCCTGACTAATTTCGATCATCCGCTTCGGTACGCGCCGGGCCGGCTTTTGCTGGCCGGGCTGGTGCTGTTTGGCACCGCCGGGATTGCCGCTGCACAGGATGGCGGGTTTCTGGGGGCGTTGTCCGATGTGGTGGGCAATGCAGCCCCTGGCAGCGACGAAAACGCCAATCTGTCCGGCCGGATCGTACAGTTCATTGCCCTGATCACTGTGCTTAGCATTGCCCCGGGGCTGCTGGTCGTGATGACCAGCTTTACGCGGTTTGTTATTGTTCTTTCCATGCTCCGCTCGGCCTTGGGGCTGAACCAGACGCCCCCTAATATCGTGCTGACATCGCTTGCGCTGTTTATGACCTTTTTTGTGATGCAACCGGTGTTCGAAGACGCGTACGAAGGTGGGCTCGTCCCCCTGTTGAACAACACGCTGGCCGAAGAACAGGCGATCGAGCGGATCGCGGACCCGTTCCGCGCCTTTATGTTCGTCAACACGCGGCCTGAGGATTATGCGCTGTTCGTTAACGTCACTAAGACGGATGAAGAGGCAGAGCAAACGACCCTACCAGAAACCGCCTCAGAGGCCACCTTTCGCCATCTTGTGCCGGCCTTTATGATCTCGGAGCTGCGCCGCGCCTTTACCATCGGGTTTTTGATTTACCTGCCCTTTGTCGCCATTGATCTGATCGTCGCCTCGGTCTTGATGAGCGCAGGGATGATGATGCTTCCGCCCGTTCTGATCTCGTTGCCGTTCAAGGTTATTTTCTTTGTGCTGATCGACGGTTGGTACATGCTCGCGGGGTCATTGATCGAAAGTTATGTACCGTTGGCCAGCGGATGACCTGCGCTTGAGAAGGAGTGTTTTATGACCACCAATACCCTTACCGAAGGTCGCAGCACCGCGATCAAGCTCAAGAAGATGAAAGGCCCGACCAAGGCCGCCATCACCTTTTTATGCTTGGGCGAACAGGCCGGATCAAAGCTGATGCAAAGGCTTGGCAGCACCGAAATTGAACGCATCACAGCCGCCATGAGCCAGCTGGGGCCGATTTCGTCCGAAGTGGTCGAGGCGGTACTCGCCGAATTCACGGAAAAGGTCGTGAGCGGGACCGGTTCTGTCGTGGGGTCGATGTCGACAGCTGAATCGATGCTGCGCAAATTCCTGCCCGACGATCAGGTTGCCGACATCCTGAACAACGTCCGCACCAACAAGCGCGAAGACGCGATGTGGCGCGGTTTTGGGGCGCTGAACGAAACGGTGATCGCAAACTACCTGAAGGGTGAACATGATCAGACTGCGGCGGCGATCCTTAACAATGTGGATACGGCAGTCGCGGCCAAGGTGCTGCCGCTTTTGGGTGCCGAGCGTATGCATGACGTGGCCGAGCGTATGATCACGATGGAGGCCGTCCCCCTCCACATGATGCAGCAGATCGAAGAAACGCTGAAACTGGACATCATGTCGGATGCGATACACACCAGTTCGGCTGAAACGCATCAACGCATGGCGGATCTGTTCAACAAACTGGATGTTCAGGCCTTTGAACAACTGTCTGGTGCCCTGAACACACGGGTCCCCGAGGCGTTTCAGGCGATCAAGCAACGCATGTTCGTCTTTGACGATCTGATCAAACTGAACATGCAGGACATTTCCCAAGTGATGCGCGGGCTTGAGGGCGAGACGTTGCCGCTTGCCATGCGGGGCGCAAAGAAAGAACTGCGCGATCACCTGATGGAATGCCTGCCGCAGCGGTCGCGCCAGATGTTGATGGACGAGATGGAGGCAGCCGGGCCAGTGCGAGGACGCGATGTGCGTGCCGCTCAGGCTGACATGGTTAACTATGCCAAGACCCTCGCCGATGAGGGCGTGATCGAGCTGCCGTCGAACGCTGATGATGACGACGAGCTGTTCGAATAAAGCTGCGGGTCAGCTGTAGCTGCCGTAACCGTTGCGCACGATGGTAGGGATATCGATTGTGATGATGTTAAAACTGCTCCCCTGCGACGAGGAAACAGCGCTTGCCATCAAGGTCAACGCGGCATTCGACTGCGACGTGATCCCCTCGAGCGCATCGTAAACAGCAGAGAAACGCGAAACGAGCCTGTCCACCTCTGCGGGGTCTTTCAATTTCTCGATGTCGAATTTCTGGGCAAACAGTTCTGCCTGACGGTCGATATCAATCTGAATGACCTCGTCGGGCAGGCCAAGCGCGCGGCGCATAAACGTGCCCAAATCTTCGTCTTTCAACACGTCGAACCACGTATTGATCTCGGACGCTTTGGCCTTGAACTCGAGCGCAAGACCGGCCCCGGTATTGTCCTCGGCGGCGCTGTTAAGCACGATACGTTCCTTGAACCGCGCGACCATGTCGGCCTGCCAGTCGGTGTCATCAAAATTCGCGCTTGGCCCACCATCCGGGGCAAAGCCAAGGGTGTCATACATCTCGCGTATTTTGGGGTCGGTTAGGCGATTTACCAACGAAGTGTTATCCGAAACATCGCTTTCCAGCGCCTTGCGGACCAACGCCTTGCCAAAAATCTGATCCTCAAGATCAAAGGCGCGCATCACGAATGTATACACTTCGGTATCTGCAATCAGCTCTTTGGCGGACCCGATCGAACCGATACGTTCACTAAACGCAGCAACCTGCCGGGCGTTCAGGGCATTATTTGCAACCAGATCAAGCTGCTTGTCGCGGGTCGCGTCAAACAGTTTAACGGCCAATTGCGTGCCCATCCCGCCCAGCGATATCATACGTGCACCATTTCCTGAGGGCGCGCGCGTGGCACCGGGCTAAGTTGCATCAGCTCCGCCTCGTATTTCAAGACGCCCCGCAATTCGCTCATGGCTTTGTAGTAGTCAGACATACTCACGTAGTTCGCCGCTTCCATGATGCGGCTTCGCATTTCCGGGCCAAAACAACAGGCCAGTTCGGCCAGACCTTGCTGGATCATTGTAAGCACCTGATCGCGGGTTTCTGGCCGGATCAATGCCGTCTGCAAAAGGAAATAGACCTTGGACACCGGGGTCGATTGCGCCTCGGGCTTTAGCAGATCAGATTCGCGCACGATGTCGGCACGGTTCTCGACCGTAAGTGCTTGGCGGCGGTCGCCGTTCCGGATCACGCAGCCGTTTACCACAACCCGTTCGCGCGGTTTCAGTGTTAATTTCAGCATGTTAAACCTCCTGCACCGCAGCTGTGGCCGCCTGACCAGCAAGCCCGGCCACAATATTTGTATTGATCACGACCAGTCCGGCGACCGTACCTTTGCCGGCCATCAGGCCCGATGTTTCACGATCTACCCAAAGCGCCAACGAGATCAGCAATGCCTTGAGTGCCGGAGGCATCGCGTTTTCGGGCTCTGCCAGATCATGGCGCAGGGCGGCCCAAAAACGCTGGTTTTCATAAAGACTGTCGCGCAACCCGCCGGCAAGGATCGCCAGACGGTCGGCAGGGCTTTCGCTCGCGTCGAAATCCTTGCCCTTTTCGGCAAGGTCATGTGTCACGCGCGACAGAATCCGGCGTTCAATCTGGCGGGGTGTATCGCTTTCCCGGATGGTCTTTTTATATGCGGCCAAGCTCATTTATTTGCCTCTTTTATCTTATTTTCTGCTCGTGTTGTCCCCGTCCGGGGGCCCTCTTACCTGATGTGGCGACAGCCATATCTATTGCCTTACTTGAATAGGCTCAGGATATTCTGCGGCGATTGGTTCGCGATCGACAAAGATTGTGTAGAAAGCTGCTGCTGCACTTGGAGAGACTGCAAACGCGCTGCTTCTTCTTCCATGTCGGCATCGATCATGGATCCAACACCCGAATCCAACCGGTCGGTCAATTCGTTAAGAAAGTTCTGCTGCGTCTCGATGGATTTTTCGACAATACCAAGCCCGGTCGCCGCATCAATCACAGAGGAGAGATATACTTCGGCGTTTGTCATAGCCAATTCCAGATCCGCTGCGGTCGTGGTGTTATCAATGGTAATTGCGGCAAACGTGGCTTGCACCGCTTCAAGATCGGTCGACGTGAAATCGATGCTTGTGGTTGACAGGGCACCGCCAGAACGGCTGACACCGGAAACCACTTCTTTGGGGCCTGCGCCTGCGGTCGAAATCAGGTTCTCACCATTAAAGGAGGACTGATCAATCGCGGTTTTCATCTGCGCGGCCAAGGAGGCGAGTTCTTTTTGAACATCGGTTTGATCGACACCTTCAGTCTGGGCAAAGGCCATGCGATCAACGAACTGCTGTGCCAGATCCACCATGGTTTCAGCACCAAGACGGGCAGTAGATACAGAGTTTTTGGCGAGTGTCAGGCCCTCGTTAACGGCTTTGTTCATGCCGCTTTCGGAATCCATCGTCGTCGAAATCGAAAAATAGGAAGCGTTATCCTTGGCGGAGTTAACCTTCATTCCGGTCGAAATACGGTTTTGGGTTTCGCTAAGCTGATCGTTAATATTGCGCAAAGTCGACAGCGCATTCATCGCCGACGTGTTCGTGAGGATTGAGGACATGTGGTCTCCGTACTGTTCTAGTAAGTTTCAAGTCGTCTTCTGACAACCGCAAGCCATGTTCCGTCCTAGTTTGGTAGTGTTCCGGCCCCAAATATATACCCGGGGCCGGAAGAGTTATGATTGCCTAGGTTGGCATTAACGGAACAAGCTCAGGATGTTTTGTGGAGCCTGGTTTGCGATGGACAAAGATTGTGTGGAAAGCTGCTGCTGTACTTGAAGGGACTGCAAGCGTGCCGCTTCTTGTTCCATATCAGCATCAATCATCGAGCCGACACCGGCGTCGAGACGATCGCCCAGCTCGCTCAGGAATGTTTGCTGATTTTCGACCTGCTTCTCGCCGATACCAAGATCAGTCGCCGCATCTGTCACAGCCGCGAGGTACCCTTCGGCGTTTGTCAGCGCAAGTTCCAGATCAGCTGCGGTTGTGGTGTTATCGATCGCAATCGCGGCAAAAGTGGTTTGAACAGCCTCAAGATCGGTCGCTTCGAACGAAATCTTGGTTGTCGCCAAAGTGGCACCTGAACGGCTTACACCGGAAACAACGCTTTTTGTACCAGCGCCAGCGGCCGAAATCAGATTCTCGCCGTTAAACGAAGACTGATCGATTGCTGTCTTCATCTGCGCAGCCAAGGATGTAAGTTCTTTTTGAACATCCGCTTGGTCAACGCCTTCGGTCTGAGCAAATGCCAGACGATCAACAAACTGCTGCGACAAATCAACCATGGTTTCAGCGCCAAGACGGGCGGTTGAGATCGAGTTTTTGGTCAGTGTCAGACCTTCGTTTACAGCTTTGTTCATGCCGCCTTCGGATTTCATCGTTGTAGAGATCGAGAAATAAGAAGCGTTATCCTTGGCGGAGTTAACCTTCATGCCCGTAGAGATACGGTTTTGGGTTTCGCTAAGGTTGTTGTTCACGTTCCGCAAAGTGGAAAGTGCGTTCATTGCGGAGTTGTTTGTGAGGATGGAGGACATGGTATTCCTGACTATTCTTAGTACGTCATGTCGTCATTCTGACAACTGCGGGGATTAGCCGCGTTAACTGTTTTACCCGCAAATCTGTCAACATTGAGGCAAATCAAAAGCTTTTGTCCACGGATGTGGCAGGTGTTGCGCGGTTGACACGCTTTGCACCCCCACGTCCGTACAGCCCTGCGATGCTATGCCGTTCACGTGTGTCAGATACTTCTTGGATAATTTCTGCTGTTGCGCGCTGCGCCTGCTGAAGATGCTGCTGGTCCCGCAGGATCAGGTCTTTTAGCCCGCTTAGTTGCTCTTTACTCACCGCTTGGGGGTTTTCCTGCAATTGTTTTTCCAGAACTGCGCTCAAGCGCGCTTTCTCCCCTGCGTATTCCACCAACTGCGAAAACTTGCCGCCCTCGACAGCTGCGATTTCCTTGCGCAAGAGATCGCCCAAGGCATCGACTGCGGCCAGCGCTTTGCGTTGATTGTTCATAGGTCTTGCCCTGTTTGATAACGCTGGATCGCGGCTTCGATGCCTTTGGCAATGCCTGTGGAGTTCTGTTCGGCGATACTGCGCCCGATCGCGTCAGACAGGAAACTGCGCCACGTCTCTTCTGCATGGCCGCCACCGAAATCACCGATATTCACGGTCGACAACATTTCATCGACCATCTGGCCCAGAAACATCGCTTCGAAATCCTGCGATGATTTCGAGGGTACCTGCCGGTTCTGGCTGGCCGTCGTGCCCCCGGACGAGGAAAGCGGCGTCGCGGAAATGGGAGGGAGTTCCATGCAAATACCTCCTAAATAATTTCAAGGTCGGCATGCAACGCGCCTGCCGCTTTGATGGCCTGTAAAATCGAAATGGTCTCGGTCGCACCCACCCCGATGGCGTTCAACCCATCGACCAAACGTTGCAGACTTACCGAACCGTCGATAACCGCAAACTTCGCATCGCGTTTTTCGACCGTGACCGTTGAATTGGGTACAACCACTGTGGTCCCGCCGATGGACAGCGATTCAGGCTGACTGACATCGAAATCGTCGCGCACGGTGACTGTCAGGCCGCCCTGGCTGACCGCGACCCGGTCAATCCGCACATTGGCACCGATGACGATGGTGCCAGATCGCGCGTCAATAACGACTTTTGCAACTTGATCCGGTTCAACCAACAGCGGCTCGATATCGGCAAGCAGATCGAACAGCGAAACCTTACCCCCCTCTTCTATGGCGATTGTGCGTGAGTCCAGTGCCGTGGCAATCGGGCCAATCGCTTCGTTGATGACCGTTTCAACCCGTTTGGCCGTGACGAAATCAGGGTTACGCAACGCCAAAAGAACGCGGTCCAAATCCTTGAAGGCAAAGGCGACCTCGCGTTCGACGATGGCCCCGTTCTCGATCCGGGCCCCCGTTGGGACGCCCTCAACGATCGAGGCATTCAGCCCCTGCGCCGCATATCCTGCGACGGCAATCGGGCCCTGCGCCACGGCGTAGATCTCTCCGTCGGCGGCCGAAAGCGGTGTAACAATCAAGGTCCCCCCACGTAGCGATGATGAATCGCCCAAGGAGGATACGACCACATCAATGGTGCTGCCTGCGCGGGCAAAGGGCGGCAACGAGGCCGTGACCATAACGGCGGCGGTGTTTGACGTACGCATCTGGTCTTCGGTCAGGTTGCCGATGCCCAGCCGTTCCAGCATGCCTTCGATGGCGCTGCGCGTGAACGGCGCATTGCGCAATGTATCGCCGGTGCCATTCAGCCCGACCACCAAGCCATACCCGACCAGTTGGTTCGAACGCACGCCTTCGACCGTGACGATATCCTTGATCCGCACCTGCGCGCTGGCCGGCGCGCAAAGGCCAAACATCAGGCCGATCAACAGGAATTTGACGATGATATTCATGGTCTGCTGTACTGGCCTACATAAAATTCAGAAATGACATGTTCGAAAGCCGTGCCGTCACCGCATAGCTGGATTCCAGCTGGGTTTGCAGTTGGGTCAGGCGGGTCGCTGCATCATATTGATCGGTTCCTTCCAGCAGCAGTCTTTCACTGTCCAGAAAGCCGCCCCGGCCTTCTTGCGCAGCAATGGTGTCGGCCAGCCGGGTACGTTTCAGCCCTGTGTTGGTCTCAAGCTCGGTCAGCCCGCTTAATCCGCTGGCGATTGCATCGCGTGCTTCGCTTGCCCATGCTTCGCGGGCGTCGGGATCGCTGATCTGGTTTACGTCAACGGCGCTTAGCATCGCCAACCCGCGCAATAGATCACGCATGGCCGGATTATTCGCCTGCGCGGTTTGGGCAATCGTTTCCGTCTCTGAAATCCGCGCCGTCAGCGGCGAATTCGGCTGACCGCCACCATCCGTCGCCGGGGTACCATTGTAAAAGCTGGCCTCGAAATTACGCGCGGGATCGCCGGCGTTAAGATCGTTGAAAATATCCTTCATGGCGTCGATTGCGGTCTGCACATCGGCCAGCGTATTCAGCCCGCCGCTTACCACATCATCCACAATGCCCGATGGCGACAAGCCGGTATCAGGGTGCGGCGTGTCCCAGCCCTGCATCGGTTTCGTGTCGGTCGCAGTTCCCGACATAAGATAACCCGAACTATCACTAACCCCGCTACGTCCGATCAAGGTGTCGATTGCCGAACGCGCCGCCTGCGACAACTGCGCCGAGGTCTGCCCAGCAGAGGATTGCGCCAGAAACGACTGTTCCAGAACGTCTTGCCCGGCATCGCGGATTGCACCCAGTGATGTTTCAACAGCGAGAAACCGACCGTCCAACAGCGCGTTTGACGCAAGAAAACCGTCGTTGCGCACGATCTGCATGCGGATGGCGATGGCGTCGGCGGATTTATGGCCAAGCGCATCATAGGGATTGGCCTTCAATCCTGTCGTCACCTCGTATGACGTATCCGAGATTTGCGCAGCAAGACGGCTGGTGGTCTCACGCTGGCGCAGGCTTTGCAGGGCGGTCGATACTGTACGGGATATTTCGCTCATTTATCGCCTCACACACTATTCAACAAGGTATCAATCATATCGCTCAAACTACTGAGAACCTGAGAATTAGCCCCATAGGCTTGCTCGATTTCCAGCAGTTTCTGCAACTCGGTATCGATGTTGACGCCCTCGACATTGCTGCGCCCGTCTTCGTATGACACCAGCCGGATGCTGGCAGTCTCCGCACGGGCATCCGCGCTAACGCGGATATTGTGCTGATGGCCAACCAGTTCAGCCGCATAGTCGCCCAGACGCATGCTGGTGCCTAATCCTGCGGCGGAATCCATGGCTTGAACGTCATCAAAGATGCCGATCAGGGCGTTAATCTGATCGGTGGCACCCGAATCTCCGGCAGTGACGGCACCAACGCCGTCACGCAGCCGCCACAGCGCGCCACCCTTTTCGGGCTGCACACTGTCGTTAACCGCCAAACGACCCGCAAGCCCATCAATATTCGCGGGATCAAAGGCCGCACCGCTATCGGTAAACAACCCCGGATCGCCCACCGCGATAGAGGTATCCGCCGCCTCAAAGCTTTGGACCAAGCCCCGCGCCAGTTCATCCAACTGAAGGTTCATCTGTGGAATGACGGACGAAAGCATATCGCTAAGCCCCGCGAGCCGCCCCGACGTGAACCCGCGCCCGCCTGTTTGACCGGGCGTGATGTTGATTCCGTCGGCATATAGCGCGCCGGTCTGTCCGTTGGCGGTCAGTTTGGCCGCATCATTCCCGTTCACCAGTTCGGTGCCGCCTGCCGTATGCAAGGTCAGGGTGCCGTCAGCCTCCCAACGGGTTTGAAAATCCATCTGTTCGCCCAAAGCATCCAGCCGACGGGTCATTTCATCCATCAAGCCGCCAGCGCCTGACGTGCCCGAATTTGCCCCGCGCAATTGTTTGTTCAACGCGGCGATCCCCGAAAGGGCATCGTTCACCTGTGCCACGCTGGTTTCAAAGCTGTCCGCTGCCTGTGCCCGGCTGCGGTCAAGCGCGCTGGCCGCGCTATTCAAACTGTTCACCAGGCTATTGGCGCGTTGTAGCACATCATTTTGAACAGATGCATCGGACGGGTTGTTGGCCAAAAGGTCCAAACCAACTTGAAACTCAGCCATACGCGCGGCGGGCGATATCTCGTCTCCGGGTTGGCCCAGCGTCAATAAGTAACCGCCCAGTATCTCTCCGGTGACGTTGGCGCTACCTAGTTCAGCACCGGCACCCCGCGTCATACCCGCAAGCCGTTCGTCGATCTGCCGCACCATGCGTAGCTCTACCGCGGTGCCTTGCCCGCCACCCGAGCTGACCTGCACGCCCTCGCGACGGGCATAGCCTGCCGTCTGCGCATTCGCGATATTGCCCGCAACCAAATTGGCCCGCCCTTCGGTGGATTGCAGACCGCTGCGAGCGATATTGTAGGCGGACGAAATGCTCATTCAGTTTTCCGGATTAGCGCTTGATACGAAGGGTTTCGTCCAACATCTCGTCGCTGGTTGTGATGATCTTAGCGTTCGAGGCATACGCCCGCTGGGTCTGGATCAAATCCGTAAGTTCTTGAGCGATATCAACGTTGGAGCCCTCCAACGCGCCACTCACTACGCCACCCATACCATTGGTCAGCGCCGAGTTCAGGCTGATGACGCCGGAATCGCGGGTGGACACATAGGCGTTGCCATCAACCGAGCGCAACTGATCGGGGTTGGTCACATTCGCCAATGGGATTTCGAACAAGGCGCGGCGTTGGCCGTTGCTGAACACACCATAAAGCACACCGGTATCGCTCATTTCAGCGCGGCTCAAGCTGCCTGTTTCTACGCCGTCATCGGTAAAGGTTGGTGGCGTATAATCACCGGCGAATTGCGTCACGCCCTCAAAGGTGCCAGGCGCCCCAAGCGCAATATCCAGCACCTGCGGCGTGGTTCCGTTGTTTATCGTCAAACTGATCACACCGGTTGCGGGGTCAATCGGCAGACCGCCCGAAACATAGCTGGCCGGGCTGCCTGCGTCAGGGCCACTGTCATTAAACGTAACGATGGCAGAACCATAGTTCGTACCGGCGTCATCTGTAATGCTGACCGTCCATTCGCTGCCTGTCGCACTCGGTTGCCACGACAGGTTCAGTTCCTCTGCACCACCCAGCTGGTTCACATAGCGCACAATTGACGCGAAAGGATCACCCGGGGTGGCAAGCCCGGTTTCCTGTGCAGGAACGTTACCAGACATGTTGATCTGCGAACTGGGCGACCCGTCGACCTGATAAGATGAAACATTAACCGTGCGCAAATCGGCGTAATCGCCACCAGCTACCGCGCCGGTCGATCCCGAAGCATCAACCGGAAAGCCACCTAGGAAATATCCCGCCGAATTGCGCAAATTCCCGTCTTGATCCGGCGTAAAGGAACCCGCGCGGGTCAGGTAGTAGTTCGATTCAACCGGGTCGTTAGGGACGCGCGACACAACAAAAAAGCCGTCGCCCTCGACCGCGAGGTCAGCCGAACGTCCGGTATTTTGCAGGTTCCCGTTTGTGCTGATGCTGGCGCGCACCTCGGTAAGCACACCGGCCTGCGAACTGCCTGTATTCTGCGTCACAAAATCCGCGAACGTACGGCGATAGCCGACCGTGCTGGCGTTTGCGATATTGCTCGAAATATTCTCGACCCGAGAGGAGTTGGCCTGCAACCCACTAACCCCGATTTGAAGCGCGCTGGTAATGCTCATGAACTGCTCCTGCTTTCGCTTTGATTTATTCTTGATTTTCACATGATTAATGCAAATTTATAAATATAAATCAAGAATAAACTTGATAGGTTACATAAGATATTATTTGTACATGGTATCGCTGACTTCGTTTACTGCGTCCAGAACACGGTTGGCGCTGTCCACGCTTGAACGGATCGTGTCGGTGTTCAGGTCGGTGGGCGGCGGTCCCTGAGTCTCGAGCCGCATTGCGATTTCGGTCCATCCGGGCAAATCCGTCAGGGATGGAAATGCAGTCATAGCCCTGCTGACAGTCACCCCGTCGCCAAGTTCGTACGCCGCAAGCGTCAGACGGGTGGCGTCGGAAAAGCTGAACTGCGCCGGATAGGCGTCCCACAGCTCAAGCAATGCCTGACGTGCGGCGGCCCACTTACGAGTCTCGTACAATGCGACTGCCCTGCTGCGCCGCGAGTCTATGTCGAGCGCGCGACCACGCCAATCAGCCAACTCATCCGACCTGCCTGCCTGACTTAATGCCTGAATAAGCAGGCGTTCCGTTTCGACATCGTCGCCCTGCCCTGGCGCAAGACCCCCAAGCAAATCAACAGCCGCATCCGCCTGCCCACCAGCAAGCAGGGCACCGGCCTCGTCGCGGAACAGGTGTGTGATCAATTCGGGATCAGGCGTAAACAGCTCCAACTCTTCGGCAGCTTCGGCAATCGTGCGCAGGTTTCGAAACTCTCGCGCGGCAAGGGCTGTCATGCCGGAACTCAGAAGCGTCTGCGGCAGGGCCACGGCGCTTTCGACAAAGCCACTATCGTAGCGCCAGCCCGCCATAATGGCCGCATGCCCACTGATAAACTCTGCCAGATTAAGATCGCCAGCGGCTCCCGCCTGATAGTAACTTTCGATTGCCTCTCTGGCACGCTCGCGCACTGCCTCGGCCTCTTTGGGCGATTCCGCTTCGGTCAGTAACTGGCCCAATGCCCATAATGCTGTCTGATAATCACCAAGCTCCAAGGTGTAATCCGCCAAAAGCGCCACCCCTTCTTTGGCAAATACGTCTCCGCTCCATGCCCATCTGGCCGTCTTCAAAAGCGCGACGGCATCTTCAAGGGGCAATGTGTCGGTGCGCCGCCCCATTTGCACAATCGCCAGCCGCGCCCGATGCGCATAGGCATCGCGGCCCCCTGCTGCATGGGCATACCCGTCATAAGCCATCAGCAAATCACCCGAAATCTCGGACGTACGTGCCAGCAGAAACCGGTACGCAGCGGCATCGCGCAGCTCGGCGTGATCAGGGAACCGCGCGGCCAACGCTTCGGCTACCTCCCAGTTCTCTGCTGCAATCGCTGCCTCAAACAGATCGGGCAGGATCGCCGCCGTCATGGCGGGTGAAAGTGCGGACAACGCCTCGATCGTGACAGGAAGCAACCTTGCGGCCTCGTCGTCCTCGCCCAGCCGGGCAAAGGCTGCGGTGCGCAACGCTTGTCCTTGGGTCCAACCGACGGAACGCGATACCGCCTGCCCCAACGCCGCCCGCTCTGACAACAAATCAAGCGCGAGCTGTAACGTGCGGTACCGCCGTTGTGCTTCTGGCGACGCGGTTTCAACATCGACCGCCGCCAGATAATCCTCAGCTTCGAACCGCATCATCTTGGCCAGGTGAAGCTCTGCAAGATCAAGATATACGCGCGTGTGCGCTTCAGTAGATGGTGCTGCGTCCCCTTGCTGATCTGGCGCGACCATCTCTAGCAGAAGGGATCGTCGCGCCTCCAAAAGGTCGCGCTGCCCAAAATCCACCAGTGTCAAAGGCGCAAAGACATCCTCCTCTTGGCCCCACACCGGCGGAGCCAACAGCAAGAAAAAAGCAAGAACAATGTTAATTTTGCGCATCATTTATATGAATAGATGCAATTTATTCTTGTAAAGGTCCATTCTTTATTTCACACTGTCTCTTAATGTTGCCACATTTCGCTCGCTAACCTTGAGGTCACTGATGACAGAAACCAGCCATATCGGTATGTCCCTAGCCGCATCCTTGCAGCGGCAGCTAGACATGACGGCGAACAATATCGCCAATGCCAGTACCGCTGGGTTCAAGGGCGAACACGTGGTTTTCGAAAGCCTTCTGCAAAAAGATGCGGGCGCAGGCCAGGACCCGGCAGCATTCGTCAGCGATACAGGATCGTATATCGACACCCGGCCCGGTGCGTTGACGCAGACAGGCAATCCGCTGGATGTGGCCTTGCACGGCGATGGCTGGTTTAGCTACCAAACAGCCGAAGGACAGGAAGCCTTTGGTCGGGATGGCAGCTTTACACTTGACCCCGAAGGCAATCTGACCCTGCTTTCCGGCGCAAAGGTGCTCGACGAAGGCGGGGCACCGATCATATTGCCAACCCAAGGTATCGGCGCGCTGACCATTTCCGAAGACGGTACAATATCGGGCGTTGGCACCGGGCCATTGGCCCGTATCGGCGTTTTCGACATCCCTGAGATCCAAAGCTACAAGCGGGCCGGATTTGGCATGCTGACAGCACCCGAAGGTGCCGAAGCACCGAAACCGGCCGCATCTACACAGGTCATGCAAGGCACCTTGGAAATGAGCAACGTCAACCCGGTGCGGGAAATGACGCGACTGATCGACGTGCAGCGCGCTTACGAGCGCACCAACGCCCTGATGGGCAACGCAGACACCCTGCGCCGCGACGCGCTAAAGCGGATCGGGCAAAGCGTCTGACCCCTAACGGAAGGATTGAAACGATGAAGGCACTTAGCATCGCCGCAACCGGCATGATGGCTCAACAAACCAATGTGGATGTCATTTCCAACAACATCGCGAACGCAAATACCACGGGCTTCAAATCCAGCCGCGCGGCCTTTCAGGATCTGATCTATCAATCCATGCAGCGCGAAGGTGCGTTGACGTCCGAAACCGGATCGGCCCGCCCTGTCGGCATCGACATCGGTTTAGGGGTCCAAACCGCCGGCACAGTGCGGCTGAACACCCAAGGCGGCATGGTATCTACTGAAAACTCGCTGAATGTCGCCATCGACGGCCGCGGCTATTTCTCGGTTCTGATGCCGGATGGCAGCCAAGCTTACACGCGTGATGGTTCTTTCCAGCTGTCCGCCGAGGGCGAAATCGTAACGATGCAGGGCTATCAGCTTGATCCCGGCATTGTCGTTCCCGAGAATACAACATCCGTCGATATCAACGAACAAGGTATCGTCATGGCATATGTCGAGAATGACCCCGTACCGGTGGAATTGGGCCAGCTGACCTTTGCGACCTTTATCAACGAACCCGGCATGCGCCCGGTCGGCAACAACTTCTTGCTGGCCACAGAAGCATCGGGCGAAGCGCAGACAGTGAACCCCGGTGATCCCGGCACCGGACTGATCCGGCAGGGCTATCTCGAAGCGTCCAACGTCAACGTGATTCAACAGATCACCGATCTGATCTCGGCGCAGCGCGCCTATGAGATGAATTCAAAGTCCATCGAAACAGCTGATCAGATGCTGTCCTCGGCGAACCAAATCCGCTAATGCGGTACCTCGCTGCGATCCTTATGGCGCTGGTGATGTTGGCAGGCCCGGCCCTGTCGGCACCAATCAACGTGCTGATCGAGGAACGCGCACGCGCCGATTATGGCAGCGACCTGCCAGACGCGGGCGAATTCGACATCAGTGTTAAGGACACGCTACTGGGTGACGTCGTAACGCTGGCGGAATTCTGGATGGATGTGCGCACCGGCAAGTTTTTGGCAAATGCGGTGCTCAGCAACGGCGACATCCAACGGATCGCGGGGCTGGCACAGATCACCGTGCCCGTCCCTGTGCCGAACCGCCGGTTGTTGCCCGATGAAATCGTGAGCGAAGCCGATCTAGCCATGGTGCGGCTTCCTATGGGGCGGATCGGCAGCTATGTCGTCACAGACGCGACCGAGGTTGTTGGCAAACAGGTGCGTCGCATCCTGTCGCCGGGGCGTCCGATCCAGGCCCAATCCATCATTCAACCCCTGATCATCGGCCGCGGTGACCGGGTCGAAATCCATTTCAGTGACGGGATTTTGGCGCTGTCATCCCCCGGACGCGCGCTCAGCGATGCGCACCGCGGTCAAGAAATTCGTATCGTAAACCTTATTAGCAACAAAACGGTCACTGCTGTCGCCACCGGCGATGGCACCGTGGAGATCAAACGATGACTTCCCTACGCAGCCATACAACTGCTCTTTTCATTGGCTCGGCTCTTGTGCTGACGGGCTGCGATGCCTCCAAGCATTTTGACCGTGAACCCAGAACCTCGGATCTTGTGGTGGATGGTGACACCATTCCCGAAGTCGCACGCGTGCAAGTACCAATGCCCGCCGTCACAATGGCGGCCCCGCGCACAGGCAGCGCCAGAGCCTCGCTTTTCTCGAACATGCGCGAACCGCTGTTTGCAGATCAGCGGGCGGACGATGTCGGCGATATCGTCACCGTCATCATTTCGATCGACGATAGCGCCCAACTGAGCAATTCAACCGACCGCCAACGTGACGGCGGCAGCACGATCGGTTTTCCGACATTCTTCGGCTATGGGGCAAAGATCGCCTCAATTCTGCCCGGAATCAGCCGGGACGATTTGCCGACTGGCGACATTGTCGACATCAATTCGCAAACTCAGGCCAGCGGTTCGGGCGCGATCAATCGTAACGAACAGGTCGACCTGAAAGTCGCCGCGCTGGTGATCGAGAAATTGCCCAACGGCACGCTGGTTGTTGCTGGACGTCAAGAAATTAAGGTGAATCACGAGCTGAGAGAGCTGCGTATGGCTGGCATCGTTCGTCCGGCAGACATCCGAAATGACAATACGATCTCGTATGAAAAGATCGCCGAGGCCCGTGTCGCCTATGGTGGACGGGGCACTATTTCGCGTACTCAACAGCGCAGTTATGGCGAAGATGCCTTGGACGTTATCCTTCCGTATTAACCATAACTAAGTCACAAAGTTAGACGAAAACTGTCTCAATCGACCGGTATCAATTGCTTAAGCATTTGTGGAAAGGTCGATCATGAACAAACTTGCAATCGCTATTATTGCGCTGCCTTTGGCCTGTTTGGGTGGCGGCTATGCAACAGGAATGGTGTTGGCTCCGCCCGCCTCCGAAAGCCACGCCGCTGCCGACAGTATAACAGACACGGGTCACCGCGCCGCAGAAGACACACAAGACGTCGAAGAAGAAGTGAGCATCGGGCATGTGCTGGCAGAAGACCGGACGATCATTCGCCTAGGGCAAATGACAATCCCGGTCGAAAAGGCCAATAGCGTTTCCTATGTCGTGGCCGACTTTGCGTTGAAGCTGGAAAACCTCGAATTTGCAGAGCGCTACAAACGTGTGGAAGACGCCACGCGGCTTCGCGATTCCCTTTTGACGGCAATGAACTTGGCTGCCGAAGGCGCGGTATTGCGCGGCGTGGCAATCGACAGTGACGCGCTTTCGTCGTTGATCCGCGATCTGCTGAGCAAGGATTATGAGGGCGTCGAGGATGTCCTGTTTGTATCGCTGTTCAAGCAAGACATCGCCCGGCTGTGATCTGACTTCGCGTCAGAGAACCGACTGAACGACCTGTGACAGTACCGTTTCACCATTGCTTAACTGCAACTCAGGCCCCCGCACGGTAAAGTCCACACGTTCGACCTCGGCCTTGGTCAGGCTGGTAACGCCGACGGGATCGCCATTCTCGTCACTGGCTGTGATCTCCACCTGAAACGTATCGGGTGGCACTGGCAAACCCACCGCATCCAGACGATCCCACGCCACATCGATCAGCTCACCTTCTGTGGTCGAGGGACCGTTAAGCTCGCGAACCAAGTTTCCGTCGGAGTAAATCTTGATCTTCACCTCAGACGCACCGGCAGCCACCTGATAGCTCAGCGGGAATTCCGTCTCTGTCATGCGGACCTGGTCCGAGGGGACCAGAACATCGCGGCCAATCAGCTGAAGATCAGACATAGCCGCCACCGCAGACAGCATGCTGCCGATTGATTCCAGATTGGCGTTGGTTGCGATGCTTTGTTCGACCTGCGTTAGCTGCGCCAACTGAGACACAAACTGCGTTGAATCCACCGGTTCAAGCGGGTCCTGGTTGGAAATCTGTGCCGTCAACAAGGTCAAAAAGCTGTTATAGCTTTCCTCGAGCTCGGTCGTAGCGGTCTTAGACGCAGAAGTGCTGCTTGTTGCGGCAAGGTTGCTCGTAGTGGTGGCATCGATCATGATTTTTTCCTTTAAGTTAGGATATCCAGCAATCCCGTACCGGTTGACGGACCCTGCACCTGCACGGGTTCATTGCTGTCGACCTGCGCATCGGTGTGATCGGGATAAAGACCGTTTTCAGGCTGTTGTTGGTCATTGCGACCCCGCTCGCCAAAGGTCTGGAAATCCAGATCCGAATTCTCGGCCGCGATACCGCGCGATTGCAGCGCGTCCAGCAACTGTTCGCGATCTTGACGCAGCACATTTAGGACCGATGCGGTTTCCGTAACCATCGAGATTTGCACCCGCCCGTTTTCAGAGCGCCCGATCTCGACTTCGATCTCGCCCATGCCGTAGGGCGAAAGCGAAAAGCGGAACTTTGAATCACCCGTTTCAACCGTGCGGATCTGCTGCGCGACGTGCTGGCGCAGCTGAACATCCGCGGCTGTTGAGGGGGCTGGCATTCTTTCGGCTGTCGGGGTGCTGCGGTGTATTTCGGGCGGCAGTTGAACGCTGCCCGCCGCCTGAGACAGGTCCCGCGCGCCATCGACGACGACGGTTCCCGGCTGACCAGGCACCGCAATCGCGGCGTCCTTCGCGATGACCTTGTCAGGGGAATTCATTGCCAAGGGTGTTTCTTGCACCCTGTTTTCATTAGACAAATCACGCAGCGACATGGTGGTCGCGGCGGCGTTCACCTTGTCAGCTGCGATCACGGCCTCGGTCTTTGGTGTTGCTGAACGATCGACCGCAGGCACCCCAGCCGCAGCGATGCTTAACTGACTGATTGGCGTCGCTGTTTGCACGGCATTGGCAATACGCTCGGTCAATGTGGCCTCAAGCGTGGTATCCGCAAACTGCGCGACCGCCGCCAGTTCGCCGATGGTCAGGGCAGGCTCCGCGCCCAATGCCTCTGCGAACTCGGCCAACACCTTGGTGCTGGTCAGCTGTTCGCCGCCGTTTTCAAGCTCTGTAATGATGTGATCAAGCAACGCTACCAACCCTTCGGCAGTATCGGGGTCGATCCCTTCGGGCAGTGTCAATTCCGGCGCGGCCTCGGTCGGCAGCCCTGTCTGCGGGCCCGTTTGAAGCGATGCCTGCAACCCCTCGGGGGACTGCAGCGCAGTCGTCTGTTGCATCAGCAATTCAAACGCGGATGCCTTACCGGCATCGGGCGCAGCACCGGCTCCGGCGGTTTTTTGCGGGGTATTTGCGGGCAGTGCTTGGGGTATCATATGTGCCCTCCGTGTCTGTGATCGGCGAATGAGGTTTCGTTCAGGCGATCCCAACATTGCCATGTAGCGGGGGCTGCGCAATACGCCCAGGATCGCCACCGATCAGCATCTTTAATTTCAACGTCCATTGGTTAAGCGTCGGTCTGACATCAAAATCGTTCAGCGCAGCCAAGGAAGGCGTCGCCATGTTGCGCCGGATAAACTCGCGCCGCTGGACAGGCTGGTTCTTTGGGGTCAAACCAGAGGAAAAGAGGCCACCATCCTCGCAAGGTTGCGCCCAATATTTCGTCAGAACCGCGTTCAGTCCCGCCTGAAACGCGGATGGCTCCAGCCCCAGTTGCACCAGTTCTTTTGCTGACGCGGCGCGATAATACGCCAAGCCCAATGCGTAAAGCAGGCCATCCTCGTCGATCAGCGGGAACAGACCACGCCCGACGACACGCAACAGAATTTCGCCAACAAGCCGACCAGCTGCCTGAGAAAGGTTCGGAAACGCGTTCTGGCTTCGGATAACAACGATCGACCCATAAGGCACATCGGCGTCCAACTCTTCAGCAAGGATATCACCAAGGCAAATACCGGGAAACGGTTCGACGTCTTCCGGCATGGCCGCAGGGTCAAATGACCACCCGTGCATTTCGAAAATAGACGTTTGAACCGGAACAAGCGCACGGATCCACGTTTTCAAAAGCTGATTATCTGCAGCATTGCCTGAGTAACAGGCACCTTTCCAGATGCCTCCAATAACAAATTTTTCGTACACCTCGGCCCCCACCTTGGTTATTTCGATCCAAAACACACCAAATTAGGCAGCGGTATGAGCCTTGATCGACAGTTCTCGCAAGAAGTGTAAAGCTTTCCGAATCATTCGCCTAGTGCGAAAAATTCACTTTTTGAAAATATTTAGCTTATCTTGTTACGACGAAACCATTAACACTCAATATCTATGTGTGTTGGATATGCTGTATATCACGCGCCATCATTCCGCCTGGTACAGTAACTTAATCGAAATACGGCGGTTTTCCGGTGCAAATAGATCCATCGTGTTGATCGGCTGGGTGTCTGCCACACCGGAAATGCGCATAAATCGTGCAGATGATATGCCCGCTTCCATCAACATTCTTCGGGTTGCATTCGCCCGATCCGCGGACAATTCCCAGTTGGAATAACCAGTCGCGGCATCATATGTGGCAGCGTCCGTATGTCCGACAATCTCGACCGGCTCTGACTGGGATGCGATAACCCCGCCAATCGCCTCCAGCAGCTTGCGGGTCTTCTCGCTAATCTCGGAACTGCCGGTTTCAAACAACGACCGTTCATCCTGATCCAGCACCTGAACCGTCAGCGCGCCGTCGGATTTTTCCAACCGAACGTTTCGCGCCAGATCGCGCAGACCCGCGTCAGAGGTGATACGATCGGCGATCTCTTCGGCCATGCGATCAATCTCGCGGCGTCGCGTATCGGCTTCTTGGGCCGCCAAAACATCTGCGGGGTTAGATGGGTCCTCTGCTTTGGCGGGATCGGGTGTCTTCGACGGCTCCGGCTCGTCCGCATATTCGACGATAACCTCGGCTGGCCGGTCGCGCAGGCGGCTGTCAAACACCATCATCGGATTATCACGCCCGAAACTGGGCGCTTTTATGCTGCCGGTATTTTCAACGCCGCCGGTCATCACACCTGGTGCCGTCAGTGGCCGCAAATCCGCAGCCGCATCCGATGCGGCACCACCATCAGACAGGGTGGGCGTGAAATAATTCGCCAACCCCCGCAGTTTTTCTTCGTCCGAAGCGGCAAGAATCCACAACAGCAAAAAGAAAGCCATCATGGCGGTCATGAAGTCGGCATAAGCCACCTTCCAACCGCCACCGTGGTGGGCGTGACCGCCCGCCTCGTCATAGCGTTTGATGATGACGGTCTCGTTTTTCTTATTGCTCACAAGGATATCTCCGGACGCGTCATGGACAGTCAGACCACCGGATTAAGAGATCTCTGCGCTTTTGCCGAACTTGTCCCGGGTGTACTTTCCCAACCCGGAACTCTTGGCGTATTCAGCCTTGCGCTTGCTATAGCTTGGCGCAACCAGCGGCGTATCGGCAGACAGATCAAACATGACGCGGTATTCTTCTTCGGTCAGGCCGTGCTCTGCTCCAAGGTGACGTTTGAGCATCTTAAAGCCCTTACCGCAGCACAGACAAAAGATCGTGTCTTGGGTCATTTTCTGCTCGGCCGGCGTGGCCGGAATTGCTTTGGATTTTGGCTCGCTACGTGTACCGGCTTCGGGCGTAATTGCCATCAACCGCTCAACAAGTGTCAGAATATCGTCAATAGAAACATCGGAACGACTTGCAAATCCCGCTGCGATAGACGCAATCGCGGTATCGCTTAGGTTATTCTTTGTAATCAGGGTAGGCATGAGGAAACTTTCCTTGGATGAGTTAGTTTTGCCTTCTGCAAGTTCAATAAAAGCTCAAATTCGAGCTCTGCTTTATATGTCACAAAGATAAATACGACTTTGCGATCTATTCTTAACATGATTCGGACTGTTTTTGTAACAATAACAAGCTACGACAAGCATATTTTTGCTCAAACTGTCGGATCGCGTTATGGCTGCGACTGGGGTATCGCTCCGTAAATTGCTGTTTTTGGGAGCTTAGTTGCGACTTCTGTCGCAGTCGTCTGCGCGATAATTGTGCTGAAAAAGCCGGTTGCACCCAGCCCCGCAATCGCGATGAGCGGTATGTAAAAGTTTCTGAACGGCTGTTTGCGCCCGCTTGGCGTGGGCAAAACCTGGGTCACATCACCCTCGGCCATCATCGTATCAACGGCGTCCGACGCACGAACGGGTGCGCCAAATTCAACAAACACACCCCGGGGCATCACCGCGACCTGCACTTTGCGGTGCACGCAATTGTCCGAGAAACCGGCAGGAAATAATTCGGCAGGGATGTCGATGACGATCTGATCTTCGGGGTGCCAGTGCCCGGGCAAAATGTTGCGCGGGATATATACAGACGAGAAATCATCGCGAAACGCGACCTCGCGGGCCAAATTCGGCACCATCGGCAAGGGCTGGTCAGAGTTGGCCGCGATACGGATGCGGCCCCCAGTAAGCCACATCTCGAGACTTAGATAGAAACACTCTTCCGGTGCCGCCTCTTCGACAGAACCATAACCTTCGGGTGGCCCCGATTGCACTTTGCGTTTCTTGCGCGCGCTCTTTGAGGCCAACGGGAATATTTTGTCGGTAGTCACACGCAACACCTGATCGTCCTCGGCGCTCCGCCTCGGGCGCATGAGCGCATCGAAATCCAACCCCTCTTCGAGGGCGAAATCGTAGTTAATCAAATAGTCCGCCGCGATTTCCTTTAGGCTGTCGCTGTCCTGTATCGCCTTGAGCAATGCATTCTCTTCGGAGAACAGCAAGCGGCGGCCAGGGTGGCCCGCGACTTCGGGGCTAATCGCAAAGGAACCAAGCGGCCTGTCCAGAATTTCGGCGACACGTTCAAAGACAGCATCTTCCTCATCATCATGGAAAACGACGAATTCGCACAACTCTGCCGAATCCATGCAAAGCAGTAGCCGCATCTCGGCAGGCCAGCCCGGCACAAGAAGGGACAGCTCTGCTGGATCAACGAAATAGGCAAACGCATCCACTTCGGAGGACGCTTGCGCATCCCCCAACGCACGGTTCTTGACTAAAAAATCACTATTCATTGAATAAATCCAAGTTCTTTTGGATATAATACTTGTAGAAACGCTACTACTCAAGGATAAACTAAGAATAGTTTTACTTGGAGGCGCGTACCTCAATGACACTCTTGCTTGGCCTTGTTATGGTCTTTGGGTTGGTTTTTGGCGGCTTTATGCTGTCAGGCGGCAACATGGACATCGTTCTTCACGCTCTTCCCTACGAGGGCATGATGATCGGCGGGGCTTCTTTGGGTGCCTTTGTCATTGCCAATTCATTCGCGGTGGTGAAATCGTCGTTGTCCGGGGTGATGCGGGTGTTCAAAGGGCCGCGCTGGAAGGCCGACGATTACAATAATCTATTAAGCCTGATGTTCGAATTGGCCCGGCTGTACCGGGCCAAAGGCATCGTGGCGATGGACGAGCACATCGAAAACCCTGAAAATAGCGCGATTTTTCAGCGTTATCCAAAGCTGATGAAGGATCATTTCCTGACTGACCTGATCGGCGACAGCTTTCGCATTATGTCGATGCAGTTTGATGACCGCTTTCAAATGGAAGACGTCATCAACCGGAAGATCAAAAAACACCACCACGAAACACTGGTGTCTGCCCGCGCAATTCAAAGCATGGCCGACGGTCTGCCTGCAATCGGCATCGTTGCCGCTGTGCTTGGCGTGATTAAAACCATGTCGTCTATCGACAAGCCGCCGGAAATCCTTGGCGCGATGATCGGTGGCGCGCTTGTTGGTACATTCCTTGGGGTTTTCCTTGCCTATTGCATGGTTCAGCCCATCGCCGGCCGCCTGGAACAAATCGAAGAAGAAGACGGCGCGATCTATACCGTGATCCGTGATATCATCGTGGCGATTGTCGCGGGCCACCCGCCCGGCGTCTGTATCGAACTGGGCCGCGGCAATATTCCCACAACCAAACAGCCCGGGTTTTCCAGCGTCGAGGCGTCGCAACGGGAACTGCCCGTCGTATGAGGGGCTGCGTTCTTTTGGCGGTGTTGGCGCTGGTCGCCATTTGGACTGTGCCAGACATTGGCCACGCTTCAGGGGCCGCCAAAGCCGCGGAAGAAGAAGACACCACCGAGGTTATCCCGACCGGGCCACCCCTCCCCGCGTCAATGCGGCATCATGGGGTAATCGGGCATGTTCCCCTTCCAGACGGAATGGACATCCTTGATGCAGATATCCTTGCCCGTATGCGTGACCGGTTGATCGTGTTTTCGCAGCACGTCGAAGAATGACGTCTCGCCGGACCGATGGGCTGGCGGTGCTGGCGCGGCTCAAACGCCACGAGACCGAAAATGTGGCACTAGAGATGGCAGAGGTGAACCGCGCCCTTGGCCTCCTCGAAGCCGAACGGCAAGCGCTGATGGAGCAACTGAATGATCGCGGTGATCCCGACGCTGTCGAGGCCACGCGCGTCCTGTCCGATTTCATTCGCAATGTTTCAGCAACGATCCATCACAAGGAAACACAGGCGCGTCGCCTGCGGGAAAACAGCGCCGACATTCACAGGCAGTTGAACGATCTGTTCGCAGACGCAAAGCGCATCGACCTGATCAGAAATCGCCGCGCAGAGGCACGCAAACGCGCGTCCGACGACGCCGCAACCGCCGCACAAGACGAGGGTTTTCTGTCTATCTGGCTGCAAAACACCTCGGGGGTCTGACGCCACTAAGGCCGCGAGCGCCAAACCGCTTTGCCTCGGTTGAAAGAGTGCCCTATCATCCAACCAAACCCACCAAGAAGGCTCGGAAATGCTGATCAGAGTTGGCGATGAGCGTACAGCAAATATCGATCTTGCACTGGCCGGGCTGTTGTCGTCGGTTGCCGGGGCGCTAAACGCCGTCGGCTTCCTGATTGCGGGGTCTTTTACCGCGAACATGACCGGCAATATCTCGGCCTTTGCAGATACCCTTGCGAATGGTGCAGTGTTTGTAGCGTTGTCCTTTGCGGGGTTGGTCGTGGCCTTCATATGCGGGGCGGGCGTGGCTGCCCTTGCGATCCAAACCGGCGAACGCAGGAAAATACGTTCGATCTATGCTCTGGCGATTGCCGCCGAAGCCGTCATTCTTATGCTGCTCAGCGCGATGCTCGTATTGGCCCCCTTGGGCATGCATGAGACATTTCTGGTCGTGGTCTTAAGCTTTGTGATGGGGCTTCAGAATGCCGTTACCACCATGATATCGCGGGCACGGGTGCGCACGACCCATGTGTCTGGCATGGCGACCGACATAGGGATCGAACTGGCCGCGTTGGTCGGCGACGATGCATCACGGCAAGACGCGCGTCCCAAGCTTAGCCTTCACAGCTTGACCCTTGCCTGTTTTGCAATGGGGGGCGTCTGCGGCGCAGTATTGTTCGGGTTTGTCGGATATTGGATGTTTGCAATCGCCGCCGCGATACTATTGCTCATCGCCGCACCCGAAGCGCTTCGTGCCCATCGCCCCTAGCTATCGCAACCTCGAAAGAACAACAGGCATTATGCCGTTAATACTGCCCCCTGCGGGCCGGCTTGCAGCCTAAGAACACGGTCGGCCAGAATGTCAGCCTCTCGGCTATCATGTGTCACAAACAGCGTCGCGGGGCGGGTTTCGGCGATCAGTTCCTTTGTCAGGGTCAACATGGTTTGAGCCGTCTCAGGGTCAAGCGAGACAAACGGTTCGTCCATAATCAGCATTTCAGGCGCACCGACAAAGGCGCGGGCCAGCGACAAACGGCGCTGCTGACCCAGTGAAAGCTGACCGGGAAATAATGCCGCCGCCCCGCCCAGACCCACACGTTCAAGCATATCCAGTGCACGTTTTTTGGACAGGTCGGGATGGATGATGCGCAGGTTTTCAAGGGTCGACCGCCATGGCAGCAACGTCGGTTCCTGGAAAACGACGGCCTGATTTGCAGGCCGGATAACAGAGCCCTCAAAATCTGTATCAATGCCCGAAATGATGCGCAGCAACGTTGATTTACCAACGCCAGACGCGCCCACAAGCGCAACTGTGTGGCTGGGGGAAACATCGAAACGGATCGCCCCTAGAACGGGCACCGCGCCAAAGTTTTTCGACTGAATATCAACCTTGATCATGCGCGCCGCCATCTGCTGACGTGCCGTTCAAGCGGTTGCAAGATCAGCCATTCGACCAGCAGCATCACACCGATGAAAGAAAGCGCGTAAACCAGCACCATCGCGACATCGAACAGTTGAAAATAAAGGTGGATCTGAAAACCCACACCGGATGAGCGGCCCAGAAATTCAACCACAAGCACGATTTTCCAGATGACAGCCACGCCCGACCGTGCGGCAGCGGCGATAAACGGTGCAAGCTGCGGGAATAACACATGGCGCATGCGGGTCCGCCACGGCATCCGGTACACTTGGCCCAATTCATCAAGCGCCGGATCACATGCACGCGCACCCTCGCGCAACACCACAGCGACATTGGGCACCTTGTTCAGGGTCACGGCGATGATCGCGGCCGCTTCGGTCAGGCCGATCCAGAGATAGCACAGCACGATCAGCACCAGCGCAGGCAAATTCAGAAAGATCACCAACCACGGGTCCAGCCAGGCATTCAGTCTTGCAGAACGGCCCATCGCAAGGCCCAGCGACACGCCCAATATCATCGCAAGGCAAAACGCCCAAATCACGCGCGATAGGGTCGCGCCCAAATGTCTGATCAGTTCACCCGATGCGAATTCTTGCTGGAACGGCCCCAGCAACCCCCACGGCGGCGGCAGCACCTGCGCATCACCGGTCAGAAGGGCGGCCACACTCCAAAGAGCCAACAAACCAAAGATCGAAAAGATCGGTGTCAGGCGCGTGTATGGGCTTTGCATCGTCGGTCAGTTTACGTCGGCGAACAGGCCAGCGGGCACCGACGTTGCCTTGCCCACCAGCTCAGCGCCGCCGAGGGTGTTCATCAGCGTCAGCATTTTGTCGACAGCGGCCTGATTAACGGGTGCGCGGTCAGGAATACCCGCAATCCAATCGGACCTGAGCTGGTTAAATTCCGCATCAGAATTGGCGTTCATGATAGGGCGGATGGCATCCCACGCGGCATCAGAGCTGGCAAGCAGGTCCTTGGCGTCACGGCTGGCATTGAAAAACGACTGGGCCAGCCCGGGATGCTGCGCCAGAAAACTATCCTTCATATAATATCCCAACAGCGGGGTGTTTGCATCCAGACCAAGCGCGCCACCGGCCTCTTGAACGGAAATAAGTTCCCTCATCCCTGCGGCCTTGCTTTTGGCAAGGAAGTGCCAAAAATTGATCGCACCGGCATATTCGCCCCCCATCGCGGTCTTGAAGATCAGGGGGGGCGCGCCAAAAACCTGCTCTGTCTCTGCCTTAAGGTCGATGCCGTAAGCCTGCTGGGCATAAGCGCGCAGGATGAGCCATGATTTATCAAGCGGGCCCCCGGCAATGCCGATTTTACCGCCCACAAGATCCTTGAGCGATGTCGCGCTGCTGCTTTGGGGCACCACAATCCCGCCCACAGCTTTCGAATATGGGACAAAGACGTAATCCTTGCCAGCCGCCCTTTGCCGCGCGACCCAGACCCAATCAGCCACGGCCATATCCGCCACATTCCCCTCGACCGCGATGCGCGTGGCACCATTGTCGGCAAAGGGCTGAACCTCAAGAATAAAGCCATGCTTGCGATCCAACCCGTTCGCAGAAATCGTTGCCAGCTCCCAATTCACTGTCCCGATCTTGAGGACGGCCGCGCGGATGGTTGGCAGGTCTTGCGCAAAGGCCGGTACTGACAGCATGCCCACAAGGGCGCATACAAAGTGGATCAGTCGCATGGGTTTATCCTTATCGATAGGTGGGCCTATTCTGCGCGGCGGGAAACCTCGTTCAGATCCTTGTCCAACACGATATCGAACTGAAGGCCGCCTTTGCAGATCACATCATCCAATTCATAACCGCCATCCTCGACCTCGATATCATCGGGGTCCATCTGGCACTCAATCGACGCAAGATACGCCTCGATTTTTTGGACGGTTTCGGCGTCAACCTCGTCACTGGCCAGCGCGGGGCCCGCGACACAAACAGCGATCATCAAAACAAGTTTTTTCATCATATCCTCCAAGATTATCATTGAATTGAAATAGTTACGGATTGGCTGTCCCCGGTACTGCCGGGAATGCGCAAAACGTGGTTGCCGGGTTGAATGGCGATAAAGGACAGCTCGACCGTGCCTGCCTTGTCGAATTCGATACTATCGATGGCCATCGGTCGAATTTCGATCTTGTTGATGACGATCTCGTTCATCCAGATCGCCCGGAAAAAGCTGGGGCCCTCAACGGCAAGTTCAGCGGACCCGTCTGCCGTGATCTCTAGCTTGTAATAGGCCCCAGATTGCAATTGGACGTCTTGCCCTAACGGCTGGCCAGAGGCGAGCAACAGGTTGATCGTTTCGCCCCGATTGCATTTCGCCAAAAGCCCGGCAAACCCCATGTCATCGCAAAGCGGTGCCGATATCGCCGGCCCCGCCAATGCTGCAAAAGCCGCAGCTATCATTGCTTTTTTCATCATCTGTTTTCCCTTAATTTTGGCATCTGCATCCGTTAGTCAGGTCATTTCACGACGACAACACCCCAAGGCTGCTGACCCACTTGCACCGATTTGATCGCTTTTTCCTTGGCCACATCAATCACGGTAATATCGTTGGAATTGCCGTTGGTGGTCAGCAGATATTTTTCGTCCGGCGTAAACCCAAGTTGCCAGACACGTTGACCCACCAAAATATAATCCAGCACCTCAAGTGTTTTGACATCAACCACAGCCACCCTGTTTGCAGGCCCCAAAGCCACAAACAAACGGGTTCCGTCGGATGTCACCCGCGCGCCAACGGGTTGCAGCCACTCGTCCTGAACGCCCGCAACCTCAAACGTGATCTTGCCCTTAACCGTTGGTGTTCCATCCTCGGCGATATCCATCACCGTCACCGTGCCGCCGATTTCAGAGGTGACGAAAAGCAGTTTCCCGTCACCAGAATACTGCGCATAGCGGGGCCGCTGATCGACCAGCACATTATGTTTGATCTTGTAATCATCCGTCGAAATGAAATGCGCCATATTGGTGGTCTCGGATGTGTTGACCACAAATTTACCATCTGGGCTTAGCCCCATGCCTTCGGGTTCTACCCCGACAGGGACTTCGGCAATCACTGTACGAGTGTCGGTGTCCGTCACCGTCACAAGATTGTCGTCCTCGTTCGCAATATAAAGCCGCTTGCCGCTTTGCTCGAGCACGAACAATTCAGGGTCCGGGCCAGAGGGCAGGCTTGGCAGTTCCTCATAGGTTTTTGCATCAAACACCCGCACCAGACTGTCGTCAGAGGCACAGACGTAAATCTTGGCCCCATCAGGGCTGGCCGTGATCCCGCGCGGTCTGTTTCCGGCGAAAAATTCGTGGATGACTTCCCATGTCGCGGTATCCACGACGCTGATCGTGTTACCGCGTTCATTAGACACAAACGCCTTGTCTGCCATCACAGGAAAGGCGGGCAGAAGGGCCAAAACCGTGGCTAGAAAATGGTGTCTCAATGCAAACTCCAATTAATTAAATGCGGTGCAGGCGGATTCAGGGCGGTCCAGACCCAACGTATCAAGCGGTGAGGCCTGGTGCAGGAACCCTTCTTGCGGGCTGACACTGACGGTAATGGACCCATCATACAAAAGGACCGGCTGACGCAATTGACCGTTCCAATCGCGAAAGGTGACTTTTTGCCCCTTGAATGCCGCCAGCTCGAACTCGTCCGAAATCGCGTAATCGCGTATGGCTTTCGGGTCAGCGCTTGAGGTGCGGGTTACCGCCTCTCCGATGATCCGCAGGGCCAGCCAGACATTGTAATCCTCGGCTTTGATATACCGTCCGGTCAGACCCTCGAACCGGGTATGGAACTGCGTGGCACCCCATGCCTCGTGCGCACCGTGAAATGTCACGGGGACCAGCCCGCCAGACCCCAAAACCGGGCGCGGTGTCCACAAGTGATAGCTAAGGTAGCGTGCAAAATAATCTGTTTCATCGGCGGCAATCACGACGTCATGTTCTGCGGCACCTTGGGTAAAGGCCGGCAATTGCCGTTGCACCAATACATGGCCGGAATCCGTGCGCCGCGACCCGCCGGTATCCTCAAAGGAACGTTCTTCGGTGATCTTGGCCCCGAACTTGCGTGCGGCTTTGCGGTAGGCATCTGCCAGCGCGATATCTTGCGGGTTTGATCCTGAAATCAGGAACCAGTTACGCCATTTTTTCCAGACGGCGAACTGCGCCACAGTATCTGCCATCATGCCATGCGACGGGGCAACATGCAGCAGGTTGGCGCGGCATCCCTCGCTGCGTAAATCGTTGTCGGGGGTGGTCGCGTTGAACACCAGCGCCCCGTTTTGTGCGGCCCTGTCCGTGAGCCGCAGCAGGTCCTCTTTGCGCGCTGCGATTACGATCAGCCGGATGCCATCGGTCAGCATATCCTCTAACGCGCTGTCGGCCTCTGCGGGGGGCACGGCGCGCGTTGTTGTTTTATATGTATGTCCCAGAAAACTGCCCGTGGTGCCGTTGTCCTCATCCGCCAAAACAGCCCCGGCCAAACCGATATCCGACGGCCGCAAATCATAGCGGCTGATGGGCAGTAAACTGGGGTAATCTATGCGCAGCACCGCGGCTTTTACCTCGACGGCGATTGCCGCTTCAGTCGATAGAAATAGGGCGACTGCTGCTGCGAACAGCGTGTGAAGTTTCAAAACAAAGTCCTCCCTCCCCGACCTTAGGTGTTGGGTTCTTGCACTACGCACTGATTGCAGGGGCGCGTGAACCAATACTTTTGGCCGGGTTGTGACAATCAGCCTAACAGGGCCACGATAGAGCTCGACTCTTATTTTTTAAGAACGGTGTTATGCGGCTGGCTTTATGTTTTCATCCCCCTTTGGCGACGATGGTGGGCATACAGACGCGCGACATGCGCTATCGTCCGATAGAACAGCTTTTTTGTGGAGGAGAAGTAATGCAAAAGCGGAAATTCCTGATGATTTTGGCGGCGGCATCAATGCTGCCCGTCGTGGCACAGGCCCACGGCCCCACACGGCAAAAGGTCACCATAACCGCCGAGGTCGCCGCAGACCCCGCCACCGTCTGGGCCACTGTCGGGAATTTTCAGGACATGTCCTGGCATCCGGCGGTGCGGTCGTCGGTCGGGGAAAACGGCAATGACGTTGATGCCACCCGCGTGCTGACATTAGCCGCGACAGGCGACCCGACGATTTCGGAAGTCCTGTACAAATACAGCGCCGAAAAGATGAGCTATTCCTACCGGATCACCGATGTCTTGGTCGAGGTTCTGCCAGTCACGAATTATTCGTCGCACCTGACGATCAAACCCCGCGACGGGGGCGGGTCGCTGATCGAATGGCGCGGCGCATTCTATCGCGGTTACCCCAATAACGATCCGCCCGAAAACCTGAGCGATGCGGCAGCAATTGCAGCCGTGACCGGTGTATATCAAACCGGTCTGGACGCCCTGGTCGAGAAGTTCGGTGCGCCTGCCAGTTAGGTTGGTTGCTGCAGCATTGGGTTTGGCCCTTGTTGCAGCGCCGACAACCGCGGGTGATCTGGCCTTTGTGACCTGCCAGAACGGCGATGGTGTCAGCGTGCTTGATCTGGACGCTGGCACGCAAATCTCACGATGGTCGGTGCCCGGCAAACCTGCGGGCGTTGCGGTGGCGGGCGGCGATGTTTTCACCGTCGCACCCGACAGCAAAACCGTGCGGCGTCATGCTGCTGCGACGGGCAAGGTCACAGCAGAAATTCAGCTTGAGGGCGGGCCGATTGGTATCGCACATGACCGCGCGCGCGGGCGGCTGTTTGTCTCGGATTGGTACAACGCGCGGATCTGGGTGCTGGCGGAACACGATCTGGCGCATTTGGATGATTTGTCGACAGGTGCGGCCCCTGCCGGACTGGCCCTGTCAGACGATGGTCGTTTTCTTGCTTCGGCAGACAGGGACGCGGATCAAGTATCGATCTTTGACGCGGATAACCTGACCCTGCATCGCCGCATTGATGTGGGAAGCCGCCCGTTTGGCCTTCGGTTTGCGCCGGATGGCCGGTTATTTGTGGCGAATGTCGGCAGCAACGATGTCACGGTTATTGGCCCGCAGATGGACAAAACAGTCGCGACGTTTGCCGTGGGGGAACGCCCCTATGGCGTCGCCTTTGCCCAAGGTAGGGCCTTTGTCACCAATCAATATGCCGACACGGTCAGCGTCGTTGACACCAGCACTTTCCAGACCATCGCCACCCTGCCATCCGGTGAATACCCCGAAGGGATCGACACAAGCACCGACGACCAATCCATCATTGTCGCCAATTGGTTCGACAATTCAGTCACAATAATCTACGCAGGTACGCTTTCTGTGATAAAAGAGATCGAGACCTGCGATGGTCCCCGCGCTTTCGGGGAGTTTGTTCAGAGGGACTTCAAATGAAACGAATTGCGTTAACCGCCGCCTTGATCTGCGCGACCGCACTGCCCGTCTTTGCCAGTGGTGAATCGTGGGATGCGGTCAAAACCCAGCTTTATGGCGAACGCACAATGCTGGACGGCGCGCAGTTCATTGCGATTGATGCGCCCTACCGCACTGCTGACGATGCGCGTACGAATTTGGCGGCACAGATTGTGGCACCGCAGGGTGTGAACCTGGGCAAAATCACCGTGGTTCTGGATGAAAACCCCATGCCGGTTTCGGCTGTTTTTGCGCTGAATACACCCCAGCCAAGTTTCTATTTTGACATCACCATGCGCGTGAACGGGCCAACCCCGCTGCATGTGATTGCAGAAACCACAGACGGTCGGCTGTTTGTCACAGAAACCTTTGTTAAGACATCCGGCACGGGGGCCTGCGCGGCCCCACCCGGCACCGATCCCGAACTTGCCCTTGCAACGCTGGGGCAGATGAACATCAGCGTCACGAACAAAAAACCGGGGTTGGCCAGTGGTACGCTGACCAGCCTTGCGTCGAGGTTAAGCCGGATGGATGTGGATATTTCGCACCCGTCGCTGTCTGGCATGCAGATGGATCAAATATCTCTTTTGTTCATACCCATGCGCTATGTTGATAAGGTCGAGATTGATCTGGATGGCGCGGGGTTCGTGGATATGACCGGATCGATCTCGTTATCGGAAAATCCGCGTGTCGGGTTGGCCGTCCCGCAAAGCACCCGATCTGTTGATGTCACAATGACCGACACAGATGGCACCATCAGCACGGTGCATAAGGATCTTGCCGGTTTCTGATCACTGCGTTTGCGGTTGACCCGGTGCAGGGGTGACCTGTTCAAGCGGATAGCCCCACAATGCCCAGCCATCGGTGCCTTCGGGCAGCCAATAGACCGATGTATATCCCCATTCGATGGCACGTTTGGCGGCGTTCCAGCTCATCCAGCAATCTTCGAGGCAAAAGAAAACAACCGGATGCGCCGTGTCGCCCTGTGCCACGCTGTCCAATCCTGTGCGAAAGTACTGCGCGGTCACATCGGCAATGGCACCGTATCCAACATTTGGCAGCCAGATTGCGCCGGGGATCGAATGACGCGGTTTATCGCGCCAGATCGTGCCTTTGGGCAGGTTGTTCGGCTTAGGCGGTTGCGGCAACACATCTACAAAGGCAGCCTTGCCCGCGCGCCATATATCATATGCTTCTTCCGGGCCGACGACCGTTCCGCCGGACAGCACACTGGGCACCGGGCTTCGATAGTGGTCCATGCGGTAGTCTGAAGGTTCCGGCACCGGCTGCGCCACCACGCCGGTCTGAGGCAAGATTGAAAGCATTGCGATTGCTAGAAACCGTTTCAATTCGAAACCTCCAGAACCTCCGTCCCAAGATCGTTCACCAATGGCACCCCGGCGTTATGAAGCAACGCGTTGATTTCGTCCTGATTGCGCCGGATCAGCGAATTGAGCTTGCGCTGCCAGACTTTCTCGCCCTGACGGACACCCATGGTAATCCGGTAAAACAAACGGGGCGGCAGTTGCTCTTTGATCAATGGAACCAGCTTGAAATCGGGGTGATCCGTATGGACAAGCGGCCCGCCCAATGGCCCCCACAGGATCGCCGCATCAATATCGCCGTTCTCCAAATCTGACAGCATGTCTTCGGCGGGGCTTTCGTGACGGCGATCAACCACCAGATTGTAGGGCTTGGCTTTGCCGATCAAACCGTTGCGCGCCATATGCGCGGACGGCGGAGTACCCGCAATAACGCCAATGCGCCGCCCCTTTAGCGCCGGATCTGACAGCGTTTCCACCCCAGCCAAATCACCGTCTTTGGGTACGATCAAAACGTAAACGGATGTGAAATAGTGATTGGTATTCAGGACCAGCTCGTGACCCTGCGCATAGGCAATCACCAGATCACATTTTTTGGCCCCCAATGAATTACGGATGAACCCCGTTGCCATCGGGTACCATGTGTATTGCAGCGGCAGGCCCAGTTTATCGGCGACAAGTTTGGCCAGATCGTTTTCAAAGCCTGACTCGTCTTTGGCCGACATGGGGTAATTCGCAGGGTCCGCACACACCCGCAATGCGTTGCCGGACACCAGATCAGACGTTTGGGCCTGTCCCGCACCTGCAAAAGTGACCCCCACAACAAGGGTCACCAACAGGGCAAAAAACCTATGTCCCCAAGCACACATTTTCGGCTTCGCGAATGGCTTCATGTTTGGATTCTTTCTTGCGGGGGCGACCGCGCGGTATCGTCTCGGCACCGCGTGCCTTTAGGTAAACATAGATATCATCAAGATAGCACATCACATTCGGGTTGTTCCCAAAGGACGGCATCACCGAATTTTCCGCAGCACCAACGCGTGTGCGTCCATTCACGACGACATCCACAAAATCATAGTAATCCATGTCGATGGCTGACTTCTTCAGCGCCGGGGCATAGGAAGACCCTTCGCCCTCTGGCCCATGGCAGACATGGCATTCGGAATGATAGCGACGAAAGCCAGAATAGCTGGGCCAATCAATGGTTCCATCTTCCTGAACGTTGTACGTCGGCACATCATCTTCGGTAAAATACTTGCCGTCCTCGTTATAGGCGGCTGTCAGGTTGTCGATGTCCTGAGCAATGGCGGTTTGCGATATGCCTGCTGCAAGGAACAAGGCCAACAATCTTCCTGTGGTGTTCATTCGTCTCGCCTTTTTCATTTTGATGCAGGCGCGACCGCAAGGCCGCGCCCATCTAGTGGTTTTGGTGTATCAGTTCGGCAGTGCGAACACTGTCAGCTGTCCACCCAAGGCAGTGTAGTCGCTAAGAGCGGCATAACCACCCACAGCACCCAGACCATCGTTGGGGTTGGTCAGACCAGCCGCCAGACCGATGCCGGCCCAGCCACCAACACCTGACAAGATGCCGATATACTGCTTACCAGCGTGCTCGTAGGTCATCACGTTACCGATGATGCCCGACGGGGTTTTGAACTTGTACAGTTCCTCGCCGGTGTCTGCGTGCACAGCCTTCAGATAGCCTTCGAGTGTGCCGTAGAACACGACGTCACCCGCCGTTGCCAAAGGACCGGACCATACCGAGAACTGCTCGGGCAGCGACCATTTGATCTCGCCTTTGGTGTTGTCCCACGCGATGAAGTTACCCATGCCGCCGTGGCTGTCAGGGGCAGGATACATCGCCAATGTGGCACCCACGTAAGGTTGACCAGCGGTATAGCTGACGCGGAATGGTTCATAGTCCATACACACGTGGTTGGTCGGAACGTACATCAGCTCGGTCTTTGGCGAATACGCCGCAGGTTGCTGATCCTTGGACCCAAGAGCCGCAGGACAGATACCGGTCGAGTTGACGTCTTCGCCGTTCTGCTCGGTCGAGTATTGAGCAACAACCGCAGGACGACCATAGGTATCCGAACTTGGATCCATATCAACGCCTGTTGTCCAGTTGACAGCTGGGTCAAACTTTTCAGCTACCAACAGCTCGCCTGATACGCGGTCCATGGTATAGCCCAGACCGTTACGGTCAAAGTGGGTCAAGAGCTTGCGCTCCACGCCATCAATTTCCTGCTCCGAAAGGATCATTTCGTTGATACCGTCAAAATCCCACTCATCATGCGGGGTCATCTGGTAGAACCACTTGGCCACACCTGTGTCGATATCGCGGGCCATGATTGTCATGGACCAGCGGTTATCGCCAGGACGCTGGGCAGGGTTCCATGTCGACGGGTTACCGGTGCCATAGTAGAACAGGTTCTCGTCCATATCAGCCGAGTACCAGCCCCACGTGGTGCCGCCACCAATCATCCATTGATCGCCTTCCCAGGTGTTCGTGCCCGAGTTTTCGCCAACAGGCTGACCCAGATGCGTGGTGTTCACCGGATCAATCAGGATGTCGCTGTCTGGCCCCATCGAATAGGCGCGCCATTCTTGAGCGCCCGTTTCCATGTTATACGCTGTCACCGACCCCCGCACACCAAACTCACCACCCGAAATACCGACAATGACTTTGTCTTTGACGGGCAGAACCGTGGCAGTGTTGGTTTCGCCAATCGCCGCGTCACCGTTTTGAACTTCCCAGACGACATCGCCTGTATTTGCGTCCAGCGCGACAACTTTGGTGTCCGCCTGATGCAAGAAGATCTTGCCGTTCGCATATGCCACACCGCGGTTTACGGTATCACAACACATGACCGGGATAACATCCGGGTCTTGCTTGGGTTCATATTTCCAAACGATCTTGCCTTCGTCAGCAAGGTTCAGGGCATACACGATATTGGGAAACGGTGTATGGACATACATCATATCCCCGATCACCAGCGGCGAACCTTCGTGCCCGCGCAAAACACCGGTTGAGAACGTCCACGCAACTTGCAGATCATCAACGTTGTCCGCGTTGATCTCATTGAGTTCTGAGTAGCGTTGGTTTTTATAGTCGCCGGTTTGAATGGCCCATTGAGCAGAATTGCTCATCTGGGTCATCAGATCGTCGTTTGCAGATGCCATACCGGCAACACAAACAGCAATCCCAGCCGTTAAAAGCGATAGCCTTTTCATCAAAGTACCTCCCTAGTATGCGGCGGTATTGCCGCTAAATGACGCACAGTCCCAACACAGGGAAATGCATCAGTTCTTCTCCGCTCGCCCTAATTGAGCCTGGGCAATACGAGGAAATTCTGGCCTCACGATCCCCCTTCTTCGAGGGTCGCGAGATACGCAATTATGTTCACCCGGTCGTCTTCCTTGCGCAGCCCGGCAAAGGACATCTTGGTCCCTTTGGCATAGTCGCGAGGCTTTTCAAGAAACGCCGTCAGCTCTTCTGGGGTCCAGGTTTTACCGGCCGCGCCCATGTCGCTTAGAACAGAAGAATATTTGAAATCCGGCACAGCGCCGACAGCGCGGCCGACAATCCCGTTCAGGACAGGGCCCACCTTGTTCTTGGCCTCCGCCCCCACATCGTGACAGGCCTTGCACTTGCGGAAAACCTTTTCACCCGCTTCCGCATCACCAGCAACATCTGCGAATGCACCAACAGGAAGCATCGTCAAAAAGGTAACAGCAACAATTTTTTTCAACATATCAAGCCTTTCTGGGCCTTTCGGTATTTAACTAGTTCAGACGTCCGGCGTGCCATGCCACATGATCACCGGCGAAACTGTTCACAAAGAAATACGAATGGTCGTATCCGTCTTGTATCCGCACCTGCCCCGGCTGCCTGCGACGGGCCATCATGTCTGCCAGCGCCTCGGGTTTAAGCAGGTCCAGAAACTGATCCCGTGACCCCTGATCCACCAGCATGTCACCCTTCCAACCGTGCTCTTCCAACAGCAAGGTCGCGTCGTATTCGGCCCATGTGCTCTCGTCGTCGCCCAGATACGCGCTAAGCTGTTTGCGGCCCCAATCAGATTGGGTCGGGTGCGCGATCGGCGCAAACGCCGACAAGGATTCAAACAGATCGGCGTTGCGAATGGCGATGGTGATTGCCCCAAGGCCGCCCATCGAATGGCCTGTAATGCCATGGCGGTCCTGCACCGGAAGGTTCGACATAACGACCGACCGCAACTCGCTCACGATATAATCGTACATCCTGTAATGGCTTTTCCACGGATCGCGGGTCGCATTGACGTAAAACCCGGCACCTTGCCCCAGATCATAGGATTCGTCGTCGCTTACGCCCGCCCCACGCGGCGATGTGTCGGGAAAGATCACCGCCAACCCGTGTTTGGCAGCGTGTTCCTGAAAACCCGCCTTGGTCATCGCGTTTTCATGGGTGCAGGACAGGCCACTAAGGTACCATAAAACCGGCACGGGGCCAAATTCGGCCTGCGGCGGTAAATAGGCAGCAAACGTCATCTCGCATCCACAGGTGTTCGACGGGTGCCGAAAAACCTGCTGGCGCCCCCCGAAACTCCGATTCTCCGAGATCAGCTCCATATTCTTCAAAACTCCACGACGGCGCGGATTGATTTGCCTTGGTGCATCAG
>TARA_R110002126_G_scaffold291568_1_pt1 | contig 51625 bp, 42 predicted proteins | sample TARA_R110002126 | Tara Oceans TARA_R110002126 (sample SAMEA4397536) | marine metagenome | biome: Polar Biome; feature: [DCM] deep chlorophyll maximum layer (ENVO:01000326); material: water (ENVO:00002006), including particulate matter (ENVO:01000060) such as... | depth 30 m | reverse complement strand
CGTTAAGGTTTGGCAATTAAAATAGACACCGCATTTCCACCAAAACCCACTGCATTTACCAATATTTTTTTTATTTCCTTTGAATGATTTTGCTCAGCTGCAAAAGGCACTTCAACAACTTGTTGATGTTGTAACATTAAAATTGCCAACTCCAAACTTAACAAGCCCGACGCTCCAAAAGTATGGCCGATTTTCCATTTATTGGTAGTTAAAAAAGGTTGATGATTCTCGAACACTTTTTTTATTGCGTTTACCTCTGACTCATCTCCTTTTATAGTTCCTGGAGCATGCATGACAATTGCATCTATTTCTTCTGGCAAAGTATCTCCCAAAGCCATTTTCATTGATTTCTGAAAACATACTGCGTTTGTAGAAATTGATGTGTTGTGTTGTAAAACTTCTGTGGCATAACCGATTCCTGAAATTTGTGCTAAGGCATTTTTTACAATTCCTTTCTCTAAACAAATAGCTGCAGCACCTTCACCCAAAACCATTGTGTTTTGTTTCTTTTGCATATCGAACGATTTGCAAGGATAATTTATAACTTCATCTAGAACATAATCTAAAGATTTTGGTTCTTTTAAATTAGATTTCGACTGCGCTCGACCTGGCATTTCGTTTTTAGCATACACTTTTAACGCCTGCATTTGAGCAATGGTAAAATCGGTTAAAGCAGCTTCGCTTCCACCTACTAAAAATTTATCTGTCATTCCTGAGTTTATCCAAGCAATTCCATTTAGCAAAGAATGTAAAGCTGTAGAACAGGTAATAGAATGTGATATTTCTGGACCAGAAGTTTGCAAATCATGCGCAACCCAAGAAGAAATATTACCCAATGTTGTAGTTGGTGAACTTAAGGTTGATGATTTTTGAGTTTCTAAAAACTCTTTATGATATTTTTCAAACAAAGCAGTTGCCCCTCTTGATGAACCAAAATTAACTCCGAAGTTATTTTCTGAATTCCAATTTGCATTTTTTACAGCTTCTCTAGAAACAAAAATGGCCAACAAAACCGAATCGTCTAAATTCTTATACTTAGCATCTGACTTTTTTAAATCCTCTATTTTTTGTTGATTTTCTTGGGATAGTTGCCCAACAAAAACCTTTTTTTTGTTATCTGGACCCTGTGAAGAAATCTCTTTTTTAGATAAAAAATGTTTATCTAACAAATAATTTTTCCAAATTTCTATTTGGTTACTGCCTACTGCAGAAATGGAAGCTAAAGATGTTATAGATACAGGCTGATTCAAGAAAAATACTTTTTTACAAAAGTAAAACTCTTCATTTTAATTAATAACTTATATTGCTAAAAAATAATGGAAGAAATTAAAGAGAAAAATTGGTTTCAAAAAAATTGGATGTGGGCTGTTCCTGTTGGAGGTTGTGGCTGCGGATGCATCGCTGTTATCTTGTTCTTTGTTCTCGGTATTAGTACTGCTTTTTTTGGAGTATCAAAAATGTTTGATGAATCTGCACCTATAAAATATGCGACAGAACAAGCTTTCAATCACCCTAGAGTAATTGAAGAGCTTGGTAATGATTTAGAGAAAATAGGAATTCCTTCTGGTACAATTTCTATCCAAAATAATGATGGAGAAATAGATATGTCTTTTTCCATAACAGGCACTAAAGGTAAAGGAACCCTTATTGTAAGAGGAATAAAAGTCAATGGAATTTGGGCGTATGAAGATTTATATGTTTTGATTAAAGAAACGCAAGAGCAGATTAACTTACTAGAGAACTTAACTGAAGATTTTTAAAGCGACTATTCTTTTTAAGCACTCCATATGCGTTAAGGATTGAGGCTTTGTTGGAGCTCTCACGCCTAAAGCGTGAAGCGACTGCCGAAAGCCTGACGTTTTTTCCTGCAAGGTTTCCAAAACCTTGTAGGTATATAAAACGGAACGCCCTAAACAATCTCTAAACTTTCTTTAATAGTTTTATATACTTTTTCGAGTTGTTTTTTTGTGATTACATAAGGAACTTGAATGTAAATAGTATTTCCTAAAGGGCGCAGAAAAACACCTCTTTCCATAAAAAACTGTAATAATTTATCTCGTAAACTTCCATAACGTTGCATTTTTGTTTCTAAATCTAAAGCAAAAATTACGCCTTGAGATCTTGCCGTTCTTACTTTTGGATGGCTACTAATTTTGGCTTGAAATTGTTTATGTGATGCTGAAATTGCTGCAATATTTTGCTGAATTTCATCAGTTTGTAAAAGTTCAATTGCCGCATTTGCAGCTGCGCAAGCTATAGGATTTGCACTGTATGTATGGCAATGAAAAAAGCCTTTTGCCATTTCGTTACTTAAAAAAGCTTCATAAATTTTTTCAGTACATGAGGTAATTGCCAACGGAACTAGACCACCTGTAAGCGCTTTGCTTAAACAAATAATATCGGGGTTTGTTTGGATAAAATCGGATGCGAAATTGCTTCCTGTTTTTCCAAAACCTGTCATCACCTCATCTGCAATAGTAAGAATCGTATTATTTTTACAGAATTTTAAAATTTCGTTTAAACCTTCTGCATCGTGCATTTTCATTCCTGCTGCACCTTGAATTAAAGGTTCGTAAACAAAACCTGCTACTTTATTTTCTGCTACAATTTGGGTTAACTTTTTTAAGATTTCTTCAGTATTCTTGCCATCAGGAACAGGAATTCTTTTAATATCCATCAAAAAATCTTCAAAAGGACCATTGTATACCGACAATCCTGAAACTGACATTGCCCCAAATGTATCTCCATGAAAACCATCTTCGAAAGCTATGAATGTATTGCGTTTTTCATCACTATTAAAATAATATTGTAATGCCATTTTTAGAGCAGCTTCTACCGCAGTAGAGCCATTATCGTTAAAGAAAATTCGATTCTGATTTTTTGGTAATATCTCTATCAATTCTTCTGATAATTTTATGGCGGGCTCGTGTGTAAAATCACTAAACATTATTTGATCTAATGTTTGCATTTGGTTAGCAACCCTACTCGTAATATATTCGTTACAATGCCCAAACATGCAAGTGTACCAAGAAGAAATGGCATCTATATATTCATTGCCATTTTCATCTGTTAAGATGCAGCCTTTTGCATTTACAATTGCCAAACTTTCTGGATGTGTTTGGTGTTGTTTTAGCGGATGCCAAAGGTGTTTTTTATCTCTTTCTTGTAACGTCATTTTAATTATTTATACAACACTTTTTATATTTTTTACCACTTCCACAAGGACAAGGTTCATTTCTTCCAATTTTTTTTTGACTAATATAGGGTTCATCAAAATAATCATTTTTGTCATCAAAAAAACTAAGATCATCTTCAGTAACATCCCAATTCTTTTTAAAACCTGTATACACTTCAATGAAATTGCTGTAGCTTTTTGGTATGTCAATATTAACATCATCAGAAATATCTTTTAAAACGCTTTCATAATCTCCACAAATCCAATATCCAACAATCTCTAGATCAAATAACTTTTTAATTTTTGGCAGTAATTCTGCTGTTCTATGTTCTACTAAATCTGAAATAAATAAGCCAATAAATTCTGTATCTAAAATGTTTTCATTTTCTTTATTTTCAATTAGAAAATCTAAAATGTTTTCACAATAGCTTAAAAGTTCTTGTCTATTTGCATTACTTTTAAAATAAAGAATTTGTAAAAAAGCTTCTGAAACAATACTTTTAGTATAAGCATCAATATTAGGTTCTTTAATAAATGATAAAAGATCTTTCTCGTTATTTTTATTGCTGTAAAACAAGACTGGTTTCATCAGTTCAAATAATGCATCTCCAAACCAAAAATCTATATAATCATTATTTTGCTTTAAAACTTCTAATAAAATTGGAATTGCTTTTTCTGACTTTATATGAGTTAGTAATAACAGTGCGTGTGTAGGAAAATCACACTCAATAAAATAATCATTATCTATATTTTTTTTAAAATATTCAAACCTATGTATGCTGTCTTGTAATACAGTAATTAGGTCATCTGTAAATTTAGCTTTATTTAACAAACCAAAAAGTATCAGTTGTCTTTCTGAAATACTACCAACGGATAATTCATACAGTTGCTTTATTTCTGCTTCAAAATTAAAAATCGGCGTTTTTTCAGTTTGCAAAGCACTAATTCTGTCTAATTCTGGTACTGTTTTCATTAAAGAACGTTCTTTTTCTCTTCTTTCAGCAGCTTTCTTCCAAAGATATTGCATTTCTATTTTTTTAGCATCTAAATACTTTGGGTGCTCATCATCTATCTCTTCTAAAATAGCCAATCTAACTTTTGCTTCTTCAACTTTTTCTACAGCAAATAAATATTTTATAGTTACTCCAAAATAAGACATCACTTCATCTAAATGAAACTCTTCTCGTTCTGGATACAATTCGTTTAATAATAAATTGACGCCTAATAACTGTTTCGCTTCTTTAAAGTTTTCTTGCTCAATTAATGTAAATGCATAGTTTATTTTACCAAACAAATAATTTGGATGTTCTTTTAATAACCATAAATTACATTCTCTTGCTTTTTCCTCGTCATTATTTATAGCATAGTAGCTAGTGAGGTAATTTTTAAAAATTGGAACCTTAGGAAACTTATTAACATATTTTAATAATTTTTCTAACGTACTTTTTCTTTGCTTAGGAAGTTCACTATGCAACTTTACAAGTATCGAAGAAACATAAGGTGTAATATGATTTTCTTTGTCTAATAAAGAACTATCTGTAGATATTTTAAAACTGATTAATTCCATAATTGCTATTTTGATTTCACCACTAAAACCTCATCAATATTAGTCGTGAATTTTTGTGATAATCGTTCTTGACGCATTTTTCCAAGTGTGATTTAAATATTGATTCCTCAATTTAATTTTGTCTGATTTGTATTTTTGTCGCATATTCCTTAAAATCGTAATTCTCAAAACCTTTTAGTTCTAAAAAAGATTCATCAATAGAATACACTTCTATGTCTGGAGAAAAATCAGATAAAAAACTAATGCACTCATATCATCATACAATGGATAATTGGATGATAATACTGTAATTTTTTTTTCTTTACAGAACTGCCCCATTTAAAAATTAGAGGTCCAAATGGCAAGCCTATTTTCTTAGCCTCGTCGCTCATAGAAATTACACAACCGTCGTTCTTGCCTAAAATATCAACAGGATTATTTTGTGAATTCAGATTAAAAACCCATTCACAAGACGCATAAAAATTATTACAATCTACCAATGCAAACATAACAGTAAAGGTATATAAAAATACCTATTTTTGTATTGATGAAACTACCAAAGAAGTTAACAAATCGATTAAAATTTCGTGAAGAAAAAAATTCTTTGCGGTATGTAAGAACACCCTCTAATTTGGTCGATTTTTCTTCTAATGATTATTTAGGTTTTTCAAAATCAGTACCTATTTTTGAGAAAACACATCAATTTTTAGTGGATAAAAATCTAAAACAAAACGGCGCTACAGGGAGCAGGTTGTTGACGGGAAATCATTTTTTATATGACGAAGTTGAAGTTTTTTTAAGTGATTTTCATCAATCTGAATCAGCAACCATTTTCAACTCGGGTTATGACGCTAATATTGGTTTTTTCGCTGCTGTTCCGCAACGTGGAGATCTTATTTTGTATGACGAATTTATTCACGCTTCTATAAGAGATGGAATTCAATTAAGCAATGCCAAAGCGTTTAAATTTTTGCATAATGATTTGGAAGATTTGGAAAAAAGATTGCAAAAACAACCTTTCGACCGTGCTCAAAGTGACAACTGCGATGTTTATATTGTTACAGAATCTGTTTTTTCTATGGATGGTGATTCTCCAGATTTGGTTGTAATTTCAGAAATCTGTAAAAAATACAACGTGTATTTAATTGTTGATGAAGCGCATGCTGTTGGCGTATTTGATGAGGGTTTAGTGCAAGAACTCAACTTAGAAAATGAAGTTTTTGCAAGAATCATCACTTTTGGAAAAGCTTTGGGTTGCCATGGAGCAGCAATTTTAGGAAGCAAAGCCCTGCAAAGCTATTTAGTCAATTTTGCACGAAGTTTTATTTATACCACTGGTTTACCTCCTCATTCTTTGGCAACTATTCAATGTTCTTATAATGAGATGGTCAAAGAACATAAACATCAAACAAAACTACAAGAGAACATTCATCACTTTATAAACGAGGCAAAAAGTTTCAATTTAAATTTTATTCCGAGTTGCTCTGCTATTCATTGTTGCATCGTTTCTGGTAATGAAAATATCAAATCAGTTTCTGATAAACTATATCAAAAAGGTTTTGAGGTAAAGGCTATTCTATCTCCTACAGTTCCAGAGTATAAAGAACGTTTGCGTTTTTGTTTACACAGTTATAATTCTACAAAAGAAATTAGCGAAGTTTTACGTTTGTTAAGTATTTTTGTATAAAGAACTTTATTTTTTTATGAACGATAATTATACAATACTTGCGGTTTTTGAATATTCTGCAGAAGCTTACGTTACAAAATCAAAATTAGATTCTAAAGGCCTAAAAACAATGTTGATGGATGAAGCTACCATAGACTCAGATCCTTTAATCAGCGGAGCAATTGGTGGTGTTAAATTATTAGTGCATAATGATGACTTTGACAAAGCAGTGGACATTTATAATGAAATTAGAGCCTATCGAAAAGATGAAAATGGGAACGATATTTCTTGCCCTAAATGCAATTCTAATAAAATTTTAGTAGCTCCATTACATAGAAAAAATATTTTCTATATGCTTTTCCCTTTTTTTGAAGCTCAAAAACTAATTTGTAATACTTGCAAAACACTTTTTAAATGAAAACATATTTTATTACTGGTATTTCAACAGAGGTTGGTAAAACTGTAGCTGCAGCAATTGTTACAGAAGCGTTACAAGCAGATTATTGGAAACCTATACAAGCAGGAGATTTAGACAATTCTGACACGCATAAAGTAAAACGCTATATATCAAATAAAAAAACAGTTTTTCACGATAATGCCTTTGCGCTCAATACACCTATGAGTCCGCACGCTGCTGCTGAAATTGACGGAATTACCATCAACCTAAAAGATATTGTAGCCCCAAAAACAGACAATCATTTAGTAGTAGAAGGCGCGGGTGGCTTATTAGTTCCTTTAAATGATACAGATACTATTTTAGATTTAATTCAGCCAAATTATAAAGTAATTGTGGTTTCTCGCCATTATTTAGGAAGTATTAATCATACACTATTAACTGTAAATTTATTGCAAGAAAAAGGGTTTGAGGTTTCCATTATTTTTTCTGGTGATGAACACAAAACAACAGAAACTATCATCAAAAAAATGACAAATGTTGATGTAATTGGTAGGATTGATGAAGAGCCTTATTTTGATAAAAATGTCATAAAAGAATATGCAAATAAATTCAGAGAAAATTTGTAATTTGCATTTTATGATAGCATCTCAAACGCTTACTTTTTTTACACCTAAAGCTCCTTCAGGAAATGGAGCTATTTTTGTTGACTCTGGAATTTCTGCTGGTTTTCCTGCACCTACTGACGACTTTAGCGAAACACGTATTTCTTTAGATGATGAACTTATTCGGAATAAAGACGCCACTTTTTTTGCAAAAGTAAAAGGTCAATCTATGATTAACGCAGGTTTAGACGATAATGATTTATTAGTTATTGACAGAAGTATAGCACCGAGCAACAATAAAATTGCAGTTTGCTTTTTAGATGGCGAATTTACGGTAAAACGTTTGCGTGTAGAAAAAAACGAAGTTTGGCTAAAGCCCGAAAATCCTAATTACCCCATCATTAATATTACGGCAGACAACGATTTTGTAATTTGGGGCATTGTAACGAACGTCATTAAAAAAGTATATTAACACTTCCAACAACAATATTTTTAGCATTATTCATCTGATGCTGAAAAAAGTTCAGAATAAAAAAAATTAAAAACTATGGAAAATACATTTGAAAACAAAACCTTATTAATTGAAGCTTCTAACGAGGTACGCGTAGCATTTTACAAAAAAACCTATAAACATGTGGCTGGCGGTGTTTTGCTATTTGTTCTTTTTGAATATTTATTACTACAAAGCGATACTATTGTAACCCTTATGATGCCTATGACGCAAGGTTGGCGTTGGCTGGTTATGTTGGGTGGTTTTATGCTGATTACCAATTATGCCGAAAGCACTGTTTTAAAAACAGCTGACAAGAATATACAATACATGGCCTATTCTTTATATGTTTTTGCACAGGCTATTATTTTTGTTCCGCTACTAGCAATTGCTATTTATTATACGGAGAGTGCTGACTTAGTGCAACAGGCAGCTTTAATAACATTAGCATTATTTACAGGAATTACGGCTGTAGCTTTTATCACTAAAAAAGACTTTTCATTCTTAAAAGCAGGTTTAACTATCGGTTTTTTTATTGCTATGGGATTAATTGTTGCAGGTGCTTTATTTGGATTTAACTTAGGTTTATGGTTTTCTGTAGGGATGTGTTTACTTGCTGGCGGTTCTATTTTATACCAAACCTCAAACTTGATTAATAAATACGGCACAGATGATTACATTCCTGCTTCTTTAGGTTTATTTGCTTCTTTAATGTTATTGTTTTGGTATGTTTTACAGATATTTATGTCTAGAGATTAGATACTAATATTTATCCTAATTTATAAAATCAGAAGTTAATAGCTTCTGATTTTTTTTATTCATAAATAAAATAATTGCCCTTTTTTAATATTTTATTATTGTTTATCAATAATTTTAATATATTTGCAATGTCAAAATATATAAAATGAAAACCAAAACAGAAAAATTATTAAAATTTATGAACGTACTTTCATGGTTTGTATTTATCGGATTATTGATAAAAGCAGGAACTATTCTTTTCGTTTATATGTTAAGTATTAAAAACGAATTAGCAGCTCAAAATTTATTTGGCGGTTTAGATTTATCAGAATATAGAAATCAAAATTTCACACACTATTCATTTCTTGTGTTTTACAAAGTAATTTTATTTGCTATTGAAGCATATATTGCTTTTTTAGTGACAAAATTATTAAGCGGACTAAATCTTAAACAACCTTTTAACTTATCCGTTCATTTATTGATGAAAAAAATAAGCTACAGTATTTTTTACTTGTGGATTGCAGCCATTATTCACAATACACATACACAATTTATTGGGTTGAAATATAATTTTAAAATGGATTTATTCTCCAGCGATTTTATTTTTCTAGCAGCAATTATTTTCATTTTTGCACAAATTGTAAAACGAGGTATAGAAATTCAGTCTGAAAACGAATTAACCATATAATTATGAAAAAAACTGCTTATCTCATATCAAAATTAACTTTTTGGGGATTTTTATTGTTCTCATGCATATTAATTCCACTTTCGATATTCGCTTTTTTAGAATATTATTTTAATTGGGATATTCCTTTTGTCGATATGGTACAAAGAGATGGTTTAGATTTCGCAAAAATTAAAAATATTGGTGTTGAATTTTGGATTAATTACACTGTAATTTTAATGTGGGGAACTTTTATTTATTATTCCGTTTACTTTCATGTATTGCAGGGTTTCTTTAAAATTTTTATTACAGAAAAAACATTTCAAGAAGCATCAATAAAACAACTCACTAAATTTTATAAGCTCAACTTTATTCCTGTATTAGTTGGTGTTATAGGCATTATCATTCGATTTATTTTAATAGGTAAATTTAAGTTTGATGAGCCACACTTTTTTGTATTCATCCACTTAATAGTGGCATTCTTTTTATACTTCTATTTAGATTTAATCAAGAAAGGACATAACATTCAAACTGAAAACGACTTAACCATATAATTATGAAAGATATAATAATATTTAAGAAAAATATAAAAACTTTTTCATTTGTATTTACTTTCATTGCATTCATTTATCCAATAAAAGCATTGTTTGCCTATATGGAAAATGATTTATCTTATTTGGGTTTAATTACAGATGACTCCCTTCCTATTTTTCTTTGGATGACTTTTCTTGTAAAATTCATTTCTAATATCATATTTTTTATTGGAATATTCTTCTTAGTAAAAACTTTAAATTTCGATGATATTAAAGATATTTTTTCATCAGACAAAGTACTTCTTTTTAAAAAAACAGGGCATTATTTTTTGAGTTCTGCAAGTGTTGGAAGTCTAGTAATTATTATTCAAATATTTGATGGTAAGTTTGCAGGTTTAAAAGGAAGTAATGATTTTTTGTTTACACTATATTTTTCCTTAATCATAGGCTTTTTCTTCTATGTTTTTAGTAAAATTTTAGAAAAAGCTAACGAATTAAAACAAGAAAACGACCTAACAATATAATATGGCAATCATAGTAAATCTTGATGTAATGCTTGCCAAACGTAAAATGCGGAGTAAAGAATTGGCAGAAATTATTGGTATTACCACTGCAAACTTATCTATTTTAAAATCGGGTAAAGCCAAAGCGATACGCTTTTCTACTTTAGAAGCAATATGTGAAGCATTAGATTGTCAGCCAGCAGATATTTTAGAATATGCTGATAAAGCATAAAAAAACTCCGAATGAAAATTCGGAGTTTTTACTATTCAATTTTATTTTTTTAAAGGCACATCTCTATTCATTTCTACCATATCAACGAAGTCGGTTTCCACGCCTAATAGGTGCTTACTAAAATAATCTGCTTTTCTCCAAAACCAATATTCGCGATCGCTAAAGCCGTGTCTACTTCCAGGAAATAACATAAAATCGAAACGCTTGTTCGCTTTTATAAAAGCATTTACCATTCTTATTGTTCCAGAAGGATGCACATTATTGTCAACATCACCAGTAGCTAATAAAATTTTTCCTTTTAAATTATTTGCTAACGTTTGGTTTTTGTCAATCATATATTGGTACTTGATTTTTCCATCAGCATCAATTTCTTCTTTTACACCATGATGCGTTTCACTCCACCAAGAATTATACACAGTATTGTCGTGATTTCCTGCCGATGAAACTGCTACTTTAAAGAAATCTGGATACACCAACATTGCAGCAGTAGACATAAATCCACCTCCAGAATGACCAAAAATTCCTACTTTACTAATGTCGATAAAATCGTGTCTGTCTGCCAATTGTTCTGCCACGTATTTTTTATCTGCCAAGCCATAATCACGTAAATTTCCATAACCATAGGTATGATACCATTTAGAACGTGCAGGATGCCCACCTCTATTCCCTAAAGTAACCACAATAAAACCAACTTGCGCTAAACGATCTTTTCTATCCATATACTGAGAGAATGATTTGTCTACGGCTTCTGTTTGAGGACCTGGATATACATACTCTATTAGAGGATATTTTTTGATTGAATCAAAATCATAAGGCTTGTACATTACTCCGTAAATATCTGTAATTCCGTCTGCAGCTTTTGCTTTAAAAGGTTCCGGAAATTTGTAACCAGCCGCAAATAATTGCGATAAATCTGCTTCTTCTAATTCCATCACCAACTTTCCATTGGCATCTCTTAATTCTGATTTTGGCACTGTATTTACGCGCGAATAATTACTCACAAAATATTGATTAGAATCTGATAAACTAATGCTTGTGTTATAATCACCAGCATTTAATGACCTTAATCCACTTCCTTTTAAATTAATTTTATACAAATGCGCATAATACGGATCTTGGTTTTTTGCAATTCCGTTTGCTGTAAAATAAACTTCTCGCGATTTTTCGTTAATCCCCTCAAAAGAATCTACGTGAAAAGGGCCGTTAGTAACTTGTCTTTTTAAGTTACCATTAGTATCATATAAATAATAATGACCCCAGCCATCTCTTTCTGACCAAAATAAAATTTCTTGTTCGTTGTTGAATAGAACAATCGTTTTTCCTCTGTTTTCGATATAGGTATTTGAGTGTTCTTTAATAATAGTTTTCACCTCTCCTGTTTCGATATCAGCAACATGAATATCTAATCGTTTGCGATCTCTACTGATGGTATTAAAATAAATTTTACCTTTTTTAGACAACAATACGTTCGGATTATGCTCATCTCTTCTCGCTGATTTTTTTCTTGGAGACCTGTAAATACTAATAGACTCTTGCACAGTTGTATCGAGTTTGACTTCAATTTTAGATTTAGAAAAAATATCAAATACGAGCATTTCATTTTTATAAAACTCTTGCTCACCTGGCATATGATATTTGTAAGTTTCTAGTTGTGGTCTTTCTTTTTTTGTAGCATGAATTACCCACAAATCTTCAATATGTCTCGCATCAGTTCTTTCGGTAACAAACTTTTTAGAATCGTGAGCCCAGAAACCATAAATTCTTTTTCTATCATCTTGTTCTTTTATTTTCTCTTTGTCTGTTTTTCCAAAACCTCCGCCACCGTAACTGAAATCTTTTACACCATCTCTAGTCCATTGATTTTCAACTATAGTCGTATCTTTTTCATCTTTTACTGCCTTTAAAAAGTTGGCTTTATCCATCCAATACATATTGTAATTCTTTGAATACAACACAATTGAACTATCCGGAGCAATGTTAGCCCAACTTTTCCAAGGCTCTTTTTTCTTTTTTTCTGTATCTAAAATAGTCAATCCATTTCCACCTAATCTATACGCTAAGTGGTAGACTTTCTTTTCCATTTTAGGTTTGCCCTTTTTCTTCTTTTTTACTTTAATAGAATCTTTTTTTGCAACCTCTTTATCATCTTTCACCTCAACTTCCTCTTTAGAAGTTACATAAAATCGAATTGCTTTTTCATCTTTTGTAAATGTAAAACTGAATCTTGGTAAATGTTTTGCTTCGTAAGGATCTTTGGTTATTTCTGACAACCATTTTGCCATTTTTACATTATCAAATAGCGGTTTTTTAGTTTTGTTATCGGCATCAACAATATAATATTTTGAACCTTCTGTTGATGTTTTGTATTGATACCAAAATCGATTCCCTTTCTGCAACCAATTTGGCCTAACCGAAGTAGAATGTACCATATTTGCCATTTTAGTTGGCGAAAATCGTGCGGCTTGCCTATAATTTGGTTCCGGTGTTTCTTGTGCTTTTATTGACATAAATGGCAATAAAAACAAAATAGTAAGTAATGTGTTTTTCATTGTAAGAATTTGAATTAAGTACTAAAGTTCTTTAAAAAGAATGACATAAAAAACTCTGAGGTAAATTTTAACAAATCATTAATTCAAATTTCGCTTTTCTATAAAAAATCGCTTTAAAATTTGAGTACAATCGTTCTCTAAAACACCAGACACAATTTTGGTTTTTGGGTGCAGCGTAGTTTTTAAATTTACAAAACCTCTTTCTGGCTCTGAAGCTCCATATACAATTTTGCCAATCTGAGTCCAATAACTTGCACCAGCGCACATTTGACAGGGCTCTAAAGTAACATACAATACACAGTCTTTTAAATATTTACCTCCTAAAAAATCTGCAGCAGCTGTATATGCTTGCATTTCTGCATGGGCAGTTACATCAGTTAAGGTTTCTGTTAAATTGTGTGCTCTTGCAATAATTTGATTATTTAAAACGATAACCGCTCCTACAGGGACTTCTCCTTTATCAAAAGCAATTTCTGCTTCATGAAAGGCTTTTTTCATAAAATATTCGTCATCAAAAGGTTGTATCATATTTTAACAATATAAAAATCAATATTACAAAAAAGGATTATTGTATTTTTGTAAAATGTCAAAAAATTTGTTAGACAACATATCAAATCCTGGAGATTTACGTAAATTAAATCAGGAGCAACTCCCTCAACTGGCAAAAGAATTGAGGGAATTTATTATTGATATTGTATCGACTAAAGAAGGGCATTTAGGTGCAAGTTTGGGGGTTGTAGAACTTACAATTGCGATCCATTATTTATTTGATACGCCTAATGATTTATTGGTTTGGGATGTTGGGCATCAAGCGTACGGACATAAAATTTTAACAGATCGAAAAGCTGTTTTTCATACCAACAGACAATTTGGAGGCATTGCTGGTTTTCCTTCAAGAAAAGAAAGTATTTATGATACTTTTGGTGTTGGGCATTCTTCTACTTCTATTTCTGCGGCTTTAGGAATGGCAATTGCATCGAACCTAAAGGGAGACACCAAAAAACAACATATTGCCGTTATTGGTGATGCTTCTATTGCAAGCGGAATGGCTTTTGAAGCGTTGAACCACGCAGGTGTATCAAAAGCAAATTTGCTGATTATTTTAAACGATAATGCTATCGGAATTGATCCTTCAGTTGGCGCCGTAAAAGCGTATTTAACAAGAGTTAAAAACGACAAAAGGTTAGCTGCTCAAAACAATATCATAAAAGCGTTAAATTTTGATTATTCAGGACCTATTGACGGTCATAATTTACCAAAAATCTTATCTGAATTAGAACGATTAAAATCAGTTAAGGGACCTAAATTTTTGCATATTATTACGACAAAAGGTAAAGGTTTACAAAAAGCAGAAGAAGATCAGGTAACGTATCACGCACCTGGAAAATTTGATAAAATTTCAGGTGAACGCATTCAAAAAGATAAAAGCAACTTTACAAAATATCAAGATGTTTTTGGAAAAACAGTTCTTGAGCTTGCCAAACAAAATGATAAAATTGTGGCAATAACTCCTGCAATGTTAACAGGCAGTTCTTTAAAAGAAATGATGACAGCATTTCCTGACAGAACTTTTGATGTTGGTATTGCAGAACAACATGCCGTTACTTTAGCCGCTGGTATGGCAACCCAGGGATTAATTCCCTTTTGTGCCATTTATTCTACCTTTTTACAGCGTGCTTACGATCAAGTTATTCATGATGTTGCTTTGCAAAATTTGCCTGTTATTTTTTGTCTAGACAGAGCTGGTTTGGTTGGCGAAGATGGCGCCACGCATCATGGTGTTTTTGATATTGCTTATTTACGATGTATCCCTAACATAATTATCTTTGCGCCTAGAAATGAAATTGAATTACGTAATATTTTATATACGGCTCAATTAGGTTTAAAAAATCCGATTGCTATACGTTATCCAAGAGGATATGGAAACATAGTTAATTGGCAACAACCTCATCAAAAAATTGAAATAGGGAAAGGAGTCTGTTTAAAAAAAGGTAATAAAATCGCTGTTTTATCGATAGGAACAATAGCTAAAAATGTTGAAGAAGCAATTGATTTTTTAGAAAACAAAACTAAAATATCACATTATGATATGCGCTTTGTTTCCCCTTTGGATGAGCAACTCTTACACGAAATTTTTAAAAAATACAAAACAATCATCACCATTGAAGATGGCACGATACAAGGTGGATTTGGTTCAGCTATTTTAGAATTTGCAACTGAATACAACTATCAAAATAAAATTAAAATTTTAGGAATTCCTGATCATTTTATTGAACACGGAAATATTTTTAGACTTCAACTTCAGCTGGGTTTAGACGCTAAAAGTTTGGCAAAACGAATTCGTTTTTATTCATAAAAAAAGACGCCAATTGACGTCTTTTTTTATGTAAAATTAAATGAATATATTATTCTATAACGATCTTTTTAGAAGATTTTTTTCCATTTTCGTCTATCATTTTAACAAAATAAATACCAGAACTAACATTTATAGAAATCGCTTGTTTTTCATTTACAGTAAAATCTAATTCGGATTTATAAACTTCTCTTCCTGAAATATCAAAAATATTAAATTGAGATTTACCTGAATTACTTTTAGCAAAAATTGTAAAGTTTCCTTTAGAAATTGTTGGGTATACTGTAAAAGTATCTAAACCTGATAAAACTTCTTCTACAGAAGCCGTTGGTGCACTATTTATCGATTTAATTGCCCATCCATAAGAGTTTGCTGCTTGATCTGTAACTAATGAAAACCTAAAGACAACAGTATCTCCATAAGAAAAGCCTTTACTTGATATAGAGATCGATTGTTCTCTAAATAAGTTATCTCTAACACTTGTATTAACATTATTGTTATATTCGGTTAGCCATTCCGGGAATCTTCTCGCATCGTATTTATCTAATTGAATCCAATTTTTTAAATCTGTAGAAGCCTCAATCATGACATAATCATAAAATTGAGTTAAATCCGCTAAATCATCTGTATATGGCTCGACTATGGCCACATCTTCGTAAACAAAAGTGTCGTTTTCTGATGACAATGTTAGTGGTTGTCTTAAAATCATACTATAAACTGATTCATCATTATATGGGTGATCGGCATTATTTATTACAGAATACAAAATATTAGCGCCTAACTCATTTTTTACAGACCCATTACCTGTTACAAAACTGTTATTAAACACATAAGTGTCTGCAATTGTAAATTCAGATATTTCCATAGATTCGCTAGGAATATTAAAATCTATAACTGTAAATTCTATATTTACAATTGGTGTTTCTAAATTATTTGTATCATCAAATAATTGAATACCCAACTTATGAGGTCCTTCGCTTAAGCTTTGTGTTTCAAAAGTATATTCTACCCCAGCTACAAAATCTTGTATAATATCTCCTTGTTCTATATCATCAACAAAAAGTTTTACTTTACTAACATCATCAGAAGGCACTTTATAAGTTACTATAGTTTTGTCATTTTGTATATTTTGACCGGTAATAACTTCTGGAAAAGCTAAAAATTTAGCGGGTGCATAATCTGCTAATTCAGGAATTGTTGCAGACCAAACACCTCTTCCATGGGTTGCAATTACTACTTGATCATTTACTATTTTCATATCGAAAATAGCTACAGATGGAAAATCAGAAACTAAATTCCAATTTGCACCTCCATTTTCAGTTTGAAAAATCCCAATGTCTGTTCCTGCCCAGATTACATCTTTATCGAATGGCATTTCTAAAACGGAGTGCACTCCAACATTTGGAAAACCAGTAACATTCTCAATACTTCCACTGGCAAAACCAGTAATATCTACCCAAGTAGCCCCTAAATCTTCTGTTTTTAAAATTTTCGGGTTTAAACTAGCAGAAAACAATGCATAGGCTCTATTTTTTTCTGTATAAGATGTACCCATACCTGAAATATACAAGTTATGATCTCTTGCAGGATTATCATACGCACCTGCACTGGTAAATGTTAGCCCATTATCTGTAGAAACTTGTAACACATAAGAACCAGACTCCGTCATTGCAGCACCAGCCCAAACAATATAAGGGTCTGCTTGAGAAACTTTTACATTCATAGCGCTGGTAGTAGTACTTGGTGTAAAACTTGAACCTAAAGGTATTACTTCCCAATTTAACCCAAAATCTGAAGACCGATGAACCCCACTTCCAGAAACAGAAAAAACGACATCAGGATTACTATTTGAATTCGAAAATTTGGTATAGAAAATTGGAGATGTTGATAATCTCGCAAAACCAGAGTAAGTATAGTTAATATATCTACCAATAACATTATTTTGAGATGATACAAGAAAATCTCCAGGCTTGTCATAGTGCCAAATTACTTGAAATCCATCTCCCCCAAATACATCAGTATATTCTTTTACTTCTGAAGCATCATTACCTAATGACACCCAACAACCATTGTCTTGTGCGCCTGCTATATAATTATCGAAACCATTTTGCTTTGCAGCCCCGTAAAACTGAGTTGTATTTTTACCTATAGCCGAGTCAGACCAATCTCCTTCATTAACTCCAGGATCTTGACTCATGTTTGAGCTAAAAATACCTCCATCATTTGCCAAAAGAATTTTAAATTGATTATTTGTTCCTAAAAGAGCATACATTCCATGCTGATCTACATGAACACCTGTATTTATTTGATTTAAATTACTATTTTGTCGTGTAGCTGCTATTTCTTGAGTAGTAAAAGTGTTATTAGTATTAACTGTTACTTTAAAAAGTTCTACACCCCCAACGTAAAAAATATTTTCATTGTATGGATGTGCTAAAACAATATTGTCAAACCATCCTTGACCACCTACCAAATCTAATCTATCTACTATTGCACCTTCTGGCGCTTTTAAATTTGTAAAAGTAGCACCCGCATTTCTTGATATGTATAAATCTGTTCCTGGGCTAACAGTTCCGTTTGAAAAAGAGAAAGCAGAAATTAAAATTACAGATGGATTAACTGTGGATACAGCAGTTTCGAATCTAATATGATTTGTATTTACTTCGGAAGTATCAAAAACAGTAGACCAAGTTAAACCTGCATCTGTACTTTTTACCAAACCAAACCTATTTATAGAACCATATTGAATATTAAAATTAGATGGATCTGCATCTAAATCTTGAACTGTATCAGAAGATGTATAAACTTTAGACCAAGAAGTACCACCATTAGTAGTTCTATAGATACCTTCTGTGGTTCCAATTAGAACGTTATCATGATCTGCAGGATTAATAATCATTCTTGCTACATCACCAGCAAACAATGTTGATGTTAAGCTGGTCCAAGTTTCACCTCCATTTATAGTCTTAAAAACACCACCACCACCTATTCTGCCAGTAGCAGGTGAAGCTCCTAATGGCTCTCCTGTTCCTACATATAACACATTTGAATCTTGCTGACTAATAACTATTGTAGTTGCTGCTAAATGGGCAATTTCATCACTTGTAAAATTTATCCATGTACTTCCACTATCTTCGGTTAACCAGACACCACCTCCTGCTGTCGCTGCAAACCATCTTTTATCATCTTTTGGATCTACTATAATTCCTCTTGTTCTTCCTGGCACATTCGATGGACCTCTAGATTGAAAAATTGGAGTTATGCTTTTGGCATTATTGTTTTTTACTATTTTTCTTGATTTCGCTTTTTTAAGTTCTTCTTGAAGATATCCTTTTTTATAAGATGAAAATTCTGCACCTATAGGTTTTCTTATTTGTTCTTGGTACTCAAAAATCTCTTCAATACCCTTTTTTTGATTTACTTTTTTCTTTTCTTCTTTATTTTGTTGTTTGTAATTATTCTTTATCTGCACCTCATTAATCTTGGCTTCTTTCTGTTGGCAACTCCAAAAAAAGAGAGTAGATAAGCTTAAACATAATGTGATTACTACGTATTTTTTTTTCATTTAACTTATTTATTGAATTAATTTATTTTTATCGTTATATATTTTACTTTCTCGTTTTTAGTTCCTTCAATGACTTGATCACTTTCTTTTATGGCCATACCTATATACGGAGTACATTTTAGTGTATTGTTATCTAGCCACTCTATTTTATCACCTGTAAAGATTCCTTTTTTAAACTCTTTTTTAGTTTTAGCGTCAATTACTCGATAGGAATACGTTATTATAGGATTTTTACCTCTAGTATACTCTAAAATTAATATCTTAGACTTGTTTGCATTGTAAATACTATCTGTAGTTTTTTTAGTCGTAAAAATTATCTCTTCTTGATTATCCATACTAGAATCCTTTACTTTTTTAGTTTTACAAAAAGTAAATAAGCAAGAAATAATAATTGTAAAAATTATTATCATTTTTTTGTTATACATAACTTGTGATTCTTTTTTGAAATTAAAGCCTTAAAGATATGCCTTTTTCTTAAAAACTAAATACTGTACCCTGTTAATTTTTTATGCATTCTAATGGCATAACCATCAGACATTCGCGATACATAACTGCAAACCTGCATAATTCTATGATATAAATTATCTGTTTCTCTTTGATACTCTTTAGGCAACAAATTCAAAACCAATTTATCGAAATTCGATTGATTATCCTCAAATTTATTATTTAAGGCAGTAACAAAAACATCTAACAAATCTGCTATTATTCTGTAACCGGCAACTTCTTTTTCGATAACTTCTTTACAATTGTAAATCTTATCGATGCTTATTTTAATGATATCGTTAATCTGCGCCTCGTATTTACATTTATCTAATAAAGATTTATCAAAAACCCCTGCTAAGATCGCTTTTTCGTTTGCTAAGAATATTTCTACAGCTTCGTCTATAAGTGCGCTTATGGCAATTGCCCTTAAATAAGCTGTTCTGTCTTTTGTGTGTTTTAATTCGTAATATTTTTCTCTGTTGATGTTACTAATCAATTTAGACATGTATTCTAAGGCATAATCTTCATCGATTAAACCTAAATTAATACCATCTTCAAAATCGATAATGGTGTAGCAAATATCATCTGCAGCTTCCACCAAATAAGCTAAAGGATGTCTGTAAAATGATATGTCGTTAGAAGATTTAGATTTCATCCCTAATTCTTGAACCACATCTAAAAACTCTGTTTTTTCTGATTGAAAAAAACCATATTTTTTATCAACAATATGCGATGTTGGTTTTTTGGGTAAACTTTCTTTGGGATATTTTAAAAACGCACCCAAAGTTGCATAACTTAAACGCAAACCTCCAGAAATACCTTCTCTAGATTCTGTAAGGATTTTAAATCCGTTTGCATTGCCTTCAAAATCGATGAGATCTTGGTATTCTTTTGTCGTTAATTGATCTTTATATTTTGCTCCTTTTCCTGTTTTAAAATACTCCCCAATGGCTTTTTCTCCTGAATGCCCAAAAGGCGGATTTCCAATATCATGCGTTACAGATGCTGCAGCAACTATAGCTCCAAAATCGTTAAAAGTATAGCCTAAATCTACCAAATTTGGATGACGTTCTAACAACACCTTACCTACTCTTCTACCTAAAGTTCTACCAACAACAGACACTTCTAAACTGTGCGTTAAACGCGTGTGTACAAAATCGGTTTCTGATAATGGAATTACCTGTGTTTTGTCTTGTAGACTTCTAAAAGCGGATGAAAATATAATTCTATCAAAATCTACTTCAAAACCCAAACGTGTTTCATCTTGTGCTGCTCTTGGTCTTTTTTCGGTATCACCAAAACGTTTTAAAGAAAGGAGTTGTTCCCAGTTCATATTATGCTGAATTTAGTTCAGTATCTATTAAAAAATAATCTTGTATTCGTAAAAATTACAGAATGCTCGAAAATACAAAAAAAGAATCTGTATTTTATTGATCTATTTTTAAATTATAGTTTTTAAAGATGCTATGATTTGGTATTGGAAATTAGCTTCTTTAAATTGGCTTAGCCCAGATTGAACGACTTGTTTGAGCTCTTTTTTTACATTTTTAAACAAGCATCATTACAAATGAGGAACGAATGAAGTAATCTTTTTGAATATAGAGATTGCTTCGTAAACTCGCAATGACATTGAAGAAGCATAAAAAAAAGCGAGTAGTGAAAGCTGGAAATTGCTTCAAAAAAAAGAGAAGTATTTCTACCTCTCTCTTAGTTTTCTAATTTTAAATTTTACCCTTCACAAGAAGCACATTCTTTCTTTTGTTTGAATTTCTGTGCTGCATTCATACTGTGTTGGTAATACATCGATTTTACACCTAATTGCCAAGCATTAACATACACTTTGTTTACTTCTTTAATTGGCATATCTGGATGCACCATAATGTTTATAGATTGTCCTTGATCGATATGATTTTGACGATTTGCAGCCTGATACACAATTACATTCTGGTCGATCTCTGAATAGGTTTTAAACACATCTTTTTCGTGATCTGATAAGAACTCTAAATGTTGCACAGAACCATCATTATCGCGAATACTTCTCCACACATCTGGTGTACTCCTACCCTTTTCTTCTAAAAGACTTTCTAAAATTGGGTTTTTAATTGTTGTTTTAATTTTTGCGATATCTTTTACATAAACGTTAGACCAAATTGGCTCAATTCCTTGAGATACTTGTCCTAAAATAAATGCTGATGACGTTGTTGGTGCAATTGCATTTAGGGTTGTGTTACGTCTTCCATATCCTTTTAAAATAGCTGGCTCTCCATATTCTTTAGCCATATCTTCAGATGCTTTGTAAGATTTTTCTTTAATCACCTTAAAAATTTCACTATTTAAAGAATACGCTTCTGCACTATCAAAAGGCAACATTTTAGATTGTAATAAAGAATGCCATCCTAAGGCACCTAAACCTAATGCTCTGTTATCTTTTGCAAAGTTGTACGCTTTTTCCATAAAACGGAACGTAAACTGGTCATCTCTATTTTCTGAATCTTTAAACGCTTCTAACTTTTGGATAAACTCCTCCATTACAGCATCTAAGAAATACGTTAAAGTTTCTACTGCATCTGTATCTTTCCACTTATCATAATGCAATACGTTTATAGATGATAAACAACACACAAAAGACCAATCTTCATTAGAAGGCAACATAATTTCTGTACATAAATTACTTGCATAAATTTCTAATTTTTTATCTTTATAAACATCTACAGTACCATTGTTTGCATTGTCTCTAAATAAAATATAAGGATAGCCTATTTCGCCTCTACATTGTAAAACTTTTGCCCAAAGCCCTCTTTTTTCATTATCGCCATCAATCATTTCTTGCATCCATTGGTCACTTACTGTAACTCCATGGGTTAATTCTTGAATAGGATTACCTTCTGTACCAATTTCTAAAAATTCTTTAATATCTGGATGATCTATTGGTAAATATGGAGAAAAACGTCCTCTTCTTACAGAACCTTGACTTACAACATCTACCATTTTCTCGAACAATTGCATGATATGCACAGAACCAGAAGATGAACCATTGTTTTTTACATCTGCACCTCTTGGACGTAATTTACCAAAATAACCAGATGTACCACCACCTAATTTAGACATCATTCCTACTTCTGATTGCGAGAATAAAATATCTCCCATATCATCTGCAACATGCGAACCAAAACAGCTTATTGGCAAACCTCTTCTCTTCCCAAAGTTAGACCAAACTGGTGAAGCTAAAGAGTAAAACCCTTCTGCCATATATTTTTCGAACTTATTAGCAAACCCTGGTTTTTTTAGAATTTTCTCAGCATTTTCTGCAATTTCCCTAATTCTTCCTTCTGGTGTTGCTCCATTTGTTAAATACCCTGACTCTAAAAATTTACGGCTATTTTCTGTTAGCCATTTAATTTCTGGAGTACCCAAATTTTCAACAATCTCTTTTCTAGAAGAGTTTCTTGCTTCAATTAATTTTTCGTGGTCTGTTTTTAATTCGGTTTTATTGGTAGTGTTTTGGTTCATGGTTTAAAATAAATCGTCGCTAGTTATACTTTTAGTTCTTTTACTGTAGTTTATAGATCTTTTTACAAAGAAATCTCCGTGTTTTGTGCCAATAATTTCGTCGTCAAACCATTCTGTTTCAGAAAGGATTGCATCATCTATATCAAATATTTTAGGCACACCAATGCTTTCTAAAGATTTATTGAATCTATTTTTAATAAATTCATTAATCACGTGTTTTGGTAAAAAGTCTAGTTCTCCTTTTTCGAAAATCCAATCGATAATTTTACTTTCTGCATAGAAAGCTTCATTACACATTTCTTGAATCATTAATGTATAATCTTCATCGAACCAATCTGGATTCTCTTCTTTTATAATTTTTATGACATCAATACCAAAATCTCCATGAATTTGTTCTTCTTTAGAAGTAGCTTCAACCACATTAGAAATACCTTTTAAAGCATTCTTATGTTTGTTAAATGCCATAATAATTAAGAACTGAGAAAATAAAGAAACGTGCTCAATAAATAAAGAAAACAACAAAACAGATTCTGAAAATTGTTTATTGTCTTCACTTTTAGAATTTTGCAAGGCCAACTCTAAATAATTTACTCGACGCATCATTACAGGATTCTTTTTAAGGTTTTGAAACTCGTTGTTTAATCCTAAAATTTCCAATAAATGAGAATATGCATCATGGTGTCTTACTTCACTTTCTGCAAAAGTAGAGCCTACAGCACCAATCTCTGGCTTTGGCATTTTTTTATAAATATCTCCCCAAAAAGATTTTACAGCTACTTCTATTTGAGAAATAGCTAACATAGTATTTTTAATAGCGTGTCTTTCTGTTTCTGAAAGGTGGGTTTTAAAATCTTGAATATCGCTAGTAAAATTAAACTCAGTATGAATCCAGTAAGAATGTCTAATAGCATCTACATACTCATTCAAATTTGGATATTCGTAAGGTTTTAAATTAACTCGCTTTTCAAAAATATTTGTCTTTCTATTCCTAGTTTGTTCATCTCTGTATAAGATATATGCTTTTGCTACATCTCTAAATGGGCTATCCATTAACTTAACTTCAACAATATCCTGAACTTGCTCCACAGTAGGTATATAAAGAGGTTCATTCAACTTTCTTTCTAGTAAAGCTCCATTTACAATATTTGATATAGCAACAGCATCTCTTCTTGTACCGTTATTAACCGTAAGCATCGCTTTTTCTATAGCCTTTGTAATTTTATCTAACTCAAAAGGGGTTGTTTGGTAGTCTCTTTTTATGATATGTGTAATTTCCACGAGCTTTGAATATTAAATTAATGTTAATTTTAGCCAAATTTGACTCTTACAAAGATTGTGTTTTTTGATTCAAAATGAAAGCCCTACTTATTCACAAAACCCTTGAAGTTTTTAACAATAATGCGAAATACACAATTTTAGCCATAAAAAAATAAATTTACAATAAATTGAATACCAGTTTTTTAGAAATCAAAAAACGCTACAACTACCATTTTCACTGACATTCTTAAAACTTGTTTTTTAAAACTCAAAATTTAAAATAATTGGTGCTTTTATTTTGCTAATAAATTTTAGTTCGCAGAAAGAAAATAACCAAAACTGTTAAAAATAGAACTTTTGTAAATACTTAAACATATATGCGTATATTTGTACTTTATTAACATTTATATTATATCAAAGTGAAAAACGGAACAGTAAAATTCTTCAACGAATCTAAAGGATTTGGATTTGTAATTGAAGACGATTCAAAAACAGAGTATTTTTTACACGTATCAGGCTTAATTGACGAAGTTAGAGAAGGTGACGCAGTAGAATTTGACCTGAAAGAAGGTAGAAAAGGTTTAAACGCAGTAGACGTTAGAGTTATCTAATTATATTCTTAAATTTTTACAAGGCCCAATAATTAAGAATTATTGGGCTTTTTTATGCGCTAAATTTATCAAAACACATCCTATTTAGATTTTTTTTACATAACAACAAGTCACCATATTTATTTCAAGCCACTTTTTTTTGCCTTATTTTTGCACAAACATTTATTTCTGATGAAAAACAGGTTTCCTAAAATCGTACAAGTTGCTATAATTTCGCTTTATTTAATTTTTTTAGCAGGCGCTATTGTTAGAATGACTGGCTCTGGAATGGGCTGCCCAGATTGGCCTAAATGTTTTGGCTACTACATACCACCAACTTCTGAAGAACAAATTACCTGGAAACCAAATACGGAATTTAAAAAAGGTTTTATCATTATTAAAAATGAAACTTTATTTGTAGCCGAAAAAGATTTAACAACAGCAAGTAAATTCAATAAAAATAACTGGAACGAATACACCAAACACGACTATAATACATTTAATAAATTTCATACGTGGACGGAGTACATTAACAGATTGGTTTCAGTTTTAGCCGGTTTTGTTTTTTTATTCTTAATTTATGCATCCACAAAATTTTGGTCAGAAAACAAAACAATTACACTACTTTCTTTTGGCGCGTTCCTTTTAATGCTATTTGAAGCTTGGTTAGGAAAAACAGTGGTAGATACTAATTTAACACCCACAATTATTACCATTCATATGGTGGTCGGTTTAATAATTATTGCCCTTTTATTGTGGTTAAAATTTATTATTTCCGATAAAAAAACATACCACTACAATTCATTATTTAATAAATTATTAATTGCTTCCGTAATTTTCTCATTGATACAAATTGCAATGGGAACACAAGTTAGACAGTTTATTGATGAGCAAGTAAAACTATTTGGTTTCGAAAACAAAAATTACAGCTTAATGGACCCTAATTTTAAATTTTACTTTCATAGATCATTTACAATTGCCATTGTTTTGGTGAATCTAGGCATGTTTTACATCAACCAGGTTAAAAATTTAGGCTATAAACTGGTAAATTGGATTGTTTTCTTAATCTTTTTAGAAACCATTACAGGAATTTTAATGTATTATGCAGAATTCCCAATTGGCACACAAGCTATCCATTTATTATCAGGCGCTTTGTTATTTGGATTGCAATTTTACTTGTGGCTGCAGAGTAGAAAGACCGTTGAAGTTAGGAGTTAGGAGTTAGGAGTTAGCAAAATGCCAAATTCTAACAAGTGTCATTTCGACTTTATGGAGAAATCTCAACGCTCAAACTTTTAAAATTTAAAACTTTGAAACCTTGAAACTTTGAAACTTTGAAACTTTGAAACCTATTTATGGATGTGCATTCACCCAAACTTCCCCATCAGAAAAATGTTCTTTCTTCCAAATAGGCACTGTTTCTTTTAAGGTATCAATTGCGAATTCGCAAGCTAAAAAAGCGGCTTTTCTATGTTTTGAACATGCTGTTATAATTACAGGAATGTCTTTAATTTGCAACATACCTTCTGCGTGATGAATGGCTATTTTTTTGATATCAAATTTTTCTAAAGCCAAATCTGCAATTTTTTGCATCTCTTTAATTGCCATTGGTTTGTAGGTAGAAAAATCGAGTTGAGTAACTTCTTTGCCTTGTGTATCATTTCTAACAGTACCTATAAATGCAGAAATTCCTCCACAAGCATCATCTGCTACAAAATTATAACATTCTTGTAGGTTCAGTTTATCAGAAGTAATTTTAATGGAAGTTCTTTTCATTTAATACAATGCTCAAATAGTTACCCTAAATTCGGTTTAGGAAGTTTTGTCTTTCTTGACAAAAATAAGTAAACTATGTTGTATTTTTGCAGCCTATATGTAAAACGTCATTATATGAGTTTTTATAACAAACCAATCACTTTACAACTAATAGATTGCTTCGTAAACTCGCAATGACCATTGAAATTAAAAATGAAAAATATCTTTAGAATTGTTAGTTTTTTAGAAGGTGTGTCTTACCTACTTTTACTATTTATTGCAACACCTATAAAGTACCTACAAGGCAATGCTGAGTATGTAAAACTATTAGGAATGCCTCATGGAATTTTATTTATGCTCTACATAGTTTTAGCAATTGTACTCAAAAAAGAAATGAAATGGGATGCTAAAAACCTCGTAATTATTCTAATTTGTGCTGTTATTCCTTTTGGCACTTTCTATGTTGATAAAAAGTATTTGCGATAATTAACCTCCACTTACAGGAGGAATTACTGCTACAACATCGCCTGCTTTTAGCACATAATCATCACCTGCATACGTTTCGTTTACTGCGATTGCATAAGAATTTATGTTTTTTAAACTTAAAAATTCACCTTGTAAAACAGCTTTAAAAGTTTCAATTGATGTATTTTCATTGACATTAATTTGTAGTTCAGAAGCACCTACCAAATCTGTTGAAATTCCGAAAAAAAGTGTTTTAATTTTCATTGATTGTAAAAAATTAGCTAGAATTGCTGTTATCCAACAGCTTATTTTTATTAGAATGACAAATTCATCCCTAGCAATAAACCATCTCTTTGATCACCGGCATGAAAAGATTTAATATAGTCTACTCTTAAGAACTTCCATTTTCCAAAACCAATATTTTCCATCCCAAGAGAAAACTCAGAATATGGTTTTATATCTGCCATCATCATTGTTTTTGCTCCAGCAATTAGGTGAAAATTTAGTTTATTTAATAACGGAATTTTTGCTAAAACGGATCCTTTAAAATTGTGTTCTACGTGCGCCTCCGCATATTTGTCGTTTGTAAAAAATCGATAATATTTAAGCAACCCAAAATTATTTTTACGATTACTATCTGTAACGATAAACATCTGATTGCCTTTTACCTGCAAATTATCCATAAAAGCGATGTTTTTCTGTTTCAAAAATGCGCCACCTCTCAGGTAATAAAATAGTTTCCCGTAATTACCTGTATTAATATTTTGAGTTAAACTAGCTATAAAAACATCTGCATTAAATTCAGTATTATCTGCAGCAAAGGTTTTTCTATAATTAACAGTTAATGATGGCAATTTATCATTACCCACATTAAATTTTCGATCTGGATAAGACAAGTATTTTTGTCCGAAAACAAAAGTTGCTCCAACATTTAAAGTGGCTATGCTATGCTCTGTAAAAACTGAAGTTGTAAAATTATTAGGTTCTAAAGGATTGTTAGAAGTATAAGGATCGTTTTTACTTTGTCTTGCAAAAGAATAATTGGTAGTATTAAAGAGTGGCTTTCTGTTTGCATATTCTAAAGAAGAAGAAAAGAACACGCCATTTTTTATTTCTTCAGAATAGCCTATTCTAGTAAATTCCTTTTCATATATTTTAATGTAATTTAATCTCCTAGTTAATGAACGAATTAAATTATCTAACTTTTTAATAGGGTTTCTTCTGTTAAATTGTGCTGTAGTTACACCGCCAGTAATGTATATTCTTGGTTTCGAAAAATTATTCCATTTTCGACTAAAGTAAAAGGTTGGTCTGGCTTTTTGCTCAGAAAATCCGTAATCTACTTCCATTCCTGCAGACCACCATTTGCCTTTATCATTTTGGTTTTTAAAATAACTTACGCCTAAAGAGGTATGAAAACCTTGCACCGTGTTAAAACTAAAATTATCTATTAAGCCTTTAAAAGAAAGCGACCATTTCTTATAAGAATTTCTGTAGGTATAACCTGTTATTGGCGACAACAAATTAAATTTGTTTTGTTTTTTGTTGATAGAATCTAAATAGGGCTTCGATTTACGTACTACTTTAATACTATCTTTTATTTTATAATCTTTTACTTCTGCTGTGGTTAGTGGCACTGGTCTTAATGTATTCCAGAATACAGAATCTTTTTCTGTGGCTTCTTTTTCAAAGGTTAATACTTCATTGGTAAAGGTTTTCTCTGTAAAATCTGGTGAAAAATCGTAATTAGAATAGGCTGATGAAAAACGACCATCAAACTTAAAACCAAATGCATTTACTTTAAAATCGATACTTTGGCTGATTAATACCCAAGCTCCTATTTCTTCCGCATAATTATAATTCTGTTTTAGCTTTAGTAAATCTACCACAGGAATATTTACTTGCGCTCCTGTAACTGTAACATCTGCACCGTATAAAGCCCAGTCATCTTCTACAATATATAAAGAACCTCCAAAAGCCGCGTCGTTTTTACGTTTAGGAATTACCTTGACTTTATTGATGAGTTTGCCACTTTTATCGTAAAAAGTTCCTTCTAATTTATAGGTATAATAACTGAATGCATTTGTAGAAATTGGCGATATTAAATAATTACCAAACTCAACACTATTATTGTAAAAGTTGATGTTTGCATCTTCTGCTCTATTAAAACTAATCCCATTATCTCTACCACTTACTTTAGAAGCAATAATATTTTCTTTAAATTTCTTTGGTTTTTTTTGAAATTTGATTTCAGAAACGGTTTCAGAAAGGTAAATGATACCACTTCTAGTAGAGTCTAAGCCTCCGCCAAAATCGCCCATACTTTGCCCTAAAAATTTCTTTGGCGCATCTTTAATTCTATACAAACCTCTGCTATAAAACTTGGCTGTATAATTGGCAAACTTATCTGTATTCTTATCTTTATTGGCAATTACATTTCTAATAATTCTATTTGCAGGATTGTCTTTTGTAGAAATAGAAATTTCATCTAATTGAATATTTTCTTCCGCTAACTGCACATTTAAAACAAATGGTAAAGAAGTAATGTTTATCTCTTTTTTTTGTGTTTTATATCCTAAAAATTGAAAAACGACTGTATATGTACCTATCTTATTGATTTCTAAAACATAATCTCCACTATCATTAGAAGTGGTACCTGTAACTGTTTTAGCTAAATAGATACTTACAAAAGAAAGCGGTTCGTTATTTGTATCTGTAATTTTACCTTGTACTTGTGCACTACTTATTGATGAGATAAACAACAATAGCAGGCAAATAATTCTTTTCATAAAGTTGACTTTGATTAGTAGACGCAAACCTATAGCAATTCGTTACCAAAAATATTTAATTTTTGATAAACATCTTACATTTATTTCTTAATATATCATTACCAATAATAATACCAAAAAGTTATTTATCAATAAATTATTTTGTGGAATCCCTTACAATTAAATCTGCATCTAAAACCACCTCCTTAAAAGAAATATTTTTATTGTTTTTTCTATCTTTTATCTCTTTATATAAAATTTTAAATGCTTTTTTCCCCATTTCAAATCCAGGTTGATTAATAGTTGTTAAAGAAGGAGAGATTACAGATGCCATAAACCAATTACTAAAACCAACAATACTTATATCTTCGGGCACTTTAATTCCATTTTTAATAAACTCAGTCATTGCGCCAATAGCAACTAAATCTGTATTTATAAAAATACCATCTACATCTTTATGATCTTTAAGTAATTGACGTGCATTGTTTTTACCTTCTTCAAAACTCATATCACCACAATCATTAATATACACTAATGATGCATCATAAGAAATATTATAATCTATTAAAGCTTGTTTGTAGCCAAGAAATCTATCAATAGAATTTTGAGGTAATAAAGGACCTCTAAAATGAGCAATACGTTTGCATCCAATTTTTATTAAATATTCTGTTGCTTTGTAAGCCGCTTTTCTATCATCAATAATAACTTTCGAGCATTTTATAATTTTAGCAATTTTATCAAACATCACTAAAGGGGTTTCTTGCTCAATAATTTCAGTTAAATGTTTATAATCTGCTGTACCATTAGCTAAAGAAATTAAAATACCGTCTACCCGTTTGCTTAACAGTAAATCTAATTGTTTTCTTTCTAGCTCAAAAGATTCATTAGATTGTAATGTAATTACTAAATACCCTTTTTTTTCTGCCTGTGAAATTATACCCTTAATAACACTCGAAAAAAAGTGATGTACAATCTCTGGAATAATTAAACCAATTGTTTTTGATTCTTTTGTTCTTAAATTTACAGCAAAAGAGTTCGGCTTATAATTTAACATAGCTGCTGTTTCTCTAACTAATTTTCTAGTTTTTTTACTAACATCTGGGTATTCTTTTAAGGCTTTAGATACTGTTGTTATAGAGATACCCAATTCTTCTGCTATTTGTTTAAGTGTAACCAAAATATTATATTTTTATAAAAATTAAACGTTGCTTTTTTACCTGATAAATATAGTTAATTATCTTTATCGAAAACGTTTTCGGTAAATCGAAAACGTTTTCGATTTATTTATTTAATAAATAAAAGTTAAATAAAAATACATTTGACAAATAAACAATTAACTTTTTATTAAATTCATACTTAAAATGAAAAAACAATTAAACTTTAAAAATTTGCTTTTGATGATAATGATACTATCATCATCAGCTTTTGTTGCCCAGTCAACAATTTCTGGTACTGTTAAAGATAATAGTGGTAATTTAATACCTGGTGTAAATATCCTACTAAAAGGAACGACTAAAGGAGCTAATACAGATTTTGATGGGAACTACGAAATTACAAATGTTGCCAATGACACCTACACAATTGTAGCCTCTTATATTGGTTATGATAATTTTACCAAAGAAATTACCGTTAATGGAAATCTAAAATTAGATATTATCATTAAAGAAAACGCACAATCTTTAGATGAAATAATTGTAACAGGAGTTGTAAACCCAAAATCTAAGATAGAATCTAGTGTTTCTGTTTCTACTGTTGGTATTAAACAAATAGAACAAGCATCACCAAGATCTGCTGGTGAACTTTTTAGAAGTATACCCGGTATTCGTGCAGAATCTTCAGGTGGTGAGGGTAATGCAAACTTTAACGTTCGTGGTGTGCCAGTTTCTTCTGGTGGTTCTAGATATTTACAATTACAAGAAGATGGACTTCCTATAATGTTATTTGGAGATACCTCTTTTGGTAATGCAGATAACTTTTTACGTATAGATTCTAATATTGGAAGAGTTGAAGCTATTAGAGGAGGTTCTGCTTCTACACAAACATCTAATGGTCCTGCAGGTATTATAAATATGATAAGCAAAACTGGAAGATCAGAAGGCGGTACTATTGGTGCAACCTATGGTTTAGATTTTCAAACTAGTAGGTTAGATTTTGAATACGGTACTCCGATTGGAGAAGGATTATATTATCATATTGGAGGTTTTATGCGTGTTGGAGAAGGCCCAAGAAATATCGGTTACCAAGGTAATAAAGGTGGTCAAATCAAAGCAAATTTAACTAAAGAATTTAAAAACGGTTATGTACGTACTTATTTTAAATATTTAAATGACAGAACAGTAATGTATATGCCAATGCCGGTTAGTTTAACAGGTACAAATGCTGATCCTACTTTTGGAAATTTACCAGGTTTTGATATCACGACTGATACTCCACATTCTGTAAATATTCAAAATACATACAGTGTTTATGATGGAAATGCTACCCAAAATGATATGAGAAGTGGTAACAACCCTGTAAGCGCTTCAGTTGGTGCAGAATTTTCTTTTGATCTTGGAGATGATTGGAAAATAAATGGTAAAGCAAGATATTCTAACAATTCAGGTCAATGGAATGCTCCATTTACTGCAAATGTAGGTACAGTCGCAGATATTGAGGCTTTAGTTAGAGGAGCTTCTGGAGCAACTGGCGCGTTAACTTTTCAAGATGGTACGCCGTTTAATCCTGCAAACGGATTAGCGCAAGATATTAGATATTTTGATGTAACTATTGAAGATTTAAGCAACTTTTTTAGTGATATAAAAGTTACAAAAGCAATTAATGACAATATCGGAGTTACAGTAGGTATGTTCTCCGCAACACAAAACACTAAAATAGGATGGCAATGGAGTTCTGCAATTTCTGAAGTAGCTGGCGATGGTCAAGCAAGATTAGGTGTTTTTGAAGGATTTTCTCAAGGTGGCGCTTACTCTTTTGGTCAGCCAGTTTGGGGTAACTGTTGTCAAAGAAAATACAATACTGTACATAATGTAAATTCTCCTTATGTAGGTATAGATGCAGCAATTTCTGAAAAATTAAATTTTGATGGTAGTGTTCGTTTTGAAAACGTAAATGTTAACGGAACCATAAATTCTGGACAATTAAGCAATTTAGATGCTAATGGAGATTTAATTGGTTTCGATTATAACAGTGATGGTGTAATTAGTCCTTTTGAAGCAACGATACCAACAATAGCTGGTAATCCAGGACAAACAGTAAGCGACGATTATAATTTTGTTTCTTTCTCTGCTGGTTTAAATTATAAAATTAATGATGGAGCTGCTGTTTTCGGAAGGTACAGTAAAGGTGCTTCTGGAAGAGCTGCAGATAGAAATACTTATGGCGCAGATGGTTTAGGAGATGTACAGTTTGATGAAATTTCTCAATTTGAAGTAGGTTTAAAAAAGAGATTAGATAATGGTGTGTTAAATGTTACAGGTTTTGTAAGTAATACTGATGAAGGAATTAGTAATGAATTAAACAGAACTGTAGGAAATCCTTTTAAAGCTTTCGGTTTAGAAGTAGAATCTGCATATGGATTCGGAGATTTTGGTATAAATGGTTCAGTTACGTATACTAAAGCAGAAATTGATGGAGGAGCAAATCAAGGAAATAAACCAAGAAGACAAGCAGACTTTGTTTACAATTTAGCACCAACCTATTCTTTTGGGGCAAGTAAGCAACACCTTTTAGGAATTACAATATTAGGAACTTCTAAATCTTTTGCACAAGATGATAATGATCTTGTAATGCCAGGTTATGCTTACGTAAATGCAATTGCAAGAGTTGGCTTAACTAAAGGATTGTCTTTAAGTGTTAATGCAAATAATTTATTCGACACAATAGGTGTTACAGAGGTAGAAGGAAATGGAAACATAGCTGGTGGTTTAGCTGCAGCAAGAACAATTTCTGGACGTTCTACAACAATGACTTTACAATATAGTTTTTAAGAGTAGTTTGTTATTATTTGATTTGAATTAAAAGTGGAGCCAATGATAAATATATTGGCTCTACTTTTTTAAAACAAAACAATCATCATCAAATTCTAAAATTATTTTAAAATGAAACATTTCATAATTATTGTTCTTTTATTTACATCACTTCAAAGCAATGCACAAGAAGTTTTTCATCAAAATAAAGAATCAAAAAAACAAAAAATGATTGTGTATGGCAGTGATAGTTGCCATAGCTGTTTAGACACAAAAGCTTTTTTAAAAGAAAAAAATATTAAATTCACGTATTACGATATTGATGTGAATAAAAAGAAAGAACAAGAAATGTTAGTAAAACTGCAAAAAGCTAATATTTCTATTCATACTTTAAGTTTACCTGTTGTAGACATTAAAGGAGGTGTTTTTTTAAATAAAGGCAACTTAAAAGAGTTTCTAAAAGTTTTAAACAAAAAAATCGAAGAAGATGAAAATTAAAAAACCTAATTTAAGTTTTTGGCAAATTTTTAATATGAATGTTGGCTTTTTAGGCATTCAATTTAGTTTTGGCTTACAGCAAACCGCTGTTAATCCTATATTTTCATTTTTAGGCGCACACCATGAAGATTTACCATTATTAAACTTAGCAGGCCCTGTAACAGGGTTAATAATTCAACCAATAATTGGTGCAATTTCAGATAAAACTTGGTCTCCACGTTGGGGAAGAAGAAAACCATTTTTTTTAATTGGCGCTCTAATTGGTAGTTTATGCTTGTTTGCTTTTCCCTTTAGCCCTACGCTATGGTTTGCTGTTGGTTTGTTATGGATTTTAGATGTTGGAAACAATATGGCAATGGAACCTTATCGTGCTTTTGTGGGTGATAAATTACCAAACAATCAATTAAGTTTTGGGTATCAAATGCAAAGTTTATTTGTTGGCGCAGGTATTGTTTTGGCTAATGCTTCTATTTTTCTTTTTCAAGATTGGTTTGGTGATGCAGAAACAGCAACAGAAGCTGTAAGCTCTATTCCTAAGTGGTTATATTATTCGTTTTTTATTGGTGCAGTTTTATCAGTATCAACAATCTTATGGTCTGTATTTAAAACACCAGAAATTCCACCATCAGAAGAAGAATTAGAAAGCATTAACAAACATAATGCCTTACCTATTTTAGATAGAATAAAAACCCCATTTCTAGAAATTATAGACGCAATAAAAGACATGCCTAAATTCATGTGGAAATTATCTGCTGTTTATCTTTTTCAATGGTATGCCCTTTTTATTTATTGGCAATTTATATCGCCAATGTTTGAAGAAAGTATGGGTTTTGATAAATCTCAAGCATTAAGTCAAGCAGCAAAAATGAATACCACATATAATATTTCAACTATCGTATTTGCACTGGCATTAGTGCCACTAGCATTAAAATGGGGTGGAAAAAAAGTATATGTATTTAGTTTGTTTTTAACGGGTATTGCGATGCTATCTATACCGCATATTCAAGATCCTCAGATTGCACTAATACCGATGATTCTTTTTGGTATTGGTTGGGCAGCAATGATGGGAATACCCTATTCTATGGTATCTAAAATTGTGCCTCAAGAAAGACGTGGTGTCTATATGGGTATTTTAAATATGATGATTGTAATTCCTATGGGAATTCAAACTATAACTTTTGGACCAATAGTAAAAAACCTGTTGCACAATAGTGCGGTTAATGCAATATTATTAGGCGGTGTGTTTTTTATTATTGCAGGGTTTCTAGCATTCAGACTCCAGGAACCAAAACCTATTGTTGAATAAAAATAAATCTATCAATTTGTACTAAAATAGATTTATACAGAAATAAAGAAAATTTGAAAAATAACAAAAGAAATATAGATATCTTATGTGTTGGCGAAGTTTTAGTAGACTTTATTGGTCATCAAAACGATGTACTTATTAATGAAACTAGAGATTACCATCGATATTTAGGTGGCTCACCTGCTAATGTTGCTATGAATTGCAAAAGATTGGGCTTAAAATCAACAATGGTCTCCTCCGTAGGTAATGATGGTTTTGGAGAATACATTTCTAAACGATTACAAGAAATTGGAGTAAATACTGCAAATGTCAAAAAATTAGAAAACAAATCTACTAGTGTCATTTTTGTATCAAGATCTAATGGAACACCCGATTTCATACCCTATAGAAATGCAGATAATCATATTTTTGATGATCAGATTACTACAGCAATGTTATCTCAAACAAAAATATTTCATACCACTTGCTTTGCTTTAAGCAAAAATCCTGCCCAAACTACAATTCTAAAAAAAGCGAAAGAAGCTACAGAAAATGGCTGTAAATTAAGTATCGACATTAATTACGCAAAAGAACTCTGGGATTGTAAGGAAGAAGCGTTAAAAATAATTAAAACATATTGTGCTTTAAACCCGCTGATAAAAATTAGTGAAGATGATATGTTACGCCTTTTTGAAAAAGAATTACCTCATCAAGAAATTTTTGATTTCTTTCATAATTTAGGTGTAGATATTGTTTGTTTAACATTAGGAAGCAAAGGCGTAAAACTATCGCAAAAAAGTAAAGAAATCATAGAATTAGCAGCCATAAAGATAGAAAAAGTAATGGATACAACTGGCGCTGGTGATGCATTTTGGTCTGGTTTTTTATTCGCCTACATCAAAGAAAAATCTATTGAAGAGTGTTTACAAATAGCATTAAAATTGGCCGCATTAAAATTACAAAATGTAGGCAGATTGCCAGATAATATCAATATTTTATCAAAACTTTTATAATTTATTACTTAGAATTATGAATCAGAAAAAAGCAAAATCTATTGCTAATGGAGTAATGTTAAACGCATACCCAGATAGTATTGGACACAAATTAAGTGATACCATACAAATGCTTCAAAAACCAGAATTCAAAGATGTTTTTGCTTTATTTTATGTATTACCTACTTTTTTTAATAGCGATTTAGATCGAGGTTTTTCAATTATTGATTATAATATTAATGAAGAATTAGTCTCTAAAGACGATTTAAAAACACTAGAAAAATTAAACATCGAACTCAAATTTGACATCGTTTTAAATCACTTATCTGTAGCTTCTCCTCAATTTAAAGACATTTTAAAAAATGGAGAAAACTCAAAATACAAAGATTTTTTTATCAACTGGAATACATTTTGGAAAGACAATGGAGAAGTAAATAAAGAAGGCATCATTATACCAAAAGAAGATTTTCTCAATAAACTTTTTATGAGAAAATCTGGACTGCCAATTTTAAAAGTCCCTTTTCCTGATGGTTCTGAAAAACCGTATTGGAATACTTTTTATCAAGAAATAAATCTTCAAAAAATTAATATTGATGATTTAGATGTACTACAAAATCTATCAAAATTAGAAAAAGAAGAAATCTGTAAAAAGGTTAATGAGGCAATCAAAAACAAAAAAGACGTTGCTACTTTACATATTGATGATACAATAAAATCAGAAATTGTAAAAATAGTAAATGCTAAAAAAACATTTTTAGGCCAGATGGATGTAAATGCAAAATCAGATTTGGTTTGGGAATTTTACAAAGAAACTTTAGCCAAAGTAAAAAGTTTTGGTTGTTCAATTTTGCGTTTAGACGCTTTTGCTTATTTGCACAAAGAAATTGGGCAATCTAACTTTTTTAACAAACCAGGTACTTGGACGTATTTAAAAAAAATTAAACAAATTGCAGATAAAATTAACTTAACACTTTTACCAGAAATTCACGCAGAATATGGTTTACATCTGCATGACGAAGTTGCCAAAGAAGGCTATCAAATTTATGATTTTTTCTTACCAGGATTAATGATTCACACCTTAGAAAACGGAAATAATAGCGCTATTTTAAGCTGGGCAAAAGAAATTATTTCCAAAGGCTATAAAACTGTAAATATGTTAGGTTGCCATGATGGAATTCCTGTTTTAGATTTAAAAGGAAAAGAAGTTAATGACGCTTATAATAAAGGATTATTAGAAGATTCTGAAATAGAATCGATAATGAATATAATTATTGAACGGGGAGGAAGAGTTAAAAATTTATACGACCCAGCAGGAAACAAAATCTCCTACTATCAAATTAATGCCACTTTTTTTAGTGCTTTAGGTGAAAATGAACAAAAACTTTTATTAGCTAGAGCTATACAAATGTTTATGCCAGGAATTCCACAAATTTGGTATTTAGATCTATTTGCAGGTAAAAATAATTATACAGCTGCAAATAAAGGAGGTACAGGGGCGCATAAAGAAATTAACAGAACAAACTTACCTCTAAAAGATATAGAATCGGGTTTAAAAACAAAAATTGTTTTAAATCAACTTAAATTAATGCGATTAAGAAATACTTTAAAGGCTTTTAATGGTGAAGTTACTTTTAATGAATCTTCAGAAAACCAGCTACACATTACTTGGAAAAACAAGAATTCTTTTGCAGAACTAAAAGCAAATCTTAACACCTTTGCTTTTGTTATACACTATTCAGAAAACAAAGAACTCAAAACTTTGGTTTTTTAAACTAATATTTCTTTAAAGAAATATTAAAAAGCATCTTAAAAGAATAGAATAATTATTTACTCTTTCATTGAAAAGCATATATTTGTGAGCCTAAACAAGCAAATCAATTATATATGAGCGATTCTAGAAAAAGACACGAAGCTTTATTATATCACGCAAAACCAAAACCTGGTAAAATAAAGGTTGTACCTTCTAAAAAATATGCAACACAACATGATTTAGCATTAGCCTATTCTCCTGGTGTTGCAGAACCTTGTTTAGAAATAAAAAAAGACATCAACAATGTATATAAATATACGGCTAAAGGAAATTTAGTTGCAGTTATTTCTAACGGAACTGCTGTTTTAGGTTTGGGTAATATTGGTCCAGAAGCCTCTAAACCAGTAATGGAAGGTAAAGGTTTACTATTTAAAATTTTTGCAGATATCGATGTTTTTGACATTGAGATTAATGAAACAGATCCAGAAAAATTTATTCAAGTCGTCAAAGCAATTTCACCCACTTTTGGAGGCATTAACTTAGAAGATATAAAAGCCCCAGAAGCTTTTGAAATAGAAAGACGCTTAAAAGAGGAGCTAAATATTCCTGTAATGCATGATGACCAGCATGGAACTGCAATTATTTCTGCTGCTGCCTTAAAAAATGCAATAGAAATTACTAAAAAAGACATTTCTAAAATAAAAATGGTGGTTAATGGTGCGGGTGCTGCTGCCATTTCTTGTACACGTTTGTACCTAAAACTAGGTGCAAAAAGAGAAAACATTGTCATGTGTGATAGCAAAGGAGTTATCAGAAAAGACAGAGACAACTTAACCTCGCAAAAAGCTGAATTTGCTACTTCAAAAGACATCTATACTTTAGAAGAAGCAATGCAAAATGCCGACGTTTTTATTGGCTTATCTATGGGTAATGTAGTTTCGCCAGAAATGTTATTATCTATGGCAAAAAAACCTATCGTTTTCGCGATGGCAAATCCTCAACCAGAAATTGAATACGATTTAGCAGTGTCAACTAGAGATGATATTATTATGGCTACCGGTAGATCAGATCATCCTAATCAAGTAAACAACGTACTTGGTTTTCCTTTTATTTTTAGAGGAGCTTTAGATGTTAGAGCTACTAAAATTAATGAAGAAATGAAAATGGCTGCTGTGCATGCTTTAGCAGATTTAGCTAAAAAATCGGTACCAGAACAAGTAAATATTGTATATGATGAAGTTAGCTTAACGTTTGGCGAAGAATACATTATACCCAAACCTTTTGATCCAAGATTAATTTACGAAATACCACCAGCAATAGCAAAAGCTGCAATGGATTCTGGTGTGGCTTTAGAGCCTATTACAGATTGGGATAAATATAGAGAAGAATTAATGGAACGCTCTGGTTCTGGAAGCAAAGAAATTCGATTAATACACAACAGAGCTAAAAGTAACCGCAAACGAATTGTTTTCGCCGAAGCAGATCATTTAGATGTTTTAAAAGCTGCACAAAGAGTACATGAAGAAAAATTAGGCGACCCTATTTTATTGGGTAGAAAAGATTTGATTTTGGCTCTAAAAGAAGAAATTGGCTTTACTGATGATGTGCCAATTTTTGACCCCAAAACAGATGAAGAAAAAGAAAGAAGACATCGTTTTGGTGAAGCATATTGGAACAAAAGACAGCGAAAAGGAAGAACATTAAGCGAAGCAAAAAAATTAATGCGTGAGCGTAATTATTTTGCAGCAATGATGGTAAATGAAAACGAAGCTGATGCTTTAATTACAGGATATTCTAGGCCTTACCCCACTGTGGTAAAACCAATTTTAGAATTGATTGAAAAAGACCATGGAATTTCTAAAATAGCGGCTTGTAATTTAATGCTAACCAAACAAGGACCACTATTTTTAGCAGATACTACAATCAATATAAATCCTTCAGCAAAAGATTTGGTTAAAATATCACAAATGACTTCTAATTTAGCAAGAATGTTTGGTATGAAACCACACGTTGCTATGCTATCTTTTTCTAATTTTGGATCATCAAATACAGAAACTTCTAAAAAAATTAGAGAAGCTGTGGCACATATTCATCGTCATTTTCCAAATGCAATTGTAGATGGTGAAATTCAGGCCGATTTTGCCTTAAATCCAGAGATGTTGGCCAAAGAATTTCCTTTTTCTAAATTAACTGGTAAAAAAGTAAATATTTTAATTTTCCCGAATTTAGAATCTGCAAACATTACGTACAAATTATTAAAAGAATTACGAGGTGCAGAATCTATAGGACCTGTAATTTTAGGATTAAGCAAAGCTGTACACGTTTTACAATTGGGCGCAAGTGTAGATGAAATGGTAAATATGGCTGCTTTGGCTGCTGTAGATGCACAACAAAGAGAAAAGAATAAAAAATAGTACTTTAGGGGCTAGAAAAACAAGTAATGATTACACAAGTTAGAGGAAGATTAGTAGAAAAAACCCCCACAGAAGTAGTAGTAGATTGTAATGGAGTTGGGTATTTATTACACATTTCTTTAAATACTTTTTCGGGTTTACCTGCGGATGAAAATGTGGTATTGTATACACATTTGTCCATTAGAGAAGATGCTCACACGCTTTTTGGGTTTATCAGCAAAACTGAAAGAGAAGTTTTTAAATTATTAATTTCGGTTTCTGGTGTTGGCCCAAGTATAGCCAGAACCATGTGTTCTTCTATGTCATCAGAAGAGATTCAAAATGCAATTGCTTCAGAAAACGTTGCCTTAATTCAGTCTGTAAAAGGTATTGGCGCAAAAACAGCACAGCGAGTTATCGTCGATTTAAAAGATAAGATTCTTAAAACCTTTGATGTTGATGAAGTTTCTTTCGTAAAAAGCAATACGAATAAAGATGAAGCGTTATCTGCTTTAGAAGTCTTAGGTTTTCAGCGAAAACAATCCGATAAAATTGTAAATGCTGTTTTAAAAGAAAACCCTGACGCATCAGTAGAAAAAATCATAAAATTAGCTTTAAAAAACTTATAATCAATTGATTCGATTATTAAAAAAGACAGTTGCATTACTCTTGTTTACTTTTTCGGTGAATTTATCTTTATACGCACAAACTGCTCAAAATAAAGATTCTACCGAAGTTAAAAAAGATACATTAAATTTAAGGTACGACTTTAAAAACACTCAAAAAGGAGGGCTTTTCTTAGATGATTTGGCTCAAAAAGAAGTAATTTTCGATAAAGCCTTAAACAAATATGTAATCATTGAAAAAATCGGAAATTATTACACCAAAACTCCTGTTTTTTTAACCCCAAAAGAATACGCACAATATCGTTTAAAACGAGATATGTTGCAGTATTTTAAAGATAAAGTAAGTGCAACAAATAGCAAAAAAAATGGTTCTGATGCTGCTCAAAGAGATTTATTACCAGAGTATTATGTAAAATCTAAGCTTTTTGAATCTATTTTTGGAGGAAATACCGTAAAAGTAACCCCAACAGGTAATTTAAACTTGAAACTTGGTTTTATTTATCAGAATACAGAAAACCCACAAATATCTGAAGAAAATAGAAGCAGTTTGGTTTTTGATTTTGATCAACAAATAAATGCTAGTATTCGTGCTAAAGTGGGCGAGCGTTTAGAATTTACTGCAAATTATGATACACAATCTACATTCGATTTTCAAAATTTAGTAAAAATAGATTTCACACCTACTGAAGATGATATTTTACAAGGAATTGAAGCCGGTAATGTGGCAATGCCTATTAAAAACTCCTTAATTAATGGTGCACAAAGTTTGTTTGGAGTAAAAGCAAAATTACAATTTGGTAATACAAATATTACTGCTGTTTTTTCTCAACAAAACTCTGAAAGCACGACTGTAGTTGCAGAAGCTGGTGCTTCTATCGAAGAATTTGAACTAAGAACGACCGATTACGATAACGACAGACACTTTTTCTTATCGCAATTTTTTATTGATAATTATGCCAATTCGTTAAAACAATATCCATTAATAAGCAGTCAAGTTAATATTACTCGAATAGAAGTTTGGATAACCAATAGAAACGCAACTACAGAAGATTTTAGAAGTATTGTGGCTTTTGCTGATATTGGGGAATCGAATGCAACTGCAAACCCTGCATATAACAATTTAGTAAATAACAATGTACTTTCTACAAATCCGGTAACTATAAATACTAATGGACAAACCTTAAATTTACCTCAAAATGGAGCGAATAACATTTATGAAACGCCAATTTTAGACGGAATTAGAGATGTATCTAATGTAGAAAACACTCTTAGAAATGAATTTTCAATGGTTTCTGGTACCGATTTTTCTATGCTAGAAAATGCAAGAAAACTAAATCCAAATGAATATCGTTTAAATGCGCAATTAGGTTACATTTCTTTAAACAGAAGATTAAATGACGGTGAAGTTTTGGCAGTTGCTTACGAATATACAGTTGCAGGTACTATAAATGGTAGTACAGAAAAATCATTTAAAGTTGGTGAATTTTCGAATGATGGTGTACAAGCACCACAAAATTTAGCCGTTAAATTATTACGTTCAGAAATTTTACAAACGGTTCGTGAAAATGCATTAACTGGTGAAGATGAATCTTTTCCTACTTGGCGTTTAATGATGAAAAACGTCTATGCTTTAGGTGCTTTTCCGTTAACTCAAGATGGTTTTCGTTTCGAAATTCAGTATAGAGATGATGATACAGGTATTGCTTCTAACGTTTTACAAAACTCAAATACACCCAACATTCCTAACCTACCTTTAATTCAAGTTTTTAAATTAGACCAATTAGATCAAAGTCAATTTAGAACTGCAGATGGTTTTTTCGATTATGTAGAAGGGATTACTGTAAATTCTCAAAACGGCTTTGTCATTTTCCCAGAGCCAGAACCTTTTGGAAATGACTTGGTAAAAGATCCTAGCAACGCAAATGACATTGGTTTAGATGAAAATGTTGATGAAAAATTTATATTTAAAGAACTCTATTTAAATACCAAAATCAATATTCAGAATAATTTTCAAAATAAAGACAAATACTTTTTAAAAGGATATTTTAGATCAGAAAGTGCTGGTGGTATTCCTATTGGTGCATTTAATGTACCTAGAGGTTCTGTTCAAGTAACTGCTGGCGGTAAACAATTGGTAGAAGGTGTAGATTATGTGGTAGATTATCAATTGGGTAGGGTACAAATTATCGATCCAGGTTTAAGAGCTTCTGGCACTCCAATTAATGTATCTACAGAAAATAATGCTGTTTTTAATCAACAACGAAAAACCTTTATGGGAGTTGATATTGAACACAAATTCTCGGATGATTTGGTAGTTGGTGCTACTGTTTTAAATGTAATGGAAAGACCGTTAACACCAAAAGTAAATTTTGGTTCAGACCCCATAAACAATACGATGTTTGGTATAAATGTAGACTATTCATCAGAGGTGCCTTATTTTACAAAATTAGCCAATAAATTACCTTTTGTAGATACCGATGTACCTTCAAATATATCTGTTAGAGCAGATATGGCGTATTTATTACCTGGTACACCAAGCGGAATTGATGTGGCTGGAGCTGCCACTTCTTATATAGATGATTTTGAAGCTTCACAAATACCTATAAGTTTATTATCTGCCTTAGATTGGTACGAAGCAAGTACTCCACCAAATTTTCAAGATTTAAATCCAAATGCTTCTCCGCTTTCTTATAATGATAAAAGAGGAAAGTTGGCTTGGTATAGCATTGATCAAATTTTTTATGGCCTTGGGGAAACTCCTGCAAGTATAAATGCAGATGAATTGTCTAGAGCAGAAACAAGACAAATTAACTTTAGTGAATTGTTTCCAAATCAACAATTTGACATCACACAAAACACTTTATTAAGAACGTTAGATTTAGCCTATTTCCCTGAAGAAAGAGGCTCTTACAATTTTAATACGACCAATGATGATGTAAATGACGATGGTTCTTTTAAAATACCACAAGAAAACTGGGGTGGAATTATGCGTCCTTTAAATACCAATAATTTTGATCAGGCGAATGTAGAATTCATTCAATTTTGGGTGATGGATCCTTATCAGAATTATTCTATTACACAAGAAGAAGGTTTACCACAAGGTATAAATCCTAATGATCTTTCGAATCAAATTGGAGATTTATACATCAACTTAGGAAATATATCCGAAGATATTGTGAAGGACAATCGAAAAATGTTTGAAAACGGTTTGCCTGAAGATGGTGCAAAATTAAATGGCGTAAACGTTAACAGAACTGTTTGGGGAGATGTTCCTAGAAATCCATCAATTATTTATGCATTTAGCGAAGAAGATGCTGCCAGAAATAATCAAGATCTTGGTTTTGATGGTTTAACGGATTTCGAAGAGCAAGAAAATTTACAAAAACTATCAGACTCATTAAATTTAGACATCAACTTTAGTCGTTTAAACCCAAATGATGTTGCTTCAGATAACTTTCAATTTTTTAGAGGAGGTAATTTAGACGCCATTAATGCAACAATTTTAAGACGATATAAAGATTTTAATAATACACAAGGAAACTCGCCTACCTTAAATCAATCACCTGAAACCTATCCAACTTCATCTACCACATACCCAGATGTAGAAGACATCAACAGAGATCAAACAATGAATACTGTTGAAAGTTATTATGAGTACAAAATTTCGATGAACAGGAATGATTTACAAAAAGGCAGAAACTTTATTGTAGATGAAAAAACAACTTCTGTAACTTTAGAAAACGGCAATACACAACAAACAACTTGGTATCAATTTAGAGTACCTATTAGAAATGGAACTTCTGTTGGTGGTATTTCTGATTTTAATAGTATTCGTTTTGTAAGAATGTATTTAACCAACTTTAGAATGCCAGTTGTAGTTCGATTTGGTGAATTAGATTTGGTTCGTGGAGATTGGAGACGCTATATAAGAACTTTAGACCCAAATATTGATCCTGATAGAGAATTAAACCAAGCAGAGTTAGAAAGTTTTGAAGTTGGTGTAGTGAGTATAGAACAAAATAATGGAAGTTATATACAACCTCCAGGAATTGAACGTGAGCGTTTACAAGGTACAACAACAGTACAGTTACAAAATGAGCAGTCTGTTACCTTAAAAGTGAATAATCTTGAACCGAATAAAACTAGAGCTATATATAAAAACATCAGTGTAGATTTAAGACGTTTTAAAAACCTAAAAATGTTTATGCATTTACAAAGTGCAGATGACGAGCTTCGTATTTCAGACAATGATTTTGCCGGCGTTATTCGTTTAGGTACAGATTTAAACGAAAATTATTACGAGTTAGAACTTCCTTTAAAAGTAAGTCCTGCAGGTAATAGTCAATTTGATATTTGGCCTGAAGAAAATAATTTAGATGTGTTTTTAGAAGCCTTAGGTAAAGTTAAATTAGAAAGAGATGGTCTTGGAGCAGCTATAAACGAACCTTTTACATCTAGTATTCAAACTGACAATCCTTACAAAATAACCGTTAAAGGTAACCCAACTTTAGCTGAATTAAGAACCATTGTTTTAGGTTTAAAAAACACAAGCGTTACCAATAAAAGTGGTGAAGTTTGGTTTAACGAATTGCGTTCTTCTGGTTTTGATAACGAAGCCGGTTGGGCTGCAGTGGTAAATGCAGATGCCAATTTTGCAGATGTAGCCAACGTTTCGCTATCAGGAAGCATACAAACTGTAGGTTTTGGTAATGTAGAAGATCGCGTTGCGCAACGTACTTTAGATGAAACCAAACAATATGATGTAGCCACCACGATTAGTTTAGGTAAAGTATTAACACCACAAAAATGGGAACTTCAAATACCTATGAGTTATAGTATTGGCGAAACTTTTATTGATCCGAAATTTGATCGTCAATACCAAGATGTAGCATTTAGCGAAGTAAAAACATTTTTTGAAAGTCAAGATTCAAGTCCGCAAAAAGATCAAGCTATAGAAAACATTAATAATTCTAGAGATTATACTAAAAGAACAAGTATTAGTTTTATCAATGTAAAAAAGAATAGAAACCCTAATACTACAAAAAAACCAAAGTTTTATGATGTTGAAAATTTAGCGGTTTCGTATTCACATAATAAAGAATTTAGAAAAGATTATAATATCCAAAAATTTATCAACGAAAATGTAATGGCTTCTGCTGCCTACAATTTTAATTTCGAATCTAAACCTATAGAACCTTTCAAAAAAAATGATTCTTTGTTTAGAGGTAAATATTGGAAATTTTTAAAAGATTTAAACTTTAATCCTGTTCCGACAACTTTAGCTATCAATTCTAGAATCAATAGAAGTTATAACGAACAACAATCAAGAAATTTAATAGAAGGTTTATCTGCACAACCAGAATTAATACAACGTAGGTTTTTATTTGATTGGGATTATACGATTGGTTTCGATTTAACAAAATCATTACAACTAAACTTTAACGCAACCAACAATTATATTTATGATGCTTTTGGTAGTGGCGAAGAATTGCAGATTTTTGATAATTTCTTTAATACAGGTAGAGCCAATCAGTACCACCAAAAGTTAAACGGAACCTATCAATTGCCTTTAGATAAATTTCCGTTTTTAAGTTTTATGAAAGCAGATTATGCCTATACAGCAGATTTTGATTGGCAAGTATCATCTCAAGATGAAACCATTGCAACGCAAATTGGTAATGTTATTCAGAATGCAAATACACATAACTTAAATACAACATTCTCTTTTGATAAAATTTACAAAAAAATTGGTTTTGAACGTTTATTATTAACCAAAGCACAACGTAAAAACGCAAAAGGAAAAAATATTTCAAGATTAAAACCTAAAAAGAACTTACCCTTTCAGAAAAAAATCTTAAAAACTACTTGGAGTATATTAACTGCTATAAAACAGGGTAAAATTAGTTATACCGAAAATAACGGCCAATATTTACAAGGGTATGATGAAGGAATTGGCTTCTTTGGAGGCGCACCAACATCTTTTGCTTTTGGTAGTCAGGTAGATATTAGAAATAAAGCATTAACAAACGGCTGGCTAATAAATCCTAGGGCACTGGTAGATGACTTAACAACAATAGATATCGATGAAAGTGCCTACTACAATAAAAATTATAGCAGAACACATTACAATAAGCTAGACTACAATTTTACCTTAAAACCAATTGCAGATTTAAATATAGATGTTAGAGGTAATAAAATACAAACCAGAGATATCTCGCAACAATTAGATGTTATCGAAGACGGAACATCAACAGGAACAATAGATTTTGGAATAGACACTTTCGAGACCGGAAACTTTAGCACCAGTCATTCTATGTTTTCTACAGCATTTACAGATGGCAATGTTTTGTTTCAAACCATGAAAGATAATAGAAGTATTATTGCAAATAGATTTGCAACTGAAAACCCAACAGCAGATCCAACAGGTTTTGGAGAAAATAGCCAACAAGTATTGTTACCCGCTTTTATGGCTGCTTATTCTGGTAAAGACCCGAATAAAGTAAATACAGGCTTGTTTAGAAATATCCCTATTCCGAATTGGACCTTACGTTACAGTGGTTTTATGAAAATGGGGTGGTTTAAAAAGCATTTTTCTTCTTTTGTAGTTTCTCACGGATATCAATCATCCTATACAATTTCTAATTTTACGAACAATTTACAATTTAAAGATAATACCGCGTTTACTGAAACCAATACCGCTGGTAATTTTGAGGCGCCAAGATTAATTGCAAGTGCTACTTTAGTAGATGAATTTTCGCCTTTAATTAAAGTAGATATGAAAATGAAAAACTCTTTTTCTTTAAGAGGTGAAGTAAAAAGAGATAGAACGTTAACAATGAACTTTAACAACAGTACATTAACAGATATAGCTGGTACTGAATATATTTTTGGATTAGGTTATGTATTTAAAGATGTAAAAATGAATACTCGTTTTACAGGTAAAAAAACAACTTTAAAAGGAGATCTAAATTTAAGGGCAGATGTATCTTTACGAGATAATTTAACACAAATACGCTATATAGATGAAGATAATGATCAAATTAGTGGTGGTCAACGATTATTTTCAATTAAATTTACGGCAGATTATACATTAAGTAGAAATTTAACAGCATCGCTATATTATAATCATCAAACCTCAAGGTTTGCAATTTCTACCACATTCCCAAGACAGGCAATAAATGGTGGAATTAATATTGTTTATAATTTAGGAGGAAATTAAAATAAAAAATAAATTTATAAAAAATAGTAGAAATGAACATTCCATCAGAATTAAAATACACAAAAGACCACGAGTGGATTAAAATTGAGGACAATATTGCAACCGTAGGTATTACAGATTTTGCTCAAGGAGAATTAGGAGATATTGTATACGTAGATGTTGATACATTAGACGATACTGTAGAAGAAGGAGAAGTTTTTGGATCGGTAGAAGCTGTAAAAACAGTTTCAGATTTATTTATGCCATTAACTGGCGAGGTTATTGAGTTTAATGAAGCATTAGAAGATGACCCAGAATTGGTAAATACAGATCCATATAACAAAGGCTGGATGATTAAAATTGAAATTTCTGACAGTTCACAAATAGAAAATTTGCTAAATGCTGAAGCGTATAAAGATCTTATTGCTGGATAACTTAATTTTATTTGCCATAATAATTACTATTGGAATATTATGTTTGAGTTTAATAAAAGTATCAGGAGGTGGTTTGGAGGTAAAAAATGTAGATAAGTTTTATCATAGTATTGCTTATTTTACATTAGCTATTTCTTGGTTGTTTACTTTTTATAAAAAACCTCAAAAAAAATTCATCATAGTAACAGCTTGTATTACTTTTGGCATTATTATTGAGCTACTACAAATGAATTTAACGGTTTACAGAACAGGCGATTTATTAGATGTTTTAGCAAATACGTTCGGTGTTTTATTAGCACTATTCATTTTTAACCTATTTTTTAAAAAAAAATCGCATTAATTAATGTTTAGAGTTGTGTTTAACACAATAAATTAATTAAATTAGCAACCTATAAAAACTCTTTATAATGGAAATTAAGAAAAACCCAAAATCGAACTTAGAAAATTTCAGTAAAATATTCATTCAAATTGGTCTTGTTCTTACAATGTTTGTTGTATATATAGCAATAGAATATAAAACGTATGACAAAACTTATGGAGATTTAGGTGTTGTTAATATGAACGCCGAAATGGAAGAGGAAATTCCTATTACTGAAAGAGTTGAACCTGTTAAACCTAAAACTCCACCACCACCGACTCCAGAAAAAATTGAAATTGTTGAGGATGAAAAGGAAATTGAAGAAACAGTTATAGAATCTACAGAAACTGATGAGACTGAAGCTATTGAAGTAGAAGAAATCGTAGAAGTTGCAGAAGAGGAAGAAGTAATCGAAGATGTGAGTTTTATGATTATTGAAGATGTACCTGTTTTTCCAGGATGTAAAGGAAATAAAACGGAATTAAAAAAATGCTTTAGTGAAAAAGTACAAAAACACTTCTCAAGAAAATTTGATGCAGATTTACCAAACGAGTTAGGTTTATCGCCTGGAAGAAAAAGAGTATTTATAGCATTTAAAATTGACAAAAACGGAAATATAGTAAATATTCAAGCTAGAGCACCACACCCAAAAATTAAGAGTGAGGTTGTTAGCGTAATGAATAAATTACCTAAAATGAAGCCAGGTAGACAAAGAGGTAAGCCAGTAGGTGTAAAATATAGTATTCCTTTTACTTTAATTGTCGAGTAAATAACAAAGATTTTTATATATAAAGAACGGTTAGAAATATTTCTAACCGTTTTTTTTACAACCAATTGTAATATAATTTATAAAATAGATCAAAAAGCTAATAAATTTATGGGTTTATAACTTTAAGCTCACTTCAACATTTACAACTCTACATCACTCATTTGCAAATTTTTATTTCCCAACTTACAGATATTGGGTTATCAATAATAAAAGTCTTAATTTTACAAAAAATTAATATGTTTTGGCAAAAATAGGCAATATTCAACTACCAGACTTTCCATTATTATTAGCACCAATGGAAGATGTATCAGACCCTCCTTTTAGAGCACTATGCAAAGAAAATGGTGCAGATGTTGTGTATACCGAATTTATTTCTTCTGAAGGATTAATTCGTGATGCAGCCAAAAGTGTTATCAAGTTAGATATCTACGAAAAAGAACGTCCTGTAGGGATTCAAATTTTTGGTGCTAATTTAGATTCGATGTTAAAAACCATTGAAATTGTAGAAAAATCGAATCCAGATATTATTGACATCAACTTTGGTTGTCCTGTAAAAAAAGTAGTATCAAAAGGCGCAGGAGCTGGAATTTTAAAAGACATCGATTTAATGGTTTCGCTAACAGAAGCTATGGTTAAACACACCAATTTACCGATTACTGTAAAAACACGTTTGGGTTGGGATCACGATTCCATTAGAATTGTAGAAGTTGCAGAACGATTGCAAGATGTAGGTTGTAAAGCCATTTCTATTCATGGCAGAACGCGTGCACAAATGTATAAAGGTGATGCAGATTGGAAACCGATTGCAGCAGTAAAAAACAACCAAAGAATGCATATTCCTGTTTTTGGTAATGGTGATGTTACAACACCTGAAAGAGCTATGGAAATGCGGGATAAATATGGTTTAGACGGGGCAATGATTGGTAGAGCTTCTATTGGTTACCCTTGGTTTTTTAATGAAGTAAAACACTTTTTTAAAACAGGAGACCATTTAGCCAAACCAACAATTTCTGAAAGAACTCAGGTAGCTAGAAGACATTTGCAAATGGCTATTGATTGGAAAGGAGAACGTTTAGGTGTTGTTGAAACAAGAAGACATTATACTAATTATTTTAAAGGTATTCCACATTTTAAAGAATACAGAACCAAAATGGTTACTTCTGATGACCCAAAAGATGTTTTTGCTGCTTTTAATGAAGTAGAAGAGAAATTCGGAAATACTATTATTCCTGAAATTGGGTAATACTTCGTAGTTACCCATCTATTTTTTTATCCTTTTTAATATACTGATAAATATCATGAACTAGAATCAATTGACTTCTTAACTTTATTTTGAATTTAAAAATCAAGAATTATGGAAGTAAATATTCAATTTATAAACATGCCAAACAGCAAATCAATGGAAACCTATACTTTTGATAAGTTAGAGCGTTTGGCAAAGAAATATACCGCTATTATACACATTGATGTATTTTGGTTTAATAGCCAAAAATAGTTGGTAAAAACCTTTGAAAGG
>TARA_R110002126_G_scaffold291790_1_pt1 | contig 52236 bp, 49 predicted proteins | sample TARA_R110002126 | Tara Oceans TARA_R110002126 (sample SAMEA4397536) | marine metagenome | biome: Polar Biome; feature: [DCM] deep chlorophyll maximum layer (ENVO:01000326); material: water (ENVO:00002006), including particulate matter (ENVO:01000060) such as... | depth 30 m | reverse complement strand
TTTTAGTCTAGTTGGAATAATAAGGCTACTTTTTCAGTAGCCTCGTGTTTAGCAGTCACTTTTTTATAAACGCCTCTTAAACTATAAATTGCCAGGTAGTATAACTTTTATATAAGTATTGATGTTTATCTAGGCACTCTAATCTCTCCTCCTAAAAATAAAGCATTTAAGAATAATTTATTAGTACCATACCAAGCCCCTCTAAAATTAGGATTATCAGCAAATAAAACAGCTCTACCAGAACCTATCGGACTTACCAATAATGATGCTGATGGTTTGATGAAATTATCCAGATTCTTTTTAGAAACGAATCCATCAATATGGGGATTTTCTGTATACTTGGCAACTGTTCCATAAGCACTTTTACTTGGTGCTAAAAACACCATATTATTTTTGTAAACTGGTAATTTCGAAGAGCGATATCCAAATCCTAAAGGATGTGTAACATCTAAATCAACCTCAAAAATTACACCACCAACTCTTTCTCTACCTAAATTTTCCGAGGCATCAACGTAAGGCAATCGTTTTACTTCCTTTTTCGTTTTGTCTTTTGGTTCTGGCTTTTTGGTTAAACTTTCTTTTACCATTTTCTTGTCGACTAACCATTTAGATGCTCTTGCAATAGTAATTAGTGTATTTCCTTTGGCTGTCCAATTTTTTAATTTTTGTCTTTGAATAGAATCTAATTGAGTATAACTTCCAGATACCATTACAAGTGTATTGTACTTGTCTAAATTAGCTCGACTGTAATTTGCCATTCTTATTTTTGTGATAGGCATATGTACGCGAGTATCTAACAAATGCCAAACTTCTCCTGCTTCATAAGAACTTACTCCTTCACCAATTAACAAGGCAGCTTTAGGCTGTTCTAAAGCTCTAAAATTGTTGCTTCCTAAATCTATTCCTTTTAAACTAAACCCACTATTCGTTCCAAAAACAGGAACGTCAAATTTTTGTTGAGCTAACTCAATAATTTTAAAAACTTTATCACTTTTATACTTTTGTTTGCCTACCGGAATCAACAAGCTACCGTAGTTAAAATTTTGTTCTCCTTGTAGCGTGTTTATTGAAAACGGTTTAAATGCAGCAGCTACAGTTAATCCTTTTGATTGTAAATAATACAGTGCTGCGGGTGTATTGTAATCATCCCAATCAATAATATAGGCATATGCTGCTTTTTCAATTTTAGGGTTTTTTGTAAAATTTTCTGTGGATGTAATTTCGGAACCTAATTGAATTGATTTTTTTCCTTCATATTTGATATTGTAAAAATTGGCAACACTCCAAGCAGAGGCATCATAAAAAACGCTATCTCTGTATTTGTTATAGGTTTCAAACATGGTTTGTACCATTCTATGTTGCGGTTGTTTTAAAGGAACAGTATACGTATCGACTTTTTTATAGACTTTAATTTTATGCGTTAACAATTGGTCTATAAATGCTTTCTCTCTGTTTTTATCGTGCTTTTCTTGAAATTCATACCCTGCAAAACCCGATTTTGCTTTTTGATTAACTGCCGATTTAAAAAAATCTTGTTGGTATTTTCGTAAAAAACCTTTGTTTTCAACAGCTGCTTTTATCGTTGCAAAGGTTGATATATATTGATTTCTTATCGTAAAAGGAAATGTAATTTTTCCATAATCGGTGTCTTGAACGTGTCCTCTAGAACTTGCTTGTTCAAACAATAATGCCAAACCACCTTGTAAATCTGGATACGAAGATCCATAACCAGGATAGGTGCCATCAAAAGATTCTTTGGTGTAATATAAAGACCCAACTTCGTCTAATGCGTTCGCAAAATAAGGCACAAATAAGTTGTTTAAATCTTCATAATTTTCTTTTGGCATAATAGGATCCCAAGAACCAATAGGTTTCATAGGTTCAAAAAAATGATGACTGTTTGTACCCATTTCGTGAAAATCGGTCACCACATTTGGATACCAAGAATGTATCCATTTTAATTTCCCTTGACTTTCTGGATGCACAGCCAATAACCAATCTCTATTTAAATCAAACCAGTAATGATTGGTTCGGCCTCTTGGCCAAGCCTCTGTATGTTCTGCATCAATATTGTCTGAAACCAAATTTTTTGCTTGGTATTGATTTGCCCATTGTGTGTGCCTGTCTCTCCCATCAGGATTGATAGTTGGGTCTATAAAAATTACAGATTTCTCTAAATAATTTAACACTTCAGCACTATTAGAAGCCACTAAAGTGTAGGCTGTTAATAACGCGGCTTCAGAACTCGAAGGTTCATTTCCATGCACATTATAACCTAAATTAATAATTACAGGCACATCATCATAATTTTTAGCAGTAATTGCGGTATTTACAAAAGCCAAATGTTGTTCTTTTATCGCCCCTAAATTTTGTAAGTTTTTAGGTGATGTAACTGTAAACATGACCAACTTTCTTTTTTCGTGGGTCATTCCATAAATTTCTATGGATGCTCGTTCAGATACTTCAGCCAATTTGGTTAGATAGCTTACAATTAAATCGTGTCTGGTGTGATGTTCTCCAATTTTATAGCCTAAAAATTCTTCTGGCGTCGGAATTTTTGCATCAAAAGGCGCTTTATCCTTAAAATAATAGTCTTGAGCAATTGAGGTTTGTACTAAAAAAAGAGTGATTAGGAATGTAAAAAAAGAGTTTCTAATTTTCATAATTTAAAAGAGTTGGTTTCCTTGCTAAAAATAAGAATTAAATTACAACAAACATAAAATTACAATTATCATTTTTTGTTGATATTGAAATTATTATGATACATTTGAGCATAATTTTATTGATGAAAAACAAACCATTAATCAGCAAAGAATTAGAAGATTTCTATAACAAAGCATCCGAAGAAACTCGGCTTGAAAAAGGAATGGGTATTTTTGAGTTTGAGCGTATTAAAGAATTGATTCAACAACACATTAAGAATACGAATGCTACCATTATTGATGTTGGTGGAGGTACTGGGAAATATAGTGAATGGCTTGCGAATAAAGGACACCAAGTGCATTTAATAGAACCTGTACAAAAGCACATTAAACTCGCTGAGAAGAGAGCAAAAAAACTCAAAAATCCGTTTTCTGTAACTATTGGGAAAGCACAAGATTTACCTTACAAAAATGAAACTGCAGATTTGGTAATTTTACACGGACCCTTATATCACTTACAAAAAAGAGAAGATAGAGTAGCAACTATTTTAGAAGCCAAAAGAGTATTGAAAAAAGGAGGCATTATTTTAGGGTTTGCTATTAATGCCACAGCTTCTACTGTTGTGGGTTTAATGAATGGAATGCTACATGCAAACTCATTTTTTGAAATGTGCAAACAAGAACTAACCACAGGTATGCATAATGCGCCTAAAGATTTTCCTTTTTTGTTGGCAGATGCCTTTTATCACAAGCCACAAGATTTAAAAACTGAATTTTTAGAACAAGATTTAGAATTCATTAATGTATTTGCAGTAGAAGGTATGATTTGGTTAGACAATGAATATTTTGCAAATATGTTAGACAAAAAGAAAAGTAAAACTTTAAAAGCGCTACAAAAACTTACGGAAAATGATGAGTATTTACTACCTTTTAGCCCTCATATGATGATTGCTGTGCGCAAATAATTTCACGAATTTTATTAAAGTAAATAGCTGTAAAATTTTTAAAAAAAGTGGGGGTGAAGTCTTATCATTTAGAGGCTAGTTATTTATAAAACAATAAAGAGCGAATTTTAAAATTCGCTCTTTATTCTAATATTATTTATAATAGCTTATTAATAAGCCCTTTTATCATTGCCTTCGTAAAAATTGATAAATGCTTCGTTAACCACTCGCATTCCTCCAGGAGTTGGGTAATTTCCAGTAAAATACCAATCTCCTAAATTATCTGGGCAAGCTTTGTGCAAACCTTCTATAGATTGATAAATCACTTCAACTTCTGCATTAATATCTTCCGTTTTTAGCATTTGTGCAATTTTAGCAGAAATTTCTTCCGCTTTAAAAGGGTTGTAAATGCCTTTTACATAATTTATAATTTCATCATCAGATTTTGATTGTTGGTCTTTACATTTTTTGTAAACCTCATCTACAATATGATATTGATTGGTATCTTTTAACAATTCTAAAGCCGCTTTAAATGCAATAAAAGCATCAATTCTTGCCATATCAATACCATAACAATCAGGATACCTAATTTGAGGAGCAGAAGAAACTACCACTATTTTTTTAGGTTTTAAACGATCTAAAATTCGAATAATACTCTTTTTAAGTGTAGTTCCGCGAACGATACTATCATCTATAATAACCAAGTTGTCTGTTGGTTTTACAACACCGTAAGTAATGTCATAAACGTGTTCTACTAAATCGTCTCTAGAATTATCATCTGCAATAAACGTTCTTAATTTGGCATCTTTTATGGCAATTTTCTCAAAACGAGGTCTTTCTGATAAAATTTCAGTAACTTTTTTGGCTGATAAGTTTTTACCACCTGCTAAGATTTTTGCTGTTTTTTGTTCGTTTAATAAATCTTCAGCAGCTTCTATCATTCCATAAAAAGAAGTTTCTGCGGTATTCGGAATAAAAGAAAACACGGCGTTAGAAATATCAGCATCGATAGATTTTAAAATTTTCGGAAACACATATCTCCCTAAATTTTTACGTTCTTGGTAAATGCCGGCATCACTTCCTCTAGAAAAATAAATACGTTCAAAAGAGCACGATTTTTTTTCTTTAGGTTCTAAAACTTTTTTGATAGATACTTTTCCGCTTTTTTTAATGATTAAGGCATGCCCTCTTTCTAATTCTTGAACATCATCAATAGCAACATTAAAAACAGTTTGAATTACGGGTCTTTCTGAGGCTACAACTACTACCTCCTCATCTTCATAGAAATATGTTGGTCTAATTCCGTTTGGGTCGCGTAACACAAATGCATCTCCATGGCCAACTAAACCAGCCATAGCATAACCACCATCCCAATTTTTAGAAGATCTTTTTAAAATTTTCTTTAAACTTAAATTTTCTTCTATATACGGTGATGCATTTTTTTTATTGAATCCTTTTTTCTTTGCTTGTTGATACAATTTACCAACCTCATCTTCTAAAAAATGACCAATTTTTTCCATTACAGTTACCGTATCTGTAGCTTCTTTTGGATGCTGTCCTAATTCTATCAACTCTTCTAACATTTTGTTAGAGTTGGTCATGTTAAAGTTACCAGCAACAATTAAGTTTTTGTGTTTCCAGTTGCTTTGACGTAAAAAAGGATGCACACTTTCTATTGAGTTTTTTCCAAAAGTTCCGTAACGTACATGGCCTAAAAATAAATTACCTACATAGGGCGTATTTTCTTCTTGCCATTTTACGTCGTCTATTTTATCAGGATTTTGCTCTAAAACGCCATTAATTCTATCATTAATTTGTGCGAAAATATCTTGAATCGGTTGCGTTTGGTTAGAACGAACTCTACTTATGTATCTTGTGCCGGGCTCAATATTAAACTTTACACTAGCAAAACCAGCACCATCTTGCCCACGATTGTGTTGTTTTTCCATCAACAAATACATCTTGTTAATTCCGTAAAAAGCAGAACCGTATTTATCTTTGTAAAACTGTAATGGTTTTTTTAATCTTACTAATGCAATTCCGCATTCGTGTTTAATTGCGTCACTCATTTAATTGTGTATTTTGGTATGATTTATGTAAAAAAAAATCCGCGTGTTTAGACGCGGATTTTCATTTATGATAATTTTATATCAAATTGTGTTAACTCTTTAAAAGAGTGCAAGCGATTTTCAACCTCTTCTTTTGTTAAGCTCTGCATTCGTTCTGTCCCAAATTTTTCTACACAGAATGATGCCAAATTAGAACCGTAAATAATGGCATTTTTCATGTTTTCAAAAGAAATATTTTCTGTTTTTGCCAAATACCCGCAAAAACCACCTGCAAAAGTATCTCCAGCACCTGTTGGATCAAAAACATCTGCTAAAGGTAAAGCAGGTGCAAAAAACATTTTTCCTTCATTAAACAATAAAGCACCATGTTCTCCTTTTTTTATCACCACATATTTAGGACCCATTTCGTGAATTTTTTTAGCAGCGTTAACTAAAGAATATTCTCCAGAAAGTTGGCGCGCTTCTTCATCATTAATCGTAATTACATCGACTCTTTTTAAAACGGTATGCAAATCATCGAGCGCAATATCCATCCAAAAATTCATGGTATCTAAAACAATCAACTTTGGTGTTGCTTTCATTTGATCTAAGACAGAAGCTTGTACTAAAGGATGTAAGTTACCTAACATTACTATAGCTGCATCTTTAAAATGTTCTGGCACAACTGGTTTAAAATTTTCTAAAACATTCAATTCGGTAATTAATGTATCACGAGAATTCATGTCATTATGGTATTTTCCACTCCAAAAGAATGTCTTACCATCTTTAATAATTTCTATACCATCTGTATTAATGCCCTTAGCATTCATCATATTTAGATAATCTTCAGGAAAATCTCCCCCAACAACAGAAACTACGCCTGTTTCTATGCCAAATTGACTTGCTGCCAAACCTACGAAAGTTCCTGAACCTCCTAAAATTTTATCTGTTTTTCCAAAAGGTGTTTCTATGGCATCAAATGCTACAGTACCAACTGCTAATAATTTACTCATATACCTGTGTTAATCTTCTTATAATAAAGAATTTTAAAAAATATTGTTATAATTTTATTCTATAACAAATTGTTATTATCTATCTTCTATTTACAATATATGGCATATAATGCCTAATTTTGCACGATTATTGTGCAATACAATTAAGCGACAAAAATAAGTTTTAAAAATGACTATCAAAGAAATACAAGAAGAAATTATCGATGAGTTTTCTATGTTTGATGATTGGATGGAACGTTACGAATATATTATAGAATTAGGAAAATCTTTACCAATTATTAGTGATGACTATAAGTTGGATGAAAACTTAATTAAAGGTTGCCAATCTAAAGTTTGGTTATTTTCTGAATTAGAAAACGATACAATTAAGTATACAGCAGATAGTGATGCCATTTTAACAAAAGGCATTGTAGCGCTTTTATTACGCGTGTATTCTAACCAAAAGCCTGCAGACATTTTAACTGCGGAGACAAGTTTTATTGACGAAATTGGGTTAAAAGAACATTTATCGCCTACAAGAGCAAATGGTCTCGTTTCTATGGTAAAACAAATAAAAATGTATGCGATTGCGCAGCAAACTAAAATATAAGGGCTTTAAACCTCTTGCAAAAGACGATACGAAATGACAGATAAAGAATTAGAAGAAATTGGAGATAAAATTATAAGAGTTTTAAAAACCATTTATGATCCAGAAATTCCTGTAGATATTTATGAGTTGGGTTTAATTTATGATGTTTTTGTTTCTGATGAAAACAATGCTAAAATATTAATGACCTTAACATCACCAAATTGCCCAGTAGCAGAAACCTTGCCTGTAGAGGTAGAAGATAAAGTTAAAACACTAAAAGACATTAACCAGTGCGAGGTAGAAATTACTTTTGACCCGACTTGGACACAAGAAATGATGAGCGAAGAGGCAAAATTAGAATTGGGAATGTTATAAGCACATGTTTCCGTAAACGAGGGCAAGCTGAAAATAAAAATGAAAGACACAAATACATCTCAGAAACTAGATTCTCCTCTTTTGGAGGAAGCTATCGTAAATAGAGTTGCAAATAGCAAATTAAGAACTTTTGATTTAGAAGAAATTTATCCAGAGGGTAAAAGAATCTTGTTTGATGTTAAAGATTGGCTGTTTCAAGAACTCATACTTAAAGAAAAAGATTTTAGAGATTTTGTTAAAAATCACGATTGGTCTCAATATAAAAATTCGTTTGTAGCGGTTACTTGTTCTGTAGATGCAATAATTCCTTCTTGGGCTTTTATGTTGGTTGCATCAGAATTAACACCCATTGCAAACAAAGTAGTTATTGGTGATTTAGAATTGTTAGAAACTGTAATTTATCAAGAATTAATATCTTTTGTAGATTTTAAAGATTTTGCAGACAAACCCGTTATTATAAAAGGTTGTACAGATAAACCAATTCCTGATTCTGCCTATGCATTTTTAATTGCAAAATTGCAGCCTATCGCAAAAAGTATCTTATTTGGTGAAGCTTGTTCTAGTGTGCCTTTGTATAAAGCCAAAAAATAGTTTTGTTTTTTAATATATAAACTTATTTTTGTTTACTTAAAATTTATCTGTGCAAAGGTTCGCAATCATTTTTTTTATCTTTTTATCTCTAAGCTCTTTTTCTCAAAAGGAAAAAAAGGAAGATCCAAAACCCAAGTGGAAAATTAGCGGAAGATTTGCTTTTATTTTTAATCAATCTTCGTTTTCAAATTGGGCTTCAGGAGGAGAAAATACTGTTGCTGGCAATTTTAATGTAAACTACGATTTTAATTATAAGAAAAATAATATCAATTGGGATACGCGTTTAATAACCGGTTATGGCTTAAGTCATTTAAGTGAAAATGGTTTAAGAAAAACAGATGATCGTTTTGAGTTGAACTCCGTCTTAGGGGTTAAGTCCTCAACCTATTGGTTTTTTTCATTTATTAGCAACTTTAGAACACAATACACCAAAGGTTTTAATTACAAGAAAGAACCAAAAGAATTGGTTTCAGAATTTTTGTCACCTGCATATTTAACGTTTGGACCTGGTATGTTATTTAAAAAATCGGATGACATAAATGTAAACATTGCACCTTCAACAGCCAGATATACATTTGTAAATGATTTTTTCTCTGGCCAATTTGGAGTAGAAGAAGGCAGTAATACAGCATTTAGTTTAGGTTTTAACTTGTCTGGATATTACAAGTTAGGTCTGATGGAAAATATCGAAATGGAAAACGTATTAAGTTTATACACCGATTATTTGGCCAATGTTGGAAATGTCGATGTTGATTATCAAACCAATATTCGTTTTAAAGTAAATAAATCTATTAAAATGTTAATGACCTTTCATACTATTATAGATGATGATGCTTCCTCTAGAATTCAGTTTAGACAATTATTTGGCTTAGGCGTAAATTATAATTTTCACGAAAAAGTGACTTATTAATAATTTTATTGTCTAATACAATAAAGTGTACTTTTACACGCTTATTTAAAATTAACAAAAATGAAAAAACTATTAATTTTACTATTATTGGCATTTGTCAGCTTTTCGGCAAACGCACAAACTGCTGATGAATTAAAAGCTGAATTAAAATCTAAAAAAGATTCAATTTCAAAATTACAATCGAAAGCAAATGCGATTCAAGGAAAAATAAATGCGCTTCCAGGTTGGAGAAAAGGTGCATTTGGTACAATTGGAGCAAGTTTATCTGGCTTTAATAATTGGTATGCTAGAACAGCCCCCAATACTTCTGCAGGTAATATAGGTATTACCGTTAATGGTTTTGCAAACTTAATAGAAGAGACTTTCTTCTGGAGAAATTCTGGAACGATTAACTTGGGATGGGTAAAAATAGACAATCAAGATGACCCAACAGATTCTGATGCTTTTGAAGCGGCAACAGATGTTTTTACCATTACTTCTTTATATGGTAAAAGATTAAATAAAAAATGGGCGCTTTCTGCTTTAGGTGAATATAGAACAACGTTTATAGACAATTTTAATAACCCAGGTTATTTAGATTTAGGTGCTGGTTTAACCTGGACACCAACAAGCCACTTAGTGGTAGTGATGCACCCTGGAAACTACAATTTTGTTTTTAGTAGTGGAGATACGGTTTTTAACTCTTCTTTAGGAGCAAAAGTTGTTGCAGATTATACCAATAAATATGGTGGTTTAAGTGTAAAATCTAACTTATCGATGTTTCAAAGTTATGAGAATGGCGATTTATCTAACTGGACATTTACCAACTCTTTTGGTTACACCATTTGGAAAGGAATTGGTTTAGGTTTTGAGTTTGGTTTGCGTAATAATAGACAAGAAGCTGCAAATTTTCAAAGTGTTGATTTAGCAGATGCAGATAACAAATTACAATCGTATTGGTTATTTGGTTTAAGTTATGCTTTCTAAATAAATCTAATCGTACAATACTGAATTAAGCCTCAAGAATTTCTTGAGGCTTTTTATTTTCGTTATTTTTACAACCTAAATTTCTGTCGATGACAATCTTAATTATTTATGCTACCATTTCTATTTTCTTCTCCTTTTTATGCTCTATTCTAGAAGCAGTTTTATTAAGTATTACACCAACTTTTATCAACCTTAAAAAGAATGAAGGTGAAAGTTACGCAACTGAATTAGAAGTTTTAAAAAAGGATGTAGACAAACCCTTAATAGCCATTTTAACCATAAACACCATAGCACATACAGTAGGTGCAATTTTGGTAGGTGTACAGGCAAAAGTTGCCTATGGAGAAATGTATGGAACAACTACTAGAAGTGTTTTTGGTATTCAATTTACAGAAGACTTAATGGTAGGTATTGTATCTACAATAATGACGATTTTAATTCTTGTAGCTTCAGAAATTATTCCTAAAACAATTGGTGCCACACACTGGAAAAGTTTAGCCAATTTTACAGCTAAAGCCTTAAAAGTGATGATTTTTCCACTAAAATATACAGGTATTCTTTGGCTTTTACAGTTAACAACAAAGCTCATTGGAGGCAAAGGGCATGGCAGTATTTTAAGTAGAGAAGGGTTTTTGGTGATGACAGAAATGGCCGAAAAAGATGGTGTTTTTCAAAAAAATGAAAGTAAAGTTATCCGAAATTTGTTAGGGTTTAAAGAGATAAAAGTTAATGATGTAATGACGCCTAGAACCGTTCTAGAAACGGCAGATGAAAGTCAAAGTATTCAGTCTTTTTACAACGAACATAAAAATTTACGTTTTTCTAGAATTCCTGTTTTTAAAGAAAATCCAGATGAAATTACAGGATATTTTTTAAAAGATAATTTGTTAGAAGCCATTATTAATGGAAAAGGAGAGGAGCCTTTAGTAACAATTCGTAGAGATATTTTAATAACTAATAGAGAATTATCTATTCCTGATTTATTTGATAAATTAATTAAAGAAAGAGAACATATTGCTTTAGTTGTAGATGAATACGGTTCTGTAAGTGGTTTGGTTTCTCAAGAAGATGTTATTGAAACCTTATTGGGTTTAGAAATTATGGACGAAACCGATAATGTTGCAGATTTACAAGCCTTGGCAAGAAAATCATGGGAAACACGTGCCAAAAGAATGGGGATTATTCAAGACTCTAAAGAAGAGTAGTGCGTTTTTACTTTATAAAATTCAGACCTTTCTAGTTTTCAAAACCTGAAAGGTCTTTTTTGTTATACTTCAAAAATACCATCATCCGTAAAAGCATAATTTTTACAATTTTTTGGAGCGTGTGTTGTATTTAAACCTGTAAATAAACTAAATGCAGGTAAAATTAATTGATTTTCAGTTACTTGAAAACAAGGAATTTTAATACGTTGTCTGCCTTTTCCTTTTATCAAAACTCCAGGATGTGTGTGACCAGAAATCGTAAAAAAATCATTGGTAGGTACTTTGAAATCGTGTACAAATTGTAAGTCATCTATTTTTAAAGAAGGTTGATGAACTTCAATATTGAAATCTTGGTAAATTGATTGTTTAAATCTATCATGATTTCCTTTGATCAATACTAATTTTAAGTGCTTGAATTGTTTTAACCATTCTTTAAATTCATCCAAATCTGTATTGTATTCCGCGTGAAATAAATCACCTACAATAATTAATTTTTTGGCATCAAAATGATGAATTAATTGTTGCAAACGGTCTAAATCTTTGGTTAAAATCGATGAAGGAATTGCAATGCCGCTTTTTTGAAAATGTGCAGCTTTACCAATATGTAAATCGCTTAAAACTAAACTTTCTTGCGCTTTCCAATAGAGTACACGTTGATTGGTTAATTCTAAAACTGTAGTCTTATAATGTATTTGTTGCGTTACAATTGTAAGCTGTTTTGTCATTTTAAAGCTTGTTTTTGAATGCGTTCAATACGTTTACTCAATTCTTCGTTTGTCATTGTGCCTCGTAAACTATCTACTTTTAGCGGGAAACTCAAAGGTGTAAAATCTTTGGCTCTTTTCAAAATTATTTTACTTTCTGTAATTCGTTGAAACGCTTTTTGCAAACGTACTTTTTCTAATTCATAATCAAAAACTTCATTGTACGCTTGTTTTAATAATAAATTGCCGGGTTCGTGATCATTTAAAACTCTAAAAATTAATCCTGATGAAGATTGCAGGCTTTTATTTGATTTTTTATTTCCAGGTTGACTTTGTATCACCAAACCCGCAATTACAGCAATGTCCCTAAATTTTCGAGATGCCATTTCACTAGCATTAATGCTTGCAGTTATATCTTGCATTAAGTTTTCTTTAGATAAAATTTGATGAATATTATCTTCATTTAGTGGGATTTCTTGGTCGCTTAACAATTCGAATCCGTAATCATTTTGGGCAATGGTAAAGGTTAAGGGTTTGATTTTGCTAATTCTGTAGGCAATTAAACTCGCCATAATTTCATGCACCAAACGTCCTTCAAAAGGATACATAAACAAATGAAAACCATCTCTTGTTTTAATTAATTCTGTTAAAAACTCATCGTGCTTCGGAATGTGAGATTTGCTTTCTTGCCTCTTTAATAAAGGATGTAAAAAAGTGAGTTCTTTTTCACTCTTTTTAGCGCTTATGGCATCGCTTAATTTTAATCGTAAAAAATGGGTTAAATAAGACGTCAATGGCAATCTGCCACCCAACCAACTTGGCGTAATCGCTTTTTTAGACTTGCTTCTTGTTACCAATACAGTCATGTCTTTAATTTGTTTCATTTCTACCACTTTTCCGCCAATTACAAAGGCTTCGCCTTTTTTGAGTTTAGAGATAAAAAATTCTTCCACCATACCAATATAACCTCCAGAAAAGTACTTTACATATAGCATAACTTCGCCTACAATAACACCAATATTCATTCTGTGCATCATCGCAATTCGTCTGCTTTTTACACGATAAAAACCATCTTCATCTAAAACTACTTTATGAAATTCTTCATAAGCTTTTAGGGTATTTCCACCTTGAGTGATAAAATGCATACACCAATTAAAATCCGCTTGTGTTACATAATTAAATGCGTGAGTTTCCTGAATCAATTTAAAAATTTCATCGGTTTTAAAACCTTCACCAACTGCTAAAGTGACTAAGAATTGCACCAAAATATCATAGGTTAATACATAAGGATATCTGGCTTCAATCTCGTTTTGTTTTATGGCTTCTTTTACAGCAGCCACTTCTATCAACTGTAAAGAATGCGTTGGAACGGCGTACATTTTAGAAGTTTCAAAAGGCGAATGCCCACTTCTTCCTGCACGTTGTAAAAAGCGTGCAATCCCTTTTGCGGAACCAATTTGAATGACGCAATCTACAGGTTTAAAATCGACGCCTAAATCTAAAGAGGATGTGCAAACTACGGCTTTTAGAATACCTTCAGAAATGGCATCTTCTATAAAATTTCGTTGTTTTTTAGCTATCGATCCATGATGAATAGCAATTTGACCAATTAAATCTGGAGCTTCATCAATAAGAATTTGATACCACAATTCACTTTGATTTCTAGTATTCGTAAAAATTAAAGTGGTCGTGTTTTCATAAATGATGGGTATAATCTTCGAGCTCATTTTCTTACCCAAATGACCAGCCCAAGACAATTCTTCAACTTCATCTGGCAACACAGAAACAATCTCTATTTTCTTTTTTTCTTTGGCTTTAATCATTGTGGTTTTTGAGCTACGATAAGGAATCAAAACATCTTTAGCTTCTTCTAAATTTCCAATAGTTGCTGTAATTCCCCAAATTCTTGTTTTGGTTGATAAATTTCTGATTCTAGCAATTGCCAGCTCCACCAAAACCCCTCTTTTAGAGCCTAATAATTCGTGCCATTCATCAACAGCAATACAGTTTACGTTTTTAAACCAGCGCGAATTTTTCTTTTGCGAAAATAAAAGATGTAAAGTTTCTGGAGTGGTCAATAAAACATCTGGCATTAATCGCTCTTGTTTTCTGCGGATGTTTGTAGGCGTATCTCCATTTCTAACAGCCACTTCCCAATCTAAGCCAATTTCATCCACAACGGTGTTCATTGCTTTTGCCAAATCTTTTGCCAAAGAACGCAAAGGACTTACCCATATTAACTTTAATCCTTTTTTATGTTTTTCAGGATGATTTAAATAGTCAATAACAACCGCTAAAAAAACCGAGAATGTTTTTCCAAAACCTGTGGGAGCCACCACCATTCCACTAAAATTATTGTGGTAACGTTCCCAAGTTTGCGCTTGAAAGCTAAAAGGTGCGTGTCCTTTTTCTTCCATCCAATTTTGGATGATTTTGTAGCCTTGGGTTTGTTTAAAGTTGCTCAATTTTGGTTTTTAGTTTGTTCTCGATACAATTTTCTTCCTCTATCAGAAAATCACTCGAACTGACAATACGTTTGTCACATCGATTGAATTTGATTGACGAGAGGAAAATCAAATTTGTATCGAGATGTTTTTTCGTTATATCAAAGCTTTCACACTTTCAATCGTATCAATATCTTTTACAGTTTTGTCTTTTCGCCAACGTTTCATTCTCGGAAAACGCAATGCCACACCACTTTTATGACGTTTGCTATAGGCAATGCCTTCAAACGCAATTTCGAAAACCAATTCTGGTTTTACAGTTCTTACGGGGCCAAATTTTTCGATCGCATTTTTATTAACCCAACGTGAAATTTCTGTAATTTCTTTATCTGTTAATCCTGAATAAGCTTTGGCAACAGTTACTAATTTATCGTCATGTTGCACTGCAAAGGTGTAATCTGTGTATTTAGAACTTCGTCTTCCACTTCCTTTTTGAGCGTAAATCATTACGGCATCAATCGTTAACGGATCTACTTTCCATTTCCACCAATCGCCTTTTTTTCTACCTACGTGATAGATGGATGATTTCTTTTTTAGCATTAATCCTTCTGAATTAAAACTTCTGGCTTCATTTCTTAAAGCATCCAATTCGTTCCAATTGTTGAAATCAATGACTTTAGATAATTTTAAAATTTCACTTGTATTTTGATGAAACAATTGTTCCAGTTTTTCTCTACGATTTTCCATAGATTGTGCTCGTAAATCAAGTTTCTCTATTTCTAAAATATCATAGATATACAAACCAACAGGCACTTCTTCTAATAGTTTTTTAGTTACATTTTTACGATTTAATCGTTTTTGTAAATCATTAAACAACAATACAGCATTGTCTTTTATGGCTAAAATTTCTCCGTCAATTACAAAGTTACCTTCTAAAGTAGCAACAGCTGCAACCAATTCTGGAAACTGTTGTGTAACTAATTCTTCTCCTCTAGACCAAATAAAAACTTCTTCATTTCTTTTGATGATTTGCCCACGAATTCCATCCCATTTGTATTCAACTTGCCAATTTTTTTCATCACCCAAATCTTGTAAATCCTTTTCTAAAGCATACGCTAAGCAAAACGGATAAGGTTTAGAATTATCGTAATTAATGTGTTCTCCATTCAATAATGCATCAAAAGTGATGGAATCTGGGGTCCAATTTCCAATAATACTATGCATTAATTGGTTGGCATCAATACCAGATAATTTTGCCAACGCATTGACCAATGTTTTTTTGGAAACGCCAATTCTAAAACTACCTCCTATCAATTTATTAAAAATTAATCGCTGTTGTGTTTCTAAACCATTCCAAGCTTGTAAAACATAAACCTTCTTTTCTTCGTCCGTTTTTTGTTTTAGGTTGATGAGCTCCTCAATCCAAATATGTAGTGGTTTTTCTATTTTATTTTTAGGGTTTGGCAAAAGTAAAGCCAACGTTTCTCCTAAATCTCCAACTGTACTATAACTTTCTAAAAACAACCATTCAGGCAGTTGTGTAATTGCGATACACCATTCTTTCATCAAGTTCGATTTTACAGGTCTCGAAGGTCTTTTTCCTGTAAATAGTGCGATTAACCACAACTTATCTTTGTCTGGTGCTGTTTTAAAATAATGGACTAAAGCATCAATTTTTGCATTGGTTTTATTGGTGATTTCGATAGCGCTGATTAAGTTAGAAAAGTCTTGCATTGGTTAAACAGTTTCAGATTTCACTTCTTCTTCTTCTTCTTCTTCTTCTTCTTTTTGATTCAATTCATCATCACCAAATTCTGTTTTTAATTCGTACGCTTCAATACCAATTTCATTTAAATATTTAGAAAACACGGCTTGAGATCCGTGAGTTACATATACTTTTTCTGCTTCTGTGGCTTTTACGGCAGCTAATAAACCTTCCCAATCTGCGTGGTCGCTTACTGCAAAACCTGCATCAACACCTTTCCAACGTCTGTTGCCACGAATATGCATCCAACCCGAACAAATAGCTGTAGCTGCATTCGGAATTTTCTTCAATAATTTTGAGCCCAATAAGGCTGGAGGGAGTATTACAATTTTATTTTGAACATCAACTTTTTTAAAATCATTTGTAATTAAGGTTGTTTTTGGAAGTTGAATTCCAGATTCAGAAATGGCAGTGTTTAAACTATGAATTGCAGAATGCACAAAAATACCAGTAGTGTTTTCTATCAACTTCATAATTCGTTGCGCTTTGCCTAAACTATACCCTAAAAAAACACTGGTTCTGTTATTTTGTTGGTTTTGATATACCCAATTTTGCAGTTCTGTTTGTAAATCTACTTCACTTTTCCATTTGTAAATGGGCAAACCAAATGTGCTTTCTGTGATAAATTCGTTGCATTTTATGGGTTCAAAAGGTGTGGTTATAAAATCAGGTTGCGTTTTATAATCCCCAGAAAAAACAACTACGTAGCCTTTATATTCCAATCGAATTTGTGCAGAACCAATAATATGCCCTGCAGGAAAAAATGAAACTTGAACTCCATTAATTTTTTTAGGCTGATTGTATCTTAAGCTTTCAATAGAAATGTCTTTGCCAATTCTATGTTGCAGAATGGCTTTGGAGTCATGGTGACACAGGTAGTGTTTATTGCCCCATCTTGCGTGATCTGCATGTCCGTGAGAAATTATGGCATAATCTACAGGAAACCAAGGATCCAAATAGAACTTGCCAGGAATACAATAAATACCTCTTTTTGTGAATTTTACGAGTTTCAAAGAGTACGTTTCGATTTATCGTAAAGATAAATAATGGATTGCAGAAATCTACAATCCATTATTTAATCTTTTTATTCCTGTATCAGTTATTTATTCCTCTTTATATTCATAATATAAAAAGTCATTATAAGGAAAACGTTGAATATGAATTTTCTTAACTTCTTCGTATGTTTTTTCTTTGAAATCTTCGAGATTTTCTTTGTTTAACGCAGAAATAAAGATCGATTCGATAGCACTTTTATTCATCCACGTTTTTTTCCAATCTTGTAAGGTATAGTGTTCTTTGCCTTTTTCTGTTTCTAAATCATCTTCATCGATGGTTTCGTATTGATATGCATCAATCTTATTAAAAACCATTACAGTAGGTTTGTCGACGCAATTTATGTCGTCTAAAATACTATTTACAGAGGCAATATGATCTTCGAAATTTGGGTGAGAAATATCTACAACGTGCAATAATAAATCTGCTTCGCGAACTTCATCTAAAGTAGATTTAAAAGATTCTACCAGTTGTGTTGGTAATTTTCTAATAAATCCAACTGTGTCTGTCATTAAAAAAGGGATGTTTTTAATAACCACCTTACGCACTGTAGTATCTAAAGTGGCAAACAACTTATTTTCTGCAAAAACATCACTTTTACTAATTACGTTCATTAAGGTAGATTTCCCAACATTGGTATACCCCACTAACGCAACACGCACCATTTTTCCACGATTCTTTCTCTGAATCGCCATTTGCTTATCGATCGTTTTTAAGCGTTTTTTAAGTAGCGAAATTTTATCGCGAATAATACGCCTGTCTGTTTCTATTTCGGTTTCACCAGGTCCACGCATTCCAATTCCCCCTTTTTGTTTGTCAAGGTGTGTCCAAAGACGCGTTAAACGAGGTAATAAATATTCGCTTTGTGCTAATTCTACTTGTGTTTTAGCAGAGCTTGTTTGCGCTCTTTGAGCAAAAATATCTAAGATGAGGTTGGTTCTGTCTAAGATTTTACAATCTAAAATTTTCTCTATGTTTCTTATTTGAGCAGGAGAGAGTTCATCATCAAAAATAGCAGTGCCAATATCGTTAGATTCTATAAAAGCTTTTACTTCCTCTAATTTTCCAATTCCCAAAAATGTTTTAGGGTTTGGTTTTTCCATTTTCTGTACAAATCGTTTTACAGCAACACCCCCTGCAGTAGCGGTTAAAAACTCTAACTCGTCTAAGTATTCTACCGATTTTGTTTCGTCCTGTAATTGAGTAATTACACCGATTAAAACGGCTTTTTCAGAAATGGCTTCTTTTTGATCTATCATAGAGTAAAAATACGAACTATTCTTAAGTATAAAGCAGAAAAGTTGACATCAAAATGAATTTTGATGCCAACTTAATCAATCAATCAACCAAACTTAAATGAAATTTTATATAAAATCTACTTTTTCAGTAGATGTATTGTAAATCATTTTAAATACCAAATTGAAAATTCTTTAAAAGAAGAACTTATAAAATAGTCAACAGAAAAATAACTGTTGCATTTTTTAATTTAGTGTTTCCTATCGCAAATATAACAGTAATACTATTAATAAAGTAGGTAAAGCTAATTTTTAACACAATTTTATAATTTAAGCTACATTCTTAAAATAGAAAAAGCCTCAATAAATTGAGGCTTTAACTAATTAATTCAAATTTTTTACTGTATTTACTTTTCGTTTTTCATAGATGTATATTTTGAAGATGGATTATTTTTTAATCGATAAAATTATCTGTGCAAATTTAAGAATACTATAATTTTTAGATGTTATAAGAACGTTAACAAAATACAAATCTTTAGTTACGGCTTATTTTTATATTTACTTACTTTTACCAAAATAATAATTTATGTTTCCATCTATATCATCATTTAAACAGAAAAAAAGTATTACTACTATTGCCTTTTATAATGTAGAAAACCTATTCGACACCATAGATGATCCTAATACTGCAGATGATGATTTTACGCCAACAGGCAAGAAAAAATGGACTTATAAACGCTACAGCGTAAAAATTAAGAAATTGGGTTCTGTAATTTCTCAGTTAGGTTTAAATAAATCTACAAACTCACCAGCAATTGTTGGTTTGGTTGAAGTAGAAAATGCAAAAGTAGTTTCAGATTTGGCAAATTCATCCTATTTAAGAAAACATCATTATGGTTTTGTGCATCATGAATCGCCTGATGAAAGGGGAATTGATGTGGCATTATTATATAACAAAGTAGTATTTGAACTGTTAGATTCTACAACTTATCCAGTTTATTTAGAAGATGATGAAGGTGCAAGAGATTATACGAGAGATATTTTAAAAGTAAGTGGAAATTTACACGGAGAATTGGTGCATATTTTAGTAAATCATTGGTCTTCTAGAAGAGAAGGAGCTTTAGAAACAGAACCCAAAAGAATTGCAGCTGCAGAAACTGTTAGAGAAATTGTAGAGGTGATAAGGAATAATGAATTCGATCCTAAAATTATAATTATGGGCGATTTTAATGATGATCCTACAAGTAAAAGTGTGCAAGATTATTTGGTTAAAGATGATTTTTACAATCCGATGAAAAAAATGTTAGATAGAGAAAAAAAAGGCTCTTTAACTTATAATGGAAAATGGAACTTATTCGACCAAATTATCTTTTCTAAGAATTTTTTAGAGGAAAAAGAAGGGAAACTCTACTTTAAACACGCAGAAGTTTTTAATAAAGATTGGATGAAAATAAATAGAGGTAAATATAAAGGCAGTCCATTTAGAACTTATATTGGCAAATGGTATCAAGGTGGTTTTTCTGACCATTTTCCTGTGTATGCTTTTTTGAAAAAGAAAGATTAATCTTTACCAACATCTTTAAAAGCATTTCTTAATTTTTCATCATTTATAATGTATTTCTTGTATTTACCATCTCGATATCTGTAATAAATAAAAAGAGGCATAAATAGAAAAGACAAATATAAAACGCCTAAACCCATTACAACTTGGGCTTTTTCGTGTTCTGTATTTATAAGATATGCACCAGTAATCATCCAAAGAACAAAAACAACAAATAGTATTTTTAACGCTAACTTCATATTGCAAAATTACAAAAGTTATATCTTTAAAAAATAATTTTATGTTGAAATGAAATCAATTTTACTAATTTTGATGGGTTTGCTGTTTATTTCTTGTAATCCTAATAAAAAAGAAATCGAAATGGATAAAAAAATAGTGATTGCACACAGAGGTGCTTCTGGATATTTACCTGAACACACTTTAGAGGCAAAAGCAATGGCACACGCTATGAATGTAGATTTTATTGAGCAAGATTTAGTGCTGAGTAAAGATAATGTGCCCATTGTAATTCATGATATTTATTTGGATGATGTAACTGATGTTGCCACAAAATTTCCGAAAAGAAAAAGAGGTGATGGTCGATTTTATGTTATCGATTTTACGTTTGATGAGCTAAAAACCTTACAAGTTTCCGAACGATTTGATCCAAAAACAGGGGAGCAGATTTATAAAAAACGTTTTCCAAAATGGAAAGGGAGTTTTAAACTCCATTCTTTACAAGAAGAAATTGAATTGATTCAAGGATTAAATACATCCACAGGAAAAAATATTGGAATTTATCCAGAAATTAAAGACCCAGTTTTTCATCAAGAGGAAGGTAAAAAGTTGTCTGAAATGGTATTAAAAATCCTTTCTGATTATGGTTATACCAACAAAAAAGACAATTGCATTTTACAGTGTTTTGATGCAAAAGAATTACAAAGAATTCGCATAGAACTAAATTCTGAGTTGTTTTTAGTGCAATTGATTGAGTTTCCTGAAGAAACAAAACGGCTTGCATATTTTGCAACCTATGCAGATGGAATAGGGCCTTGGTATACCCAGATTTTAGATAAAAAAGTGGATGGTAAATGGCAATTTACAGCATTAGTTAAAGAGGCGCATCAATTGGGTTTAAAAGTGCATCCGTATACCTTTAGAGCAGATGATTTAGGTAAGTTTTTATCTTTTGATAATATGATGCAAACTTTATTAATAGAAGCAAATGTAGATGGCGCTTTCACAGATTTTCCTGATAAAATGATTTCTTTTCTAAAAAAGAAGTAAGTTTAATTAAAAAACATAAAAATAATTCTTTTTAAATTTTACTTATAGTATTTTTGTTAAGTATACTTTAATTATGGAATTAACATCTTTTTCAATAAGACACTTTAATAATACTTTAGATCTATTTTCTGGTAAAGAAATAAAATATAGTTCTGGGTGGTTTATGGATTTTGGTAAATTTGGTTGTGACATCCTTAATCAAGATAAAAAGATAGTCTATAAAATTACCAAACAATTTCAGTTTTGGAAATGGAAAATGGTGTATCATATTAAAAAAAATAATGATACACTGTCAGATTTAATTTCTCAAAATAATAGAAAAACGATCTATGCTGTAGATGTTGATCAGATTCATTACGAGATTAAAATTCATTACAAAAAGAAATTGTCTATTTATAAAAACGCTATTAAAATTGCCGAGATAGATGAATCTTTTTCTGTTGAAAATTATAAAGAAAATATTAAATTTTTGGTTTTAAATCCAAAAGATTTAGAGATCTGTTTTATGCTATTTTCTTGTCTAAAAATTGGAGAAGTAGGAGGCAATAAAAAACCTACATTTACCAGTCAAAAGCAGTTAGAAGTTAATGAAGATCCTTGGAGTTAAATTGTTGAATTAGTTCTTTCAAAGGTTTCTCTTTTAAGCTTCCTTCACTTACTACTGTTTCGTTATTTTTTACATCTGAAATTTCCCAGGATTTTCCTATTCTTTCTTCATTATACTCTTTTTTTAATACAGTTTTTAGTTTGTCTCCACCCCAAATTCTGTAACAAAAAATAGGAGTAAATTTTAAAGGATATAATGTCATTTTTGTAATTCTTTTTTTGAATATTGAATGCTAATATTCTTTAAATATTGTTTTGTGTTCTTTATTGCATCATCAAAATCTTTAGCAAGACTTATAATATCTTTTGCATAAGAAATTCCGAGTTTTTTTAATTCTTGTTCTTGCAATTCTATTTTACCACAAAAAGCAACTACTTTTATATTTTCTTTTTTAGCAGATTCTAAAACTCCTTGAATAGTTTTGCCTGATAAAGTTTGATCATCCAATTTTCCTTCACCTGTAATTATCCAATCTGCTCCTTTAATTTTATAATCAAAATTGGCAAGATTTTTTATTAACTTTATGCCAGGTTCTAAAGATCCGTTTAAAAATAATTTGGATGCGATTCCCATTCCTCCAGCAGCACCTGCACCTTTTACAGATTGTACATCTATAGAAAACACATCATTTAATACTTTTGAAAAATTGAGCAGACCTTTATCTAATAATTTAATGTCTTTTTTAGTCGCACCTTTTTGTGCTCCATAAACATAAGCAGCTCCGTTTTTTCCATATAAAGGATTAGAAACATCGCAAGCAATTTTAAAATCTACTTTACCTAAACCTTGGTGAATGTGAGTTGCATCTATAGATACAATGTTAGATAGATTGGCGCCAATTGGTATTACTTGATCCTTGTTTTTATCTAAAAAACGATACCCTAAAGCAGCAGCCATTCCTGTACCACAGTCATTAGTAGCACTTCCTCCAATACCTAAAATAATTGTTTCTGCTCCTTTATTTATAGCATCAGAAATCATTTCTCCTGTACCAAAAGTTGTTGCTTTTTTACAGTTAAATTCTTCTGTTTTTAACAATTTTACACCAGAAGCTTCTGCCATTTCTATAAAAGCTGTTTTAGAATTATCAGCATATAAATAAGACGCTTTTACAGGTTTAAAAAATGGATTATTTACAGTGATATGAACCACTTCTCCTTTCAAATAGAAATTAACCACTTCTATGGTTCCATCTCCACCATCTGCTAAAGGAAGTTGGATAACTTCTGTTTTAGGATTGGTAGCTAAAATTGATTTTTCTACGATTTCGCAAAACTCTAAGCCAGTAAGCGAGTTCTTAAATTTGTCTGGAGCTATAATAATTTTCATCTACTAAAGCTTTAACTTAATATTGATGGTAAAAAATAACTTAACACTAATATAAAAACAAAGAATGCTAAAAGAATATATACTTCTTTTATCATAAAGTCTTTTATAGATATTTTTACATTAAAATTAGAAATCTTTTTAATCTCGGTTTTACTTGTTAAAGCACTTACTACATATGCAACTACCAATGCTATAATTACACCTGTAAAATTTAGCCAAATCCAGAAAATATTAAATCCTAAATCGATATGAAATAATTCTTGAATTGTTTGTGAGAAGATAAGATTAATAAGAACTGCAGAAATAATAGCAGTATTCATACCAATATGATTCACTTTTTTAGAGAAAAAAGCTAAAAAGAAAGTAACCAAAACTGGTCCATAAAACACAGAACCAATCGCATTTATAATTTCTATAACAGCACTTTTACTTCCTCCAAAAAGAAACGCACTTGCAATACAAACAACACCCCAAAAGACAACAGACCCTTTAGAAATCATCATATATTTTTTTGTGTTTAATTTTTTTTCACCTCTATTAAAAAAATCTTCAACTGTAACTGCAGAAAGTGAGTTGACAGTAGAACTTAAAGAAGACATTGCTGCTGATAAAATACCAACCATTAGAATACCTATTAAACCATGAGGTAAATATTTCATAATAAAAACGGGCACCATTAAATCTGCTTTAATTCCGTTTTTAGCAAATTGATCTGGAAAATGTTTTTGTGTTGTATCTGCTATTTCTGCAAGAAAATCTGGAGCTAACGTTACCAAACCTCCTATTACTAAACCCATTATACAATATACTAATACCACAGGAAATCTTAATAATCCGTTTGCTAATAATAGTTGACGAATCGTTTTTTCACTCTTAGCAGACAACATACGTTGTGCTTGTGTTTGATCACATCCATAATAAGATGCATATAAGAAGAAACCACCAACAATCATAGGTAACAAACCGTATTCGTTTCCTTCACCAATTCCTAAGTTATAATCGATTACTTTTAATCTTTCAGGATTAAAACCTTCTGCTAAACCACCATGTTCTTGTAAAAGATTCCAACCAAAATACAAGCAAATAATTAAACCTGCGAATAAAATAATCATCTGTATGGCATCACCCCAAACAACAGCTTTCATACCACCTTGCCATGAATAAACAATAGTTATAACACTTATAATTAAAATGGTATAAACAAAATCGATATCTAAAACTGCTTGTAGAATTATAGCAATAGTATACACCATAACTCCAGTTCCTAAAGCTCTACTTATTTGAAAAACGATGCTTAAAATTAATCTTGTTGATGTACTAAAACGTTTTTCTACAAATTCATAAATACTAACAACTCCAGACCTAAATAAAGGCGGAATTATAACTATCATTATAAAAATCATTGCTAATGGAACAGCAAACTCAAAGGTTAACCATTTCATCCCACCATTTAATTTTAGGCCAACAAAAGCTGGAGCAGAAATAAAACTAATTGCTGATAATTGAGTAGCCATTGTAGATAAACTCAATGGAAACCATCCCATACTTTTTCCTCCTAAAAAGTAATCTTTAGAATCTTTATTATCCTTAAAAAAGAATCCCATTCCTAAGAAAAATATAATATAAAATATGATGATACTATAGTCTAGCCAATTCATAATTTTAAGTTTTAGTTGTTAATTTTTTTGTTTAGTTGATGTTTTTCTCTTTCAAGCCAATCATTTTTTAAAATAGACATTAATATGGCGTCTGTTCTTCCATTTCCATTAATTGCAGGAAACATATTTTTTAAAACCCCTTCTTTTTGGCAACCTACACTTTTCATTGCTGCAACACTAATTGTGTTATCTATATAAGCGCCAAAACCTACTCTTTCAACTTCTAATTTTTCGAATGCAAATTGAAATAATAAATATTTGCAATTTTTATTGATTCCTGTTCCTCTAAATTCTTTTCCATACCAAGTATGTCCTAATTTTATTGTTTTTAATTCTGAAGAATACTCATAAAAACGTGTTGTGCCAACAAATTGATTTTTTAATTTATCAAAAACGATAAAAGCATATTCTTTTTTTTCTTTTCTTTTTTTAATTGTGTTGTCTATGTATGCAGTTAAGTTTTTTAAACCATTTCCTTTTTCTAAAAAATATACCCAAATATCTTCATCTTTAGAGATTTCTAAAAGAGAATTTATGTGAGATCTTTTCATTGGAGTTAATCTTACAAATTTATTCTCTAAAATATACTCTTTTAAAAATTTTAACTCAGCCACTTCTATTAATTATTAAGCATATCAATCAACAAAGCTGCACTCCAAGAAAAATGATTTCCTCCATAACCAGCTTTGCCTTCTTTGTGCATTTCTTTCCTAGAATCAAAATATTCATAGAACCCATTTTTTTCAATAATACTAATGGTATCTTCTTTTACTCGTTCAGAAATAGCATTGTACCCATAATCTTTTAAACCATAAAAAAGCATCCAGTTTAAGTTTACCCAAATAGGTCCTCTCCAATATTTTTTAGGATTAAAGCGTTCGCTTTCAGGATCAAAAGATGCACATAAATATTGATTTTCTCCTCCAAATTTATCTAATATTACTTTTACCATTTTTGCTGCTCTTTCTTTAGATGGAAGACCTGCAAATAATGGTGCAAAAGATGATGATGATAAATAACGTAAAGGTTTTTCGTTTCTCAAATCATAATGAACATAAGCACCAATTTCTTCATCAAATAATTTGTCATTGAATGATTTCTTGCTTTTTTCTTGCCATTTCTTTAGCTGCTCAACTTTATCAGAATTACCCTCAATTAAATTGTACAACTTTATCAAACTTTCATTTGACTTTATCAACATTGCATTAAATAATGGATCTTGAACTAAAAAGGGGGACAACTCAGCAATTTTTTCATCACTATAATTATGTTCTTTAGCAATTTCTATGATATGCAAATAATGGTCATATTCTCTTTTTGAGGGTCTTTCTGAAGCATCTACGTGAGTAGTGTCTCTTCTTTCAAAAGTATATTCAGGTGGATTCATAGTAGCCCAAATATCATCCCAAATTGGAGAATTGTCTGTTCCAGATTCCCAGTTATGATAAATATAAACCAAACCTTCATCTTGAGGGTCTCTATTTTCATAGAAATATTGATGATTAAAATATACTTTGTCTATTACAGATTCTATATACTTTATTGTGTGAGCTTTGTTCTTACTAATTTTATAAATTTCCTCTAACACAAAACCTGTAACAGGAGGTTGTGTCATCCCTGTAGATTTATACTTTTTTGAAGCTAAAGGATGCAAATTAGATTGATGAAAATTGGCTCCAGGAAAATAACTGTCATTTTCTGTATGAAAAATAATGTGAGGAATAAATCCATTATCCCACTGAGCATCTAGTAAAGTAGCTATTTCTCTTTCAGCTTTTTGCATATCATAATACGCAAAACCAATAGCTATAAAACCTGAATCCCATTTCCATTGAAAAGGATATAAGTTTGCACATGGTATGCTAAAACCTCCATCTTCTTTCCAGTTATTATTAAGTACTTCTATTGCTTGTTTTTCTAATTCTTTCATTCTCTTTTAAATTAATTTAGTTAATGATAAAACTCACTACCCATTTGATAGTTTGAGTAGTGAGTTAGTAATCAAATTCAAACTTAATTATGAAAAATTAAAAGTTAAGTGTTGCTGTGATAAACATTCTTCTTGGTAAAATTGGTCTTCCAAAAAAGAACTCAGCATTACCTGCTTGATTTACGTTTCTTGGATCACCTTCTGTTACACCAGCATCATCGAATAAATTAAAAACTGAGAAACCAATTCTTAGGTCTTCATTTCTATTTTTATCATTACTTAAAGCAAAAGTGTACCCTGCACCAAGTCTAAAAATATTAATAGCATCTAACTCTACATTATTGTTGTCTGCTGTAAACTTGCTTCCTGTATGGTTTAATGTAAATAATGCATCAAAACTGTTCTTGTCATAGTGCAAACCTAAAGTTGTTAAAAAGCTTGGTTGTCTCGCTAATTTGTTACCAACATTAGCTTCTGTAGAGCCTCCGTTTACTAAATCTTCATCTATGTTTTTAGTAATTTCGTGTTTTTGATAAGTTGCAGAACCTCTAAAATCTAAATGATCTGTAAATTTATAAGACCAGTTTGCTTCTATACCAAATGTAGATGTACTTTGGTCAGATCTTGTAAGATCTACTAAAGAACCGTTACTAAAACCTTGAGTAATTTTAATTCTATCTTTTAAACTTACATAATAAGCAGCTAAAGAACCAGATAATTTTTCTGTACCTAATTTAGCACCTGCTTCAAATTGTGTAATCTTTTCTGAATCGTAATTTATATTTGGAATACCAGCTGTTGGTGCAAAACCTCTTATTTGTGGGAAAAAGAATCCTCTAGAAAAGTTTGCATATAAATTTACATCATCTGTTAAATTATGTAATGCCGCTAAAGAAAGTGCCCAATCTGTAGCCTCTACATTTCCTCTTACAAAACTACCATCAGCATATTGAACGTTTGCTAAATCTGATGTTAAATCAGTATTATCATAAACTGTACTACTTTCTAAATTACCTTTATTAAAAGTACCTTTTGTGCTTTCTATTCTAATACCAGCATCAAAACGCCATTTATCAAAAACCATTTCATCTGTTAAGTAAAAAGCTGTTTTACTTTGTGATAAAAAATTATTAGATGTCATACCAATTCTGTTGTATAAACCACCCTCAGAATACGTTACATTATTACCACCTGCATCTGTATAATTTAAATTTACCAAACGTGGATTGTTGTTGAATTCTGATAAAACTCTGTATTGGTAATTTACATCTTCTGCCTCTGTTCTTGCTAAATAAAAACCACCAGTAATATTATGACTACCTTTATCTGTTTCTATAGTTTTTGTTAAAGAAGCCTCACCAGAATAATCTGTCATAGGTCTTAAACGATCTACATGTAGGTTTTCTACAACCAAATCATTTGCGTTAATACTTCCAATGCCTCCTTGATATTGTGCTGTATAACCTGTATTTCCTGGAGCAACTATATTAACATAGTTTGCTAAAGTTAAAGGGTTATTATTAGTACCATTACCACCAACGTATAAAGCAAAGTTATGTTGATAATTAGCAAATTTTACTTTTGATTTGAATTTTAAATTATCAGAAAAATTATAATTAAAATCTCCCATTACATAACCACCTTGTGTAGATACACCATCTTCAATTGGACTTTCGTAAGCGCCACCAGCTGTTAAAAAAGAAGTGTTTGCTAATTGGCTTGATAATAATTGAGATACTGGTTTTCCATCATTTCCTGCAATTCTATTTCTGTTACCATCTAAAGGCAAAGGCATAAAGAATTGTGCATTATCATTAATCAATTGTCCATGAACTGTAAAAGAACCGTTTTCGAATTTCTTTTTAATATTAGCTCTGAATTGTACACCTCTTGTAGGCATTCCAGTTTCAATTGGCCCATCATCTTTTCTTACAAAACCAGTAAATGCATAATAAGTATTAGAATCCTCTCCTCCTAATTTACCTCCTGTATAAAAATCTGTTTTTAAACGTCCTTTATCTGCCCATTCTAAGTTTACAATATTTTCGGCATTTGAATCTCCAGTTTTACTAGTATAGTTAATAATACCAGCAACAGAACCTGCACCATATAAAACTGCAGCACCACCTCTAACAAACTCTACTCCTTTAAAACCTATATCTGGTCTTGCATATACATCGTGTGCAGATGAGTTTAAACCAAATGTGCTCATTAATGGCATTCCATCATATTGTAAAGGATTAAATACATACTGACCTCCAGAAGGTAAACCTCTAACAAATACGTTTGTTGCTGTTTCACCACCACCACCTTCTGCAGTAATACCAGGAATACTTCTAATAATATCTGCTTGTGAGTTAGCAGACAATTTAGTAATCTCCTTTTGCTTAATAGAACTAATAGACATTGGTGTTTCTTTTTGAGATCTAAAAGTCGCAGATGCTGTTAGTACAATTTCATCTAGCTGAGCTCCTCCTTCTTTTAATACAACATCAACAGTAATTGTTGTTCCATTTAAATTTACTTTTTTTAAGAAAGTTGTAAATCCAATATAAGATACTTGAATTGTTTGTTTTCCTTCTGCAGAAGTTTTAAAACTAAAATTTCCATCAAAATCTGATGTTCCTCCAGAAGTAGTTCCTTTAATAATAATACTTGCTCCAGGAATTCCTGAGCCTGTATTATCTTTGATTGTTCCTTTTATATTTGTCTGTGCAGCTATCACAGAAAAACTAAAGACACATAATAATGTAAGTAATAAATGTTTCATCTTTTTTAAGAATTAGTTAATTATAGTGTAAATTTATTGAGAAGTGTATTGTTTTTATTACGTTTTTTTATGAAAAACTTATGCAATCGTTTGCGGGAACGTTTGTTTTTTATATTTTTATAAAATTAATATTCATTGTTTATGAAAAAAGAAGTTACAACCTTAAAAAAGATGGCTCAACTTTTAGAAGTTTCGACTTCTACAGTATCTAGAGCGTTAAATAATCATCCAGATATTAGTGAAGAAACTTCTGAAAAAGTAAAAAAAATGGCAAAGAAGTTAAATTATATGCCTAATATTTTTGCGAAAGGTTTCAGACAGCATAAATCAAATATTATTGGGGTTATTGTACCTAATATTCTTTCGTATTTTACATCAACAATATTAAAAGAAATGCTATTACAAGCAGAGGCTAAAGGATATAGAGTTATTATTTCTGAATCTAATAATGATGTAAAAAAAGAAAAAGAAATGTTGCACACAATGCTTCAATTTGGAGTAGATGGTATTTTAATGTCGTTATCAAAAAACACAGTTGATGTTGATCCTATTTTGTATGCATTAAATCAGAAACCATTAATATTATTTGATAAAGTTTCTGCCAAAATTCCTTGTACTCAAATAATTATTGATGGAGAAGAAGCCGCTTTTAATGCAGTTGAGCACCTTATAAATATAGGTAAAAAGCGTATTGCTATTATTAAAGAATTTGAGCAATCTTATAATTCTGAAAGACGTTTTCAAGGATATTTAAAAGCTTTAAAAATAAATAATATTCCTATTGATGAAAAATTAATTTTGAGCACTGATGATATTTCTTTAAAAAAAGGAAGGACATTAACAAGTCAGTTAATTAGTTTAAAAGAAAGACCTGATGCTATTTTTTGTATTACAGATGCTGCAGCAATTGGAGCGATGCAAACTTTAAAGAAATTTAATATTAAGATTCCTGAAGAAATTGCTGTGATTGGTTTTAGTAATTCTATGAGTTCCACTATTGTTGAACCTCAGCTCACCACAATAGATCAGCCAGGAAAAAGAATTGGGGAAATTGCTGTTGATTTTTTAATAAAGGAAATAGAAGAACCTAAAGAATATTTGGCGAGTAAAACAATAGAAATAAAAACAAATTTAATAATTAGAGAGTCAACACTTAGCTCTTTTTAAATAACTTAATCTGGAGTCTTTATAATCAAATTCCTTAAAACACAAAACCTCGTAACTAATAAAAGTTACGAGGTTTTTTGATAAAAAATTATTGCCTTTATAAGGTATAGATTATTGTTCTTTTTGAGAAGTAAATCTATAATATAAATATGTGTAAGCATCTCTAGGTATAATCGTAATCCACTTTTTGTGTTTTAAATACCATTTAAAACGAATTGAATTTACTCCTTTTGTTAAATAAGCAGCTATAAAAGGATGAATATGTAATTGTATCTTTTTATTGGTTGATTTGCTACTTTCTAATTTAGAAATGTATTTTTCTAAATCAGATTGAATTTTATCTAACAAAACTATAGGAGCTTCTACTTGTCCATTTGTATTCGGGTTTGGCTCGGTAGTTTTTATACTTAACTCAGGTCTTACCCTTTGTCTTGTAATTTGCACTAACCCAAATTTACTTGGAGGTAAAATTTTGTGTTTTGTTCTATCAAAAGCCATTTGCTCTTTCAAGTGCTGAAATAACTTGTTTCTGTTTTCAGCTTTATGCATATCAATAAAATCAACTACTATAATACCACCCATATCACGCAACTGAAGTTGGCGTGCTATTTCTGTGGCAGAAATTAAATTTACTTCTAATGCAGTATCTTCTTGAGAACCGGCTTTGTTAGAACGATTTCCACTATTCACGTCAATAACGTGTAAAGCTTCAGTATGCTCTATAACTAAATAGGCACCTTTGCTCATAGAAACTGTTTTTCCAAACGATGTTTTAATTTGCCTTTCTATTCCATATTTTTCAAAAATAGGAGTTGTAGATCTATGCAATTTTACAATTTTTTCCTTTTCGGGATAAATTTCTTGTAAATACTCTTTAATTTCTACTTTCAAGGTTTCATCATTTGTTACAATGTTTGTAAAGCTTTCATTCATAACATCTCTTAGAATAGAAGATGCTCTGTTTAACTCGCTTAAAATTTTTGTTGGTGTATTTGTATTCGCTATACTTTTACACATCGTTTTCCAACGTTCTAATGAGTTTTGCAAATCTTTGTCAAGTTCTGCAACTTTTTTACCTTCTGCAACAGTTCTTAAAATAACACCAAACCCTTTAGGTTTAATGCTTTTTGCTAATCTTTTTAAACGTTCTTTTTCTTTTGGGTCTTCTATTTTTTGTGATACAGAAACTCTGTTAGAAAAAGGAACTAAGACCAAAAATCTACCAGCTATAGAAAGCTCTGAGCTTAATCTTGGGCCCTTTGTAGAAATTGGTTCTTTTACAATTTGTACCAACAGGTTTTGTCCTGTTTTTAGTACATCTTTAATACTACCGTCTTTGTTAATGTCTTCTTCCTTTCGGAAATTCTTTAAAGTGAACTCTTTATACTTACCTGTACTTACTTTCTTAATGAATGTGTTTAATGAATTTACTTGCGCACCTAAATCATGATAATGTAAAAACCCATCTTTTGGGTAACCTACATTTACAAATGATGCATTTAAGCCTGTTAATACTTTTCCTATTTTGGCTAAAAAAATATCGCCTACAGAAAATTTATTTCCAGTTGTTTCATTATTTAATTCAATAAGTTTTCCATCTCTTAATAAGGCAAAATCAATATCAGATGAATTTGAACGAATTATTAATTCTGTTTTCATACTGAACTTGTTTTAACACTGCACTGCATTGTGCAGATGGATTAATATTGTCAGGTATTTGTAATACCATTTGAGGTTATTGTAACCTCGATGTCAATGAACTTTTAGTTTTTCGCTAAACTATAAACGAAAAAGTAAGCATTAGCTTACTTTTTCTTTTTATGTCTATTTGCTCTAGCTCTTTTCTTTCTTTTGTGTGTAGAGATTTTAGCTCTCTTTCTTTTTTTACCACTTGGCATAATCGTCTTGTGTTTTTAAAACCAATTTAATGGTTTCGATTAGTATTTTGTTACTTAACAGCTACTTTGTTTTTTACTCCTTCAGTAAATGTTTTAGCTGGTTTAAAAGCTGGAATATTGTGAGCTGGAATCTTTATAGTTGTATTTTTTGAAATATTTCTACCTGTCTTTTCTGCTCTAGTTTTAATAATAAAACTACCAAAACCTCTTAAATAAACATTGTCACCGTTTTCTAATGCATCTTTAACTTCAGTCATAAATGCTTCAACCGTTGCTAAAACATCTGTTTTTTCGATTCCTGATTTGTCTGAAATTTTTGATACGATATCTGCTTTCGTCATGTCTCTATTTTTACTATGTTTTTATTAAATTACTTTCAAAAATGCGGATGCAAATATATGATAATTAATCAATTCCAAAAACTTAATCAATTAAAATTATGTGAATTTTATGATGTAATATTGCAAATCTATTTTTTAGCAATGAAATTTTCTAACACTTTAATTTACTGGTACTTACAAAATCGTAGGGAATTGCCTTGGCGCAAAACAAACAACCCATATTTTATTTGGTTGTCAGAAATTATGCTTCAGCAAACTAGAGTTGCGCAAGGACTGGACTATTATCTGAAATTTACGGAGACTTTTCCAACAGTTTTCGATCTTGCAAATGCAGATGAAAGTACGGTTTTAAAAATGTGGCAAGGCTTAGGGTATTATTCGAGGGCAAGAAATTTACATTTTACAGCAAAACATATTGTTAACGAACTAAATGGCGAATTTCCATCAACATTTGCAACAATTATAAAATTAAAAGGAATTGGAGATTATACAGCTTCAGCCATCGCGTCTTTTGCTTTTAACGAACCAACAGCAGTAGTAGATGGAAACGTATACCGTGTTTTATCACGCTATTTTGGTATTGAAACTCCAATTAATTCATCCAAAGGAGTTAAAGAGTTTAAAAATTTAGCACAAAGTTTAATTGATAAAAAAGAACCTGCAAATTACAACCAAGCAATAATGGAGTTTGGTGCCATACAATGCAAGCCCAAAAAACCATTGTGTATGTTTTGTCCGCTTTCAGAAAGTTGTGCGGCATTGCAAAATAATTTGATTGAAAAACTTCCTGTAAAAGAAAAAAAACTAAAAGTAAAAAATCGATATTTTAATTATTTGGTGATAAAAACAGCAGATAACAAAACCATTTTGTCTGAACGAAAAGGCAAAGGAATTTGGCAAGGTTTATATCAATTTCCTTTAATTGAAAGCAATAAAAATATCGATAAAGATGAACTGATGGCTACAGAAGAATTTTGTAATTTATTTCCTGAGGAAACCACGATTTCATTATTTAATAAAAAGGAAATTATACATAAATTATCGCATCAACATTTGCATACACAATTTTGGATTGTGGAAACAGCGAATCTCCCATCGGTTAGCGTAAAATGGGATGAAATACAAAAATATCCTGTACCGGTTTTAATTGCTAATTTTTTAGAAGCATATCAACCAAAAAGTAATTGATATTTTTAGTATTTTTGATGTATAAAATTTAAGCTATGGCAGGAACGATAAACAAAGTAATTTTAATTGGTAATTTGGGTGATGATGTAAAAATGCATTATTTTGATGATCAAAATTGTGTTGGACGTTTCCCAATAGCAACGTCAGAAAGTTACACCAATAAACAAACAGGAGAAAAAATAACCAATACAGATTGGCACAATATTGTGGTAAAAAATGGTTTGGCAAAAGTGTGCGAAAAATATTTAACCAAAGGCGATAAAGTGTATGTAGAAGGCAAATTAAAAAATCGTCAGTGGGAACAAGATGGCGTAAAACGTTATTCGACAGAAGTACAAGTTACGGAGATGACTATGTTATCGAACAAAAGAAATCCTGAAAACAACAATAACGTTAAAGAAGCTCCTGTACAACCAAAATCGGCTGCGCCAGAAGAAAATGACGATTTACCATTTTAGTTAATTTAAAATTTTAAAATTGGACCCAGATCCTGAATCTTTATTTCTTTTTTTATATTCAATTGATTTTTTAACATCAATAAATCTAATTGCAGTGCTTGTTTTATTGATTTGTTCTGCGTTAATTTCAGGTACAGAAGTTGCGTTTTTTTCACTTTCTCAAACCGATTTAAATCAACTTTCTAATGAGGGTAAAGAGCAAAATATTATTGTAAGCTTATTAGAAAGACCCAGAAAATTACTCGCTACCATTCTTATTACCAATAATTTTATCAACATTTTAATTGTTTTGTTATTTGCTTCTTTAGCAGAAACATTGTTTGGTAGTTTCGATTATCAATTGAACTTATATTACTTTAAAATCCCGATCCGTTTTTTAATCGAAATTGTATTAGTTACCTTTTTGATTTTGTTATTTGGAGAGGTTTTGCCAAAAGTTTATGCCTCAAGAAATGCACTTCGTTTTTCTATATTGATGTCTAAATTTATCAATGTTTTTAATATCATTTTAACACCTTTTAGTTTGCCTTTAATTTCTCTAACTAAGTTTATTGAGAAAAAACTAGGCAATAAGAACTCTAACTTTTCTGTAGAAACCTTATCACAAGCTTTAGAATTAACATCAGAAGGGGCAACTACAAAAGACGAACAAAAGATTTTACAGGGTATTGTGAATTTTGGAAACACAGAAACTGTGCAAATAATGAAACCAAGAATCGACATTTTTGCACTTTCTGATCATGAGGATTATGAAGTAGTTTTAAATAAAATTTTAGAGAACGGTTATTCTAGAAATCCAGTTTATAAAGATAATATCGATACTATTATTGGTGTTTTATATGCTAAGGATTTATTAGCACATTTAAATAAGACAAATTTTAAGTGGCAAAATTTAGTGCGAGAAGCATTTTTTGTGCCAGAAAATAAAAAATTGGATGATTTGTTAGGTGACTTTAGGTCACGTAAAAATCACTTAGCAATTGTAGTTGATGAATATGGAGGCACAAGTGGTTTGGTTACCTTAGAAGACGTTATTGAAGAGATTGTGGGCGATATTAACGATGAGTTTGATGACGATGATTTACAATACTCTAAAATTGATGTTAACAATTATATTTTTGAAGGAAAAACGACCATTAAAGATTTTTGTAAAGTGTTAGATGATGAAGATGAGGCTATTTTTGAAGAAGAAAAAGGAGAAAGTGAAACCTTAGCAGGTTTTATTTTAGAAATTTCTGGTAAATTTCCTAAAAAAGGAGATAAAATAAACTTCAAGAATTATACGTTTACTATTGAAGCGTTAGATAAAAAACGCATTAAACAGGTAAAAGCCACTAGAAATGCGTAATATAGTAATTAGTCTTTTGTCTCTAGTCTTTAGTCTCTTTTTTGTAGTTTCCTGTGCAGATGATGTATTGCCTAAACCCAAAGCGTATTTGAGTTTAGAATATCCAGAAAAGTCATACCAAAAGTTATCTTTAAAAAGACCTTACAGTTTTAATGTTTTAGAAAACACAAAGGTGATTGACGAACCAAAAAATTGGTTAAAAATTAAATATCCTAATCTAAAAGCATCAATAGACATAACATACAGACCTGTAAAAAATAATTTAAAAGAGATTTTAACCGAAGCCGAAAAGTTGGTGTTTAAACACGCCGTAAAAGCAGAACAAATTATACCAAAAGATTTTGTGAATGCTGAAAAAAGAGTGTTTGGTACTTTGTATGAAATTACAGGAAACGCAGCTTCTCATTTACAATTTCACGTTACAGATAGTACAGATAACTTTATAAAAGGATCACTTTATTTTTATGCAAAACCCAATTACGATTCTATTTTACCAGCTGTGGCTTACATTAAAGAAGATATTTTAAAGTTGATTGAGACTTTAGACTGGAAATAATGCTCATCTTACATCTAAATATTTGATTTACATTGATTAAAAAACATAAATGAAAGAAGGTTTAATAAAAGACACATACGAATTAATCATAAAGGAAATACAAACAATTACAACTGCTTCTTATATTATTGCTGTTGGAATAGGGATGCTTTTTAATTACCAAAAATATTCAGAATTTGAAATAAACATATTTAATTATTCAGATGTATTTGACTTTCTGATTGCACCATTTTCTGACTTTTATATACTGTTGTTTGCTACCGCATCTATTCTATTTGTTTCGATATTATTTAAATTGGACACTTTATGGAAAAATAAATGGCCGAAATCTTACTCGAGAGCGAACTTTGGAAGTGATAAAACTTGGTATAAAACATACAGAATTGTTCTTATTATAATAAGTTTTGTTCTTTATTTATATATGTCAGCTGACTATTATGGAAGATACACCAAAGATAAAATCACTATCCAGAATGATATTTCAATAAGATTATCGGACAACGAAATTAAGACAGGAAAATTAATCGGAAAAACGAAAGATGTGATTTTCTTACTTAATGGCGAAAACGTTTATGCAATACCTATTTCTTCATCAGTTAAGGAGATAAAAATAAAATAAAACCGTTGCCAACACATTGTATAATTAATTGCTAGGTTACTGGCGACATACGAAAATTCGGCTGGGATTTTCTATCTGTGATTTGTTTGCTAACTTAAGCTTTTAAAACAAGCAACTAATCATGCACAAAACGTTACCACACATAGAACATACTATACTTATTATTAGTAGATTAAAAATTTAATAAAAGAAAAATACGTTTTTTTGTGATTTTTTAAGTAGTTCAGATACTAATAGAGTGTAACTAATCTTTAAATGCATACAAAAAAGGAGTTTATTCAAGATATAAAAGAAAACGAAGGTATTATTTATAAAATCACTAGGATTTATTCAAATAATACCGAAGATCAAAATGACTTATACCAAGAAATTGTGTATCAACTATGGAAATCTTACAATTCTTTTAAAGGAAATTCTAAAATTAGTACTTGGATGTATCGCATTGCATTAAATACTGCTATCAGTAATTTGAAAAAAGAAAAAAGAAGAGGATCTCAAGTATCAATAGACAACCTTCTTTTAAATCAAATGAATGAAGTAGATACTTTAATGGAAGAACGAATTACGCTTTTGTATGCGCATATAAAAGAACTCAGTATAGTTGAAAGAGGAATCATCCTTCTTCATTTGGAAGGTAAAAATTATGATGAAATAGCTACAATTACTGGATTTACAAATACTAATATTGGCACACGTTTAGCCAGAATAAAAGAAAAATTAAAAACTCAAATTAAAAAATAATGGAACTAAAAGAAATGAAATATCTTTGGAATGATATGAGTCAAAAAATTGACCAACAGAAAGTATTAACAGATAAATTAATCATTGATATGACACAAGAACGTTATGAAAATAAATTACGTCACATTTCAATCCCAGAAACGATAGCTGCACTAATTTGTTTTGCTGTGGTAATATACCTCATTAGTAATTTTGGATTATTGGATGTTTGGTATCTACAACTTTCAGGAGCTATAACAATAATTTCTTGTTTAATATTACCTATTCTTTCATTAAAATCTATTCAAAAAATGAAAGCTATTAATATTTCAAAAAATACATATAAAGAATCTTTAACCAAGTATGCTAAAGGAGAAACAAAATTTATGCTACTACAAAAAATCAGCTTTTATGTTAGTTTTTTAGTACTTATATCATCCGTTATTGCATTTGGTAAAATCATGAAAGATATTGATGTTTTTACAGTGACAGAAAAACTGAATTGGTTAGTTCCTTCAGGAATTGGAGTCTTATTTATATTTACGAAATGGGTACTAAAAAAGTATAAGAAAGCAACAGATTCAGCAAATAATATATTAAAGGAACTAGAAGACTAGCCCTATCATAATCTAATAATCACAATTACTTAACGTATTTATTTTTATTCTGAATTTTATTCGGATAGGAAAAATACATTCAAATTCTAACACATTTAAATATCATAAAATGAAAAAAATATACATCACATTAGCTTTATTATTATACTCAGTTTTGAGTTTTTCTCAAGACATTACAGGAATATGGAATGGAACAGTAAAACTAGGAGAAGACAAAGAACTCAATTTTATTTTTAATATTAAAAGTATTGAAAATGAATATATTACAGAGTTTTCAATACCCTCACAACGTGTTACCGGCCTAAAGCCTCAAAAAACAACCTTTAACAATGGAATATTGCTAATTGATGGAGCAAATTTAGGCATAAAGTACGAGGGAAAATTTAATGAAACTTCAAAACAGTTTGAAGGGAAATTTGCAGAAGGAGCAAATACACTTCCTCTAAATTTAAAAAAAGGAGCGTTAAAATTAGAACCTAAAAATAATCGACCTCAAGAACCTGCAAAACCATATCCATACAATGAAGAAGAAGTGGTTTTCGAAAATGAAGAAGCCCCTGTATCACTTTCTGGCACATTAACTTTACCTCGAAACAATAAAAAATCTCCAGTGGTTATTTTAATTAGCGGAAGTGGCCCTCAGGATAGGGACGAAACTGTTGCAAATCATAAACCTTTTTTGATACTTGCAGATCATTTAACACGCCAAGGAATTGCAGTTTTGCGTTTTGATGATCGTGGAGTTGGCAAATCAACAGGAAATTTTAGTAACGCAACAACTAAAGATTTCTCTACAGATGTTATCAGTGCTGTAAAGTATCTAAAATCAAGAAAAGACATCGATTCTGATAATATTGGTTTAATAGGTCATAGTGAAGGTGGTATTATTGCCCCATTAGCTGCAAACCAAACAAAAGAGGTGTCTTTTATTGTATTACTAGCTTCTACTGGAATTCCTGGAAGTGAAATATCATTAATGCAATCCATATCAATGAGACCTTTTCCTGTACCAAATGAAGCAGCCTATGAACGAGCGATTAGAAAAGCTATTAAAATTGCGGCTTCAGATAATGAATTGCCAAAAATTAAAAAAGAACTTACAAGACATTACAATAAAACGATTGCCCCAATATTAAAGCCATTGGTTGGTAATGATGCCAAAGTGACTGAAATTATTAAAGGGTTAATCGAAACTAGAACTACACCTTGGGTTCGTTATTTTTATAATTACAATCCTGCAACTGAAATAGAAAAACTAAGTATCCCTGTATTGTCTTTAAATGGAACAAATGATACTCAAGTAATTGCAGAAATAAATCAAAAAGGAATTAAAGACGCATTGATAAAAGGAAAAAATAGAGATTATGAGGTGATGAAATTAGAGGGTTTAAATCACTTTTTTCAAGAAAGTAAAACAGGGAAAATGGATGAGTATAGTAAAATAGAACAGACATTTTCTCCAATAGCATTGAAAGAAATATCAAACTGGGTTTTAGAGCATCTTAGATAATTAAAAAACGAAGTAATGAAAAGAGTAAACACAATTTTAGCAACAGGGTTATTATTTATCCTAATTTTAAATTCATGCGGGATCAAACCTGTTTCATATCAACCAAAAGCTGCCCCAGAATTTAAGGGTGCCACAGCATTAAATGATCGCCTATTAGAGTCTGAAAAAATTGAAATTAATGGCTGGTTCGGACCGGAAGATATTCTTTTTGACGATGCTGGAAACCTTTATACCGGAGTTCATAATGAAGACTTTAGTGATGGAAAAATTCTAAAAATTAATACTGACGGAATGGTCAATGAATTCTATAATGCAGGATCTTGGACTTCAGGATTGCATTTTGATAGCAATGGTAACTTAATCACATTAAATCATAAGCAAGGCTTAATAAGTATCAATCCAAAAGGTGTATCAACAGTTTTAGCTGCTACAGATGAAAACGGTCATCCATTCCTTATTCCTAACGGGCTAGACATTGCTGAAGACGGCATGATCTATTTTAGCAATACCTCTGAATTTTCAGCATACAATATCAAATACGGTCGCAAGGTCATAATGGAAATGAACTCAATTGGCGGACTATTCAGCTATAATCCTGAAACCAAAGAAGTGAAAACACTCATTAGCGGTACTTATTTTGGGAATGGCGTGGTCGTTTCAAAAACTCAAGACTACCTATTGATGGTGGAAACAACGAAATATAGAGTGCTCAAGTATTGGCTATCGGGTGATAAAGCTGGAGAAACTGAAATTTTTATCGATAATCTACATGGTTTTCCTAATGGTATATCGATTCGTGAAGATGGATCCTATTGGTTAGGTTTTTCTACGAAACGAAGTGAAGCGTTGGATAAAATCCATCCTAAAACAGGAATGAAAAAATTCGTCTATTCCCTTCCCGAGTTTATGCAACCAAAAGCAGAGCGCTTTGGTATGATCATGAACATTTCTGAAGAAGGAGAAATACTCAGTTCACTGTTCGACACAAATGGCGAGGTACTGCCTGAAGCTGGTGCCGTAAAAGAACACAATGGATACCTCTACATTGGTGGTGATGTCATTCCATATATTGCTAAATACAAGCTGTAAGATCTATATGCAACATTAAATAATCTAGTATGCAATCAAAATAAACGCCTTTTTGATTGCAATTGGATAACAATACGCTGGACACCGGACTTGGAGGATATTGGCATCGTTGGAACAATACATCCCTGTTTATTCAAGCATTTAGGAATTTGTAAATAGTAATTAGCCTTCTCTTCAAAATACACCGTGTATAAAAAGAGATCAAATTATAATTGAAATCTACGATATGATAAAAAAAGGAGAAACCATAATCAACGCTCGTTCGGGTCAAAAAATGACTTTCACAAGCACTTGGTTAGAAACGAATGGTACTCAGTTATCGATTGATTGTGTTAGTCCCCCCTCGAATACGAGAGAAAAAATGCACATTCATCCGCATCAAGAAAATAGATTCACGATCCGTTCAGGGGAACTCATTTTCACAATTGATGGTAAACTAGTGCGAGCAGTGTCTGGGGATGTTATCTCAATACCAAAGAACATCCCTCACACTTTTCATAATGAGAGTGATACGGATGCACATTATATTCAAGATTTTTTCCCTGCGCTAAGAATCGATAGTCTTTTTGAAACATTCTTCGTGCTGGCAGAACAGGGAAAATTGAATAAAAACGGAAGTCCAAACATTCTTAGAATAGCACTCATTTTACTTCATTTTCAAAAGGAAATAAAACTGAGTAGCCCTTCTTGGGTTCCTCAAAAAACACTTTTCAAACTCTTATCACCATTTGCTAAAGCGCTTGGATATAAGGCGTTTTATGAAAGAAAAGAAAGCATTTTCAATCATCAAAATTAGTAACATTATTTTTTCAATACCACGCAGCTAAAGAAAATTTGAACCCTTTATTGCAAGAATGTACAACGGGTGACATTAATGAATATAAAGATATTGAACAAAAAATGTCTCCGGTTGCATTGTAAGAAATTTCAAATTAAATTTTGGAATTAATTCGAAATAATTAAAAGAATAAGATTAAATAAATCCTAGATATGACTAAGCACACTTACGTTTCAATCTTTATTTTGACTGGCATTGTTTTATTACTGCAAGTCTGCAATAAGTCTAATATAGAAGAATACGATTCCTATGAAATGACTCTAAAACTTTCAGATTATAACGTTTATGCTGGAAATGCATCCGATCTTATTCCAGAGGACGATTATAAATTGTACGAGTTATCGTCAATCTTATTTACCGATCATGCTGAGAAACAACGTTTGGTAAAAATCCCAGTAGGAACTAAAATAGTTGCTACCGATGACGGATTGATGATTTTTCCTGAAGGAACGATAATTATAAAAACATTCTACTACTATAAGGACAAAAGCCAGGTTTCAAAAGTAAAGAATATCATTGAAACCAGACTATTGATTAAATCTGATAATAATTGGATAGTAGAAACCTACAAATGGAATGAAGCACAAACTGACGCCGACCTTATAACATCGGGCTATGAGCAGACTGTTAATTGGATAGATGAGAATAGGCTTCCCAATGTAATTACCTACCGCATACCTAGTAATACTGAATGTATAACTTGTCATCAGTCTAATGATGCAATTATTCCTATCGGACCAAAAACTAGAAATCTGAATTTCGATATTACTGTTGATGGTGTCACCCAAAATCAACTTTCATATCTATATGGTGAAGGGGTTTTAGACGCTATGTCGCCGTCCTCATTTTCAACTTTACCTGATTATACGAACACAGGTTTATCAGAAGAAAAAAGAGCTAGGGCATACTTGGAAATGAACTGTGCTCACTGCCATACGGCTGGTGGATTGGCTGATTATAAAACACTTCGCTTATCTTATGAAACAACATTACTTAATTCTAAAATTCAAGAATTTAAATCGGATATTGTTGACAAAATGGAAACGGGTGCAATGCCCAAAGCCGGAACCACAACATTGGATGAGAAAGGAATCGATCTTATAATAACATACATAAACATGTTGTGAAGATGAAAAACGTATCAAAACAAATCTGCCTGCTATTTTTAGTTTTATTACCTAAACTCGGTTTTGGACAGGAAATAGAGCCTCAATTTAAACGCTTTTCCTTTGGCCTGAGCTATGAGCAAAACTTTAGCTATCGGCAACTCAAGTTTGAGGCACCAAATACACTAATTGCTGACCTCAGGAATAAAAGCGAAGTTGCAGATTTTGGATTTGTAACAGGCTTGAATTTAAGGACTAGATTGACGAAAAGATTGTCTTTGGAATATGGAGTTTCATTTGCTCGATTTGGTTTCAAAACGAAGTACAGCAATTTGGAGTTTGTATCAGAAAGTACGGATTTCCCAATAAAAACTAAAACGAAGTATACCTTTCGTTCATTGGTAATTCCTATCAAAGCGAACTTCAACTTTGATTTAGGTAAGTTGAACTGCTATGCAACCTTGGGAGTATCTTACAATTCTCTGTTTGATAGAAAATCTACACTTTTGGTTCAATTTCCTGATGGACGTACAGAAGAAAGCTCTGATATTAACACGACTGGATTTCAGGACTTTACCTTTTCTCTCATTGCAGGATTCGGAGTAAATTATGTACTCTTTGACCGAATAACGCTAGCCGTTGAACCGCTCTTTCGAAGAAACTTATCCTCCATCGTACCCGATAAAAATGCTGACGAATACCCTTATTCCATTGGCTTAAACTTTAAACTATTCTATAACCTTAAATACAAACAAAAATAATACTGAAACAACAATCTAACTTAAAAACAACACAACGAAAAAATATAAAGTTAGATTGAGAAGTGTAAAAGAATTAGAAATTCAAAGTACAACGCAAACTATGTTTTGGTATGCCAATGGTACTTCAATTACTTCTGAAGAGTTCTTAAATAATTTATTTGGAGAAATTCCAAATTTGTTTAAAAGTGAAGCGGAGTTAAGATAATTATGGAGCAATCCAATAACTAGAATAACATTATTTGAAAAATTAGAATCAGCAGGTTATGGAGAAGAAGATTTGAATTCTCTAAAAAAAAACTAATTGATGCTGAAAATAGCGACTTGTTTGAGGTGTTAGAATATGTGTTTAATAGTGATATAAAGCCAATAACACATTCTGAACGTGTGGCGGCTGCAGAAGCAACTATTTTCGCATTGATAAATGAAAACAGAAAGAGTTTATTGAATTAGTTTTAAGTAAATACATTGAAATAGGTATGGGTAAATTAGACCAAACCATGATCCCTGTTTTATTGTCGAGTATGTTTCATTCACAAGCAGACGGGATTGCAGAACTAGGCGGAGATGTAATTAAGATGAAAAACTTATTTGTTGAATTTCAACAGTATTTGTATCAATCAGTGTAAATAGCCAACAAAAGTTCAAGCACATTTTAAGTTTGCTCGTGACTCTCAAATTTAAAAGAGCTTTCACACCAACGCTAACAATTTTGGGGAAATAAAAGCCAGACACCCAACAAAGAACTGACTTAAAAAAACATAGGGTGTTTGTTCTAAATTGAAGGTCTGTAAGTATTAACAAAGCCCGCTAAATATAAAATTTGGCGTTTATAGTAAAAAAGATAAAAGCAAAATATTTATATTTAGCTAAGTAATAAACCGCAACGAAAGTGCTTATCACCTGCCCTACGTTTCTTATACTAAACGTTAGGCATAATAAAGAAAAAAATAATCCTATCAAAGGGAAGTAATTTTAATCTTGACATAAAGTAGTTAGTTCTTAGTCTTGTTTCTTGATTCTTTTTGCTCTTGTCTCAAAAAATAAAAAACCCTAAACAATCTCCATTTTCTGCAATAAAAAAGACGCATTCATATTTTTACAAACTCCGTTTTTTAGAGCATAGTCAAAATAAAGTTCATTATTTGTAATTTCAGCATCAAAATAGTAGTTTTTTATAGCGGTAAAATCATTTTCTAACTCGCATAAACTCACATCGTGTGTTGCAATAATTCCTGTAGATTTTGATTTAGTTAATTTTTCAACAAATCGTTTTGAGCCAGTAGCTTTGTCTTTGCTATTTGTGCCTTTTAAAATTTCATCTAAAATAATAAAGTATTTTTCTGTTTTAATGGCATCAACAATATATTTTAAACGTTTTAATTCAGCGTAAAAATAAGATTCATCTTCAGACAAAGAATCTGATGTTCTCATACTCGTAATTAACTTTATAGGCTTGTATAAAAACGATTTTGCACAAACAGGCAAACCACAATTTGCCATAACAACCGAAAGAGAAACAGTTCTTAAAAAGGTGCTTTTTCCAGCCATATTTGCGCCTGTAATTATAAAAAATTGGGCATCATTAATAGTAAAATTATTGTCTACTCTTTTATTTTTATCCAATAATGGATGTCCTAAATTTGTGGATTTTATAATTTCTTTATCACTCGAAATTTCAGGAAAAATAAAGTTGGGATGATTGAATTTAAAGTTTGCCAAGGAATTTTGAGCATCAAAATAAGCAACCACTTCAAACCATTTTTCTACAGTATGTTTGTAGTTGGTAATCCATTTTTCAACTTTATGCGCATTTGCTATTTCCCAAAGAAATAATCCGTTTCCTAAAACTGCAATAACAATGTTATTTCTATTGTCAAACGCATCTAATATTTTTGAGAATTCTTTAAAAATTACGGATGCTTTTTTTTGTTCAGATTGAATGATTTTTTGCTTTTCAATTCCGTTTTTTGAAGTAAAATTTTCGTTTTCAATTTCATTTAAGAGTTGATGGTATTGCTTAAAGGTTTCTCTAACGTTATCTGTTTCTGAATATAAATGACTTGTTTTTTTAATGAATTTTCCTGTTATAAAAAGGCCAATAAAAAACCAAGTGGTTAAAAATGAAAAAGATACCATTCGCAAAGAAATACATCCTATTAACAGTAAAGAAATTATAGAAAACGCTATTTGTATTTTAGATAAATACTTGGGCAAAATAGCTTTATAATTTAAAATCCATTGTACAATAGCATTAGACGTGTTCTTTACAGTATCTAAATTTGCCAAAGCAGCAAAATGTTGACGCCATTTTACCTTTTCTGAAAGTTCGTTGATAGTGTTTTGTTTTTCAATAATATCATCAATTTCGTTACTGGTTAATAATTCTGATAAAGCTATTTTTCCGTCAATCGTTGCAGTTCTATTGATAAATTGAAAAAAAGAACCTTTGCCAAATAAATCGATATCATTACTGTAAAAGTGAGTAGAATCTATAAATTCATTTCCAGTTTCTAAATGATGAAATTTTCGCTGTAAAACATCAATTTCTGTTTGATTGATCTTGATTTTTGTATCAATAATCGCTTTTTTTCTTTTAATGTTAATGTATTTAAATACTAAAAAAGAAAACAAAGAAATCCCTAAAAAAGCAACAATAAATAGATTTAGGTAAGATCTAAAAGTGAGATAAATAAAAAAACAAGTAATTAAAAAAACCGAAAATCGTAAAACACCAAAATTAATGAGCGTATTCTTAAGTTTTAAAGATTGTTGCGCTAATTCTGTTTTTTGCTCCTTGTAAAATGTGAACGGGTTATTCATAGCTAGAAATTCCGCCAGTTAAGTTTAAGACTTCCAAATCTGGATATTTTTTTTTCATTTTTTCTGTTGCTTTGTAGCTATTGAATCCTCTTTGGCAAACCATTATATAGGTTTTATTAAAATCAATATTAATTTTTTCTGCATCAAATGTATTAATAGGAATTGTTTTATCAACTTCAAAAGGCAATTTTAAATTTTCTAAAACAGCAATAATTTCTAGATTTTTTGACTGCGTTCGAAATGATAGTAACTCTTTTAGTTTTTCTGGTGATATTTGCCAATCAGGGTTTTGATTTGAACAAGCGGCATCAACATAGGTTTGTACTTTAAATATTTTAGCAATTTTGTCTTTTAAAACAGTAGCTTTTAGTTTCATCTTTAATTGTGTGTTTTGTAATGCATTGTAAATTAGCAATTCATTTATTAATGGCTTTCCAATTCCAGTAAGCAATTTTAAAACTTCATTTACTTGCGCAGCTGCTATCATTCCAACAATGGCATTCAAAGTTCCAGCTTCCTCACAATTCGGAATATCTGTTGCCATTTCTGGAAATGCATCTCTTAGGTTTGCAGAATAAGAGCCGTCATTTTGCAATACATTAAATGTAGCTGCATAGCCATCAAATTTGTATAAAGAGCCATATATTAATGGTTTTCCTTGCATCACACAAGCGTCATTTAACAAGTATTTTGTGGGTAAAGAATCTGTGCCATCCACAACAATATCTGCTTTTTCAATCAACTCAAATACGTTTTCTTTTGAGATTGGTTTATTGGTGAAACTTACTTCTGTAAAAGGCGCTCTCTTTTTTATAAATGCCGATAAAACTGCTGCTTTCGGTTGATGAACATCATCTAAACTATAAAAAACTTGTCGGTGTAAATTAGAAATATCAACGGTGTCAAAATCTACTAAATGAATTTTTCCAATTCCGCTTGCAGCCAAACACACCGCAACAGGGCTTCCTAAACCTCCACAACCAATGACTAAAACAGAAGCGTTTTGAAGCTTCTGTTGCCCAACTTCACCAATTTCTGATAAAGTGATTTGGCGTTTAAAAAGTTGTTTTTTTGTTGGTTTCATTTTTATGCTGAACTTGTTTCAGTAGCTTATTTTTAAATTTTTCCCATAAAGTTTGTCACGCTGTAAGCCTCTTAAGAGAATTTTAGTAACAAAGCTTAGAGATCCTTGCGGGATGACAAACTGTTTGAAAAAATCATTTGTAATTTATCTCCCTTTTAACAACTTCATATTCCTTAGGAGTATTTACATTTCGAATTAAATTATCATCAATTTCTACAATTTCTACGTCAGAATTAATTAACATTTTACGCGGACAAGAATAGCCTTGTGCTAAATATTGCAATAAAATAGGATATGCTTTTGGTTCGTAAATGGTAATTAATGGTTCTACAAATTCCTTATTTGTTCCTTTAATTGCGGTTGCTGCTTTACTCGGATTTCTGCGTTTTAGCAACAATTGAATAACTTCGTTATTCACAAAAGGTACATCTGTAGCCAAAACCAACCAAGCCGAATTTGGGTCTTTTTGAAATGCAGAACAAATTCCGCCAAAAGGACCTAAATTGTAAAAAGCATCTGGAATTTCAGATTTCTCTACTTCGCTCGAAATGACAGTTTGATTTTTCAATCCACTTATTTCAGAATACGCTCTCACAGAATAATACGTTTCCAAATTATTGTTTTCTAACAATTCTTTTGCAAATTCTTTTTGAGGTTTTCCAAAATAATTGAGTTCAGATTTATCTGTACCCATTCTTGTGCTTTTTCCCCCAACCAAAACCAACCCTTTTACAGGTGCAATTTTTTCTTGAATTAGATTGTTAATGTGATTTGCAATTTTATCAACTTCATTAATAGTGTAGCAAATCTTATTTTTTATATTCGGATATTTTTCTTCTAAAAAAGAGAAATATTCGGTCTCTGGTTTTAATTTAATGATAAATTGAATATCGTCTAATTGCGCTAATCTCTTTAAAACAGATGCTTCTTTGGCTTCATCTAAAATTAGAATTTGTTTTGCACCTTGATAATGATTTCCGTTGATAAAAACATAATCATATTGAGCAAATTGCAAACGTTGTTCAAATTTATTTATAGTTCCAGATGTGGTGATTTGTAAATTTCCTTGATGATGAAATGTATATGCTGATAATTTATTGGCATCTACATTCTTTGCGTGAGAAGCATCAAAATACGCCAACTTATAGTTTGATAGTTTTTGAGAAACTTGGTGAACTAAATCAGAAATATTTCCACAATTTGTACCTAGAAGTGCAATTTCATTAGGCGCAAAATTATCGTTATTTTTTCTGGTTAAGTTTGTGTGTTTTTTGTGTTTAGCCATTTTTTATATCCGATTTTCCTCCAGTTTTCTCCATCAATTTTACTTCCTTGATCACCATTTCTTGGCTAATACTTTTACACATATCATAAATGGTCAAACAGGTAATATTCGCTCCCGTTAATGCTTCCATTTCTACACCTGTTTTGCCTTCAATGGTTACTTTGCAAAGTACTTCAATATGTTCTAGATCTGTAATATTAATATCAATATCTACACCATTAATCAATAATGGATGGCACATTGGTATCAATTCAGCGGTCTTTTTAACACCTTGAATTCCTGCAATAATTGCGGTTTGAAAAACGGGGCCTTTTTTAGTGATTAACTCATTATTTGTAAAATGAGAAATAATCGCATCACCCAAAAACATAGTCGCTTTTGCAATGGAAGTTCTTTTGGTAATTTTCTTGTCAGAAACGTTTACCATTTTTGGGTTGTTGTTTTTGTTGATGTGTGAAAAATCGTTCATGTTATATGCATATTTTCGATACAATCTTCGAGAAACTCAAAATTTTTAAGATAAAAAATTCCTGTTTTCACTTCGAGTGATTCCGACTTTTTAACGGAATTGTATCGAGCATTTTTTAAAATTTCTTCTTTTGCTAAATTATGAAGTTTTAAGCGAATAACTCTTTTTTTCGTGGTACACTTTTTTGCTAAGTATCACCCTTTATAAGTCGCAGATTTCAATCCTTTTTGAAAAGGTGCTTTGAGTTGATACAAAATATCTTCAGATTTTTCTGCATCTAAAATATCAACTCCGTAGACAATATCTTTGGTGTTTTTATAGATGAAGGTGCCAAAAATGCGATCCCAAAAAGAAAAAATATTTCCAAAGTTTGTATCTGTCCAAGGCATTACATGATGATGATGAAATTTATGTGTGTTTGGTGAGATAAAAACAAAACTAATGGCTTTGTCTAATTTAGGAGGTAAACTAATATCCGCATGCGAAAAATAGGTAAAAAGCACCGTTAAAATGCGATACATTAAGTAATAAGAAACAGGCAGGCCAGCAATTAAAACCCCAATTAATGCAAACGTTTCTCTAAAGATAAAATCTATAGGATGATGCCTTGTGCCAGAAGTAACATCTACATGTGTATCACTATGATGTACGGTGTGAAAACGCCACATAAATGGTATTTTATGTAATAAATAATGCACTACATATTGAGAGGTGAAATCTAAAATCATTATGGCTAAAATAATCTCAACCCAAACAGGCCAATCTACCATATTTAGCAAGCCAAAATTACTGGTTTCTATCCACAAGAAAACACCAACAGTAATAATTCCGAAAACCACATTGATTATCATTGTAGAAAGTAATAGAACCAAATTAGTTTTTGCGTGTTTCCATTTGTTGTATTGATGTTTTTTAAGTGGATATATCCCTTCTAAAATCCAAAAAACAGATAAGCAACCAACAATCCAAATGAGCTTTTGTAAACTGGTTAAATTTTCAAAAAAAACAACAATTGTATCCATAATTAAAAGAAATTTATTGCATAAAACTACTAAAAACTTTAACAACTTGTTAAAAATCATTCGCTTTTTAACGTTTACCTTTGTAAAATTTTTAAACCTTAGCTTATGCCTCGTTGGTTAATTCCACTTATTATTTTATTGATTTTAGTAGTTGCTGTAGAAATTTATACATTTCAAGCCTTTAAAACCATCACTAAAAGTAAAATCATTCGATTTTCTTTTTTAGCAATTAGTATCGCTGTTTATATCTACTTTTTTATAACACTATTAACTTACGATAGAAGTAAAGGTCAAACGCCTCAATTTCAAATGGCAATGGGAGTTTTGCTAACCTTTTCTGTACCTAAATTATTTATTATTTTGGTGTTGTTTGGCGAAGATGTGTATCGTTGGATTGTAAAAGTAATTTCGGTAATTTTCAGTTCAGAAACGCAACCTTTAGAAGGTCGAAGAAAATTTATATCGCAATTGGCATTGGGTCTTGCTACAATTCCTTTTGTATCTTTTATCTACGGAATTATACAAGGAAAGTACAATTATAAGGTGATAAAATACCAACTTACTTTTGATGATTTACCTGCTGCTTTTGATGGGTATACGATTACTCAAATCTCTGACATACATTCTGGCAGTTTTACCAATAAAGAAAAGATAAAATATGGTGTAGATTTGATTAATGAACAACAATCAGATGTACTCTTATTTACTGGTGATATTGTAAATAATAAAGCTGATGAGATGGATGATTGGATTGATGTATTTGACAAATTAGAAGCCAAAGAAGGTAAGTATGCCATTCTTGGAAATCATGATTATGGCGATTATATGGATTGGAAATCGCCAGAAGATAAGGTAAAGAATTTTGAAGATGTAAAAAATATTCATAAAAAAATTGGTTTTGATTTGTTGTTAGATGAACATCGATATTTAGAAAAAGACGGACAACGAATTGCGCTTTTGGGAGTAGAAAATTGGGGAAAAGGATTTAATCAAGCAGGAGATTTACAGCTAGCTGCTACTGGCGTTAATAAGGATGATTTTAAAATTTTAATGAGTCACGATCCTAGCCACTGGCAAGAAAAAGTAAAAAATGACGATTTTAATTATCACTTAACCTTAAGTGGACATACACATGGCTTGCAAATTGGTATAGAAATTCCTGGTTTTAAGTTTAGTCCATCGCAATTTGTCTACAAACAATGGGCAGGTTTGTATCAAGAATACGGCCGATATATTAATGTGAATAGGGGTTTTGGGTATCACGCTTTTCCTGGAAGAGTAGGTATTTGGCCAGAAATTACAGTTATCGAATTGAAGAAATCCTGATAATCAGTTGATTTGTTTAGTTTTATTATATTTGTAGAGAGAGAATAAAATATATGTATATGTTCTTCCTTTAAACTATGTGATATGACAAAATTTGGAGAATTAATTAGCGAAAATAAACCGGTTTTAATCGATTTTTATGCAGATTGGGATGAGGTAGAAAATTCGATTGGTACCCTAAGAGACGTTGCTGCTGCAATGGGTGATAAAGCAAAAGTGATAAAAATAGACATCAAGAAAAATGAAACTTTAGCAGATGCTTTGCGTGTAAAAGGAAATCCTACTTTTATGATTTATAAAGATGGCGAAATGAAGTGGCGTGAAACTGGTTTTAAAAATGCAGATGCTTTAATTACAATAATTCAGAAATACCTATAGTATAAAATGGTAATGGTGCCAAAAATAGTTGGTAATTTTGATTAAAATTATT
>TARA_R110002126_G_scaffold230080_3_pt1 | contig 52876 bp, 46 predicted proteins | sample TARA_R110002126 | Tara Oceans TARA_R110002126 (sample SAMEA4397536) | marine metagenome | biome: Polar Biome; feature: [DCM] deep chlorophyll maximum layer (ENVO:01000326); material: water (ENVO:00002006), including particulate matter (ENVO:01000060) such as... | depth 30 m | reverse complement strand
CCCCCCCCCCGCTCTGCTGCTTGCGCCCACAGTTGGTTCGTGCCGAATTGTCTTCTGCGCCCAGCGGTCTGCACCCAGCCCTCCCGCATCCGACGACCCGACTCCCTTCGCATTCCCCTCTCGCGCGGGCGGCGCAATCACGCTATCAGCACGCCATGACAGCCCCATTCGAAATCTTTCTCTCCGCCCCGCCGGGACTGGAAGAGACCCTCTGCGCCGAGGCCGTCGACAACGGCTTTGCCCATGCCCGCGTCGTGCCCGGCGGCGTGACGTTCAAGGGGCATTGGACCACGGTCTGGCGCGCCAACCTGGTGATGCGCGGCGCGGGCCGCGTTCTGGCCCGGATCGGAGGCTTTCCGGCCTATCACCTGGCCGAGCTGGACAAGAAGGCACGCGCCTTTCCCTGGGGCGATACGCTGCGCCCGGACGTCGCGCTGCGGGTCGAGGTGACGGCCTCGAAACGCTCTCGGATCTATCACGCCGGTGCGGCGCAGCAGCGCATCGAGACGGCCCTGAGGGAGAGTTTCGGCGCCACCATCGACCGCACCGCGCCCCTGGTGCTGAAAACGCGCATCGAAAACGATCACGTCACCTTCAGCATCGACACGTCCGGCGACAGCCTGCACAAGCGCGGCCACAAGCCCGCCGTCGGCAAGGCCCCCATGCGCGAGACACTGGCCGCGCTGTTCCTGCGCCAATGCGGCTATGACGGCACGCAAAGCGTCGTCGATCCGATGTGCGGGTCCGGCACCTTCGTGCTGGAGGCGGCCGAGATCGCGGCGGGTCTGATGCCCGGGCGGTCGCGTCACTTTGCCTTTCAGGACCTGGCCAGTTTCAACGCCGATCGCTGGGCCGACATGAAAGCCGCCTGCCCGCCGCCACGCCCCGATCTGCCGCGCTTTCAGGGCAGCGACCGCGACCCAGGCGCGATCCGCATGAGCCGTGGCAATGCCGATGCCGCGGGCATTGGCGCCGCCATCGACTTTCAGAACGTGTCCGTGGCCGATGTGCATCCACCTGAGGGCGCGCGCCCCGGTCTGGTCATCGTCAACCCGCCCTACGGGGAACGGATCGGCAATCGCAAGCTGCTCTTTTCGGTGCACGCCAGCCTCGGGTCCGTCCTGAAACAGCGGTTTTCCGGTTGGCGGGTCGGGATCATCACCAGCGACGCGCAGCTGGCGCAGGCCACGGGCCTGCCGTTTCTGCCCCTTGGCGCGCCGGTGCCCCATGGCGGATTGCGCGTCAGGTTGTACCAGACCGCACCGCTGCCCTAGGGGGGCATCGCCACCGGGTATTGCGGCGCTGCGCGAACGGGCTTGACCCCCGCCCGGCAGTCGCAAAGGATGCCCCGACCGAACGGGCCGCGCGGGATGCGGCCGAGGCCGTGCCGAGGAGCCGCCATGCAAAATCCGACGCCGCGCGCCCCGGAGCCTACCGCCCCTAAGTCCACCGCCCCTGAGTCCACCGCGCCGACAGCGCCTGCATCCCCGGCACCGCCGCCCGATTGGCGCGCCATGTTCGCGGCGTTCGGGCGCATCGGCATCGTCAGCTTCGGCGGACCGGCGGCACAGATTTCCGTGATGCACGAAGAGCTTGTCACCCGGCGCGGCTGGATCGGCGAACAGGGCTTTCTCGGGGCGCTGAGTTTCTGCATGTTGCTGCCCGGTCCCGAGGCGATGCAACTGTCCACCTACTGTGGCTGGCTGCTCAGAGGTGTGGCGGGCGGCCTGCTGGCGGGGCTGCTGTTCGTGCTGCCCGGCGCCCTGGTGATCGGAGCACTGGCCATCCTGTACCTGGAATGGGGCGCGGTGCCGCTGGTGCAACAGGCCTTTCTGGGGATCAAGGCACTGGTTGTTGCCATCGTCGTGCAGGCGTTGATCCGTTTGTCCCGCAAGGCCCTGACGGGGCGTGATGCCAGGATACTGGCATTGCTGGCCTTTCTGGCGATTTTCGCCTTGGGGTTGCCGTTTCCGCTGATCGTGCTGGGGGCGGGCCTGTGGGGCTTTTTGCGCGGCACGACGCCGACGGTTCCGCCCGCCCCGGCGGCCGCGCACAGGGCCCCGCCGCGCCTGGGGCAAACGCTGCGCATGGTGGCGCTGTGGCTGGTGCTGTGGGTCACACCGACCCTGGCGCTGTGGGTGGCGGGGTCGGAGTTCCTGGCCGAGCTTGGCTTTTTCTTCTCGAAACTCGCCGTGGTCAGCTTTGGCGGGGCCTACGCGCTGCTGGCCTGGATGACACAGACGGTGGTGCAGGATCACGCCTGGCTGAGCGCCGAACAGATGATCGACGCCCTGGGACTGGCCGAAACCACCCCCGGCCCGCTGATCCTGGTGACGCAATTCGTGGGGATGCTGGCAGCGGCGTTGCGCCATGGGCCGATCTATGGCGCCGGGGCCGGTCTGCTGGTGCTGTGGGTCACCTTTGTTCCGTGTTTCCTGTGGATTTTCGCCTTTGCGCCCCATGTCGAGCGCCTGCTGGCGCACCCCCGGCTGGCGTCTGGCCTGCGTGCCATCACCGCCGCCGTCGTCGGGATCATTGCCAGCCTGGCCGTGTGGTTCACGCTGCACCTGATCTTTGACGTCGTGCAGACCTATCACGCCCTGCCATGGCCGCGCCTGACCTCGGTTCAGCCGGTCGCGGTGCTGCTGCTGGGCCTTGCGGGGTGGTTGATCTTCGCTCTGCGCCTTGGCCTGTTGCCTGCCTTGGCGTGCATGGCGCTGGCGGGTTTGGCCTGTGGCCGCTGGATGGGGTAAAGCCTGCGCCCGAAGTCCCGCCGATCCGACATAAATTTCCGGCAGCGACCTTTCGTTTTGGTTCGAATCCCCTATGCTCACCCGAAAGAAGCGGAAGACACCATGCCTCGTACAATCGACTACGGCAATCTCATGCATCGCGCGATGCGCAGCCTCATCCAGGAGGTCCTGACGGATATTGCCGACAACGGCCTGCCGGGCGCGCATCATTTCTTCATCACCTTCGACACGACCCACCCGGAGGCCGAGCTGGCCGACTGGTTGAAGGAACGCTATCCCGACGAGATGACGGTGGTGATCCAGCACTGGTTCGACAACCTGGAAGTGACCGACCACGGGTTTGCCGTGACGTTGAATTTCGGGGATGCGCCCGAGCGGATGACCGTGCCGTTCGACGCGATCCAGACGTTTGTCGATCCTTCGGTGGAATTCGGCCTGCGCTTTGAAACGCAGGGCGGCGCCGACGAGGATGACGAAGACGACGAGGATATGCTGGACGGCGAGGACGACCCGACCCCGCCCGAGCCGCCGAGCCCGCTGCGCGACCGCACCAAGAAAGACGACGGCAAGAAAGGCGACAAGCGCCCCGGACAGGACGCCGAGGTTGTCAGCCTGGACAAGTTTCGCAAGTAGGTCGCCACGCGGCCCGTCGTACAGCCGTTTCATGTCGTACAGCCATTTCATGCAACGTCGCCCGGTGGGCGACGGAGGGTGCCTGCACCCGCCAAACCGGGATCCGGCAGATGGCCTGCGACGCGCCCTTTGGCCGTCCTGCCAGGGTCTGGGCATAGACCTCGCCCGACTCTGGGAGAGGTCTGAATTGACCCATTTTCAGGCAACGCGATTTCGGGGCCACGGGTCGGCAGAACAGATCCCGGCACACCGGAGGGCGCCCTCGACCCGGATCGGAACGCCCTGCTGCAAGTATAAAGTGCCACACCTAGCACGCTGATTTTCATGAATTTTTTGTAAAATCGAACGAAGCCTCTGTGCGGCGCGACCCTTTGCTGGATATGACATGGCCGAACGTGGCACGTGCAAGGGAGGCAACCCAGGTGGCCAGCGATTTTACGGTTTTTCTCGGGCAGATGATGCGCAATCCGATGGAAGTCTCCGCGATTGCGCCATCCTCGGCTGCGGTGGCGCGCAAGATGACCGAGGGCGTTGAAAATGTCGTCGGGCCGATCCTGGAGATCGGGCCGGGCACCGGGTCTTTCACCCGCGCCATGCTGGCGCGCGGTGTCGCCCCGGAGCGCCTGATCCTGATGGAGCTGAACCCGCGCTTTTGCGAGGAGCTGACGCGCAAGTTTCCCGGCGTCCGCGTGTTGAACCAGCCGGCGCAGGAGATCGAGCAGATCGGTGTCGCGAACCTGGGCTGCGTGATTTCGGGCGTGCCCGTTCTGGCGCGGCCCCAGATCCAGCGCGAGGTCGTGGGCCGGGCGTTCAACGTGATGGCGCCGGACGGCTTCTTTGCCCAGATCACCTATAGCCCGAATGCGCCGATCCCGCCGGATGTTCAGGCGGCCATGGGGATCACGGCCCGCAAGCGCGGTACGGTCTGGGGCAATCTGCCCCCCGCCCGCGTCTTCGAGTTTCGCCGCAGCGCCCACTGAGCGCGCCTTATTGCGCGCAACCCAGCCGGGAACGCCGTGCCAGCGTGGCAATTGGCCCCGCCAAGGTGCATCGAAATGTTGGCGCGAACGGCATTGAAACCGGGGCGAGATGCGGTATGAACTCAGCAAGATCCATTGGGAGAGCTGATTAATGACCGATACCCGCACCGAAACCGACAGCTTCGGCCCGCTAGAAGTTCCGTCCGACAAATACTGGGGCGCGCAGACGCAGCGCTCGATCATGAACTTTCCCATCGGCTGGGAAAAGCAGCCGGTGCCGATCATCCGTGCGCTTGGTGTGGTCAAGAAAGCCTGCGCGCAGGCCAACCTGGCGCAAGGGTCGATCGACAAGGAAATCGGGGACGCGATCATCGCGGCCGCAACCGAGGTGATCGACGGCAAGTTCGACGACAACTTTCCGCTGGTGGTATGGCAGACCGGGTCCGGTACACAATCGAACATGAACGCCAACGAGGTGATCAGCAACCGCGCGATCGAGATGCTGGGCGGCGAGATGGGCAGCAAGAAGCCCGTGCACCCGAACGACCATTGCAACATGGGCCAGTCGTCCAACGACACCTTCCCGACCGCGATGCACGTCGGCATCGCCATGCAGGCGCGCGACGTCCTGCTGCCCGGTCTGCGCAAGCTCCAGTCCGCGCTGGCCGCCAAATCGGAAGAGTTCAAGGATATCATCAAGATCGGCCGCACCCACACGCAGGACGCCACCCCGCTGACGCTGGGCCAGGAATTCGGCGGCTATGCGCATCAGGTCAAGAAAGCGATCGAGCGGGTCGAGAGCTGCCTGCCCGACATCTACGAGCTGGCACAGGGCGGCACCGCAGTGGGCACCGGGCTGAACACGAAAAAGGGCTGGGGCGAGATGGTTGCGGCGAACATGGCCGAAATCACCGGCCTGCCCTTCGTCACCGCGCCGAACAAGTTCGAGGCGCTGGCCGCGCATGACGCGATGGTCATGTTCTCGGGCGCGTTGAAATCGGTCGCCGCGTCGCTGTTCAAGATCGCCAACGACATGCGCCTGCTGGGCTCCGGCCCGCGGTCGGGTCTGGGCGAGCTGATCCTGCCGGAGAACGAGCCGGGTTCGTCGATCATGCCGGGCAAGGTCAACCCGACCCAGGCCGAGGCACTGACGATGGTCTGCGCCCATGTCATGGGCAACGACGCCGCCGTCGGTATCGCCGGCAGCCAGGGGCATTTCGAGCTTAACGTCTATAACCCGATGATGTCGTACAACGTGCTGCAATCGATGCAGCTGCTGGGGGACAGCGCGTCTGCCTTCACCGACAACATGGTCGTCGGCACGCAGGCGAACGTGGAGCGCATCGACAAGCTGATGAAAGAGTCGCTGATGCTGGTGACTGCGCTGGCCCCGACCATCGGCTATGACAACGCCACCAAGGTCGCCAAGACCGCCCACAAGAACGGCACCACCCTCAAGGAAGAGGCCATCGCGCTCGGCTTTGTCGACGAAGAAACCTTTGACCGCGTGGTACGGCCAGAGGACATGATCGGCCCCAAGGACTGATACCTTCGACGTGACGAGTGAACGGGCGGCCCCGGTTTTCCGGCGGCCGCCCGTTCTGTCTGGCGCGGCGTTCTTGCCCGAACGGTCGCGCAGTGGCAAGGTGGACGGATGAGCAAGGTCACCAACCTGAACCAGTTTCGCAAATCCCGCGCGCGCGATGAAAAACGCGCCAAGGGCGATGCCAACGCCGCCCGGTTCGGGCGCAGCAAGGCCGAGCGCACCTTGGAAGACGAGCGTGCGCGACTGGAGCAGGCACGACTGGAGGGGCACAGGCTGGACCGGTCGGAAGACGAATGAGCGGGGGTCCGAAAAAGCGGTCCCTGACCCTGCGCGGGCACCGCACCAGCGTTTCCCTGGAAGACGCCTTCTGGCGCGAATTTCGTCAGATTGCAGCAGATAAATCCGTGCCAATCAATGTATTGGCGGCCACGATTGATGCAGAACGCGAACTTGACGTCGGTCTTGCCTCGGCCATCCGGTTGTTTGTCCTTGCGGAGCTGCAAGCCCGGGCAGCGCGCCCGTGATCGCAGTTCTGCTGCTGGCTGCCGGGGCATCGTCGCGGATGCGCGGACGCGACAAGCTGACCGAGAGGATTGACGGAGAGAGCCTGTTGCGCCGGATGTCCAACCGGGCGATCGCGTCGGATCTGGGGCCGGTGGTGGTGACCCTGCCCGACCCGGATCATCCCCGCGTCGCAGAGGTGGATGGCCTGAAGCTGAGGCCGGTGTACGTACCGGATGCCGCCGAAGGGATGGCCGCGTCGATCCGTGCGGGGGTGGCGGCGCTGCCGCCCGAGACGCAGGCCGTGATCATTTTGCCGGCCGACATGCCGGACCTGACAGCACAGGATTTACAGACGCTGGCACATGCGCGTCGGCCCGGGGTAATCCTGCGCGGCGCGAGCGGCCAAAGGCCTGGCCACCCAGTGCTGTTTCCCGCCGAATTTTTTGGCGCGTTACGGCATCTTCGCGGGGATCAGGGCGCCCGGCCAGTGATTGCGGCACATGCAGAGCGTTCGGAGCTGGTGCCGCTGCCGGGCGAACATGCTCTGACCGACCTGGACACGCCAGAGGCCTGGGACAGCTGGCGCGCCGCACGCACGCCGCGCGGCTGAAACCTGCAAGACTGTGTCGTCCGGTGACCGTGCCGCGATCAGCCGAACACCCCGTTTCCGGCCCGCAACACCTTGACCTCGTGCTGTTTCAGGCTGCGACGGGCGGCGGAATATTGCGCCAGATGCTCGGCCTCGGCCAATTCTGGGAACAGGTGGTAAACTTCGCTGCGTTGGTCATCCGCCAGGCCCTTCATCGAATAATCGCCGGGCTGAAAGCTTTCGCTCCAGGCGCCATTGGCCAAGATGACCTCGTGCTGATCAAACAGCAGATGAAGATAGACGACCTGCCCCTGCACGACCCGTTCGACCCCCGGCATTCCGACCAGATGCTTTGCCGCAATCAGAACTTCGCTTTCTTCATAGAGCAACGAGGCGCGTTCGGAGCGGATCAGCATCCGATGATTGGGACTGACGGTCAGATCGCGGTCAGGCAATCCCCGGCCAAGCGCACCTGCCCGAATGCGGATCGGCCGAAGGTGCGGAGCAACGGCCAGTTCGGCCGCGGTCAGGGACCGTCGACCGATCCAGCGCAGTTGCTGCATACCGTTGTCACGGGTGATCACGCGCGCGCCCGGACGCAGCTCCTCGACCGGAACCTCGCCCTTGATCGTGGCGATCAACGTGCCGGGTGCAAAGCAGATAACGGCGGGTTCGGTGCGGATCACCTCGATATTGCTGTAGTTGATCCGGCCCAGTTCCTGACCCGACCCGGTCTTGAGCAGAATTTGCCCGGATTCGGTGGTCGGGCCGCCCTGTTCGTAGATGATCTGCAGGTCGGGATATCGCTCGGTGTACTGGCTGAGGTCGAGGACATCCTGATCGGTGTTATCCCAATCCTCTCCTCCGTCGATGGAGAGGTTGTTGAGGTTCGATCCGTCGGCGATCACCGTGAAGGTATCGCTGCCCTGTTCGCCATATAGCTGATCCTGGTTGCCGTTCGATGACAGCGTGTCGTCGCCATCCCCACCATAGAGGACATCGACACCCTTGTTCCACGCCGTATCGCCACCGCTGAGCACGTCGTTGCCCGCGCCGCCATAGAGCGTGTCCTGCCCCTGCCCGCCATCCAGCGTGTCATCGCCGTCATCGCCATAGATCAGATCTTCGCCATCGCCGCCCGACACCTGATCATTGCCGGATCCGCCGCTGATCGTGTCACGCGACTGGCCGCCATCAATGAAATCGTCGCCGCTGTCGCCGAAGATCTTGTCCTCGCCGCCCTCGCCAAGCAGGGTATCGTTGCCGGCACCGCCATGCAGTACGTCGCGCCCGTTGCCCCCGGAAATATGATCCGCGCCGCGGCCGCCGCTCAGCGTGTCGTCACGATCCGTTCCCGAAATGGTATCGCCGGATTTGCGACCGCCCGAGGATCCGCCACCAGTCTTGCCACCCGCCATCAATCATCCCTCGGAACCGGTCTCTGCATTGCCATATCGTTGCAATATGCAGTCAGACCCCAAAATCAATACATCGTTTCCGCACGATCAAATTGGAATGCGGAATCGCACAAACATTCTGTTTCCGATTTACTCACACAAATTATTAAGATTCAATTATCTCTCGACAGTGATGGTTAAGACCCGCCGGAAAATGGCGATGTGCAGGCGCAGCTTGCCTTGTCGGGCAAATGGTGCAGGCCAGTGAACATTTCTTAAGTCCCAGGTACATGTTTTACAGGGGTTTTCGTGCAGCAAGGCTGGCAAACAACCAAGTTTTAGCGGCCCCACACCGACCGGCCGAGGGGTCAAATTACCGCCAATCCAAATACCGGACGGCACCGCGCCTGCGAAACCAAAATGAAAAAGCTTCCTTTTTCAGCCATGCTGAACAGCAAGTAAGGTTAACGGATCCTTCCACATCTTGGTTAATACGTAATTTGATTAATTCCCTCTTGGGCATAGGTAATTCAGGAAAATTTTAACGAAACTGCCTGAAATGGGGGCGCGCCACGTGCACCAGCGGTGGAGATTGGGGACAAGGTGCCGTCGACGGTGCCCCGGCCTGTCAAAGGTGGGCCGGGGGCACCCGCGCGGAGGTCAGAGCCGCGTGCCGCGCAGGCGCAGGGCGTTGCCGATGACCGAAACCGACGACAGGCTCATCGCGGCGGCGGCGACGATGGGCGAGAGCAGAATACCCAGGAAGGGATACAGGATACCCGCGGCGATCGGAACACCCGCAGTGTTGTAGACAAAGGCGAAAAACAGGTTCTGGCGGATGTTGCGCATGGTGGCGACGGCCAGGTGACGCGCCCGAAGAATACCGCCGAGATCCCCTTTGACCAACGTGATCCCGGCGCTTTCAACGGCGACATCGGCGCCGGTCCCCATGGCAATACCCACATCCGCCGCCGCCAGCGCAGGGGCGTCGTTGACACCATCGCCCGCCATTGCGACGGAGCGGCCTTCGGATTGAAGGCGCGTGACAAGATTGTTCTTGTCCTCGGGGCTGAGACCGGCGTGCACTTCGTCGATGCCCAGTGTCGCGGCGACAGATTGCGCCGTGGCCTCGGCATCGCCGGTGGCCATGACGATGCGCAGGCCGGCGTCATGCAGACCGCGAATGGCCTCTGGCGTAGTGTCCTTGATCGCGTCCGCAACGGCCACCAGCCCGGCCAGCGCCCCGTCGATGGCAACGAACATGGCCGTCTTGCCGTCGGATTGAAGCCTGTCCAGACGATCCTGCATCGCCTCCGTCGCAATCGAGAGATCGCGCATCAGCGCCGCATTGCCAAGGGCGACGCGCGTGCCATCGACGGTACCGATCACCCCCTTGCCCGTCACGGCTTCGAAATCCTGCGCCTGCGCGCGCGGGGCGTCACGATCTTCGGCGCCGGTCACGATAGCCTCAGCCAGGGGATGTTCGGAGCCCCGCTCCAGCGCGGCGGCCAGGCTGAGCAGATGCGCGCCCTCGATGCCGTCGACCGGCTCCACGTCAGTCAGGCTTGGGCGACCCTCGGTCAGGGTGCCGGTCTTGTCGACGATCAGCACGTCGACCTTCGAGAAGCGCTCCAGCGCCTCGGCGTCGCGGATCAGCACGCCGGCATGGGCGCCGCGCCCCGTGGCCACCATGATCGACATCGGCGTGGCCAGGCCCAGTGCACAGGGGCAGGCAATGATCAGCACGGATACAGCGGCAACAAACGCATAGGAAAGAACGGGTTGCGGCCCGAAGATCACCCAAAGGACGAAGGCGAGAATGGCCGATCCGACGACCGCGGGCACAAAGTAGTTGGCGACACGATCCGCCATCGCCTGAATCGGGGCCCGCGACCGCTGAGCCTTGGCGACCATGGCCACGATGCGCGACAGGGTCGTGTCCGCGCCGACCGCACCGGCCTGCATCACAAAGCTGCCGGTCTTGTTCAGTGTGCCGCCCGTCACGCTGTCACCTGAGGTTTTCTCGACCGGCACCGGTTCGCCCGTGATCATGCTTTCATCCACCGAGGAGCGCCCCTCGGTCAGCGTGCCATCGACGGGCACCGCCTCGCCCGGGCGGACGCGCAGGCTATCGCCTGTACGCAGCTGATCCAGCGGCACGTCTTCCTCGGTTCCGTCAGTGATGCGGCGGGCGGTCTTCGGCGCCAGATCCATCAGCGCGCGGATGGCATCGCCGGTCTTTTCACGCGCAGCCAGTTCCATCACCTGCCCGATCAGCACCAGCACCAGGATGACGGCGCTGGCTTCGAAATACACCGGCGTCATGCCCATGCCATCGCGCATCGCCGGTGGAAAAAGGCCCGGCGCCAGCAGGGAAACGATGGAAAACAGGTAGGCCGCGCCGGTGCCGATCGCGATCAACGTCCACATGTTGGGCGAACGGTTCACGATCGACGACCAGCCGCGCTTGAAGAACGGCCAGCAGATCAGCACGACCGGTGTGGCGAGGGCGAATTGCAGCCAGCCAAACAGCGTGTGCCCGATCCAATCGGCAAAGGGCACCCCGATATGCGCGCCCATTTCCAGCACGAACACGGCCAGCGCCAGCGGTGCGGTGATCCAGAGGCGGCGCTTGAAATCGACGTATTCCGGGTTGGGCCCCGCGTCGGCAGACGGCGTCATGGGTTCCAGCGCCATACCGCATTTGGGACAGTCGCCCGGGTGGTCCTGCACGATTTCCGGGTGCATCGGGCAGGTGTATTCCGTGCCTGCCGGTTGCGGGGCAGCCTGCGGCAGGGCGCCGCTGTAGGCGTCGGGGTCGGCGTCGAACTTGTGCTGGCACCCGGACGAACAGAAATAGACCCGCTGGCCCTCGTGCTTGCTCATGTACGGGGCGTCGGCGCGCTCGACGCTCATGCCACAGACCGGATCGCGGGCCGTGCGGTAGGCCTCCGGGTCGGCCAGGAATTTCGTGCGGCAGCCGTCCGAGCAGAAGTGATAGTGGCGTCCGTCCAGCTCTGCCTCCGGCTTGCCCTTGGTGGGGTCCACCGTCATGCCGCAGACGGGGTCGCGCAGGATATTTTGCGGGGTTTCGGTGCTGTCGGGCATCAGGGCCTCCTGCCGGGTCTTGGAGAATCATCTTTGGCATCACACATAAGGGTTCCAGTCACTGGAAGGTCAAGGGACTGCCCTTAACCAACATGCCCGCAACCAAAGAGGAGAAGACGATGAACATCGGCGATGTGGCGTCGGCCACCGGCCTGCCTGCAAAGACAATCCGCTACTACGAAGATATCGGACTGGTCGCGCCCCGGCGCGGCGAAAACGGCTATCGCACCTTTGACGAGACTGACCTGCACAAGCTGAGCTTTGTCGCCCGATCCCGGTCGCTTGGGTTTTCGACCGAAGATTGCCGTGCCCTGCTGGAACTGTACAATGATCGCAGCCGGGCAAGCGCGGACGTGCGCGCGGTGGCCGAGGCGAACCTGGCGCGGGTGGCTGCCAAGATCACGGAACTGGAGGCGATGCAGAAGACGCTGACGACGCTGGTGCATCGCTGTCACGGCGACGCGCGCCCCGATTGCCCGATTCTTGAGGATCTGGCCGCCCCGACTGCATGAAAGGACCCCGACCGCTATGCCCAACGTGATTACCGACCGCAAACCGACCACCGCCACGCGGACCGAACGTCCGCGTCTGTACAAGGTGATCCTGCTGAACGACGACTTTACCCCCCGCGCCTTTGTCGTTCAGGTGCTGCGCCGGGTGTTCCGCATGACCGAGGCGGAATCCGACGTGGTGATGATGACGGCACACCAGCGCGGCGCCTGTGTGGTCGCCGTCTTTACCCGCGAAGTGGCCGAGATGAAGGTGCAGCAGGCCAATGACCTTGGGCGCGAACATGGCTATCCGCTGGCCTTCACCGCCGAGAAAGAGGACTAGGCCCGACGTTGGTGGATACGCCTGACGTTCGTGGATATCGCCCCGCCCCGACGGCGGATGCGATCACTCCTCCGGCAGGGGCTTTTCCCTGGTGGCCCAGATGCTGTCTTCGGGCGGCGGCGGCAGGTCCTGCCCCAACTGCCCCCTGTGAATGTGCACCTTGGCGATGAAATAGGCCGACACGGGCGCTGTCACGAACAGGAATGCCGCGATCAGCAATTCATGCAATGACCCGGGGCCATCGGCAAAGCTGTAGAGCATCGAGGCCAGCAGGATACCCCCCACCCCCAATGTCCCCGCCTTTGTCGGCGCATGAAGGCGCGACATCGGCAGGTTCAGCTTGAGCAGCCCGAACGAGCCGATCAGGGTGAAAAGCGCCCCGATGACGATCATCGCGGTCACGAGAATTTCGGCCAGCATGTTCATTCGATGATATCCGCCCTGAGAACAAAGCGCGCATAGGCGACGGTTGAGACGAAACCGAGCATCGCGATGATCAGCGCGGCCTCGAAATAGATCTGTGTCTGCCCGCCCATGCCCAGCAGGATGATCAGCGCCACGGCATTGACCGACATGGTATCGAGGGCCAGCACCCGGTCCCCGATACCGGGGCCCTTGATCAGCCGCCACATGGCCATGACCAACGACAGGCCAACGCAGGCAAAGGCGAAATAGAGCGCATAGAGGATCATCCGAAAATCTCCTTCAGTCGACGTTCGTAGCGGTTCTTGATGTCGTCGCGCACCGCGTCCGGGTCAGGCGCGTCAAGCGCATGGACCAGCAGCGCGTGGCCTTCGTCCGACAGATCGGCCGACACGGTGCCCGGCGTCAGCGTGATGGTGCCCGCCAGCATCGCGATCGCCTCGGGCGTGCGGATATCCAGCGGGATCGCGACCCAGTTCGGCGACATGCGCGCGTTGCTCTTGAACACCACGATCAGCGCCACCTGCACATTGGCCACCAGGATATCCCAGATCACCAGCAACACGTAGAGCGCCAGCTTGACCGGGCGTTTCAACACCGGCCGACGGGGCCAGTAGGCGGCCGTGGCAATCGGGATGATGATCCCGAGGATCAGCCCGAAAACGACGGTACCAAGGCTGAGGTGATTGCTCAGCAAGGACCAGACCACGATCAGCAGAAGCGTCAGCAGCGGGTGCGGAAAGACACGGTGAAACAGCTTTGCGGGCATCTCAGTGCTCCTCTTGTCCGACGGCCGCGGGTTCGGAATGCTCGTCCTCGGCTGCATCGTCTGCACCGTGGGCCGGTGCCTCGTCATGGTGACTTTCCTTTATCGCGCGCCCCGGCGTGTCGAGCACCAGCGAGATATAGGGCGCGGTATCGAACAGCTGGTCTGCCGTGGCCGACAGCTGGCGCTGGATCGGACCTGCAAACACGGTGATCGCGACCAGGCAGGCCAGCAACCCGCCAATCGCGACGACCGGCAGGACGGGGACGTCCTCGCTCGGATCGTGCCGCTCGTGTTCCGCCTGCGTGTCTTCGGGGTCGTCGGCGCAGTCGGGGTCGCCCTCGATCGCGTGGCTTTTCCAGAACAGCGTGCTGCCGGCCCGCGAAAACCCGACGACCGCAACCAGGCTGGAACCGAGGACGATGGCCCAGACCCACCAGACCAGCGAGGAGTCGAAGGTGGCTTGCAGGATCATCAACTTGCCGACAAAGCCCGACAGCGGTGGCAGGCCGGTCATGGCGATGGCCGCGGCAAAGAACATGCCCGCGATCAATGCCCCGCCCGCAATCGGCGGCGCGGCGGTCAGGGCCACGTCCTTGGAGGCCCGCCGGTCACGCACGATATCCACGATCAGGAACAGCGCCGCGGTGGCAAAGGTCGAATTCAGCGCATAGTACAGCGCCGCCGTAATCCCCGCCTGGGTGAACACGGCAACCGCCGCCATCAGCATCCCCATCGAGCCGATGACGGAAAACGCCACCAGCCGGTCAAGTTGACGCGACGCCAGAACGCCGATCATCCCAAGCGCCAGCGTCAGCAGCGCGGCGGGCAGCAACCAGGTGTCGAAAAGGCCCTGCGTGATCGTCAGGTCGGGCGGAAAGACCAGCGTGAAAAAGCGGATGATGGCATAGGCACCCACCTTGGTCATGATGGCAAACAGCGCCGCCACCGGCGCGGGCGCCGTGGCGTAGGCGGACGGCAGCCAGAAATGCAGCGGCAGGATTGCGGCCTTGATGGCAAAGACCATCAACAGCAGCACCGCCCCGACGCGCAGCCCGGCCGTGTGATCGGTGGGAAGGGCTGCAATCCTCTGGGCGAGGTCGGCCATGTTCAGCGTCCCCGTCTCGGCATAGATCGTGCCGAGCGCGAACAGGAACAGGGTCGAGCCGAGCAGGTTGAAAACCACGTACTGCACACCGACGCGAAACCGTTCGGTTCCCCCGGAATGGATCATCAACCCGTAAGATGCGATCAGCAGCACTTCGAAAAAGACGAACAGGTTGAAGGCGTCGCCGGTCAGGAACGCCCCCATGATGCCCATGACCTGGAATTGGTAGAGGGCATGAAAATGCCGCCCCCGCCTGTCCCAGCCCGATCCGATGGCATAAAGCAGCACCAGCACCGCCAGCACCGCCGTCAGCAGCACGAACAGGGTCGACAGGCGATCCGCCACCAGCACGATCCCAAAGGGCGCGGCCCAGTCGCCAAGCTGGTACAGCGTCATCGTGCCGTCCGATGCCCCCAGGTACAGCCCTGCCGCAATCCCCATCAGCGCGATCATCGAACCCAGCGAAAACACCTGTTTCAGCACGGGATGATGGCGCAGAACCAGCACGTTGAACGCCGCCATCATGGCCGGCAGGACGATTGGGGTAATGATCCAGTGGGTCATGCGCCACCCTCGCCTTTGTCATGCGCGGCCAGGCCTTCGGGCTGGTCGTCGACATGGTCATCATCAGAACTCAGATACGCGCCGAGGGCGATCATCACCACCACAGCCGTCATCCCGAAGGAGATCACGATCGCCGTCAGCACCAGCGCCTGCGGCAGCGGATCGGTGTAGGACAGCGCATCGTCGGACAGGATCGGCGGTCGGTTGACCACCAGACGCCCCGTCGCGAACAGGAACACGTTCACCGCATAGCTCAGCAGCGACGTCCCGATGATCACCGGAAAGGTGCGCAGACGCAGCACCAGGTAGACCCCGGCAACCGTCAGCACCCCGATCGAGCTTGCAACCAGAAACTCCATCTCAGGCCTCCTTGCCGTTGGTGTGGCCATCAATCGTGCCGCTGGTGTCGTCGCCCTCGTCGCGCGACGGGTCGATGTCCATCGCATGATCGCTGACCTTCGCACGCGCCGGACGGGCCAGCCGAGAGAAGCTTTCAAGCGACAGCATGACAGCGCCGACAACGGCAAGAAAGACGCCCAGGTCGAACCCCATCGCAGTCGCCAGCTCGAACTCCTCCATCGGGGGAATACGGAAATACCCGTAGGCCGAGGTCAGGAACGGCGCCCCCGCGAACCACGCCCCGATGCCGGTCAATCCGGCCACCAGAACGCCCGATCCGATGATGGTATGATACGGGTACCGCTGACGTTCATCCGCCCAGGCAAAACCCGACGCCATGTATTGCACGACAACGGCGATGGCCACGATCAGGCCGGCGATGAAACCGCCGCCGGGTTCGTTGTGGCCGCGCAGCAGGATATAGATCCCCACCATCAGTACCACCGGCAGCATGACGCGCGTTATCACGACCATGATCAGCGGGTGCGCATCACCGGCCAGCGGGAACTCGGCCTCGCGCTTGGCCAGGCGGCGCCGCACCGGGCCGGACAGCAGCGCCTCGGTGATCGCATAGATGATCAGCGCGGCGATCCCCAGCACGATGATTTCGCCAAAGGTGTCAAAGCCGCGGAAGTCGACCAGGATCACGTTGACGACATTGTTCCCGCCGCCGCCCTTGTAGGAATTGGCCAGATGGAATTCCGAGATCGAGGAGAACGGGAAGTCGCGGATCAGGATGCCGTAAACCAGGAGCGAGGTCGCAGCCCCGGCAGCCAGTGCGATGGCGCCATCCCGGATGCGGCGCGGCCAGCTGCTTTCGGCCGGCGTGTAGTCGGGCAGAAAGTTCAGTGCCAGCAGCATCAGGATGATCGTCACCACCTCGACCGACAATTGCGTCAGCGCCAGGTCAGGCGCGCTGAGGTAGTTGAAGCCGACCGAAACGACAAGGCCGATCACCCCCATCAGCACCAGCGCCAGCAGGCGGTTGCGATGGCAATAGACCAGGAACCCCGCCGCCGTGATCAGCAGCAGCCAACCGGCCACCGGCATCGGGCTCAGCGGGATCAGCTCATGCGTCGGGGCCGAGGTGCCCCCGCTGAACCAGGCGTGGCCGCCGACGATCACCGCCGTAATGGTCAGGATCGCCGCATAGCGGGTCAGCGCCCCGTCATGCAGGGTGTCCGTCATGGCACGGGCACCGCGCACGAGGCGCGCGATCAGCCCATCGAACATCACCTTCGCCTCGGGGCGCGGCGTGGCCTCCCACCCGCGGGCCAGGGGTCGCTGGAGCGCCAGCAGGATCAGGCCCCCGATCACGGCGATGGCCGACATGATCAGCGCCGGCGTCACCCCGTGCCACAGCTTGAGATGCGCATCCGGCAGCGCGGCGCTGCCCCCGAGGACCGCGGCCGTGACCAGGCGCACCAGGGGTTCGGCAAGGAAGGGCGCCACACCCACCGCAACGACAAGCACGGTCAGCAAGGCGGGTGGTCCCCACATGCCGACGCCCGGATCATGCGGGTGTTCGGGATAATCGTGGCGCTCGGGGCCGAGAAAGACGTGCGAGATGTAGCGAAAGGCGTAGGCCGCCGAAAACACTGCGGCAAAGGTGGCCAGCACCGGCATCACCCAGGGGCTGCCCCACAGCGTGGTATGCGCGGCCTGTTCCAGCATCATCTCTTTCGACAGAAAGCCGTTGAACAGCGGGATACCGGCCATCGACAAGGATGCGATAGTCGCAATGACAAAGGTCACCGGCATCAGTTTCCGCAACCCGCCAAGGCTGGGAATATCGCGGGTATGCGCACCGTGGTCGATGATGCCCGCGCTCATGAACAGGGCCGCCTTGAACGTCGCATGGTTGAAGATGTGGAACACTGCCGCCATCGCGGCATAGGGCGTCCCGATCCCCAGCAGCATGGTGATCAAGCCCAGGTGCGACACGGTCGAAAACGCCAGCAACGCCTTGAGGTCATTCTTGAACAGCGCGATCACGGCCCCCAGCACCATTGTGATCAGACCGGCCGACGTGACGATCCAGAACCATTCGGTGGTACCCGACAGCACCGGCCACATCCGCGCCATCAGAAAGATCCCGGCCTTTACCATGGTGGCCGAGTGCAGGTAGGCCGACACCGGCGTCGGCGCGGCCATCGCGTGCGGCAGCCAGAAATGGAACGGGAACTGTGCCGACTTGGTAAAGCAGCCCAGCAGGATCAGGATCAGCGCGGGCAGAGACAGCGGCGACGCCTGGATCGCTTCGCGGTTCTGCAAGATGGTGCTGAGGTCGTAGCTGCCGACGATATTGCCCAGCAGCAACATGCCCCCGATCATCGCCAGCCCGCCCATTCCGGTCACGGTCAGCGCCATGCGCGCGCCTTGGCGCCCCTCGGGCAGATGTTTCCAGAACCCGATCAGCAGAAAGGACGACAGCGAGGTCAGTTCCCAGAACACCAGCAACATCAGGATGTTGTCGCAAAGGACGATGCCGACCATCGCCCCCTGGAACATCAGCAGATAGCTGAAGAATTCACCCATGTTGTCATCGCGCGACAGGTAGGACCCGGCGTAGGTGATGATCAACAGACCGATGCCGAGGATCAGGCAGGCAAAGAACATGCCCAACCCGTCCAGGAACAGGTTCACGTTCAGCCCCAGCGACGGCAACCAGCCGACCCGGGCCGAGACGATCTCTCCGTTCAGCACCGCAGGCAGATGCGTCAGCAGACCGATCAGCGCGGTCGCCGTGACAAGAAAGGTGATCAACGTGCAGGTGCGGCGGCCCGCCTGAACCATCAGGCCGGGCAGCAACGCCCCGAGAAACGGTAAAGCGACGATCAGAAATAGGGACATCAGTCTCTGGCCATTATCCTCTCTCTCGACGCCGCCGGTGCTGCCTTCGAGACATGCGCCGCACCCCGGTTCCGGGGACGACGCTCGGTTTACACTATGTTAGGGCTCTTGGATAAAGCCCCGTGCCGCAGTGGCAAGTCGAGAATGTCATGCGGGGTGTCTTGATCGCGTCGCGCGGCCCTCACGCAACTGTGCGGAATGTTGTGCGGTTGCGGCGGCGACCAGCCCCTGAATCCGCCCCTTTGTCACCTTGAAAACAAGCCTCTACCCTGCCCCGCAGCAGGTCCTGTTCGGGCCGCGCCTGCCGGAATATCCGCGGTTGGGAATTGCCCTTCCCATCGTTCAAATTCTTGTCAGAACGAATTGGCCAGGGCGCTCTTGCGAATTGCATGGGCGATCCCCATGGCACGGCCACCCTGACACCGCGCCACCCGCAACCCCGACTGCGACGCCAACAGCGGACAGGCCCGTTCCATGATGCCATTCGCCGGGCGCAATATCGGCTCCTCCTCACTATCTAGATGAATGGAATGATGGTCCGGTTTGATTGACAGGCGCCATGACCTCTCTCATTATCTGTCCGGTCAAGGTGCCGCAGCATCGTCCCGACTGGGCAGAGGTTGCGGATAATAGGGAATTCGGTGCGCGGCCTGTTGCATGGTCCAAATCCGATGCTGCCCCCGCAACTGTAGGCGAACTGCCGGCCCGATATGCCACTGGTACGATGCACCGGGAAGGCCGGGACCGGCGCATGTTGGCAAGCCAGGAAACCTGCCTCGACCAATCACCTGTTCCGGCCGCGGGGAGCGCGCCGGGGGCGGCTTTTCCGCAGAGGTGACATTGCAGCCCCGCAGGCGCGTTGCGTGCGGCGCATTCACGTTGTCCGGTGCGGCCCCGAGCCGCCCAGAAAGGCATGTCACGATGACACAGACCACCACCACATCCGCCCGCCGTCGCGCGCCGCATCGCGCAGATCACGTCGGCTCGCTCCTGCGGCCCGCGATCGTGCAGAAGGCACGCGCTGACGGCATCACCGGCGAAGAACTCGCGCGGATCGAGGACATGGCCGTGCGCGATGTCGTCGCCCTGCAACGCGACGCCGGCATCAAGGTGCTGACCGACGGCGAGGTCCGCCGCGCTTTCTGGCACTATGACTTCATGGGAATGCTGGACGGCCTCGAGATGAAGGCCTCGACCCGCAGCCTGCCGTTCAAGACCGAACACAAGACAACGCCGATCGAATCGCATCTGACCGGCCCGCTGGACTTTTCGGCAGATCACCCGATGCTGGGGCACTTCACCTTCCTGCGCGATCTCGCAAGCCATGGCGAGATACCCAAGATCTCGATCCCCGGGCCCTCGGCGGTGCATTTCCGTACCGAACCCGAAAACATCGAATACGCCCCCTACAAGGACCCCGAGCGTCTGTTCGACGACATCGCGCGCACCTACAAGAAGGCGGTGCAGGCGTTCTACGACGCGGGCTGCCGCTATCTGCAACTTGACGACATCTTCTTTGCCTACCTTGGCGATCCCAAACAGCGCGAAGCGCGCCGCGCCATGGGTCAGGACCCTGACGAGCTGGTGCGCAAATACGCCTGGATGCTGGAAGAGGCGATCAAGGATCGCCCCGATGATCTGGTGATCGGGATGCACATGTGCCGCGGCAACTTCCGCTCGGCCCACGTCGCCGAAGGCGGGTATGATTTTGCGGCCGACGCGATCTTCAACCAGACGTCGGTCGATGTCTATTTCATGGAATATGATACCGAGCGCGCAGGCGGGCTTGAACCGCTGCGACTGCTGCCCAAGGGCGACAAGCGCATCATGGCGGGGTTCATCACCACAAAGACGGGCGAATTGGAAAGCCCCGACACCCTGAAGGCCCAGTTCGACGCCGCCAGCAAATATGTCGACCTCGATCAGCTGGGCATCGCGCCGCAATGCGGCTTTGCCTCGACCGAACATGGCAACGCGATCACCGAAGACGATGAAAAGCGCAAGCTGGAGCTGGTTGTCGCCACCGCCGAGGCGATCTGGGGCGAAAGCTGATCGCGCAATGCTGACACAGGCCTGACGCGGGCCTGTCGCGGGCCCCTGCAAACGGGGCCCGCGACAGTTGCCGCCCCGGCGACCGGTTGCCCTGATGGCAAGGCAGGACGTTGGCCGATTTTCGCGCTTCGCGGCAACCTTCTGCGACCCGGCCAATTCCCCCCTGCAAACTTCTCGGCTATTCAGGCGCATGGACATTATTCTGATCACCGCGGTTATCGCGTCTCTCTTCCTTGTCATCGGGACGGCCGAGCCGCTGGCGGCGCGCCTGCGCCTGCCCTACAGCGTTATCCTTGCTGTTCTTGGCATCCTGATCGGCGCCGGCGCGATCTTTCTGCTGCGCACCGACCTGACGGATGCGCTCAACCCCGTGGCCGAGGCGATCATCGGGTTGCCGATCCGCTCGAACGTGTTCCTCTACGTTTTCCTGCCGACCCTGCTGTTCCAGGCGACACTTGGCATGAACCTGCGCCGGATGCTCGACGACTGGGTGCCGATCCTGGTGTTGGCTGTGGTGGCGGTCGTCGTGGCCACGCTGACGGTGGGCTATGCGCTGGCCTTTGCATCGAGCCTGCCTCTCGCCGCCTGCCTGCTGATCGGCGCCATCGTCTCGACCACCGACCCCTCTGCCGTGGTCTCCATCTTCCGCTCCATCTCGGCGCCGCGCCGCCTCGCGCGGATCATCGAAGGCGAAAGCCTGCTGAACGACGCCGCCGCCATCGCGCTGTTCGGCCTGTTCATGGGCTTTGTCATGCTGGGCGTGCCCGACCCGCGCCTGTCGGACGCCCTCGGCAAATTTCCGATGCTGATCGCGGGCGGTGCCGCTGCCGGCTGGATCACCGCCCGCCTGGCGCTGCGCCTCATGGGCATGTTCGCCCATCACGAACGCGCCCAGATCTCGATCTCGGTCGCGCTGCCGTACCTTGCCTATATCGGCGCGGAACAGACCATCGGCGCCTCGGGTGTGATCGCCGTCGTCACCGCGGGCCTGACGATGAACCTTGTCGGCCCGGGTCGTCTGCTGCCGCAGGCCTGGACGAACCTCAGCGAAGTCTGGGATCTGCTGGCGCATTGGGCGGGGGCGCTGATCTTTATCCTCGCCGCGCTGCTGATCCCGCGCCTGCTGGAAGAGGTCCGCCTGTCGGATATCGCGCTGGTCGGCGTGGTGATCGTGGCCGCCGTCGCCTCTCGGGCCGTGATCCTGTTCGTGCTGATGCCGTTGCTGACGCTGCTCCGGGCTTCGCCCGATATCCAACGCCCCTATCGCGTTGCGATCCTGTGGGGCGGGCTGCGCGGCGCCGTCACGCTGGCGCTTGCGCTGGCCGTCACCGAAAGCTTTCGCGTCCCGGTCGAGGTCAAGCGCGTGGTGGGTATCCTTGCGACCGGCTTCACGCTGTTCACGCTGATGGTACAGGGGACCACGCTGCGCGCGGTGATCGGTCGCCTCGGGCTCGACCGGCTGTCACCGCTGGACGAGGCTCTGTCGCGCCAGGTCGTCGCCGTCGCGCTGCAAACGGTGCGCGAGGACGTTGCGCGCACCTCCGAAAATTATGAACTGACCCGCGACATCGTGCGCTCGGAGGCAAAGATGTTCGGCGAACGCCTGGACCAGGCCGTCGAAACGGCCGAGTCGCGGGCCGATATCCTGGATCGCGACCGGATCACCCTCGGGCTGATCGCATTGGCCGGGCACGAACGCGATACGATCCTGGCGCGGATGCGCGAACGCACCATCGCCGCGCGCATGGCCGAACGGGTGCTGTCGGATGCGGATCAGCTGATCGAGGGCACGCGTTCCGGCGGGCGCAGCGGCTATCAGCGGGCCGCCCGGCGCAGCGTCGCCTATGGCCGCGCCTTTCAGGCCGGAGTGGCCCTGCAACGCCGTCTCAACCTGTCTGGCCCCCTGGCACGCATGACCGCCGACCGGTTCGAACTGCTGTTGTCGCAAAAGCTGATCCTGCGGGATCTCGGGGCCTTTATCGACGGCCGCATCCGCCGCATTCACGGGCGCCGCGTCGCGGACCTTCTGCACGAACTGCTGTCACGGCGCGTCGAAACCGTCGAAACCGCGCTGGACGGTCTGCGCCTGCAATATCCCGGCTACGCCGAGGAACTGGAACGCCGCTTTATCCGCCGCACGGCCCTGCGGCTGGAAGAACGCGAATACATCGCCATGCGCGGCGACGGCCTGATCGGGGCCGAGGTCTATACCTCGCTGATGCAGGATCTCGGCCTGCGCCGCGCAGCAGCCGAGGACCGCCCCGCCCTGGATATCGCGCTGCAACGTGCCGAACTGGTCCGCCAGTTCCCCCTGTTCGTCGATTTCGAGGAACCCGCATTGAAGCGGCTGGGCCGCGCGCTGCAAACCCAGTACATCAATCCCGGCAAGACGATCGTGCACAAGGACGCCACGACGCAAAGTGTCCATTTCATCGCCTCCGGCGCGGTCGAAGTGCTGAGCGCCGGTCAAAGCTGGCGCCTGGGCCGGGGCGAGATGTTCGGCCAGATGGCCATCCTGACACGCAAGACCCGCCGCACCGAAGTGCGGGCCATCGCCCCCACAACCCTGCTGGTGCTGGACGAGGTACGGTTCCGCCGCCTGCTTGCGCGCAGCCCTGCGCTACAGGCCGCCGTGCGCGCCAGCGCGGAAAAGCGCGGGATAGAGCCCGATCTTCTGCTCGCCCCCCCGCCAAAGGGGGACTGACAGGTCGGTCGGATCGTCCCCTTGTGCCGCGTCCGCCCACCTCGGCGGCCGCAGGGGGAAACGACCTAGCCCGACGCATCCTGCGCCGGGAAATCGCGCGGGCCGATCAGGTGCATGTGTGGGCGGGCGACAAAGCCTTCGGCCTGCCCGCCGCCCGTGCGTCACCGAACCCCGTGCGTCACAGAACGGCGGCGGCGCGGCCAGGCCGCTCTCGCCCCCGCTCCGCCGGGATTGCCCCTATCCTGTCGCCGCAGATAGATAGCGGCGCGCCCTTGCCCCCGCCGCTATCTGCGGCGCGCGCTTGCCCCGTCGCGGCGCGACCTGTCAGATCGCGACGCAATCGGCAAAGTACTGCATGTCGCCATCCGGTCCGACCTCATGCACCAACCCGTGGATATCGGTCTCGAAACCGGGGCATTCCTGCGCAAATTCGCGGTTGAACCGCAGGTATTCGACGATCCGCGCATTGAACACCTCGCCCGGGATCAACAGCGGGATTCCCGGCGGATACGGCGTGACAAGGCTGGTCGTGATCCGTCCTTCCAACGCGTCGATCGGCACCCGCTGGGTCTTGCGCCGCGCGATATGGGCAAAGGCGTCCGACGGCGTCATCGCCGGGTGGTGGTCCGTCAGGTAGATTTCCGTCGACAGCCGCGCCACGTCGTATTTCGCATACAGCGCATGAACGTGCTGGCTCAGGTCCTTCAGGCCCATCCCCTCATAGCGTGGATGCTTGGCACAGAACTCCGGCATCACCCGCCACAGCGGCTGGTTGCGGTCATAATCGTCCTTGAACTGCTGCATCGCGGCCAGCAGCGTGTTCCAGCGGCCCTTGGTGATGCCGATGGTGAACAGGATGAAGAAACTGTAAAGCCCGGTCTTTTCAACGACCACGCCATGTTCCGTCAGGTATTTCGACACGATCGAGGCCGGGATGCCGGTGTCGTCGAACCGCCCCTCCAGATCCAGACCGGGCGTGATGATCGTCGCCTTGATGGGGTCCAGCATGTTGAACCCCGGCGCCATATCGCCAAAGCCGTGCCAGCTTTCCCCGCCACCCGAGATCACGCCATCGGCGTTGGTCTTTTGCAGAACCCAGTCGCTGGCCTCGCCCATGCCGTCCTCGGTATGGTCGAAATCCTCGGGGCCCCAGACCCGGAACCACCAGTCGTCGGCGCCGTATTCCTCGTCGACCTTGCCCATGGCGCGGCGGAAATCCAGCGCCTCGACAATGCTTTCCTCGACCAGGGCGGTGCCGCCCGGCGGCTCCATCATCGCGGCGGCGACATCGCAGCTGGCGATGATCGAATACTGCGGGCTGGTCGAGGTGTGCATCAGATAGCTCTCGTTGAACAGCGCGCGGTCCAGCTGCACCTCCTCGCTGTCCTGCACCAGCACGTGACTGGCCTGGCTGATGCCCGCCAGCAGCTTGTGCACCGATTGCGTCGCGTAGGTGACAGAGGTCCGGGTGCGGCCACGTTTCAGGCCCATGGCATGGAACTGGCCATAGAACGGGTGAAACGCGGCATGGGGCAGCCAGGCTTCGTCGAAATGCAGGTTGTCGATCCAGCCGTCCAGCATCCCCTTGATGACTTCGGTGTTGTACAGCACCCCGTCGTAGGTCGATTGCGTCAGCGTCATGATGCGCGGGCGCACCTCGTCCGCGTCGTAATCCTTCAGCAGCGGGTTGGCGCGGATCTTGGCGCGGATCGCCTCCGGCTCGAACTCCGATCGCTGGATCGGCCCGATGATGCCCCACTGGTTGCGCGTCGGGCGCAGGAACACCGGGATCGCGCCGGTCATGATGATCGCGTGCAGGATCGACTTGTGGCAATTGCGGTCCACCACCACGACATCGCCGGGGGCGACGGTGTGATGCCAGACCATCTTGTTGCTGGTGCTGGTGCCGTTGGTGACAAAGAAACAGTGATCCGCGTTGAAGATACGCGCGGCATTGCGCTCCGACGCGCCGATCGCGCCGTTATGGTCCAGCAGCTGCCCCAGTTCCTCGACCGCGTTGCAGACGTCGGCGCGCAGCATGTTTTCGCCGTAGAACTGGTGATACATCTGCCCGATGGGCGATTTCAGAAAGGCCACGCCCCCCGAATGCCCCGGGCAATGCCATGAATAGGACCCGTCCTCGGCATATTCCAGCAGTTGCTTGAAGAACGGCGGCTTGATCCCCTCAAGGTACACCTTCGCCTCGCGGATGATGTGCTTGGCGACGAATTCGGGCGTATCCTCGAACATGTGGATAAAGCCGTGCAGCTCGCGCAGGATACCGTTGGGCAGGTGGCGCGATGTCTTGGTCTCGCCATGCAGAAAGATCGGCACATCGGCGTTTTTCCAGCGCACTTCCTCGATGAAGGTGCGCAGCTTTTCGACCGCCGGGTCCAGCTCCGGTCCGGGCGTGAATTCCTCGTCGTCGATGGACAGAACAAAGGCCGACGCCCGGCTCTGCTGCTGCGCGAATTGCGACAGGTCGCCATAGCTGGTGACGCCAAGCACTTCCAGGCCCTCGGCCTCGATCGCGTCGGCCAGCGCCCGGATACCAAGCCCCGAGGTGTTCTCGGAGCGGAAGTCTTCGTCGATGATGACGATGGGGAAACGGAATTTCATCGAGCGTCCTTTGCGAGCCGCGTCATGGTTGCCCGTTCTGTCAGCCCAATGCCCGCCCCGTCAAGCGCATCCCGCGTTTGCCCCCCTGATCGGCGGGGCTTGTCGTCGCGCCACACCACCCGACCGTGGGGAACGCGCGGCGGGCGCACGTTTCAGGCGCCTCTGCCCCCTCACGCGTCCCCGTCACACCGCGCGCCCGGCCCCCATTGCGCCATCAGCAGCAACGCGCGTCCGGCGCCCCCTCAGCCCATCGTGCGCGGCAGCCACAACACCAGCGCCGGCAGCGCCACGATGATTCCCAGCCGCAGGATATCCACCACCACAAAGGGCATCACCCCACGGAAAATCGTCATCAGCGAGGTATCCCGCGCGATGGCGTTGATGACAAAGACGTTCATCCCGATGGGGGGCGTGATCAGCCCCAGCTCCACCGTCATGACCACGACGATCCCGAACCAGATCGGGTCGAACCCCAGTTGCACGATCACCGGATAGACGATGGGCACCAGCAGGATGATCATCGCCATCGCATCCAGGATGCAGCCCATGATCAGAAAGAACAGCAGGATCAGCGCCAGCGTCGGATAGGCGCCGATGTCCAGCCCCGCCAGCCATGCGGTGATCTTCTGCGGCGTCTGCGTGATCGCCAGGAAATACCCGAACAGCATCGCCCCCATCAGGATCGTGTAGATCGAAACAGAGGTGCGCAGCGCCTCGATCAGGCAGGCGCGCATGTCGCGAAAATTCAGCCGCCCCCGCAAGATGCCGATCAACGCGGTCAGGACGGCCCCCGCAGACGCGGCCTCGGTCGGGGTGACGATGCCGCCGTAGATGCCGCCGATGATCGCCACGAACAGCAACACGACCGCCCAGATGCCCCGCAGGCTGCGCAGCCGATCGCCCAGCGACACCCGCACCCCGCGCGGCAATTCGCGCCCAAAGGCCACCTGTACGGTGCCCATGTACATCAGCACCGCCAGCAGCCCCGGAATGATCCCGGCGATGAACAGCGCGCCCACGTTCTGCTCGGTGATAAAGGCATAGACCGCCAGAACGACCGACGGCGGGATCAGGATGCCCAGCGTCCCGCCCCCCGCCACGACGCCGGTGGCCAGCCGGTCGGAATAGCCCGCGCGCCGCATCTCCGGCAGGGCGACCTTGCTCATCGTGGCCGCCGTCGCCACGGACGACCCCGAAATCGCCGCGAACCCCGCGCAGGCCGAAATCGTCGCCAGCGCCAGCCCGCCCCGTCGGTGCCCCAGCCACGCCTGCCCGGCGCGGAACAGTTCCGATGATATCCCGGTGCGCGTCGCGAACACCCCCATCAGCACGAACATCGGGATCAGCGAGGTATTGTAATCGGTGATCGTGCGCAGCGGCGCGATGGCCAGCTGGTTCAGCGCCGGTTTCCACCCGGTGATCGCGGCGAACCCGCCAAGGCCCACCACCCCCATGGCCACGCCCACCGGCACCCGCAGGGCCATCAGGCCGAACAGCGCCAGAAATCCGGCGATGGCAACGATATCCGCTTCACTCATGGGGAAAGGCTCCGCTCTCCAGGGGGTCGTCAAGGCGCTCGAACGGGTCCAGCCGCTGGCCAAGGCACAGCAGGATCAGCCCCGCGAACGTGGTCAGCACAGAGGCGGCAAAGCCCAGCCAGATGGCAAAGATGAACGGCCAGACCGCCAGCCGCAGATCGAACGTCGCCTCGCCCGATTGCAAGGCGCTGTCGAAACGCGAATGGATCTTCCAGGCCAGCAGCACCGAAAACCCCAGCAACACCAGCTGCGCCACGATCTCGATGACCTGGCGCGGGCGCGCAGGCAGCGCCTCGGCCAGAATGTCGACGCAGATGTGCCCGCCGCGCAGCCCCAGCACGGCAAAGCCCCAGGCAATCGCCAACCCCAGCAACAGCCGCGACACGTCAAAGGCATCGGGGATCGGCGTGGCAAAAAAGTATCGCCCCAGGGCCGAGACAAAGACCGTCACCGTGACCACGGCAAGGCACAGGGCGGCCAGCGTCTCGACAAGGCTGGCGGCGCGATCAAAGGAACGGCGAAATCCGGTCATGGCGGTCATTCAGGGGGCGGCGCATTCGTGCAAACACGGCCGCGCGCGCCCCCTCCTTTCTGCTGACTTGCTTATTGCCCGAGGGCGTTGGCGGCGGACATTTCCGTCTCAAAGCGGTCATAGATCGCCTGATCGTCGTATCCGGCCTGTTTCGCCTCGGCGTGCCATTCCTCCAGCAGCGGCGCGGTGGCCTCTTTCCAGGCGGTCATCTCGGCCTCGCTCGGCACATGCACATGATGATCCTGCGATGCGATGGCCCGGTCGCGCCCCGAGGCTTCCTTCTCGGCCCATCCGGCGGCGATCTTCCCCGCCCACTCGCTTGTGCAATGCGCGTCCATCACCGCCTTTTCCTCGGCGGACATCCCGTCATAGCTGTCCTTGTTCATCGCCATGACGAAGGTCGTGGAATACAGCGGCATGTCGAGGTGATAGGTCGTCTCCTCGTCGATCCCGAACAGAAAGATGCTGTCCCAGGGAAAGGTGATCCCCTCGGCCGCGCCGCGCGCAATCACCTCGCGCGCCTCCGGGGCGGGCACCTGGACGCTGGCCGCGCCCAGCAGGTTCAGCATCCGCCCCATCGTGGCATTGCCCGGGCGGATGGTCTTGCCCGCCAGGTCGCCCGGCACCAGGATTTCGCTGACCGTATGCAGCGTTCCCGGATCTTGCAGGAAGGCCATGCAATAATGGATATCGGGCATCTCGGTCGCCGCGTATTCGCGATACCAGCGATCAAAGGCAACCGACCCCTCGACGGCGTTGGACACATGGAACGGCTGCTCGCCCAGCGAAATCACCGGAAAGCGCCCCGGCTGATAGCCCGGATTGACAAAGCTCAGGTCGGCAATGCCGTCGCGTGCGATGTCATAGTGATCCAGCGCCGACCCCAGCTGCTGCGCCGGAAAGATCGTGCTGGTGATGCTGCCGCCCGACGCCTCGGTGATCGCGGCCAGCCATGGCTCGAAACCCGTGGTCTGCAAGGAATGCTGCGCGGGCAGCCAGGTCGACAGCCGCAGGGTCGTGTCGGCCTGCGCCGTGCTTGCCAAAAGGCCGATCGCGGATGCGACGCCCATCATGCAGGTGCCCATCATGCAGGTAATCGTCTTCATGTCGTTTTCCTCCCTGAAAGTCCGCCGCCTCCCGCGTCGGAACAAGTGTGATCGCCGGGCCCTACTCGGGCATCTGAACTCCGACGCTTTGCAGATGATCGCGGGCCAGGTCGTCCCAGCCCCGCGCGATGTCGTCCGCGCTCCAGCCGCCCGTGTTCAGGGCGACCGAAACTTCCTGCGGATGCGCCCAGATCGACAGGCGGTCGCCGCCGATCCCGATGCACTGGCCGCTGATCCCCGCCGCCGCGTCCGACGCCAGATAGCTGAACAGCCCCGCCACGTCCCCGGCCAGCCCCAGCCCCGCATCGGCGCGCAAGGCGTCGGGCAGCGCCTCGCCCCGCTCGGCGGCCGCGACGTGCTCGGCCATGCCGGGGATGGTGGCGACCATGCGCGTCAACGCCACCGGCACCACCGCGTTGACGGTCACGCCCGCCCGCGCCAGCTCCATCGACCACGTGCGCGCCATGGCGGCAACGCCCGCCTTGGCGGCGGCATAGGCGGTCTGGCCGAAATTGCCCCGCTGCCCGGCGGGCGAGGCGACAAGGATGATGCGCCCGCCCTGCCCGGCGTCGCGAAAATGCCGTGCCGCCGCGCGCCCGCAGGTAAAGGCGCCCCGCAGATGGGTCGCGACGACCAGGTCGAAATCCGCGTCGCTCGCCTTCCACAGCACAGCGTCGCGCAACACGCCCGCATTGGCGCACAGGATGTCGAACCGCCCGAACGCGCTCAGCGCGCGGGCGATACAGGCCTCCGCCGCCTCGGCGCTGCCGATCGCGGCCACCTCGGCCACGGCGCGGCCCCCGGCGGCGCGGATCTCATCCACCACGGCCTCGGCCACGTCTCCCTCGATGTCGTTCACCACCACCGCGGCCCCGCGCCGCGCCATGTCCAGCGCAATCGCCCGCCCGATACCGCGCCCCGCACCGGTGACCACCGCCCCCTTGTCCTGCAACGTCACGGCCATGCCTCAGTGCCCCCGAAACCGCGCCGGGCGCTTTTCCATGAAGGCGCGCGGCCCCTCGCGGGCATCCTCGGTCGCCATCACCGCCTCTTTCGCGGCATCCTCCAGCGCATAGCCCTCGACCAGCGTGCGCCCCGACGACGCCAGCACCGTCTGCTTCACCTGTTGCACCGCGAACGGCCCGTTGGCGGCAATCTTGCGCGCCAGCGTCCAGGCCGTCTCCATCAGCGCCTCGGCAGGCACCACGCGGTTGACCAATCCAGCCTCGCGCGCCGTCTCGGCGTCCATCGCGTCGCCCACCAGCAGCATCTCCATCGCCATGCAATAGGTGATCTGGCGCGGCAGCCGCACGATGGACCCGGCAAAGGGGATCAACCCGCGCTTGACCTCTGGCAAGGCGAATGTCGCCTGTTCGGCGGCAATGCGAATGTCGGTCGCCAGCACCGTCTCCAGCCCGCCAGCCATGCAGGCGCCGTTGATCGCGGCGATGATCGGCTTGTTCAGCTCCCAGTCGCGCAGGGCAGACCGCGACATCACCTCGGGTTCGCGCAGCAGGCGATGGTCCCACTCGGTTTCCGGCGCGCGCGCCCCCGTCATCAGCGGCAGCGTCAGCGCCAGGTCCCCGCCGGAACAGAACGCCCGGTCTCCCGCCCCGGTCAGGATCGCCACGCGCAGGCCGGGATCACCGGCAAAATCGGTAAAGGCATCGGCCAACCGGCACGCGACCTCCGGTGAAATCGCATTGCGCGCCTCGGGGCGGTTGATCGTGATCACGGCGATCTCGCCATGTTTTTCGTACAGCAGCGGCAAGGTCATGCGCGGCTCCCCTCCCTCATTTCAGCCACCCGTGCGGCAGCGGCGTCGCGCAGCGCGACCTTGCGGATCTTGCCATTCGCGGTCATCGGAAAGCTGTCGACGACCTCGACATGGCGGGGCAGCTTGTGACGCGCCAGACGGGTCCGTACGTAATCGCGCACCGCTTCGGGCTGCAACGCGGCCCCCTCTCGCAGCAGCACGAAGGCATAGATTTCCTCGCCCAGATCGGCGTCGGGCACACCGACAACCTGCGCCTGCGCGATATCGGGATGGCCCAGCAGACAATCCTCTATTTCAACGGGATAGACGTTTTCGCCCCCCCGGATCAGCATGTCCTTCAACCGCCCGACAATGCGCAGATGGCCCGTCTCCTCCAGCACCGCCAGATCGCCCGACAGCAACCACCCATCCGCGTCCAGCGCCTCCGCCGTCTTGTCGGGCATGTCGAAATACCCCACCGTCACCAGGTAGCCGCGAATGCACAGCTCTCCCGCCTCGCCAAAGGCACAGAGCGCCCGGCTCTCCGGGTCGACGATGCGGATTTCGGTATGCGGCAGCGCCCGCCCCGCCGTGGTGATCCGCGTCTCGAAATCATCCGCCGGATCGGTCTGGGTGATCACGGGGCTGCACTCGGTCATCCCCATGACGATCATCGGCTCGGCCCCGGTCAGATCGCGCAACCGCCGCATCAGGCTGGGCGGGATCGAGGTGCCCCCGGTATTGGCCAGCCGCAGCGAACCTGTCTCGAAGTCGCCAAAGCGCGGATGATCCAACATGCGCGCATACATCGTCGGCACGCCGTTGATCACCGTCGCCGCATGGGCCTGCCACAGCGCCAGCATCCGCTCCGGCTCGAACGCATCCATGGTGACAAGACAGCCCCCCACCACCAGCATCCCCATCAGGTTGCAAACACACCCCGCCGTATGGAACAGCGGCATGGCCGACAGCATCACGTCATCGGCGCGAAACCCGGCGCGCCGGCCCATCAGCCAGGCGTTGTTCAGGGTCGAGCGGTGCGTCAGCATCGCCCCCTTGGGCCGCCCCGTCGTCCCCGAGGTATACTGGATCTGCACCACGTCGCCGGGGCGCACCCCGGCCCGCCGCGCCGCCAGATCCTGTCCCGCCCCCAATGCCACGACGTCATCGAATGACGCCGCGAACCGGGCATCCCCCGCCCCGATCAGCGCCAGATGCGTCAACGCGGGCAGGACCTCGCCAGACCGCACGCCGCCCCGAACATCCGCAAGGTCCGGCATCAGCCGCACCAGCGCGGCGGCAATATCATACCGGCGATAACCGGCGGCAAACATCAGGTGGCTGATCTTGCCCTGGCCCAGGATATAGCCGATCTCGTCTTCCTGCAGGCTGGGGTTCACCGTGACCAGCACCGCCCCGATGCTGGCCAGCGCATATTCCAGCAGCACCCACTCGACACAGTTCGGCGCCATCACCGCGACATGGCTGCCCGGCCGCACGCCCCAACCCATCAGGCCGCGTGCCAGCGCATCCGACGCCGCCTTCAGCTCGCCATAGCTCAGCCGGTCGACCCGGCCGCGCGCCGCGTCCTCCACCACGATCGCCGGACGCGCCCCGTGCTCGGCGGCCTGGCGCTCCAGCATCTCGGCGATCGTCAGCTCCAGCAGCGGCACGTCGCCCGCGCCCGCAATCCAGTAAGCACCCCGTGCCTCTGCCACCTGTGTCACCGTGGAATTCCCCCCTCCTGTGGTCCGAATGATCGCCTTCGTGCAGCCGCGCTCTTGTGCAAAGCGTCTCCCTCGGCCACATTGAACGAAAGCGAATAGGTTCCATCCGAACTGTTCGATGCCGAACATGTTTGGAGCGGGCGAGTCTGTCAAGAGGAATACATGAGCGATCGCCAGAAGAGTGCAGCCGGGGCCAACCCCGACGGGTTGATTCCGGACAGCCTGCGTGACGATATCGGGTTCAAGTTGCGCCTGGCCCAGATCCTGGCCTATCGCGCGTTCGAAGAGCGCGTGACAGGCTATGGTGCCGCGCCGCGCTATCTTGGTCTGCTGGCCATCATTCGCGCCACGCCGGGCCAGCCGCAAAGCCGCCTGGCCGAGGCCGTGGCCCTGCAACGCTCCAGCCTCGTGGCCATACTGGACCGTCTGGAAACCGATGGCCTGCTGGAACGGCGCGCCTCTGCCTCGGACCGCCGCGCAAAGGGGGTCTGGCTGACCGCGCAGGGAGAGGCCGTGACCGAGGAATTGCGCCTGCTGGCCCAGCAAAGCGAAGACCGCGCCACCGCCGGTCTGGATGCAGACAGCCGGGCGGCGCTGCTCAAATCACTCGATTGCATCATCGACAACCTGCGCTGACACGCCGCGCCGATTTCGAGACCCGGATGCGAGTGCGGGTTGCGAGGACCAAGTGCGAGGGCCAAATGCGAGGGCCAAATGCGAGGACCGGTTGCGCGATCACACAAGGACGCGCCGACTGCGCGCCCAAGACTCGCGCGCCTGAAACCCCGTGCCGATCGTGCGCCCAAAGCGGCGCACGCTGCGTTAATCCGGGCGCAGCCCGCGCAGTTGCACCGTTCAGATACCGCCCGGATACCGACGCAGGCACCGACGTGCCAAATCGCGCCTTTTCTCAATTAATCTCGGAAAACAGCGCGTAAACCATGCAGGCTCACCGACGCACCCACCGACGCGCCCACTGACGGCCTCACTTCCTGTTAACCTCTTTGCCGGCGCGGGGCGCATCAGGCCGCGCCCCGCATCTCGGCCAGCGCCCGTTTCGCGCCCTGCAGCACATAGCCCTGATCGGTGCCCAGCACGAACAACGTCGCGCCCTGCGCCGCCCATTCGGCACCGCGTCCCGGCTGGCCCAGAAACAGCCCCGCCGCCTTTTGCGCGCCCTGTGCCGCCGTCATGACATCGCGCGACAGCCGCTCTACCTCGGGGGCATCCGGGGTCGTCAGCCCCAGCGACACCGCCAGGTCGACCGGCCCCACCAGCAGGCCATCGACACCCGGCACAGAGGCAATCTCGGCAGCGCGTGCAGCGGCCCCCTCGTCCTCGATCTGGCAAATCAGAACCGTCTCCTCTCCCGCGCGCGACAGGTGCCCGGCGATCCCCCGGCTGCCATAGTCCGCCCCGGCGGCCGAGGGGGTGAATCCCCGCCCACCCGGTCCGTAACGCATTCTCTTCGCTAGGTTTTCCGCCGCTTCTGCATCGGGCACCTGGGGTGCCACGATGCCCGCCGCACCCGCGTCCAGCGCCGTCGCGATCCAGTGGCCCGCCAGCTCCGGCACCCGTACCAGCAGCGGCAATTGCGCGGCCCGCGCGGCGATCATCATCGCCGCAATCGTGCCCCGGTCAAAGGCCCCGTGCTCGGCATCCAGGATGGCGAAATCCAACCCCGAATGCCCCAGCACTTCGATCATTGCCGGATCGGCAGACTTGACGAACGTCCCCGCCAGACCCTGCCGCCCCCGCAACCGCGCCGCAAAGGTCGCGCGATAGGCCATCACACCGCCCCGTAGCCGCCGCCGCCCGGCGTGATCATGAAAACCTCGTCGTCCGGCTGCATCTCGCGCTTGCGGGTGTCCGCGATGGCTTCGCCGTTGATCTGGAACACGCCCGCAGCGCCATCACCGCCCCCCAGCAGACCCTCGGGCCCCGACACCAGCCGCGACGGAATGGTGTTCAGCAACCACGTCCGCCCGGTGCGCATGTGATATCCGATGCGCTGCCCGTCCCCGCCCGGATACTTGCCCGCGCCGCCCGTGCCATGCTCCAACTCCTTGCAAGTAAAGGCAATTGGATAGGTCGCCTCCAGCACTTCGACCGGCACCGCAGACACGCCAGTGGGATAGCACACCGCCGAAATGCCCGGCTTGGTCGCCCGCGCGCCCATCCCGCCCGAGTAGTTGAACATGGACGAGGTGAAAGGCACCCCGGCCCGGTCCTTGCCCGAAATCTGGATGGTCCAGACCGCGCCCGACCCTTCGGCCACGACACGGTCGGGAATGACCTGCGCCAGTGCCTTCAGGATCGGGAACGGCACGTACATGCCCACCACGTGACGCGCATTCACCGGTGACGGATACTTGGCATTGACCACGCATTCGTCCGGCAGCTTCAGCCGGATCGGCGCGAGCGAGCCTGCGTTGTTCGGCAGATCCGGGTTCAGAGACGAGCGCACGGCGAAGGTCGCATAGGCATGGGTATAGGCCGGAACCACGTTGATCCCCATGGACGACGGCGGCGAGGAGCCTTCGAAATCAATCACGATCTCGCCCTTTTCGGCGTCGACAGTGACGGCGGTTTTCAGGTCGATCACCTGCCCGCCGGGCACGTCAAAGCGCGACGCGCCGTGATAGGTGCCGCCCGGCAGCTTGCGAATGGCATCGCGCGTCGCGGTCTCGGATCGGGTGATAATCTCTTGTGAAAGCTCGGAAATATCGTCCAGCCCATAGCGGTCGCACAGCGCGTTCAGGCGGTCCGACGCGATGATGCCCGATGACACCTGCGCCCCCAGATCGCCCATCAGCGCGTCCGGCGTGCGCACGTTGCGGCGGATGATCTGGAACAGCGTCTCGTTCGGCTTGCCCGCCTCGTACAGCTTCATCGTCGGGATCCACAGACCCTCCTCGTGGATGTCGCGCGCGCCCGACCCGATGCCGTAGCCCCCGATGTCGGAGTGGTGAATGGTCGATCCGGCATAGCCGATGATCCGCTCACCGCGAAAGATCGGGGACAGGATGGTGATGTCGAAAAAGTGCCCCGCCGACATCCAGGGATCGTTGGTGATCAGCACGTCGCCCGGTTGCAGGCTGTCGGCATCGCAATTGTCCAGCAGGTTGCGCGCCGCCGCGGCAAGCGAGTTGATGTGACCCGGCGTGCCCGTCACCGCCTGCGCCACCATGCGCGCCTGTTCATCGAACAGACCGTTGGCCAGGTCGCCCGCCTCGCGCACGATGGGGCTGAAGGCGATGCGTTGCAGGGCGCGCGCCTGTTCGCTGACGATCCCGATCAGGTTGCTCCAGAGGATTTGCAGTTCGACGCCGTCCATTAGTTTGCTTCCTTTTCAGCTGCGACTTTTCCCGCGAATTTTTCGGCAACCAGGCTGCCGCTTTCGTGGCGGCTAACCTCCCAGCCTGACAGGACAAAAATCGTGGTTTCGCGTTCTTCGATGATCACCGGGCCCGCGATGCGGTCGGTGTCGGTGATGCTGGCGCGCTGCCAGACCGGCACATCCTGCGCCGTGCCACGGATCTGCACGGGCCGGGTTTCGGACCTGCGCGCGGAACCGTCGGGCGCCCGGACCGCCGCCCGCTCGGGCTGGCGCCCCGCAGCCGTCACCAGCCAGTTGACGATCTCCACCTTCATGCCGTCCAGCTTGAGACCATACTGGCGGTGATATTCTTCCTCGAACAGCGCCAGGATGTCGCCTGTGCTGCGCGTCTTGCGCGGGTCGAAATCCAGCTCGATCCGCACCTCGGATTGCTGCCCGAGATAGCGCATTTCCGCCGCGAAGGAGAAGGTGAACTCCGCCTCGCGAATGCCGGCCTCGCCCAGGGCCGTGGCCCCTTCGCTCACCATCGCCCCCAGCACCTCGTCGACCGCGCACCACTCCAGCGCGTCCAGCGTGGTGACATGGCTGCGCACCAGGTCGATCTGCACCGGCGTCACCAGCGTGCCAAAGGCCGACAGGACAGACGCCAGCGGCGGATAGATCACCTTGGTGCTCTCCGTCAGCTCCGCGACCATGCACGCGTGCACCGGCCCGGCACCACCAAAGGCCAGCAGGGGCAAGCCGCGATAATCGATACCGCGCTCTGTCGCATGGGTGCGCGTCGCGGCCGCCATCTGTTCGCAGACCACCTCAAAAACGCCCCAGGCTGCCTGATTCCGTGGCAAATTCAACGCCTTGCCCAGGGTATCAAAGGCCGACTGCGCGCCCGTCAGATCCAGATCCATATCGCCGCCCAGGAACCGGTCGGCATCCAGAATGCCCAGCACCAGGTCGGCGTCGGTGACACAAGGGTCGGTGCCGCCGCGCCCGTAACACACCGGCCCCGGCATGGAGCCCGCGGATTCCGGCCCGATCTTCAGCAGCCCCAGATCGTCGACCGACGCGATCGAACCACCGCCGGCGCCGATCTCGATCATGTCGATCGACGGCACGGTGATCGGCATCCCCGACCCCGGCTTGAAGCGATACCGGCGGTCGACCTCGAAGGTGCCCGTCACCAGCGGTTCATGGTTCTGCACCATGCAGGCCTTGGCGGTGGTGCCGCCCATATCGAAAGAAATCAGATCGGGAATGTCGAAAATCCGGCTGAAATAACACGCCACCAGCGCGCCCGCCGCCGGGCCGCTCTCGATCATGCGCACGGGCATGGTGCTGGCGCGCTCGGCCCCGATGACACCGCCGTTCGACAGCATGATCAGGGGTTGCTGGCGAAATCCGCGCGCCTTCAGTTCGGCAATCAGCGCCGTCAGGTAGGGCCGCGTGATCGGCACGGTATAGGCGTTGATCGCCACGGTCGAGGCGCGCAGGTATTCCCGCATCTGCGGCGCGATGACGCTTGAGAGTGAGACATAGATCTCCGGCGCTTCCTCGGCAAAGATGCGGGCGACCTCCTGTTCATTCGCGCCGTTGCGATAGGAATTCAGAAAACACACCGCGACCGAGACGATCCCCTTTTCACGGCACTGCGCGATCACCGCGCGCACCTCGTCGCCCGACACAGGCAGACCGACGCTGCCATCTGCGTAGGTGCGTTCCTTCAGGGTAAAGGTCCGCTCGGCCGGGATCAGCGGTTCGGCGAATTCGATCTGCGGGTCGTACATGTCATAGCGGTGCTCTTCGCGGATATACAGGATATCGCGGAACCCCTCGGTCAGCAGCAACGCGACGGGCGGGCCCTTCCGCTCGATCAGGGCGTTGGTCACGACCGTCGTCGCATGCACGACCACGTCGTCGATGTCCTGTGCGCGGATACCGGCGCGTGCGCTGACCAGATCGACGCCGCGAAAGAACCCCTCCAGCAGATCGTTGTGCGTTGTCAGCGTCTTGTCGACATAGCTGGTGCCATCCGAGGCCAGCAGGACAGCGTCGGTAAAGGTGCCGCCAATGTCGATGGCAAGTGAATATCGGGTCATATCGGGTACTCCATGCAGCCAAGCTCGGCCGAGATTTCGCGGGCCGCGCCAGTGGCGGCGACCACAAAGGCCTCCGCCGGTTCGGGTTTGATGTCCTGGACCGATCCGACGATGGTGATCGTCGCGATGAACCGGCCCTCGATGTCGAAGATCGGCGCGGCGACGGCATTCACCCCGCGCAGCGTTTCCTCGGGCGCCACCGCCCAGCCGAGACGGCGGGCCGCGGCGATTTCCTCGGCCAGGCGCGCCGGGTCATAGCGCTTGCCCGACGCATCCTCGCCCGGGTCCGCCTGCGCGCCGTAGCTGCCCCAGGCCAGCGCCACCTTGCCCTGCGCGGATGTCTGCAAGGGCAACAGCGCACCGGGCCGCGTCACGATCTGCACCGGCGTTTCGACCCGCACGATGTCGATCACCCGCATCCCCGCCTCCTCGGGCAGCGACAGCGTCACGGTCTGGCTGATCCGGTCGCGCAGCGCCGCCATCACGGGCCGCGCGACCGAGGTCAGCTGCGTGCCGTCCGCGATCGCCTGACCGATGTGAAACAGCTTCAGCGTCAGCCGATAGCGTTCGGTCACCGGGTCCTGGCGCACGTATCCAAGGCTGACCAGCGTCTGAAGATAGCGATAGACCCGCGCCCGCGGCATCCCCAGCGTCACCGCCAGATCCGTCACCCGGCTGGGCTGGGAATGGGCCGCCATCTCCTCCAGTATCGAAAACGCCGCGACCGTCGATTGGTTGGTGGTGTTGGAGTTGGTCATGTCAGTCATGGTTAACCTCCGAAAAATGCAGGCAGGGACAGGGTCAGAAACGGCACGAAGGCGATCAGACCCAGCACGATCAGGCAGATGCCGATCATCGGCAGAATGGCACGGGCGACCTTTTCCAGCGGCTGCTTGCCGATGGCCGCGACGATGAACAGGCACAGCCCCACCGGCGGCGTGATCATCCCGATCATCAGGTTAAGCACGACCATCACGCCGAACTGCACCGCGTTGATCTCCAGCAGCGGAAACACCTCGTTCAGGATCGGCATCGCCAGCACCAGCGCCGCCAGCGGCTCCAGGAACAGCCCCAGAACCAGCAGAACCATGTTCAGCAGCAGGATCAGGATCCAGGGTTGTTCGCTGATGCTGCGCATCCCCAACGCGATGGCCCGCGGGATATTCTCGATCCCCAGAATGAATGCGGTCATCGAGGCCATGGCGACGATCAGCATCACGCCTGCCGTCATCGTCGCCGTGTCATAAAAGGCCTGCGCGATCTTCGACCCCGACAGCGTGCGATACAGCACCCCCCCGATCAGCAGCGCATACAGTGCCGCCACCGCCGCCGCCTCGGTCGGGGTGAACACGCCCGACCGGATGCCGCCGACGATGATCACCGGCAGGAACAAGGCAGGCAGCGCCTTGACCGCCAGCCCGACCCGCTCATTCTTCGGAATCGGTGCTGGGATCGGGTGGTCCTCGACCCGCGCGCGCCACAGCGCATACAGGATCAGCAGACCACACAGCAGAAAGGCCGGTACGATCCCCGCAAGGAACAGATCGGAAATCGAGGTGCCGGTCAGCACGCCATACAGGATCAGCGACAGCGACGGCGGCACCAGCGGCCCCAGGATCGACCCCGTGGCGGTCAGGGCGGCGGCGTACTCGGGACGGTATCCATCCTTGGCCATCGCCGGGATCATCACCGACCCGATGGCCGAGGCTTCGGCCGTGGCCGCGCCCGACACCCCGGAAAACATCATGGACGAGACGACATTGACCACCGCCAGCCCGCCCTTGACCCGGCCCACCAGCATCTGCGCGAACCGCACGATCTGGCGCGTCAGGTTGGCCGAATTCATCAGGTTGCCCGCCAGGATGAAGAACGGGATGGTCAGCAATACGAAACTGTCGATCCCGGCGATCATCTTTTGCGGAAAGCCGATCATCAGCTGCCACTGATCGTTGATCAGCAGATAGGCGACCGAGGCCAGCCCGAGGGAAAAGGCAATCGGCACACCGACGATCATGAAGACCACGAAGGCCACGAGATAGAGGGTCATTCCGCCAGCTCCGTTTCAGTGCGCATCAGGATGTCGCCCAGCGTGTCGCCGCTGGAAATCGCACGCAGGCACAGCACCAGATCCCCGATCAGGCGCAGCGCCAGCAGGCCCATTCCGACCGGCAGCGCCACGTAGACCCAGAAGGTGCCCGGCGCCTCGGGCGCATTGGCGCCGAAAAGATCCTCGAGGATGAACCGGATCGCCGGGATCGTCGCGCGCCCCGCCATGTCGGCAAACCGCCATCCATAATAGACCAGCAGCAGGCACAGGATCAGCGACAGCAGCGCCGTCACACTCGCCAGAACCAGCGCGGGCACCCGCGCCATGCGCACCGACAGAAACGTCAGCGACGCCACCTCGCCCCGCTCAAACGCCAGCGGAACGGCCAGAAAGGCCAGCCAGATCAGCAGGTAACGGCAGACTTCCTCGGCCCAGAGCAGGGATGCGCTGAACCCGTAGCGCAACACGATCTGCACGATCATGATCACCAGCAAGGCCCCGACGATGGTGACCAGCAGACCCCGCAGCGCCCTGCGAAATGGCCGTTGGAGAGAGGAAAATGTCATCGCACTCATTCGATGTCTCCTGTCGCGCCCACGCCCCGGTGCGGGCTGCGGGCAACAGTGTTTGCGGCGACCGGCCCAAGGGGCGCGGTCACTGGATCACTGACGTGGTATTTCGGGGGGGGACCGGCGACAGCGTCGCGCCGCCGGTCGCTCAGCCTGCCTCAGCCGTTCTGAAAGTCGGGCTCCTGGTAGGCGGTCAGGTGCAGATAGTCGTCGCGCGTTGGCGCAAAGACATCCAGATTGATCGCGGTCTCATCGCCCACGACCTCACCGCAATGCACCACGTCGGGGGGAATGCGCACCACCTCGCCCGCGCCGACCTCGACGACATCGTCACCGATTTCGAAACGGACCCGACCCGACAGGATATAGGCCAGCTGCTCGAACGGGTGCGAATGGGGTTTCTTCTCCATTCCCGGCTGCAACCAGTTCATCACCATCAGCGCCCCCTCGCCGCGAAACGCGGTGCGCGACACGCCCTCGCGGACCTCCTCGCGCGGCAGGCTTTCCCAGCGGTAGACGTTCGGCGTGCCCATCCCTCAGTTCCCCGCCCGAAAGGCATCGACAAAGCGCGCGACCATCGGGTCCTTCTCCACCCAGTCGTCAACGACCGAGGCCGTCCTGGCCTGCATCACATCCAGGTCAGACAGTTCGTTGATGGTGACGCCCTGATCCTTGAGAAAGGCTATCGTGTCGGCCTCCTGCTCGGCGGCCAGCGCATAGGCTTCGGTCGTTGTCTCGCGCCCCGCTTCGGCCACGGCGGCCTTGTCGGCATCGCTCAGACTGTCCCAGGTCGCCCCGGACAACATGATCACGCCCGGCCAGAAATACTGGCCCGTCAGCGTCACCTGATCGGCGGCGTCATACAGGCTTTCGGACTGGATCGAGGACAGGTTGATCTCGACCGCGTCGATCGTGCCGGTTTCCAGCGCCGAATAGACCTCGCCATAGGCCATACCGACAGGGTTGACGCCAATCGCCTCCCAGATCGCCTTGTGCAGCGGGATCGGCACGATGCGGGTCTTCAGCCCGGCGAACTTGGCGGTTTCCGTCACCGGATCGCCGGCGGACAGGAAATGCCGCTGACCGGCCTCTACGAACCCGACACCCTTGATCGACTTGTCGTCCAGTGTCGCCAGCAGTTCATCCCCCAGATCCGAGGTCAGAACCTCGGACAACTGACCATAGCTCGACACGACAAAGGGCATCTGCAACGCATCGAACCCCGACGCCCCCAACACCAGTGGCAAGGTCGGGGCCGACACCAGCGCCCCATTGATCAGCCCGATCTGAAGACCTTCCAGCAGTTGCTTGTCGTCGCCCAGCTGCCGGTCGCCGTAAACTTCGACCGCGACATTGCCGTTGGTCTTTTCCGCCACCTTGGCCGCGAACATCTCAAGCCCGGTCTGAAAGATGTGCTTGGACGAGGCCGCGTGCCCCATCTTGATCGTCACCTCCTGCGCCGTCGCCGCCAGTGGCAGCGCAAAGGCAATTGCCGTCGTCAAAGCCGTACTCAGGAAAAAATGTTTCATCTCAGGGCCTCCCCTCCCTTGGTCAGATGGCCGTGTTTCACTCCTCAAAACACGCTATACGATAATGAAACAGCGCGTGGCGCCGTGTCAATTGACCTGATGTCGTGGTGGAGAATTTTTGCTGAAAGGGAACCTCAACAAATTGATTTAACTATGGAAAAATGAAATCAGGAACGACAACGCCGGAGTGTTATGCCGATCGCGCATGCGCATGAACACCCGCATGACGTGCGTTCTGTTTCGCTCCTCGAACGCCGCCGCGCAGCGTACGCAGAGCGAAACCAACGCTACCGCGAAAACCGATCCTGATTCGTCAAAGGCCTGGCGCAGCGAAACCGCCGCGACGCCCCTCAGTGCGGCGCGCGCAGGCGCAGCAGCGCGGTCTCGATCCGGCGGTACAGCTCGGCCGGATCGGTGCAGCCGTTCAGCCACAGGCAGTTGTCCGGCTTGCCCGTCTGGCGCAGCCAGTCCACCACCGTCATGCCCGTGGTCAACTCGCCCGCGCATTCCACATCGACCGGGCACAGCCGCCCCTCGAACAGCTCGGGCCAGATCAGCGCGGCCACGGCCACCGCATCATGCAGTGGGCGCGACGCTGTGCCGTACTTGGCATTTCCGTAGCGTTCAAAGAATTCCATCATCCCCGCACAGGCCAGCATCACCTCGCCGCCATGCGCCGCAAGGGTCGCGGACCAGTTCACCGGCGCACATGCCGCATGGGTGCAATCCAGCGGCACCGCCGTCACCGGCACCCCTGCCCCCAGCACGATCCGCGCCGCCTCGGGATCGACCAATATATTGTACTCGGCGGCGGGGGTCATGTTGCCGCCCTCGAAATAGCCCCCGCCCATAAAGACGATCCGCGCGATATTATCGACCATCTCCGGGGCCCGCCGCAGCGCCATCGCGATGTTTGTCTGCGGGCCAAGCACGATCAGCGTCACAGGCTCGGGGTGGCCCATGACGGTCCGCACCAGGAAATCCACCGCATGACCCTCGGCAGGCCCCTGTCGCGCCGGGGCCCAATCCCAGCCATCAATGCCGGTGTCGCCGTGGATCTCGGGCACCGGGCGCGGCGCGCGCAGCAGCGGCCGCGGCGCACCGGCGTGCACGGCCAGATCGCCATGCCCGGCCAGCTCGACGATACGGCGCGCGTTGTCGGTGGTCTGCGCCAGCCCCATGTTGCCCGCAACCGTGGTCAGACCCAGCACCTCCAGCTCGGGCGCGCCCAGTGCCAGCAGAATCGCGAATGCGTCATCCTGGCCAGGGTCTGTATCTATGATGACTGGGGTTCGCGGCATTCGATGCTTCCTTTTCCTGTGGTGCAGCCCCGAATGATGAGTCTGCGCTTCAATTTTGTGCGTCACGCTGTGGGGAACAGATTTTTTTCCGGCCAGGCGGAAAACAACACTTCCCTCACGGCACTTGATCGGTTCTGTATACAATATGCAAACAAGAGGTGCAGTGTGAAAGGTGAATTCGACAACATTCCGATCGTGGACCTTTCCGGGCTCGCAAATGAGGCATCGGACACGGCAAGAGCGGCTTCCGTCGCCGCATTGAAGGCGGCGCTTGAGACTTCGGGCTTTGCCTACCTGTCCAATCATGGCGTCCCCGAGGATCTGGTGGAACGCATGCGGCAGATGAACATGGCCGTTCATGCCCTGCCCGACGTTGAAAAGGAAAAGCTCAAGATCAACGACTTCCACCGTGGCTACATGCCGATGTCGACGTCGACGATCGTCACGTCGTCGGTGGCCAAGGTGACCAAGCCGAACCAGTCCGAAAGCCTGATGGTCATGCACGAGGTCCCCGAGGGGGCCCCCCATGCCGGCGAACCGCTGCAAGGCCCGAACCAGTTTCCAGAAAGCCTGCCGCAGGTCCGCGAAACCGCACTGGCCTACATGGCGGAAATGACCAAGCTGGGTGAACGCATCGCCGGCGGCCTGGCCGAGGCGCTTGGCCTGCCCCGCGACTGGTTCGAACAGCATTTCCAGGACCCGACCCTGTTCCTGCGCCTGCTGCACTATCCCGAACAGAAGGACGAGGAAGAGCTGTTCGGCTCTGCCCCCCATACCGACTATGGTTTCGTGACCCTGCTCAAGCAGGACAACGTCGGCGGGCTAGAGGTGCGCAACAAGCGGGGAGAATGGATTCCCGCGCCGCCGATCGAAAACACCTTCGTGATGAACGTCGGTGACATTCTGGCGAAATGGTCGAACGGGCGCTTTGTCTCCACGCCCCACCGGGTCAAGAACCTCAGCCGACGCGACCGCTATTCGCAGCCCTTCTTCTATGATCCCTCGATGCGCGCGCTGGTGGAATGCCCGCCTGCCATGCTCGATGCGGGCGAAAAACCGCAGATGAAACCGGTTCTTTACGGTGACTATCTGCTGGAACGGCTCAACAAGAACTACGACTACCGCAAAAAAACGTCCTGAGGGCCTGTCAGGCACCAACACGGCACCAAACAGCAGGGAAACCAGATACATGAACGACCTCAACCGTCGCCACATGCTCAAGGCGCTTGTCGCCCTGGGCGGCGCGTCCATCCTCAACGTGCCTGCCGTCTATGCGCAGGCCGAAAACCTCGTCATCACGACCTATGGCGGCAGTTGGGAAAAATTCTGGCGCGACACGCTGATTCCCGGCTTTACCGCCGACACCGGCATCGACCCGACGCTCGATATCGGGTTGGGGCGCACCTACATGACCAACCTGCGCGCCGCCGGTGTCGACAACCCGCCCTACAGCTGCCTGATGACGAACGAGATCTACGCCACCGTCCTGCGCTCCGAGGGGTATTTCGAGGAACTCGATCTCTCCAAGCTGCCGAACTATGCCGATCTCTACCCGGTCGCGACCACTGCGTCGGATGGCTGGGCGGCTGTTGGCCTGATCTCTCCCATCGGGCTGGGCTATCGCACCGACATGGTCTCGACCCCGCCGACCTCCTGGAAGGATCTCTGGGAAAACCCCGAGTTCAAGGGCCGCATCGGTCTCTACAACATCAAGAACTCCGCCGGTAAGATGTTCCTGATGCTGACCTCGATGATGTACGGCAAGGGCATGGACGATCTCGACACCGGGTTCGAAATGCTCAAGGAACTCGGCCCCGTCTACCAGACCGACTTCAACATGAGCACGGCGATGGCCACCGGCGAAATCGCCATCGCGCCCTTCGACTTCGGTGAAATCGCCCGGCTGCGCAACCAGGGCCTGCCCGTCGATTGCACCATCCCCGCCGAGGGGCTGATGATGTGGGACCAGACCTTCAACATCTGCAAGAACACCCCGGCGCGCGATGCCGCCTACCAATACCTCAACTTCGTCCTCGGACCGGTCGGTCAGGATCTGCTGATGCGCGAATTCTTCGTCTCGCCCGTCAACAAGACCGTGACCGTCCCCGAGGAACTGGCGCGTGACGTTCCCGTCTCCGGTGCCGCGATGGATCAGTTCATCGCATGGGACTGGGACCTGATGAACGACAACGCCGAAGAAATCGCACGTCGCTGGAACGAGATCTTCGGCGCGTAACCCCCGTTACCTCCCCGACTTCCCGTCCTGCCGCGCGCAGGACGGGATTTTTTTCCAGGTTCGGCCTGCCTTTCACTGGGGCGGGCTTTTCATCCAAGAACGGCCCCCACCCCATGACCGAAGTCTCCCTCCGCTCTCTCCAGAAACTCTACGGCAAGACCGCGGCCCTCAAGGCGATCTCGCTCGACGTCACGCACGGAGAATTCGTGTCGCTGCTCGGCCCCTCCGGCTGCGGCAAGTCCACCACCCTGAAATGTATCGCCGGGTTCGAAGATATCACCGACGGCCGCATATGCTTCGACAACAAGGATATCTCGCGCAAACTGCCCGAGGATCGCGACATCGGCATGGTGTTTCAATCCTACGCGCTGTTTCCCCACATGACCGTGACGCAGAACCTCGCCTTCGGGCTCGAGATGCGCCGTGTCCCCAAGGCCGACATCGCCCGCCGCGTCGCCAGCGCGATGGAGATGGTCCAGCTCACCCCCTATGCCGACCGCTATCCAAAGGCGCTGTCGGGCGGACAGCAGCAACGCGTCGCCCTGGCCCGCGCCCTTGTCATCGAACCCGCGATCCTGTTGCTTGATGAACCCCTCGCCAACCTCGACGCAAAGCTGCGCGACGAAATGCGCGGCTTTATCCGCGACCTGCAAAAACGCGTCGGCATCACGACGATCTACGTCACCCACGACCAGAACGAGGCGATGACCATGTCCGACCGCGTCGTCGTCATGTTCGACGGTGAAATCGCGCAGGCCGCCGCCCCCGAAGACGTCTACAACCGCCCCGCCTCCGAACGTGTCGCGCGCTTTGTCGGCAATGCCAATATCCTCGACCTGCCCGTCGCCGGGGCAGATGCGCAGGGCACCACCGTCACCCTGCCGGGCGGCACCCCCCTGCACATCGCGCCCTGCGCGGCACCGGCACGCGCCGGGGCACCGGATCGTCTGCGCGTGATGGCCCGCCCGGAACAGATCACCCTGACCGGCCCCGGCCTCGGCCAGCTGCCCGGCCGCATCGAAAAGCGCTATTTCAGCGGCGGTCACGTCGAATACACCGTCGCCACCGAGTGCGGCGCCCTCTTCGTCACCGGCCCCACCACGCAGCACGTCTCCGAAGGCGACACCGTCGGGCTGTCCTTCGACCCGGCCCGCCTCTGGCCCCTGCCCGATCCCGCACCGGAGCGCGCCCAATGAAACGGTTCCGCGCCTCTCTTCTCATCGCCCCCGTTGCGGCGCTGATCTTCGTCTTCGTGATCCTGCCCTACGTCACCGTCCTGATCATGAGCTTTCGGGCCACCGCCGACGGTCAGCCCTATGGCCAGGGCTTCAGCGTTGAGGGCTACCAACAGTTCTTCAGCCAGCCCTACTACGCGCTGTCGCTGCCCTCGTCCCTTGCGCTCGGGATGGCGACGACACTGGTCTGCCTGATCCTGGGCTATCCCATCGCCCTGCACATCGCGACCGCGTCGCGAAAATGGCGTGGCCTGCTCTATGGCATCGTGCTTTCGCCGCTTCTGGTCGGCATCGTGGTGCGCAGCTACGGCTGGACCATCCTGCTGGGCAACTCCGGCGTCATCAATGCCACCCTGCGCAACCTCGGCCTGATCGACCGGCCACTGCCACTCATGTACAACAACTTCGGCGTTGTCCTCGCCCTGGCGCATGTGTTCCTGCCGTTCATGGTGCTGCCGCTGCTGTCCTCGCTCCAGTCCATCGACCCCGCCATTGCACAGGCCGCGCGGTCCCTGGGCGCGCGCCGCTTCACCATCTTCCGCCGCGTGACCTTTCCGGTTTCCATGCCGGGCGTGCAGGCGGGCTGCATCCTTGTCTTCGTGCTGGCGATCTCCTCCTATGTCACGCCGTCGCTTGTCGGCGGGATGCGCGTCAAGACCACGACCCTGCTGGTCATCGACGCCCTGATCGACCAGTACCAATGGCCGTTCGGCTCGGCCATGGCGCTGATCCTGGCCGTCAGCGCCGGACTCGTCGTGCTGATCTTCGCCCGCCTGACCCGCATGAAGTGGACCTGAGAGATGCGTATCGCCACCCCCCTGCTCGCCGTCTTCCGCACGCTGGTCTACGTCTTCCTGCTGGCGCCCATCCTCGTCGTGGTCCTCGCCTCGCTCAACGCGGGCAACTTCCTGACGTTTCCGCCACAGGGCCTCAGCCTGCGCTGGTTCTGGACCTTCCTGAACAACGACATCTTCCTCAACGCCATCGCCTATTCCGCAACCCTCGCCGCCTGCGCCACCGCCGTTTCGCTGGTGCTGGGCACCATGGCCTCGCTCTACTTCACCCGCCACGCCGGCAAGCACGCCGAGGCCGTGCGCATCGGCGTCCTGCTGCCGCTGATCCTGCCGGAAATCCTGACCGCCATCGCCCTGCTGTTCTTCTTTTACGAAATCGGCGTCGGCACCGAACACAAGATCGCCCTGTTCACCGGTCACGTCCTGATGACCCTGCCGTTCATCTTCCTCAACGTGAACACCTCGCTTCAGGGGCGCGACGACTCCATCGAGCTGGCCGCGCGGACCCTCGGCGCCTCGCGCTATACCGCCTTCCGCCGCGTGACCCTGCCGCTGATCGCGCCGGGGCTTTCGACGGGGGCGGTCTTCGCGTTCATCATCAGCTTTGACACTTTCGGAATTTCCTTCATTCTCAAGGGCACCGGATCAGCCCCCCTGCCAATCCAGCTGTTCGACTACCTGCGTTTCAATTTCACCCCCGAGGCCGCCGCCGTGTCCACCGTCTCCATCCTGATGACCCTTGTTCTGGTGGTTGCCGCCGATCTGCTGTTCGGGCGGCGTGACTGACGCCATGGCCCAGCTTGATTCCCAGTTGAACCTGCGCCCCATCGGGCTCGAAGTGGCCGACCGTATGCAGGCCGCCATCGTGCGCGAAGCCTATCGCCCCGGCGAAAAGCTGGGCGAGGTCGAAATCTGCGCACAGTTCGGCGTGTCCCGCTCGCCCCTGCGCGAAGCGTTCCAGATCCTCGAAAACCGAGGCCTGGTCGAACGCCGCCCCCGCATCGGCACCCGCGTGACGGAAATGTCGGTCCAGACCCTGGACGAGATCACCCTCTGCCGCGCCCCGCTCGAAGCGGCCTGCTCGGGCCTTCTCGCGGCCCTGCCCGACCACGCCCGCGTCGCCACAGCGCTCGAGGTCGAGCTGGACGCGATGCGCGCCGCCCATGATCGCGGCGACCCCCTCGCCGGGTTCGAGGCGAACGTGCGCATGACCATGCTGTCGCACGACATGTGCGGCAATTCCGTGCTGGTGCGCCTGCTGCGCCAGCTCGATGTCTCGGCGCTGCGCTATCGCTATCGCGCCTATCGCCAGATGCCCGAAATGCTGTCCTCGATGATCGCCAGCAACGCCGGGATGGTGGCCGAAATCCGCGCCGGTCGCCCCGACGCCGCCCGCGACATCACCGAACAACTGGTCTGGCGCGCCTGGGAAACCACCCGTCAGCTTTTCATCGATTCCGAAAAGACCCGCCCTGAAAATGACTGATCAAACCGCCCTCCGTGCCGCTGCTGCAACCGCGTCCTCGCCCCATGATCCCGATCAGGCCGCCGGCCTTCACCACGACGGCGACCCCGGCCCGGACCGCGCCGTCGCGCCCCGTCCCGACATTCCCCTGCTTGGCTACATGATGGCATCGGTTCATGACCAGCTGCGCCCGCTGGGCACGCCGATCCCGCACGACCGGCTCGCCAGCTTGTCCCCCGACCGCCGCGCCGCCGTCACCTGTGCCGTAACCTCGGCCGTCAACGGGGCAGCGGCGGACCTGCTCGACCTGCTGCCCAACCTGCGGCGCATCGTGTCGGCCGGGGCGGGACGCGACCGTTTCGACCATGCCGGCCTGGCACGCCGCGGGATCGAGCTGTGCGATACCGGCGCGCTCGTCTCCTCCGACACCGCCGACATGGCCATCGCGCTGCTCTATGCGCTGGCCCGCGACATCCCGCGCGCCGACGCCCATGTCCGGTCGGGGCAATGGACCAACGCGCATTTTGGCCACCGCACCCGCGTGGCAGGCAAGACCGTCGGCGTCGTCGGGCTGGGGCGCATCGGCTGGCTGATCGCTCAGCGCCTCTCCGGGGCCGGGCTCAGCGTGCTCTATCATACCCGAGCCGCCCGCCCCGATGCCCCCTGGGCACATGAACCCGACCTTGCCGCGCTGGCCCGACGCGCCGATTTCCTGGTCCTGGCCGTGCCGGGCGGGGCGGCGACCACTGGCCTGATCGACGCTGCCATCCTGCGCGCCCTCGGGCCACGCGGATTTGTCGTCAATATCTCGCGCGGATCGGTGATCGACGAAGACGCGCTGATCAGCGCCCTTTCCGATGGCACGATCGCCGGGGCGGCGTTGGACGTGTTTCAATCAGAACCGACCCCCGATGCACGTTTTGCCACGCTGCCAAACGCCATCCTCACCCCGCATATTGCCGCCATCACCGAAGATTTCGCCGCCGAACTGGCCGCCGAAATCGCCCGCCTCGTGCGCCAGGCCCTGCCCTAATCCCTACTCTGCCCTGAACCCAGCCCTGCCCTGATCTGCGCCCTGAGCTGCCCCCGGCCCCAATCTGATCCCGGCCCCAATCTGATCCCGGCCCCAATCCGCTCCCGGCCCAACACCAAAGCCGTCCATGACCCGCCCCGCCTGACCTAAAGGCCCGGGGCTGGGCCGGGGCCTGTCCCCTCACCAGGTCCGGCCCCACACTGGCCGCTCGCCCGCCCCCTGGCCTGTCCCCCAAATGCCTCGGGCGCCCCGTCTGGCGCCCGCCCCAACCCTGTCGCACCGCGGCCAGGTTCGGCGCATCCGCCGCCGCCCCCTTGCGCTCGCTCATACATGTTCTATCTTTGTTCCAGCCGCGTTACTCGTCGCTTTGCAAATGGCCCTTGCAGGCTTTGCAAAGGCGCCGGGATGCACACGGGCGCACCGGCACCAGTGAAAACTGGCACCAGTGAAAACCGGCACCAGTGAAAACCGGGACCAGTGAAAACCGGGACCGGGCTAAAGAGAGGGATCATCGCGTGGCACAGCTCGACATCAGCCAGAAACTCACCATCCTCGCGGATGCGGCGAAATACGATGCGTCCTGCGCCTCCTCGGGGGCGAAAAAGCGCGACTCGCGCGATGGCACCGGCATCGGGTCGATCACCGGCGGCGGTGGGATCTGTCACGCCTATGCCCCCGACGGGCGCTGCATCAGCCTGCTCAAGATCCTGCTGACCAACAGCTGCATCTTCGATTGCCACTACTGCATCAACCGCCGCAGCTCCAACGTGCGCCGCGCCCGCTTTACCGCGCCCGAGGTCGTCGACCTCACCCTCAACTTCTATCGCCGCAACTACATCGAAGGGCTGTTCCTGTCCTCCGGCATCATCGCCAGCGCCAACTACACCATGGAACAGATCGTCGAGGTCGCGCGGTCCCTGCGCGAAGACCACGACTTTCGCGGCTACATCCACCTCAAGACCATTCCCAATGCCGACGCCGAACTGATCGCGCAGGCCGGGCGCTACGCCGACCGCGTCTCGATCAATGTCGAACTGCCCACCCGGCAGGGCCTCGAACGCCTTGCCCCGGAAAAATCCGAAACCCAGATCGAAGGCGCGATGGCCGACATGGCCACCGTGATCGAAGACGGCGCGGATGCCCGCAAACGCTACAAATCCGCGCCCCGTTATGCCCCCGCCGGCCAGTCGACGCAGATGATCATCGGGGCCGACGCTGCCAATGACCGCGACATCGTGCGTCGCGCCTCGGGCCTCTACACGCGGTTCAAGCTCAAGCGCGTCTATTACTCGGCCTTCAGCCCGATCCCCGATGCCTCCGCCGTGCTGCCACTGCAACGCCCGCCGATGCAGCGCGAACACCGGCTCTATCAATCCGACTGGCTGATCCGCTGCTACGATTTCTCTCTGGCCGAGGTCACATCGGTCGCCGATACCGCCACCGGAATGCTGCCGCTGGACATCGACCCGAAGCTGGCATGGGCGCTGAAATTCCGTGGACAGTTTCCCGTCGACGTGAACCGCGCCCCGCGCGAGATGCTGTTGCGTATCCCCGGCCTGGGGCCGACGGCCGTGAATCGCCTGCTCAAGGCGCGCCGCTATCGCAGCCTGCGCCTGGCCGACGTGGCCCGCGCCACGACCTCGGTCAAGAAACTGCGCCCCTTCATTATCTGCGAAGACTGGCGGCCCCTGGCGCTGACCGACAGCGCCGACCTCAAGGCGCTGATCACCCCGAAACCAAAGCAGATGGAGCTGTTTGCGGTATGACCCACCATGTCATCCGGCTCGACGCCCCGGACGATTTCGATGGCTGGCGCGACGCGGCACGCGCCCTGGCAGGCTCCGGCGTGCCCGCCGACCGTGTGCTCTGGCAGGTCGGGGATCAGCCCGCCGACCTGTTCGCCACGCCGCACCGCGCCCCGGTCGCTCCGATCTCGCCTTCCGCCGCCCGCCTGAACGTGCCGCGCGATTTCATCCAACTGGCGCGCAGCGTGGTGCTGCACCGCGACCCTGAGCGATTCTCGCTGCTTTACGCGCTGCTGCTGCGGGTGCTGCACCGGCCCGCGCTGATGCAGGACGCCACCGACCCGCTGCGTCGCCGGGTCGAGGGGCTGTCGCAGGCCGTCCGCCGCGACATGCACAAGATGCGGGCCTTTGTGCGCTTTCGCGAAATCACGATGCCGGGCCAGGACGGGGATGCGGCAGAGGGCCAGTCGCGCTTCGTCGCCTGGTTCGAACCCGACCACCACATCACCCGCACCAATGCCGCGTTTTTCGTCGGTCGCTTTGCGACGATGCACTGGTCGATCCTGACACCGGATGCCGCTATTCACTGGGACGGGACGACCCTGCGCCAAGGCCCGGGCGCCAGCGCCGCCGACGCCGCCCCCGGTGATCCGCTGGAAGAGGTCTGGAAGGCGTATTACAGCGCCATCTTCAACCCTGCCCGCCTGAACCCGCGCGCCATGCTCAGCGAGATGCCGATGAAATACTGGAAGAACTTGCCGGAGGCCGCCCTGATCCCCGACCTGATGGCGACGGCCCGCGCCCGCGAACTCGACATGATCGAGCGGTCACGCGCCGCACAGGGTCGCCACGGCACCGCCAAGGTGGGTCGCTAGCGGCTGCGCAGCCCAGACCAATTGCCGAGACAGGAGGGGCAGACCACACCTGCAAATGCCGTGCCGGACCGATCCCGCGGCGCGGCGTACGTTGCATTAACCCTGTCGCGCGGCGCAAACGCC
>TARA_R110002126_G_scaffold39767_1_pt1 | contig 53617 bp, 39 predicted proteins | sample TARA_R110002126 | Tara Oceans TARA_R110002126 (sample SAMEA4397536) | marine metagenome | biome: Polar Biome; feature: [DCM] deep chlorophyll maximum layer (ENVO:01000326); material: water (ENVO:00002006), including particulate matter (ENVO:01000060) such as... | depth 30 m | reverse complement strand
TGGCAATAATTTTGCCATGTATGAAATGATTTTAGCAATTATTGCGTTGGTAGAACAATTCGAAATTATCGAAAAGAAATCTCCTATTCAAATAAAACCTTTAATTACGCTGAAACCACATAATGCTATTTTGGAATTTAAAAATAGGATTTAGTGAAATGAACTTCTTTGTATGCAAACAATAGTTATAAAGTTGCTTGATTGTTAACAAAGAAAAATTTAATCAGAACCATTTAATGTCGAGGGTTTTCTGGCTTTGTCTGAACACAATTTTGAAATCAGATTAGTCGTCTCGGGATGAAATATAAATTTTAGACTATATATCTTTTCTTTATATTGGTAAAAATGGAATCCTAATCGAACTTCCTTTTTTTTCATCTATATTTGTGATAAAGAGATGAGTAACTATGAAAAAATACCTAGACGAACTTAAAAGGAGAAATGTAATAAAAGCTTCTATAGGTTATATTGTTGCAGCATGGGTTCTGCTACAAGTTTTATCAATTGTTCTGCCTACTTTAAGCGCTCCAGAATGGGTTTTAAAAACACTTATGTTATTAATGTTGATCTGCTTTCCTATTTGGATCATCTTTTCTTGGATTTATGAGGTTACTCCTGAAGGAATTAAAAAAACTGAAAGTATTTCTAGAGATAAATCTATAAGTCACGTTACAGACAAAAGATTAAATATTGTAATTCTTATTGGTTTAGTTGCAGCTATTGCAATAACACTGTTAAGACCCAGTTCTGGCTACATATCATCAGCAAGAAATATAGAATATGCAATTGCTGTTTTGCCTTTTGATGATATGAGTCAAAACAAAGATACAGAATGGTTTTGTGATGGCGTTACTGAAGATATTTTAACACATTTATCAAAAATAAAAGGGTTAAAAGTAGTTTCCAGAACCTCTACAGAACGTTACAAAAATACTACTAAATCTGTTCCAGAAATTGCAGCAGAATTAGGCGTTTCTTACGTGGTTGAGGGAAGTGTAAGAAAACATAATGATGCCGTTTTAATTACTGCACAGCTCATAAACGCTAATGATGAGCACGTTTGGGCTGATAATTTTAACGAAAAAATGAAGGATGTTTTTAAGATACAAGGTGAAGTATCTAAAAAAATAGTAAAACAACTTAAACTATCTATAAGCCCAAAAGAAGAAAAAGAATTAAACCAGTTTCCTACAAAAAATATAGAAGCCTATGAAGCTTATTTAAAAGGAAGAAGTTTTTTAGATAAATTTGATCGAGAAGCGGCAAGAACTGCAATTCCTTTTTTTAAAAAAGCTATAGATTTAGATCCTAATTATGCTGATGCTTATGCTGAATTAGGCTTTGCTAAACTTGTAATTCAAGATGAAAATTATAAAATAGAATCTTTAAAAGATTTTGATAAAGCCTTAGATTTAAATCAGAACTCCTCTAGAGCAAATTCCTACAAAGGAATACATTTATATTTTTCTCAGGATAAACAAAAAGAAGCCATTACCTATTTAGAAAAAGCCATTAATCTCAATCCTAATGATGCAAAAGCACATGATATGATTGCCACTTATTATTCAAATTTATTTAATATTGGTAAAATAAAAAATAATTTAAAAAAAGCGCTTTATCATTTTAATGAAGCAGTTTCATTAGACCCTTTTTCAAGTCAGTCTAATGTTTTAAGAATTATGACTCTTTTAAAACTTGGCAACTTAGAGGAAGCAGAAAAATCATTTTTAGAAAAGAAATCTCTATTTTCTAATTCTGCTGAATATACCATAATTACCTATTTGATTGATCAGAAAATACAACTTCATGAAGGCCCACAGAAAGAAGTAATTGCAATTTATGATGAAGCTATTAAAGAATATCCTAAGTTTTCATATCATTTTTATCATGAAAAAGCTGCGGCATATGATGGTATTTTTAACGATCAAGCCTCTTATTTAAAATACGCAAAGATGGCTTACGAATTAGATTCTACCCATACCAATTCTGTAGCAGAGTATCATACAGCATTAATTGAAAGCAGAAAATTTGAAGTGGCAGAAAAACTGAGAAATACAGCGAATTATAAAAACCTAATAAATAGAGAAGATCAACAAGTTGATTTAAGTTATCATTATTACCATAAAGGAGATTATGAAAAATCAATATCTTTTTTAGTTGACAGTTTGGCAGAAGCTAAAGATCGCTTCTTAAGCACAAAAGCATTTGTTTATGCACAAATGGGTGATTTGAAAAACGTCAATAAAATTGTACCAAAACTTAGCGAAGTTAATAAAGCTATGATCTATGCCATATTAAAAAAACGAGATTCTATGTATTATTTTTTATTAAGAGATAATATTTATGCTCAGTTTCCTAACAGTCGCCCAGAAATGGATCCGTATAGAAAAGAAGCTAGATATTTAGAATTTCTAAAAAAGAATGGACTCCCAATTACCGAATAAAATTTAGTTCATTTTTTATGAATAACTATAACTTCACTTCTTACTATTTTTCAAAAGAAGTAATTACGTGTTCGATATAATTTCAAATTCCATTTCAGGCAAATAACGGCCAAGAATTGAACTTTCTCTTTCAGCAATAACTTTAAAACCACATTTTTCATAAAAAGCTGCGGCATTGGGATCAGATAATACATTTATTATAGCACAACTACCTTCTGTACAATATTTTATGGCATGTTGCATCAATTGTTTACCTATACCTTTATTGATGAAATTAGGAGCTACAAATAAAAATTCTATGAAACTTGTTCTAATGTTAGCTCGATTTAAAATATAAAACCCAATGATTTTATGATCTACAACATATTTGTAAACATTCCACTCTCTAAACATTTGTGGAGTTATTGTTAAATCCTCTCTCCAACTTTCTATTAAATCATCAGAGTATCCCCAAAAAGCTTTAGATTTTAATGCGATATTAGTTAAAGCTTTTGCATCATTGAGTTCGGCTAAAATAATCATCTTTTAAAATTGAATATAAATGCTCATCTTGTAGTTCACTATTCTTAAAAATAGTATTCTTTAATATCCCTTCTTTGATAAACCCGTTCTTTTCAAGAACCTTCATAGAGCCAATATTTGTGCTAAATATGCCACCATAAATTCTCTCTAAGTTTAATTCACTAAATGCATATTTTAAGATTAAATTTACAGCTTCTGTAACCACACCTTTACCCCAAAAAGGTTCTCCAATCCAATATCCAATTTCTCCATTTTTTTGATATACATCATTCTTTAATCCTAAAGAAATTATACCACAAAAATGGCTATCTAAGTCTATAACAAAAGTAAGCTGAGGCATTTCTTTTATTGCGTATGCTATAAAAGATTCAGCATCTTTTAAAGTGTATGGATCGGGAAAGTAATCGCGTAAATTTTTTGAAATATTTTTGTTATTTGCTAATTCAGCAAGTCGATCGTGGTCTGATTCTTTAAGTTTTCTGAGTATGACAGTCATACCTTACTTCTTTACCAATTGTCTAATTTTAATATTTAAAGCAGCAAATAATAAGGTAGTAAACGGACTTAAATAATTGAATATTGCATACACAAAATAGTCTGCAACAGAAACCCCTAAAACACTAGATTGATAAGCTCCACAAGTATTCCAAGGAATTAAAACGGATGTTACAGTACCTGAATCTTCTAAGGTTCTACTTAAGTTTTCTGGAGCTAAACCTTTATCTTCATAAGCTTTTTTGAACATTTTACCAGGTATTACCAAGGCTAAATATTGGTCTGATGCAATTATATTTAGCCCTAAACAACTAATAACTGTACTTGCAAATAAGCCAAAAACAGAACTGGCTACTGCTAATAAACTTTTTGTAATTTTAGCTAACGCACCAATAGCATCCATAATTCCACCAAAAACCATTGCACAAACAATTAAAAAGATGGTCCAAAGCATACCATTCATTCCGCCTGAGGCAAATAATTCGGTTAGTTTTTCATTATCGGTTTGTATTTGAGTATCCGTTAAAATTGAGTTGATAATTGTGCTTATTTTAGAGTCAGACAAACTAGCTAATACATCACCTTGAAAAATCATAGCAAAAATTGCAGCCAAAAGAACTCCAACGCTTAAAGCAATTAAAGGTTTTGTTTTCATTAAAATCATTGCAATTACAACCCCTGGAACAATAAATAATAAAGGGGTAATATTAAACGTATTATCAATAGAGACTAATAAATTACTAACATCGGCATCTCCAGTAGTGTCTACAGTAGCACTTAAAATGGCAAAAACAATTAACGTAACTATAATAGTTGGCACTGTTGTGTATGCCATGTATTTTATGTGGGTAAATAAATCTGTACCAGCCATTGCAGGTGCTAAATTTGTTGTGTCAGAAAGTGGCGACATTTTATCGCCAAAATATGCGCCAGAAATTACAGCCCCAGCTATCATTCCTGTTGGGATTCCCAATGCACTTCCAATACCAATTAATGCGATACCAACTGTTGCTGAGGTTGTCCAAGAACTTCCAGTAGCAATAGAAATAATGGCTGCAATAATTACAGATGCTGGCAAAAATATTTCAGGACTTAATACTTGTAATCCATAATACACCATTGCTGGTATAATACCACTTACTAACCAAGTTCCAGCTAAAGCACCTACTAAAAATAAAATCATTATGGGTACAAAAACACTTTTCCAATTTTCCCAGACTTCCGTAATCATTGTTTTAAAAGCAACTTTATTAAAAACACCAACTATTGCTGCAACGGCACCTCCCATTAATAAAATGTATTGATTTGTATAACCACCCAACCATTCTTGGCCATCAACAAAAAAGATATTATACGCCAATAAACACATTAAAATAACAACCGGAATTAAAGATTCTAAAAGATTTAACTCTTTATTATCTATAATTTTTTGGTCTTGAATTTCTATTTCTGATAGGTTTTTGTTGTCTTGCATTCTTCTATTTTTTCTTGTGTAATGTTACGATTTTACAGAATGTTATGCAAATCAAATTGGTTGGCTTATTTTTGCAACATATGGATTCTATAACTCAAATTGTGTTAGGGGCTGCTTGTGGTGAAGCTGTTCTTGGAAAAAAGATTGGAAACAGAGCCTTACTGTTTGGAGCGATTGGTGGTACTATTCCAGATTTAGATGTTTTTATTGGTAGATTGCTGTATAGCAATGAAATACAAGCTATGGCATTTCATAGAGGTTTTATGCATTCCATTTTATTTGCAGTTTTGAGTTGTTTTTTCTTTGGATGGCTTACTTATAAGTTATATAATTTAGGAAAGAGAAAAGACACAACAAATCTTAATGATTGGGTTTTACTATTTTTCTGGAGTATTCTTACGCATCCAATTTTAGATTGTTTTACACCTTATGGTACACAGTTATTTGCGCCATTTTCAGATTATAGAGTTGCCTTTAATAATATATCAGTTGCAGATCCTTTTTATACCGTTCCGTTTTTATTATGTATGATTATTTTAATGTTTTTCAATAGAACATCAACTAAAAGAAAAAGTTGGTTAAAAACAGGGATTTACATAAGTTCAATATATATGATGCTCACTATTTTTAATAAGTTGTATATGGATTCCGTTTTTAAAGCATCTTTTGAAAAAGCAGGTATTTCTTATCAACGATTTTCTGCACAACCCACTATTTTGAATACTATTTTATGGTACGCTGTTACTGAATCTAAGGATAAATATTACCTCACTTTTTATTCTTTATTTGATCAAAAATCAATTTCGGATAAAATGATTACAGTAGATAAAAATCACGATTTAATTGATATGAGTGATGAAAATTTGAAAACCTTAACTTGGTTTAGTAACAATTATTATAATATCTCTAAAAAGGAAAAAGTAGGTACGTATAAATATGTAGATTTACGTTACCCAATATTAAATCCTGATGATGCAAATACTTCCGTTTTTAATTTTACCGTTTTTTATCAAAATGATGAATGGGATATTTTACCTTTTGGAGGTACATCACCAAATAAGGAAGATTTAGCTAAGTTTATAGAACGTTTAAAAGGTATTTAATACTCTTTAAATTCTCTTGTCATTTCGACCTTGTGGAGAAATCATAACTCAATTTGGGAGTATTGAGATTTTTCGACTTCACTTTGTTTCGCTCAAAATGATATGCTAAATGTTCTTGTCATTTCGACCTTGTGGAGAAATTTCAACTCAATTTTGAGGTATTGAGATTTTTCGACTTCACTTTGTTTCGCTCAAAATGATATGCTAAATGTTCTTGTCATTTCGACCTTGTGGAGAAATTTCAACTCAATTTTGAGGTATTGAGATTTTTCGACTTCACTTTGTTTCGCTCAAAATGATATGCTAAATGTTCTTGTCATTTCGACCTTGTGGAGAAATTTCAACTCAATTTTGAGGTATTGAGATTTTTCGACTTCACTTTGTTTCGCTCAAAATGACATGCTAAATGTTCTTGTCATTTCGACCTTGTGGAGAAATCTCAACTCCAAAAATTAATGCTTTTTAAAAACCTTAATTCCTACTTTTATTTCAATATCTAAATGATTTTTTCTTGGCGTTAAAGGACAAGAATATTTTTCATTATAAGCACAATAAGGATTGTAGGTATTATTGAAATTTAAAACGATGGTGCCATCAGCATTAATATCAGTGGTCATTACGTCCATATTACGTCCTCCACCATAAGAATCTTCTCCAGAGGTGTCGTCTGTAAAAGGTAAAAAAAGATAATCTTTGTATTTTTCATCTTGCAAATCATCTTGACTTTGATAAATAGTGAGTTGCAAATCTTTTCCTTTTAGGGTAAAATTTAAAATACCATATTCTTTATATAAAGGTTTTCTGTCTGTGGTTGTTGCCATTTCAAAAGTTGGTGCGTTTTCTGTTTTGGTTAACTGAGCAGTTACTATAAAAGAGGAATCTATTGGGAAAAACTCCAAGCCTTTAAATGCTTTTAAATCTTTCTTTTTTAAGGGTGATGTAGTTGCATCTTTATAACTCGCGTTTAATTTTTGTTGATATTCAGTTTCCCCCAGTAAAGGTCTTTTGTCTTTATCGTTGCAGGAGAAAATCAAAAATAAGGAAACTAAAAGAACAACTTTTAAGATTAATTTTTGCATTAATTTCTGTTTTTTAAGATTAAATTTTTCATTGATCTTCTATTTAAAAAATCATTAGCAATTAGTAAGTAATTTATTTCTCCCTTAAAAGCAGAACCGCTCGAATAATCTTGAATAGTAAAATTACTACCACATTTATGCCATTCAAAATCTGCTGGAATTGTTATTTTTTGAAATGGATTATCGTTTAAAGCAATATAAAACTGAGATTTTTTAGTATTCCAAGATAAATATAAAGTGTTAAAAACATTTGGATTATATTTTATACTTTTCATAATAATATCTTCATTAGGTATGGTAAATGAAAAATTGCCATTAACCTTTACGATAATTTCATTTTCTTTAGCTAATATTCTAACACACCGATAATATTGTCCTTTTACTAAAATTGGTAGAATATTATTTTTTTTAGGATACTTTTTAGCAAACTTAAAACTTATAGCAATGCTTTTTGTACTGAGATCATTGTTTTTATCAAATAAAAAAGCTTTCTCGGAGGTGAATCTTCCAGAATTTTCATAAATACCATCAGAGATTAATGTGGAATCAGAAAACTTGATATTTCTGGTTTTCCATTCCAAATTTTTGTTAATACTACCTTTTCCATTTTTAGAAAAATCCCAAAATTCGTAATCATTTTGTGGTATTATTAAGGATTCTATTAAAAATGAAGCTTTATTTTTTTTAACAGTACAAGAAAATAATATTGATAAACAAAGAAGGTATATGTGTCTTTTTTTCATAGTAGCAGCTAAAATATAAAATTACTTTGAGGTTCTTTCTAAAATTAAGAAATTCTCATCCATAACATTACCTGTTAGAATTAAGTTAGCGAAAGTAACAGCAACTGTTGAAGCAGACATTTCAGTACCATCTTCCATATAAATTTGGTCAATAGTATAATCTCCTTTACTCTTGTAGTTTATTTTGATGATTTCGGACGGAGAAATGGCTTCATCTCCTTTTGCATAAGCTGCAAAATGTAATAAATTAGGATGTGCACCAATCCAAAGATGATCATTTTCATCAAATTCAATATTATCAACTCCAGTGTTACAATCAATATCTTCTATAAACTCTAGAGTTCCATTTTTATCCTTGTGAAAGACTTTTACTAAAAAATTTCTAGGGGATGCTACAAAAACTAAATTACGGTTCATATCAACATTAATACCATTTGCATAAGCAATATCATTTGCAACTTCTTTGTAATTTTTACCATCAAAATAGATAACATTGGCCATAGCTATTCCCAAATAGTCTTCAGAAAATCTCCCTAAACCCTCTTTATATTTATGATCATTGGTAAAATAAAAGCGATGTTCATCTAATAATACAATATCATTTGGACTAAATATCAACTCGTTTTTTAATGTTTTTTGATGTTTTAATTTGGTTTTTATTAATGTAAAAATTTCTATAAATTCACCTGCTAAGGTGTGATTTATCGCTGCAATTGTAGTGATACTGTCTTTCTGATAGATAGAAATACCATGAGGCGCAAAAGGTTTTTTAAAGTTTGTGGTTAACAGAATTGGCTTAAAACGATCATTTTTTAAATCGATAAAATACAATCCTCCTTTTTCTTGTGCTATGTTTGGGAATTTATTTCTAATTGTTGAAGAAATAATGGCAAAACTATCTTTTCTGCTAATTGTAATATCTTCTGCACCTGCAATATTTATTTTTTTGATGATTTTTCCATCAAATTTATTTTCGATAGCTCTAAAGTATCCCGTAGAAATAAAAATATTTGTAATAAAGAGTATTAATAAAATACATGCTGCGTAAAAAATTCTTTTTTTGAATTTCATTTTAAAAAGATTTCTATAAAAATACAACATTCAATTATTTTATGTAGTTTTATCCTGTAAACAAAAAACACAATGAATACTTTCATTATTTTAAAATCTCAAATTTCGTGTAGAAAACACAAAATTCGGACTGTACATATATTTTGATAGTATCCATATAACATCATATTATAGAAAAGTCCGACTTTAAAGTCGGACTTTTTTTGTGTAAAATTTTCAAACTACCAAAAATGAATAAAATAATTAAAAATTACTTGAATACCTTTAAAGGACTTTCTACTGAAGTTTGGTGGTTGTCTTTAATTACATTGATAAATAGGGCAGGAACGATGGTTATTCCGTTTTTGTCTTTGTATTTAAAAGATAGTTTACATTTTTCTTTAGATGACATCGGTTTAATTTTATCTTGTTGGGGTTTAGGATCTTTTGTAGGTACTTGGCTTGGAGGAAAATTGACGGATAAAATTGGGTATTACAAGGTAATGCTGATCAGTTTATTGTTAACAGGAGTAGGTTTTGTTTTATTGCAATATGTAACTTCTTTTACAGGGCTTTGTGCAGGTATTTTTATCGTAATGTTAGTCGCAGATATTTTTAGACCAGCGATGTTTGTGGCATTAAGTGCGTATAGTAAGCCAGAAAATAAAACACGTTCTGTTACGTTAATTCGTTTGGCAATTAATTTAGGTTTTTCTGCAGGGCCAGCTGTTGGCGGTCTAATAATTACGAGTATGGGTTACCAAGGTTTATTTTGGGTTGATGGTGTTACCTGTGTGTTAGCCGCATTTTTATTGTTGCAAGTTTTACATCCGAAGAAAGCAAAAGTATTGGATGCTATTAAAGTAGCAAACCCAGTTTCTGTCTATAAAGACAAAATATTTTGGGTATTTTTTATAGCAATGTTCATTTTTGGTTTTACATTTATGCAATATTTCTCTACGATGCCTTTGTATTATAAAGACATTCGTTTGTTATCAGAATTAGAAATAGGTCTGTTAATGGGCTTTAATGGTTTTTTTATTTTTGTGTTTGAAATGCCTTTAATTAATTGGTTGGTAAACACAAAAAAATCAAAAATAAAACTGGTAGCAATGGGTTTGTTTTTATTGGCTATCAGTTTTGTTGTGTTAAATATTACAAGTTGGTTGGGTATTTTGATTGTTGGAATGTTGTTAATGACCATTGGAGAAATGGTTGCTTTTCCGTTTTCTAATTCATTTTCAATTGAAAGAAGTAAAAAAGGAAAACAAGGCGAATATATGGCGATGTATGCCATTTCGTTTTCTTTGGCAAGTATTTTTAGTCACAATGTAGGTATGCAAATGATTGCTAAGTTCGGCTATGACTTTACTTGGTTTGTTATGACCGCTTTTGCACTAATAGGAGTTACTGTTTTATTATTCTTGTTGAAAATGTTAAAAAAAGAAGAATCAATATTATAAGGTAATATAAATAAAAGTACAATAGGCTACTAGTAAAATAATGCCTTGTCTCCAATTTAAAAGAAATTTTTTGGGTAATAAAACCATTGGTAAAATGACGAATGAGATGCCTAACATCCAATAAATATCACTAGATAACAATCGTTCATCAGAAAGAGAAATAGGTGTAATTATAGAGGTGATACCAATAACTGCTAAAATATTAAAGATATTAGAACCAATTAAGTTCCCCAAAGAAATGGCTTTCTCTTTTTTAATAACTGCTATAATTGATGCTGCCAATTCTGGTACACTTGTACCAATAGAAACGATGGTTACCCCAATTACACGCTCTGTAACTCCAAAATCTAAAGCCAAAGCAGTAGCGCCTTTTATGAGTAGTTCAGAGCCACCCCAAAGACCTAAGCCTCCAATAGTTAAAAATAACACTATTTTATGTAATGCTAATGGCTCATCATCTTCAGGCATTTCATCTACAACTGCACTTTTTTGAAAACGTAAAATATATATTAAAAAAATAATTAAAAACGTAAATAAAATAATGCCTTCATACTGAAAAATAGTTTTATCGGTTGTTAAAAATAAAAACAATAAAGCAGAAGCAATCATCATAATTGGCCAGTCTGTTTTATAAAAACTTTTTTTAATTTCCATTGTTCCAAATAGCAATGTTATGCCTAAAACCAAGCCTAAATTTGCAATATTTGAGCCAATTACATTACCTAATGCTAAATCTGAGGCATTATTTAGCGCAGCATTTATGCTTACAATAAGTTCTGGGGCAGAAGTTGCAAAAGAAACCACTGTCATTCCAATAATGATTTTAGGAATATTTAATTTTAACGATAAAGCCACAGCCGATTTTAACAACCAGTTTCCACCTAAAACCAATAAAATTAAACCTCCAATTATCAGTAAAAAATTCATTTATATTCTTTTTTGCGAAGATACATTTTTATCACTTTGAAAAGAATACAAAAAATCAAAAAGCAATTTAAGAGCCCTTTTATAATGAGTTTCCCTTTACTTTTTTAAAATTGGTAAAAACTATCCTTTGCTTGGTTATAGTATTTTTGTTTTATGTGTTTTTATATTATAATGTGTAATGTTTATGTATGTGGTAGTATTACATATTATAACATTATGTGTTTTTTTGGTTGATAATGTAAAATCAATTTAAATAAATTGCCTCTAAACGTTTGGTTTCTATTACACAATCCTATTATCTTCAAAAAACGATTACCAAATTAACATATTTACTAACTATTTAAACCTACTTAAAATGATTGTACTAGCTATTAAAACTATTAACTTTATTTCTGAAATTATTATTGTAATTCTATTCTAATCGCTAGTTTTAACAATTCTTTCAGAAAAGAAAGTGTTGTTATTTTTTACTAAATTTGACGACTAATCAAATCACAATGAAAAAACGAATCTTTAAAGGGTTGGCAAAAATTAATAAAATTATTTTACCTTCCTATACCAAAAAGGAATTAGATGTTTCTAAAGCCTCTAAATTGCAGTTGGCAATTATCGGTTGGAGAGCATTTGTAACCATAAACTCACTAGATTAAAATTTAAATTATGAAAGCAGATTATATAAAATTATTTACAGATACTAATATTATTATAAACGGATTAAAGAATGAACTTGAAGAAGAAGGCATACTTTATCTTGTAAAAGATCGAGTTGAGTCTGCTAGATTAGGAGGTTTTGGAGAACCTTTAGGCTCTGTAGAAGTTTACGTTCTAAATAAGGATTTTGAGGCGTCAGAAAAAATCTTAATGAGCTATAAAGAAAAAATAAATGCATAAAAATAGATATTAGGCTTTCTAATTTAGAAAAATGCTGTTATATTTGCACCCGCTTACGGCCATGTGGCGCAACTGAATAGCGCACTTGATTACGGCTCAAGAGGTTGCAGGTTTGAATCCTGCCATGGTCACTTTAAAACCAGTACTTTACAACGTTTTTGTAAAGACTGGTTTTTTTATTTGCAGAATATTTGCAGAAAAAAGGTTTTTTATTTTTTTGTAAAAAAACATATAATCTAAAATTCTTCCTTTGTTATATAAATTCTTTAAAGCCTATGATAAATTTTTAATAACAATTTAAACACCGCTAAAGGATTAATTTGGGTATTATCCAGCTTATTATGCCTTTAAAACGGTTTCAGAGGTTTTTATATAAGGTACAATTAATAAAACTTCTTCATCTGCTTTGGTTATTAATTTAGGAATCCAAAAATTAAATTTTTCTCTATTTAAAAAGTGTGACATTATAAATGGTTTTAATATCTGCCAATTAAAGGTTTTAATTCTTTTGCTAATTTCTTTTCTAAAATTACAATTAGATGCTTCATATTTTCTTCAAATACAATATAATTTAATTTAATGTTTCCAAAAACTTCTGGTTTGTACCAATGAAACAATTGCATACCTGCTGTTTTATAACTTTGAGCATAACCTAAATGTGTTACTAACCTACCCCAAAAACCTATTTCTACTTTCCCTACATAAAGAGCTGTGCTTTTCAGATTGAATGTGTTTTTATAAGAAGAAGTATTCCTATAAGGTGTTTTGATTCCTTTATTTATTGGCAATCTATAACCGTTAATAAATTCTTTTCTTATTGCTTTATTATTGTCTGAAGATGTAAGTTCAAACCAATATAAAACAGGTTTTTTAATATCCTTTAATGCTTTAAACTCAGTAATTGCCTCGCTAATATTAATTTCATTCATAAATTTTTCATGAAAGAATTTTTCATCTAAAATAATGGAATTTTTACTTTCTGTTGATTGCATTTTTAATTGAGCATCTTGTAAAATCTCAATTGAGGTTCTAATGTATTCTTGTATTTTCTTTTCCATTTAAATTAGTTTTCTATTTTACAGAATATCATATTGTAATTCATCTATTTTTCGCGAAATATCTTTAAATAAAATAGGTTTAGATTTAAGGCTTAAATAATTATTCCAAGTACTTTCAATTATATCATTAAGATAAAAAAAATCAAAATCTTTTTGTTTTATTGATAGTTTATAATCTTCTACTAAATTTATTACTTCTAAACATATTTCTGGTTCATTATTTTGAGTTATATTTTTCAACACTTCAAAAGCGATTCTTATCGGGTTAGAAAAAGTATTAAAGGTTAAACTAGGGTCACAACTAATTTGAATTAGTTCTATGACATCATTTATCGATTTTTTATTAGTAAAACTACCCCAATCTTTATTAGATATACTATGATTAATTTCTCGTTTAAATTGATTTATATTGAGCTTTAACCAAGAATTAAAAAGTTTAAAAGTACCTGTATAATTACATCTCATTAAATACTTAATATTTTCAAATCTGTTTTTAACTGATAAATTTAATGAAAGATTTTCAAGAACCTTTTTAATAACAAAATCTAACTCATTTGACTCAATTAAAAGTTTTAAAGAAGTCCAAGACAACAAATCTTCATAATCATTTTCAAATTTGAAGCTAATCATTTCCTTCAATAAGTTAATATTATTGGTTTTTGCAAAATATTTCTCAAGAACGTCCGACCTTATAGGCTCGCTTATATCAATTTTAGTAATAAAACTCTCAATTTTATGATATACAATTGATATGTTATTTTCTAAAGCGAACAAGCAATTATTCCAAAAAACAAGATTGTTAGACAACTCTTTCTCAAAATTTTTAATTACCCTTTTTATGACTAAATCTTTTTCAACTTCGTTTGTAATAGTTAAAAACATAGATTTATCTCTATATCTATTGAAATAATCCTCATCATAAACTTCAGTAAAATCTAAAACAACATCTTTGGGGTATTTTAATTTGAACTTATCTCTGAAAAATAGAAGTATTTCACATTTTAAGTGATTGGTTCTTTTATTATAATTTATGTATTCTGTAAAATCTACTTTCTTAACTTCATTAAAACACCAATCTTTAATAAAGTTTAGTTGGGTGTTATTTATTTTTATTTTGTTACCCTTGTCATTTTTCAATTGAGATTTTATGTTATTAATTAGAAATAGATCATCATTTATTTTTTGTTTTACATCATTAATTTTGACTATGTTTTCTTTATCCCGAAAACTAGAATATACCATATAAATAAAATTTTGGGGAAATTTTTCTTGTAACTCTATATTGTTATAATATTCTTTTCTATCATCTAATTGGTTTTCTCTTGTCAAAATTTCACTTTCATATCTCTTAAAATATTCTTCAGTTATTGATAAAAGTTTTTCCTTATCAAATAAAATATCAAATTCTTTCTGCAATTTGTTTTCATTAAAATCTTTCCACCTATTTCTCGTTTCAATTTTAAGCAGTTCATCATTGAAATTAAAACCAGTCTGTTTGATTATGAAGTCTTGAAATTTTAAACTTAAATCAAATTTCACATAACTTAAATTGTTCCTAAAATAAAAAATTTCCTTCTCTGAAATACTTCCATTTAAATGTTCTTGAAGAATAAATTCAAACTCCTTTTCAGAAACTAGATAAGTCAATAAACTTCTTATTTTGTCAAAATTATTGTTCGATTTATATATGTGATGAAATGCTTTATCTCTAATTGAAGTATTGTAGAAGAATGAAAATATAATTTCTTCAAAATCAAATAATAAATCTTCATTGTCTAGACAAAATTTAACGAGCTTGTTAAATAAAATATTTTCTACTTTATAAAGAATTGTTATTTTTTTAATTGATTCTTCTATATCTTCTTTTTTTATATCAAAATGATGTTTGTTCTTTAAATAGTATTCGAGCTCAAACAAACATCCTTTTTGGGTATTTAGTTTTTTTAAAATTTCCTTTAGAGTATGATTTTCTAGGGTGCTTAAATTATGTTCTCTTTGGTACTTCCTTTTTGAATTGTCTAAAGTTTTAGGTGCTGTTAAAATAATGTAATTTAAAAAAGAATTACAATCTACTTCATTAATCAGTTTAAAGATAGAATTTGTAATTTCTAAATGATCAATTTGTTTATAATACAATACAATTGACCTAACTAAATTTTCATCATTAAAATGAAATTTAAACTCTCTGAAAGAATCAATTAAAAATGCAGCAAATGAAAAATCGTTATTTAGTATCGGTTGTTTAATCAATTCAATTAAACAGTTTTTGATTTCATTTTTTAGAAATTCAAAATCCATCAAAGAAATTAAATCTAACGCTGAAATTCTTGTTCTTCGATGATTATCCGAGTTTTTAAAAACAGAATAAAGATAGTTTACATTCTCTTTGCAATTTGCGAATCTTGAAATATCTTTAACATCTGCATCATATCTTCTAATCCATAAGGTATCTTGAACACACCTTTTATTAAAATAATTTTGGAATACAATCGTTTTAATTTCATCTGAAATCCTGTCTCTATCTGCTTTGAATAAAACTTCTGAATCGTTTTTAACTAACCATTTAATAAGTTCATAAAGTTTAGGGTCATCTTTTTCTAATAAATTGATTAGATGAGAAATTGAATTTAGCCATGAGGGATGAGTTTTATTGTGTTTATCATCTACTTTTATGAATTGTATTATTTGTTCAAATTCTAAGTCTTTTAATGCACTAGCTACGAAATATTCTTGAACATTTTTATGCTCAAATTTCCATTGTTCTTCATCAAACACAAGTTCAACAAAACAACTGTTAGTAAATTGTTTCTTATCATTCTTAAGAAGGCTATTTAAATATGGTTCCGAAATTTTACTTACTTGCATAGCTTCCATTGCTAACGCAACTTTTTTACAGACTAGCTTAATTGTAGCTTTATCAAATTCTTTATTTTTATATTTGACTTTAGAATCATCTTCTAGCCTGTTTTCGATATATTTTGCGATTAATTGGACTTTGTTTGTTGGTAGTTTATTGGTTTGTTGGTAATATCTACCAAACAAGTTTAAATAATAAGGAGTTTGTAAAAATTCTTGCTGATTACTATTGTGATATAATTCAAAAATATCTTCTGAATCTATTTGGTATTTTTTATTTAAAAACTCAATTGCATCGTAATAAGGTATTTCTTCCAATACAAAACAGTCAAATTCTCGAATATTCTTTATAGTATTCTCATAAATGTTGGTTCTACAACTAATTACAAATTTTATTTTTATATTGGTGTTTTCAGTAAGAAATCTATCTAATTTTGTTTTAAACTCAATACTATGGGATATTTCATCTAAACCATCAAGAATTATTAGCAAATATGGTATACTTTTCCAGTCTTTGGGTAAATAATCAGCTATTTCACTTGAACTTATGAAAGTATTTATTGGTCTATAAAAAGGAATCCAATTAATATTTTCTCTGTTTTCCCAAAAATTAATTGCCAAATTTTGAAGCTCGATAGATTTACCACTACCAGGATTGCCTAGTAATATAATACCATCGGTTTTATCATCGTTAAGTATATTCTTTGTTGCTTCAAATAAATTTAATTCTTTAAATTGTTGATTGGGGGAATTATTTTTTCTGTTTGAAGATGATTCTTGAAAAATAAGTTGTCTCTCTATGTAATGGTCAATCTTGGAAATGTTGATTATATATTTTTGTTTATCTTCTTCATTAATAATTATCTGTTTTAAAGCTCCTCTAGAAAATAAAATACTTTGAAATTTTTCATATTCACTTTCTACATCAAGATCAATTAGACAATCTTCTTTATATATCTCTTTATAGATTTTTTTATTTGTAGCAAATAAATAATCAACTCCATTATTTTTTTCCAAAATTCGAATATTAAATGGAAATTTACCTGAATTAAATATTGGTTCAGTTTTTTCTGAATTTCTGCCATTACCAAAATTTGCTTTTGGAGAAATAAATAAAGCAAGGTCATTTTCTGAAAATTGATAATTTACTTCTAAATCATGTGCTTTTGCATATATATTACCAAAATTTTGGTCACTAGAATAATCTTTGCATTCTATGAAAATTTTTCGTTCAATATAATCTTTACTTATTACAAATATAACATCCGAACCATCTTGAGAACCACTTTTTTGAGGTCTCGCTTTATTAACAATGAAGCCAATTTTTTGGAATAAATCAGCGAAGAAAACTTTGGTTAGCCGTTCAAATTCTTTACCTGTGTTTTTTGCCATAATAGACTATTCTTTATAAATTTTTATAAAATCTTGGTAATCTCTGTGATATTTTAATCTTTCGTGTTGTGGTTGTTTTGAGTGACAATCTATGCAAATAGCTCTTAAGTTGTAATAATTATCACCACTAAATAATATCAAACTGTGATGCGTTTTTTATAAAGAATTTATAAATACCTTGAATTAACCTATAAATCTGATATATAAAAACACCTATGCAAGCATACAAAGTAACACTGTTTTCCTCCCAACTAAAATCTCCATTGTAAATGAAAATACTTAAAAACATAAAAAAGAATAAATTCCCTCTATCATTCATTAATCTTTTTAGTTGAAATAGCCTTAATTCTTTTATCATAGATTTCTTTTTTAATTCTACAATAAGTCTTTTTGTAAATACAAAATCTATAATACCAAGATTTTCTGGATATAAATAAATACAAGGTATATTGTTTTTACTGTACACTTCTTTTTTATTCCTGTATCTTACCCTGTCTTCTTTTGTATTATTCCACCTACCATTAAATTCTATATAGACTCCGTAATTTTTTAAAAAGAAATCTGCATCTCTATATTTAAAATCTGCATCATATTTTAAATTATTGAGTCTAACCTCTCTTTTAAAAGAAATGTTTTTAAATTTTAAGTATTCACTTATAAATAACTCTCCTTCTGAAGGGTCTTTAATATTTTTCGTCTTTTCTCTTACCATAGCAATAGCATTTTTTGTTTCTAACTATTCTCAACAATAGCAATTTCCTCTTCTGTTAAACCATACAATTCATAGACCAGAGCGTCTATTTCTTTGTCTGTTTGGTTTATTTGGGTTTGGAGTTCTTGTGCTTTTTGTTTGTTTTCTTCAAAGAGGTCTAACCACTCAAACTCGTCTTTTTTGGTTAGTGTTGGTATTTCTTGTAAACCTTCTTTAGCAAGTTGCCTATTGTTGGTTTTAATGGCTTTGTTGAGCTCTTTTATAAAGTCTCCAAATTCTAACTCGTGCCAGTTTTGTATTTTTTTGGATAGTTTTTCTAATTGGAATTTTTGTTGGAGGTAGGTTTGGAATTTAGCTAATAGCATTAAGTTGCTTTTATATAAATCTATATTTTTAATAGAACTATCTAAAAATAAGTCATTCGCATTAATATTAGTTTTAATGGGTATTTTCTCTATATATGGTCTTCTAAAGTCATAATAACCACCTTGTAATGTGGATGATATGTTTTTTAAAAAGAAGAATGTCAAACTTGAATTTAGAAGACCTAATAATTCTATGTTACCTGAACTTATAAAGAAGTTATTATCCGATAATGAATATTCGCCCTTTGTGTCAATAAAAAAATTAGATTGATTATTAATTCTTGGGTAAATTATTTTTGGTTCTTTTAACAGATGTGAATTTTTACTACCATACCTACTCAAACACCACCAATTAAAACGCCCTTGTTTTACTTCTGGTCTATTTTCTAATTTTGCTTTATTTTCTAATAAATATTCTCTTATATTTAAATTTGAATTTAAATCGTAATCCCAGGGAATAAATAATAAATAAGTATTTTGAAAATCAACAGTATTCCTTTTTACTTCTTTACCCATTAATATTTTGACAATATTATCGGACTCTCCAAGTCTATTCTTTGTTTCTTGATTTATGATAAAAACTTCATTACATCCTGTAGAAACACCTCTGTAAATTTTATTGTCAACAAATTCTTTTAAACTCAAAGAGTTTTCTTGAATCTTTACAATAATATCATTAACTTTTTCATTAATGAAAATCCAATTATCTTCTTTAAGAGAAGATTTATTAACCCTATATTTTTTTAGTTCCAACGCATTAATTGGGTCATATGTATTATCTCTTTTATTTATTTCTGCATATAAAAAAGTTTTAGCTTTGTAATTAGGTTCTTTATTTAAAACATAAATAATAGGATATGTTGTAGCGTCTGCAAAAACAGGATAATCGTCAAAGTCTAATAACAATTCTAAATTAGATTCTTCTTTAATTACTTTTCTTATGTTTTTACCATAACTAGCTTTCAAAAATTTATTAGGTAGTATAAATGAAAATAAACCGTTCTCATTCATTAAATTAATTCCTTTTTCAATAAAGTAAGTATATAAGTCGGCTACACTATTATAGCATTTATAGTTTTTTTCTAAGTAAGGTTTGATTTCTTTAAATAATTCTTGTCTAACATAAGGCGGATTCCCAATAACAACATCAAATCCACCTTTTGCAAATACTTGTGGAAACTGTGTTTCCCAAGTAAACGCTTTATCACCTGCAACCGCTTTACTATCAATTAAAGAATTACCGCACTTGATATTACTACTTAAATCGTTTAATTTTCTACGAGGTTGTGCTGTTCTTAACCATAAAGAAAGTTTGGCAATTTCTACAGATTCTTCATTTAAATCAACTCCAAAAATATTATTTTCTAAAATGGTATTTTCAATATCAGAAAACTGTAAACCACCACCTAATACTTTTGTTTTTAATTCATCTAAATACGTATGTTCTGCAATGAGAAAGTTTAAGGCTTGGTTTAAAAATGCCCCAGAACCACAAGCTGGGTCGCAAATGGTAAGTTGCAACAACCACTCTCTGTAAGTGTCTAGCAAACCAACTAAATTGGCAATGGTGGTTTTATTTCGGTTTTTACGTCCTTTAAAATACTCTTCTTCTTTAATACCAAGCTCGGTTTTCTTTTCTGTACAAAGTTTACCAATCGTATTTTCTACAATGTATTTGGTAATGTATTTTGGTGTATAGAAAACACCATCTTTTTTACGTTTGCTAGTTTGCTTGTCAAAATTTGCACCTTCAATTTCTGCATTTACGCTTTCAATTTCATTTAAAGAGTTTTCAAAAATGTGTCCTAAAATATTAACATCCACTTGGCTTTCAAAATCGTAGCCTGCTAATTTGTGGGTGTGTTTGTAGAGTAACTCATTATCAATTTCTAAACCATCTAGTAAAGCATCTTCTTTAAATAAACCACCATTATACGCATATATTTCACCTCTACTTTTTGTGCCTTGTCTTCCTTGGTCTAAAAAATGAAAGTATTGTTTAAAAAGGTTATATAGTGGTCTTTCATCACCAAAATCGTTATCTGCTTTCCATTTTTGTAAAATGAGTTCTGTACTATTTGCCGGTAATAAACTTCGGTCTTCTGCAAAAAAGATAAACAAGAAGCGGTCTATTAGTTTTTGTGATTTTTTAAATAAAGCTAGTTTTACGTTTTTTTCTAATTGTAATACTTCTGTGAGTTCTTCGTCTGTTAAATCACCATTTGAAATTGATAATTTTTCAGATTTAAGTCTTTTAGCGTTGTTCTTTACTAAATCTCTATAGAGTTCTCTTTTAAAAAGTGAATAATCTTTGTAAAATTCTTTGGTTATTTGTTCTTCTTTTACAATGGATGCTTCTTTAATTTTTAAAGGAAGATTGTTTAGTATGTTGTCTTTTTGGAGACATAAATAAAAGAGTTGAAAACGTTCTTTTGTGAGTTCGAATAAATTAAATTCCTCAAACTCTGTTGCATCATTGATATAGAAACGTAACTTCTCGAAATTAGAGGTTATGACATACACGCATCCTTTTTGGTTTACTTTATAATCAAAGGCTTGTTTTCTGATACTTTCTAAATCTTTGGTATTTGTCCCCTTTAATTCTATGACCCCAATGGCAATATCATTTTGCAAAATTGCACCATCTGCTTTACGTGCGTTAGTTTGATTTTTATACTCGGCTACTAAATTAAAATCTACTTTTGGTTTTAAGGTATAGTCTAAAATATTTACAAACAATTCTGTTAGAAAAATACCTTGATATTCTTCTTCTTTAGAGTTTCTAATGTTTTCTTGAATAGTAGGGTTTAAAAAATACTTTACATACTTTTTGTATGCTTTTTCTATAACAGCATCGTCTTGTAAATTGCTATAATTTTTTAATACTGAAGTTTGAAATAGTGACATATATAGCTTACAATTTTTTTGAACTTTAAAAATATAATTTTAATTGATTAATTCCTTCCTTTTTATATTTTTTTAATATCTATTTTATCCCGTTAGTGTGTTCTTTAAAGTGATTTTTAGGTTGATTTTGGTTTGTTTTTCAGCATAAAATCTATTGTTTTGGGGTTGATTTTGGTTTGCTTTTGGTTTGCACCCTTTCTAAATGTATTAAAAACCGTTGATTTTAAAGGGTTTTTAAGTACCCCAAAATAATATGGTATGTGGATTTTTTGTTTACATTTTGCTCAAGTTTTTTTAAGAGAATAGTTGTTACTTGCTATTTCGCTTTTTGTTTTAAATCATTAAAAATTCGTTTTTGTTAAGATTTTATAGAGTGGGTTAGTTAAGAGTTTCGAATAACAAGAGATATTACTATCTTACATCATTCGCGATGCTTTGTTTATTATAGGTTTAAGTTACCTAATCAAATTAAAAGAAAATATAATGCCTTTCATCTGTAATTAGGTGCCACCAAGTGCCACCACAAGTGCCACCACAAGTGCCACCAAGTGCCACCGCAAGTGCCACCAAGTGCCATCAACAGTTCAAAAACCCATATTTTACAAGGGTTAGAGAGTGCCACCCAAAAACCATCAAGTGCCACCTTTGATGCCACCAAGTCCCATCACTATTACCACCAAGATTCGCAAATTGTGTCACTTTACAATATAGTTTACAGTAAAAACTTTACGACTTAATCACAATTTATAGGGGTTTGTACTACAAAATATTTTTTAAAAGTTTTCTAATTGAATGAAGTGTATGGATTTAAAAACCATAAATATTTTCTTTTTTACAAAAATAAAAGAATGTTCCAATACTGTATGAGAATCGTTTTTTTAAACAATTAGTGTATTGTTTATCAGTTTCATTTTCTGAGTATTTCTGATTTATTCTGCTAATTATATGAAAGTATTCTCTACCTGTTTCGCTAAACTCATTAGCAATAGAGCAACCAATAGAAAACCAATTTGTATAACCAGCTGTAATATCAATCCTTTTAGATTGAATTAAATTGATACATTTTTCAACTTTGTTTTTTGTAGATTCAGATTGGTTGGTGGGAAAATAATTATAAGAATAGGTCTTTTTATTTTCTTGTTTTAAAACTTGATTGAATTTTTCTGCTGAATGATTAAAATACGCATCATTGTCATAAGAATAACCACGAAGTCTTGCAACATCTTTGCAACTTACATCAATATTAATTCCTAAATATTTAAACTTTAATAAAAGTGCTTCGAAATGTTGTTTATGTTTTGTTGGTTCGCTTATTGGAATTAAACCCCAATAACCATTTCCAGAAACTGATAAACCACAATAGGCAACCTCTTTGATTTTACAAATTTGTTGCTTTAAATCTCCATAATTTTTAATGTGCGTATTATCTTTAAAATCTATGTCAATTTGTATAAATCCTGAATGTTTTATGAGGCTTTTTGAGTTTCTTTTTGAGAATAAACCACTTGGTGTTATTGCAGGAAGTTTAGATTTTAATTTCTTGCGTAACTTTTCATTTTTAGTACTTCTTATTTTGTTTACTTCTGCGCAGTATTTTTCTGAATTGAGCCAATCTAATAAATTAATGTTTGTTGGCTCTGTGGCTAAATAACTGGAAAAGCAACTTATTTGAATGTTTAAAATAGATTTTTCTGACATAAAGTTGTGTTTGTTAAGTTGGTTGGTTAAGTCTGTTAATTAACTAACTAACTTTAGTTTTAAAGTTAGTTAGTCAGCTGTGTGTGTACACATATAACAGACTAACCAACTAACATTTTTTCTGAAAGAGTAAATGGGGCTTGTTGATTTGCTCTAATAATCATTTCATTCTTCTCATAAAATGCTTTCCAGGCTCTTATTGCAGTTTCTCCAACATTAATGCTATGTTTAGCGAGTGTATCTTTTAGAAAGTCTTTAAATTTTTGACTTTTTAAATCTTTTTCATTAAGAAAAACTTCATTTAAAATTGTTTTGTGAACATCTGTAGTAACATCTCTAGGAAGTCTTATTTTCTTATCATTAATACCACTATTTGGATTAAAATCAACAAAGTAGGGTAGTCCTTTTTCATCAACAGAAAAACTAATTGGGTTAATGTCTATTCCTCTACTGTGTGAAGCGGTTACATTAGAAATTTCTCTGTCTTTTTCAACAGAAAGAACGGTTTCTGCTTTTTGTAAAATGATACTACCTAAATGTCCTTTGGCATTATTATCACCTTTATTTTGATGCACAATTGTAATTAGATGGATATTTAATTCAGCAGTCCATTTCATTATATCGTTAACAATACTTACTGCAGTTTCCTCATTATTGTAACCCACAATTAGGTCTGCAATACCATCGATAACCACTAACTTTACGTTTTCGGTGGTATATATTGCTTCTTTTATCATCTCAGTTCGTGTTTTTGGGTCAAAAGGTCTTAAACAAAAACATTTATAATATTTTTGACTAATTTCTTCATTATCAATAAGAGAGATTATTCTTCTAGATACTTTTTGAGTATGGTACTGACTTTGTTCAGTATCAAAATGTAATACTGTAGTATTTGGTATCTCTGTTTTAATTCTTTGAAATCGACCATTAACATCTAAAGCTGATGCAATTAGAATGGATAAGAAAAAAGTTTTTTTGCTCTTTGATTTTCCTGTTATACATGAGAAATTACCTAAAGTTCCGTAAGAAACACCGTCAATACTTAATACGGTTGGTGGTTTTTCAATAGTCGAGAACGGATCAATTTCAGACTCTTTTAAGAGCTGTTTTATTGTTTTAGGTTCACTTGCAGGTCTATTTGTTGCCTCATTATCGTTTAAGCTGTGATTATTCTCAATTTTAACTTCAATGGTTTTATTTTGATTTTGAGGTGAATCTAAATTAGTTTTAGATTCACCTCTTGTTTGTTTTTTTGATACATTCATAATTATTTGCCTTTATTTCTGTTAGACAAATAAGCATCTGTATCAGCTTCAATTTCAGTAATTGTTTTCTGCTTTCCTTCTTTTATCCAATCTACTATTTCAGAAGTAAAGAAAAATAAGCGACCATTTTTTTTGTGATATGGAATCTCATTTTTTTGACAATAAGAATAAATTGTAGGCTTTGTATAGCCTGTTAATTCTACTACCTTATCTAGAAAAATTGGGACTTCTATTGTAGTTTGATTTTTAGCCTCGCTGAGTAACAAGGTTTTTAATTCTTTGAGGTCTTTTTTTACCTCTACAACATCTTGTTGCGTTTGTTCAAATGTGTACATAATTATACGGTTTATATTAATAATACCGTAATATTAATGAGCCTTATTAGTGAATAAAATATTTACGTAAAGTGCGTATTCAAATACGTAAATGAGTATTAAATACGTGTTTTTTTAGAAGTTTTTCGCAAAATTATTCTTTACTTTTTTAGTTTCAAAGCCTACGAAATAATTCCCTAAAAGTTCAGCGTATTTAGTTTTTTCTCCATGAGGTTTTGAGGCTAATTCATAATAGTATTTATAAAAAATATTTGTAATTTTTCCGATATTGTTTTTTTTGAAACTTAATTTTTCACTTAATAAAGTTTTATTTTGAAAGGCGGTTATAAGATATCTTTCTAAATCTATTTCTGATAAGTAACCTTTTAGGACCAAATTATCCTTGAAGTATTTGTAGATTTTGTTTTTATCTACTTTGTCGAAATTATTTATAAATTCAAATGGAGTCTCTAAATCGGTATCAAGATTTAAAGATTTTAGCTTTTCATCAAGAACTAATTTTTTGTTGTAATATTTTTCTTTGCCCTTAATAAATCTTTTTCTGGGTTGAAAAATTTTTATGTTTTTTTCTAGTATATTGGAAAACCTAATCTCTAATGTATTTAATAAGTCGTGTAATTCATTTAGATATACTAAATTAGATAATGTATTATTTTTTTCTAGAATTTCATTTTCTTGAGCTATATCAAAATCAGAAAACAAAACATGCATTTTCATATAATTATAATTTAAGCGATTATTTTCTACTGAAAATAAACTTAAGCAATTTAATAAAAGGTTTCTGATTGAAGTTTCACTAGCTGTAGAAACTCTATTTTGAATGTTAATTGAAATTATATATGATGCAATATTAAATGCAGGGTGTATTTTGTTAACGCAGTTCAAGGTGCAATTATTGCAGGTTTGATTCTTGATTTTTTTTGTTAAAACCTCTATTGGAACTTCAAAATTTAGTATTAATTCTTTAAAGATATCATCATCATTAATAATTTTTTTAATTACACAAATATGGTGATCTACTCTCTCGTTTATATAGAAATGTTCATCAAGTATTTCTGGATTAAAACAAATCTTTTGTGCAGTTTCTTTATCGACATCTTTCAATATTTTTAATAAATCTAAAATTTTTTCCATGGTATATCTTTTAAAAATCCATTATTGAGTTTGCAAATTCTTTTTTAGCTTCATCTTCAAAGCCAGCAAAATATTTTTTGGTTACGCTTAAATCACTATGGTTTAAGGCTTCACTTATAAATTCCATACTCGCACCTTTTCTAATGGAATTAGTAGCAAATGAATGTCTTGCCCAATAGAAACTTGTATCAGAGGGTAAGTCGTTTGCCTTTGCTAATCTTTTGATATGGTCGTTAATGTACCTTGTGAAATTTTTAATTTTTTTATATTGTGTGGGAGCGTCTTCATTTATGTCAATAATACTAAATACATATCCGCTTTTATTGACTACACCATATTTTTCAATGATACTATTTGTAAAATCTGTTAAGTGAATGGTAATCGTAGTTTTTTCACTTGTTTTGTCAAAAGTTTTGGCTCTGTAATACGTAAATTTATCGTCTTTAATGTCAGAATACTTTAAAAGAGCAATGTCTTTTAAATTCATACCATTACATGCGTAACTAAAAAACCAAAAATCTTTTGCTTTAGCTTCTCCTTCAGTTTTGGTATTGGCATTAAATAAGGTTTTAAGTTGAGTTGCGTTTAAGGCTTTTTTTACTTTCTTAGTTCTTGGTATTTGATACTTCTTTTTTCCAAATGGGTAAATATCTTCGTGTATATCTTTACTAGCAATTGCATTATTGAAAACAACTCGCAATGTTCTGGTGTAAATACCTATTGTAGTGTAGCTTTTTCCTTTATGAAGCATATATTTTTCATATTCATCTAGCCAATCAACGGTTATTGTTTCAAAAGTGAGTTTTTCGATTGAAGTATTCTTTTTTTCTTTACTAAATAGAGATAAAGAATTAAGCGTGTATTTGTAACTTTCTGCAGTACCTATTTTATTGTTTTTAATATTCTTATCAATTATTTGATTAAAGTGATATTGAATATTGTTGTTATCTGAAGATTTTCTAAAAAATCTTTTTTCAAATGTTTCGAAATCAAAAACAGTCATTAATTGAGCCTCATCATTTGCTCTTGTTTCTATTGCTTTTAATTTTAAATTAAGTTCTTTATTTTTTCCTCTTAAATTCTTGTTTTCAGGATTTATCCAAATATTTTCAAATTCTTTTACTGTTAAATCAATATCTAGAGCAATCCATTTTTCTTTTTGTGTTGGTTTTGAGTAAAGCCTTAATTTTACAGGATATTTTCCGCTGTCTTTTTTTCTTCGATTATCTATTCTAATAGATATTTTGTATTGTTCTTTTTTAGTGTTATGATTAATTCCCATTCAAATGGTTTTCTGCAAATATAATAATTTGCAGAATATTTGCAGAAAAAAATCATTATTAAACACATATTACTTATTAATGATTATTAATAATTTGGTGTTAAAATACTGATAATCATAATAAATAAGTGGTTTTATGGTAGTGTTAATATATTATGTTATTTGATTACGGCTCAAGAGGTTGCAGGTTTGAATCCTGCCATGGTCACTTTAAAACCAGTACTTTACAACGTTTTTGTAAAGACTGGTTTTTTTATTTTCACACTATTTGCCTTTTAAATCGGCTAAACCTTTACCTTCTTCTATTCGCCAATAAAGGTGGTGGTTCTCCATTAAAAGGATTCCATCTTGCAATACTTTTAGCGTCCATACCTACTGCTCTAATTACAGATCGATCTCCATATCGTTCTCTCATTTTATCCATTGCATGGTATAGATTTAAAATTTTATCATCATCATCAAACAAATCAATTTGAAAGCCACCTTCTACTAAATGAGAAAATTTAACGCCAATTAATCGTACTAATATCCTTCTATTGTATAGTTTTTTGTACAGCTCTTTTACAATCGGAATTATTTTATGATCTGCAGAGGTATACGCTATTTTCTTTTGAACAGTATAGGTTTGAAAGTCTGAATACCGAATCTTAAAGCCAATACAACCCGTTAATTTATTACCTCTTCGTAATTGATAAACAAGGTTTTCAGTAATGGCGACTATAATTCCTTCAAGTTTATTAACATCAATAGTATCTTTATCAAACGTTCTTTCGGTAGAGATTGATTTGCGTTCTTGGTATTTTATTACAGGACTGTTATCAATTCCGTTTGCTTTTTTCCAAATAGAAATACCATTCTTTTTAAAAACTTTTGCCATCATTTCCATTGGCATTTCTTGTACAGTTTTTATCTGTTTAATGCCTAAATCGCATAAAGCTCTATAGGTAACTTCGCCAACCATTGGTATTTTTCTTACTGATAGAGGAGCTAAAAATGGTTTTTCTGTGCCTTTTATCACTTTTATTTCATTATTTGGTTTTGCTTCTCCTGTAGCAATTTTAGAAACCGTTTTATTAGTAGAAAGCCCAAAAGAGATTGGTAACCCAGTTTCTCTCATAATTTTTTGTCTTAGCTCACTTGCCAATTGATTACATCCAAAGAATTTATCCATGCCTGTTAAATCAATATAAAATTCATCTACAGAAGTTTTTTCATATAAGGGCACTGAATCTTTTATTACCTCTGTAACCAAATTCGAATATTTAGAGTAAATACCTGAATTGCCTCTTAAAACAATGGCTTCTGGGCATAATTGTTTTGCCATTTTCATTGGCATCGCAGAATGGATGCCGAATGTTCTTGCTTCGTAACTACAAGAGGCTACAACACCTCTATCTGAAGTGCCACCAATTAAAATGGGCTTGTTATTTAACTTGCTATCTAACAACCTTTCACAAGACACGAAAAAGGTATCTAAATCCATATGTACTATTGATCTGTCTTGCATTACGCTGTTTTTTTATTTTTTAGAATTCTACCTTTTTGGCTATCTGCATATCTTGGGTCTTCAATAATGGGTAACCTTTCCATAAGTTGAGTTTCTATGGTAATACAGTCAAACTCAATTACTACTTTTCCTGTAATTCTATAAATTCCTCTGCCTCTAAAAGGATATTTTTCTACTACTTGAGGAAAGTTTACAATGTCTATAAAGTAGCCGTTATAATCTACAAAATTACCAAAATACATTGTTTTGCCATTGCTTGTTCTCACGCTTCTAGAAGTCACTAAATAACCATCTATGGTTACATTTTTGCCTTCTAATTTTTTTAAATGTTTAGCTCTTAAAGGATGTATAAAATCATCTACCAATAATGCAAACGGATTACAAATTGTATAGCCTAACAATTCTATTTGATCAAAAGCATCTTCTAATGCTGTAGATGGTAAATTGGGCGTTTTATAATTGATTTTGTTTGACCCAAAAAGCGTTAATTTATCGGCATCAAAAGTTACTTTATTAATCTTCATATTGGCTACCCATAGCAATTCTCTTTTATTTCTATTCGTAAACTTGAAGGCATCAATTTTTATGAGAATATTTACTTGTTCAATTGAAATTGATACTCTGTTGATAAAATCATCCAAACTTTTAAAAACTCCGTTTTCAGCTCTTTCTTTAATGATTTTTTTACCTGTTTTAGTTTCAAAAGATTGTAAAAACATAAAACCGATATAGATTTCTTTGCCATAAATTACAGCCTGTGTATAGCTTTTATTAATGCAAGGTGGTTTTATAATAGCTCCATGCATTCTCGCTTCGTGCACATAAACTTCGGTGCTATAAAATCCTCCAAAATTATTAATGGTAGCAACCATATATTCAATAGGAAAATATGCTTTTAAATACAAGCTCTGATAACTCTCTACAGCATAAGAAGCTGAGTGCCCTTTTGCAAACGCATAGCCTGCAAAACTTTCTATTTGTCTCCAAATTTCGGTAGACAGCTCGTTAGCTTTTCCAGATTTTTTACAATTATCAAAAAATTGTTGTTTTACTTTTAAAAATTCGGCTCTACTTCTATATTTTCCAGACATTCCTCTTCTTAACATATCTGCTTCGCCCAAGGTTAATCCGCCAAAATAATGGGCTACTTTTATAACATCTTCTTGGTATACCATAACGCCATAAGTTTCTGGCATAATATCATATAAAATAGGATGTGCTTCTTTTCTTTTTTCAGGAAAACGATGCCTTAAAATATAAGTTCTCATCATACCTGAGTTAGAAACGCCAGGTCTAATTACAGAACTTGCAGCAACCAAACCTAAATAGGTATCTACTTGTAATTTTGTCATTAACATGCGCATTGCTGGAGATTCTACATAAAAGCAACCAATTGCTTTTGCGGTTCTTAGCAGTTCTTTTATTTTTTCATCTTCTTTAAATTTTTTAATATCGTGTATGTCTAATGATGCGGCTTTTTCAGGTTGATTGTAGCCAATTATTTCTACAGCTTCTTTTATTTTACCTAAACCACGTTGACTTAAAATATCGAACTTATACAAGCCAATATCTTCTGCAATAATCATATCAAATTGGGTGGTTGCAAATCCTTTTGGAGGCATAAAAGTGGCCACATATTGATGAATTGGTTTTTCTGAAATTAAAATACCACCTGCGTGTATGCCCAAATAATTTGGAAACCCTTGAATATATGTACTGTATGTTAACACTAATTTTGATAATTTATCTACACCATCATAACTAAATTTATTGGTAGATAATTTGTCTATTTCGTGTTTAGGTAAGCCAAAAACTTTACCTAATTCACGTACAGAAGCCTTGTGTTTAAATGTATTATATACAGAAATTAAAGCGGTGTTTTTAAATGTTTTAAAAATAAAATGGGTAATATCATCTCTATCTCTCCAAGAAAAATCAATATCAAAATCTGGTGGATTTTTACGGTATAAATTGATAAATCGTTCAAAATATAAATCTAATTCTATAGGATCAACATCAGTAATTCGTAATAAATAAGCGATAATGCTATTCGCACCGCTTCCTCTGCCCACATAATAGTAGTTTTTACTTCTAGCATATTTTAAAATTTTCCAATTGATTAAAAAATAAGAAACAAAATTCTTTTCTTTAATAATGGTTAACTCTTTGTCTATTCTTTCAAAAATCTTTTTTGTTGGGTTTTCGTATCTGTATTTTAAACCATCAAAAGTTAGTTTTTTTAACAGCTTAAAATCCAAATACTCACTATTTGTATACCATTTTTGATTGTTAGGCGCATCATCAGAAAAATCAAAATCGCAATTGCATTGTTTTAAAATTTCTTCTGTATTTTTTATGAGTTGAGGAAACTCTTTAAATTGTTCTTTAATCATTTCTTGCGGAATTGCCATATCAAATTCCGAACCTTGTTCGTCTTTAGAGAGTTTACTTAATAACGTATTATTATCAATTGCTCTTAATAAGCGATGTGTATTAAATCCTTTTTTATTTTGAAAAGAAACCGTTTGCAATACCACCAATTTTTCTTGTTGATATATCCATTTCGATAATCTCAGTTTTCCTATATCTTGAACTCTGACTCCCAAATACTCGTTTGTATTTAAGTTGATATCATCATAGGCATAAAAAGGATAAATGACGATTGTATTTTTAATTTGTTTTGCTTTGTTAGGAATTGTAAAATTATGTTGATGTAAAAATGCTGACAGATAGTTATTGATGTTTTTAAAACTTAAATTATTTTTTGCCAACATTATAAATTTTTGTTGCGCTTTATTTCTAAAATCCACCCCTAAAACAACCTTGATGTTAGCCATTTTAGCCATTCTAAAGACGTCTAATGCCATTGTAGTTGCATTTATATCTGTAAAAGAAAATACCTCTACATTTATTGATTTCATTAATGAAATCAACTCTTTAGGAGCAATAGTGCCATATCTTAAACTATAGTATGAATGTGTATTTAAAAACATTTTACAAAAATAGTTTCATTATGTTACATTGATTGTTTAATTTTGAAACATTATGAATAATATCGCAAAAAACCTTCGTCATTTAAGAACTTTAAAAGGACTGTCTCAAGAATATTTATCTGAAGAAATTCAGGTTACAAGAGCTCAAATTACTTCTTATGAAGCCTCTAGAACAGAACCTACAATTGATACGTTAATTAAATTATCAGACTATTTTAAACTCCCTGTTGATGTTTTAATAAAAAAAGATTTAACGAAAACGAACGACAATTCTTTTATAGAAATTGGCAATCAGCGTGTTTTGTTTCCTATAATGGTAGATGCAGATAATGAAAATTTAATTGAAGTTGTACCTGTAAAAGCTTCTGCGGGTTATTTATTGGGATATAATGATCCTGAATATATAGAGCAATTGCAAAAAATTAAATTGCCTTTTTTACCAACAGGAAAACACAGAGCTTTTCCTATAAAAGGAGATTCTATGTTGCCGATGAAAGACGGTTCTTATGTAGTCGCAGAGTTTGTGGAAGATATTTATGATGTAAAAAATGGAACATCATATATTATAGTTACTAAAAATGATGGTCTCACCTATAAAAGAGTGTATAATTATATTGAAGAAAAAGGATCTTTATTATTAAAACCAGACAATACTGAATATGATTCTTATGAAGTTCCTGTTACTGAAATTCTAGAACTTTGGAAATTTACTTGTGCGATAAATACACAAGAATATGATGAGAAAGATTTAAAGTTGAGTAGCATCATAAAAATGTTTAACGACTTAAAAGTTGAATTAGAAAGTTTACAAAAAATAACAAGTTAATTTTTTTTAACTTTAAGTATTCCTAAAGTGAGTTTATTAGTAATGAATACTTACTAACTGGTAACGATATATGAAGTAATCGGAAATTAAAAAAGCGATAAAGGTTTTAACCTTACATCGCTTTTTCATAAAGACAAAAATTTAGAAATCTAATTCTAAAAATAAAATTATTGGGGGAATCAATAATTACATTACAAATGTACACTACATTTTAATACCAAGCAATCCCTATAAATGGTGAAATTTTTTTCTCCCCATAAATAGGGAGAAGCCTCCCCATAAATGGGGAGGCTTCTCTTAAGTTTTAAAAATATTACAACGGTTTATTTTCCGAATAAATGTAATTCTGTAAATTCTTTGTCTACTATAATAGATTGATTTCCAGGGTTTGATTCGCTATCAACAGCAATTTCTACATTGTCTATTTGAACAGAAGTAATTGTAAACGGTAGGTTGTGTAAAACGATGTTAAACTTCTTGTAAGGAGCATCAAATTTACCTTCTTTGTGTTGTTGTAAAATAAATTCTTTCTTTTTACCTGTTACTTTAAAAGTACGTAAGCTATATCTACCTTTTTTATAATCGTAGCCATCATGTGCATCATCATATAATTGTGACTTTTCTTTGCCTTTTTTGTAATATACGTCTAAAGTAATTTCATCGAAATCTTTTTCACCAACATATTGTTGCACAGGATATTTAGGAATTACAGCACCTTCTTTAATAAAGATTGGCATGCTATCTAAATCTGCATCTACCCAAGTTTCTTTACCTCCATCAACGACTTCATTTGTCCAGAAATTATACCATTTGCCTCTAGGAATGTACATTCTTCTTCCTTTTGCATTTGGTTCTTGAATAGGACATACTAAAATATGTTCTCCATACACAAACTCATCACTTCTATAATGGGTATGTGGATCTTCTTGATCGTATAAAACCAAAGATTTTAAAATTGGAGTTCCACGTTCAATATGGTTCCAAAAAGCAGTATATAAATAAGGTAATAGTTGATATCTAAGCTCTACAAACTTTCTTACAATATCTGTAATTTCATCACCAAAAACCCAAGGTTCTTGATCTCCATGATCTCCAGAAGAATGTACTCTACAGAAAACATGAAAGATCCCTAATTGAATCCATCTTGCAAATAATTCGCCTTGTGGTTGTTCTGCAAACCCTCCAATATCTGATCCTGCAAAAGAAAAACCAGACATTGCCATTCTTTGTGCTTGATTGTTAGCAATTGCTAAATGCTCCCAAGTGGCAACATTATCTCCCATCCAAGTAGAGGTATATCTTTGTGCACCAGAATAAGCAGATCTAGTAATTACAAAAGGACGTTTTGGATATGCATATTTTTTTAAACCATGATAGGTTGCACGTGCCATTTGCGTTCCGTAAATATTGTGTGCTTTTCTATGACTACAAGGATTACCATCATAATCATGACGCACATCATCTGGAAAAGATTTATTTGGAACATCCATTACAGCTGGCTCGTTCATATCATTCCAAACACCTTTTACACCAATATCTTCTATTAATTCTTTAAATAAACCAGACCACCATTCTCTTACTTCTGGTTTTGTATAATCTGGGAAATAACATTCTCCTGGCCAAACTTTACCTTTCATTAAAGGGCCATCTGCTCGTTTACAGAAATAATCTTTATCTAATGCTTCTTTAAAAACATCGTATTCTAAATCAATTTTAATTCCTGGATCTATAATAACCACAGTTTTAAAACCATCATCTTCTAACTCCTTTACCATTCTTTTTGGGTCTGGGAAGTAATTTTTATCCCAAGTAAAACAACGGAAACCATCCATATAATCGATGTCTAAATAAATAGCATCACAAGGAATTTGTAAATCTCTAAAAGTTTTGGTAACTTGTTTTACGTTACTTTCTGGATAATAACTCCATTTACATTGATGAAAACCTAAAGCCCATAACGGTGGTAAAGCGTGAGGTTTACCTGTTAAATCTGTATAATTAGCAACAACATCTTCCATTTGAGGTCCGTAAATGAAGTAATAATTCATTTCTCCACCTTGTGACCAAAAACTGGTTACATTTCTGCGTTCTTGCGCAAAATCGAAAGAGGTTTTAAAGGTATTATCAAAGAAAATACCATACGATTTATTGTGATGTATTGATGTGTAAAAAGGGATCGCTTTGTAAATAGGATCTGTATTTTTACCGAAAGCATACGAATCTGTAGCCCAATTTTCGAAACGTTTTCCTTTTAAGTTTACATCAACAGGTTTATCACCTAAACCATAGTAACTTTCTGCTTTTTGAGATACTTTACTCATTTTTACGATGTCTCCACCAAATTCATAACTTTCTTCCCAATGAAAACCAATTTCATCTTCATTGATTAAAACCAGATCAAGTGCATCGTACAAACTTACTTGTAAGCTTTGCTTTTCTACTTTACAAATTAATTTTGATGTTGTAATAATATAATGCGTATCATCTTCTGTAACATCTAAGAAATTATAACCTCTCGAGGCATGAACGGTTATACCGTAAGAAAAATCATTTTCAAATTTCCCGGTAGTGGTATATCTAAATCGAATAACACTATCTCTTACAACTGTTAATTGTAAAACAACGTTATTTTTAGCAGTAAAGTAGAGTGTATCTACATCTTTTTTGTAATTTATTATTTCTGAAGGAAACAAATTTCCTTTCTGTTCTAGTTCTGTATTAACAATCATAGTTTTGCTTGTTTTTTAGGCTAATAAAAATCGTAAAAAAAATGATAAAAAATGAATTTTAAAAATTTTGTTACATTAGGTTTAGTGCCTTAATATTGCGTAAAAGTATTGCTTATTTCTTTAATAATAAATGGAATAAGAGTTGATTTGTATTTAATTATATAAAGTTTAAAAAGATTTAAATAGCGTGCTTTTTTTTATGAACTATGAAAAAAAAGCACTCTATTTTTATGAAATTTATAAGAAGCGATTTTTCCTTTTTTATTTGAATTTAAAGGCTAACATACCTAAAGGAGGTAAATTCATTTCTACAGAATTTTCCCTGCCATTCCATTCTTTTTCTTCGGATGATAATTTTTTATTTTGAAAATCTCCTGTACCATTATATTTCTTAGCATCGCTATTAAATACTTCTTTTAAACTACCAGATTTTGGTAATCCTATTCTGTAATTATTTCTAGGAACTGGAGTTAAATTTAAAATAACAATTACATTGTCTTTTTCCTTTTCTCCTTTTCTAATGTAAGTAAGTATTGAGTTTTCATGGTCTCCATGATCTATCCATTCAAAGCCTTCATGAGAGAATTGCTTTTCATATAATGCAGGCTCTTTTTTGTAGAATGCGTTTAAATCTTTTACTAAAGTTTGTGCCCCTTTATGCACATCAAAGTCTAATAAATGCCAGTCTAAACTTGTTTGAAAATTCCATTCGCTCGTTTGCCCAAACTCATCGCCTTGAAACAATAGTTTTGCACCTGGGTGAGTATACATATAACTGTACATTAATCTTAAATTTGCGAATTTTTGCCATTCATCGCCAGGCATTTTACCTACAATTGCTTTTTTACCATATACTACTTCGTCATGAGAAAGAGGTAACATGAAGTTTTCTGTAAAGGCATAATTTAAACTGAATGTTAAATCGTTTTGATGATGTTTTCGATACAATGGCTCTTTTGCAAAATAACCTAAAGTATCGTGCATCCAACCCATCATCCATTTCATACCAAAGCCTAAACCACCATCATAAATTGGTCGAGATACTTTTGGAAAAGACGTTGATTCTTCTGCAATAGTTTGTACATCTGGAAAAGATTCGTACACAGCAGCGTTCATCTCTTTAATAAAATCGATAGCTTCTAAATATTCTCTACCTCCATATTTATTTGGTTCCCATTGGCCTTCTTCTCTTGAATAATCTAAAAACAACATAGAGGCTACAGCATCTACTCGTAAACCGTCTGCGTGAAATTGATCTAACCAAAAAATGGCATTACTAATTAAGAATGATTTTATTTCGTTTCGGCCGTAATTAAAAATTAAGCTTTTCCAATCTTGGTGATATCCTTTTCTTTGATCTGGATGCTCGTATAAATGAGATCCATCAAAAAAGCCTAAACCGTGATCGTCAGAAGGAAAATGAGAAGGTACCCAATCTAATAAAACGCCAATGCCTTTTTCGTGGAATTTGTCTACTAAATATTTAAATTCATCTGGATACCCAAAACGCGATGTTGGTGCAAAATATCCTACTAATTGATAGCCCCAACTGGGGTCATAAGGATATTCCATAATTGGCATAAACTCTACGTGAGTAAAGTTCATTTCATCAACATAATCAACCAATTCATCTGCCAATTCTCTATAACTTAAAAAACGATTTTCTTCAGTTTGTTTTTTCCAAGAACCTAAATGCACTTCATAAACAGAAAAAGGCGCATCTAAAGCGTTGTTTTTCTTTCTGTTTTTCATCCATTTTTTATCTTGCCACTCATAATCATCACTCCAAACTTCTGAAGCTGTTTTGGGTGGATGTTCACATCTTCTTGCAAAAGGATCTGCTTTTTCTGTTGTAATATTGTTATTGGCACTTCTTATTTTGTATTTATAAATATTGCCTTTACCAACTTCTGGTATAAAACCTTCCCAAATTCCGCTTCCATCCCAACGTACATTTAATTGATGTTCTTCTCCTTGCCAAAAATTAAAGTCTCCAATTACAGATACAGAAGCAGCACTTGGCGCCCAAACCGCAAAATAGGTGCCTTCTTCACCATCTACTGTAATACTGTGTGATCCAAATTTTTCGTAAAGTCTGTAGTGCTTTCCAGCTTGAAAAAGATTGATATCGAATTCGGTAAAAAGACTGTGTACTTTTGTATTTGCCATAATTTTTTATGAGTTCAAAATGTTTGCAATGCCTTTTAATGGAATAATTGTCCATTTAGGTCTTGAGTTAAGTTCGTAGCCTAACTCGTATATTGCTTTTTCTAATAAGCAATATTTTAATAAATAAATTCTTTCGTTTGTGTAACCTATAGATAGGTTTTCTTTTTGTGTTACAGCTCTGTATGTTTCTAAAAATACAGCTACCATATATTTATATAACAATTCGCCATATTCAAAAAGTTCATCTTGAGTTTTTGAATACGTATCTTGATTGTTAAAAATAGTTGAATAAATTGCATAATGAAAAGAACGGAATAACCCAGCAACATCTTTTAAAGGTGGCTGTTTTACTTTACGATCTCTAATGGTGCTTTCGGGTTCGCCTTCAAAATCTAGAATACAAAAATCATCATCTTGCACTAAAATTTGTCCTAAATGATAGTCTCCATGAATTCTGATGCGCTCTCCTTTTAATTTAGTCCAATCAAAATTTACCAAACGTTTTCTAATTTCGTTTTTATTTTCTAAAAACGCTTGTGCCAATTGTAGGGTATTTCCTTCTAATTTATGAAGGTTGTTTTCTGTGAGATTTAATCGGTTTTGAAATTGATAGGTTAATCTATTTTTTAACCAAACAGAATAATCGCCATTAAAACGAGTAGGTGTAAAAGCTGTTTCTTCAAATTCAGAACCTAGAGCAATATGCATTTCTGCTGTTCTTTGTGCTAAAAGTTGAATTTTATTCAAAAGGTTTAAACCTACCCAATCTCTGATGCTTGTAGGAAGTTCTGCGATCTTTTTTCGCTGAAACATTTCGATATCTGGTAAATCTTTTAGTGCTATTTTTTTACTTTCTATGGATGCATAAATAATTTGCAACTCTTTTAAAAAATACTCCCAAGCATCGCCTTTGTTGGGTACTAACTTTTGCATTAAAGCAATGGTGATATTGGTATTATCTGAATCGATAATATTCATACTTCCTAAATATGGAGGTGTATTTTTAAAATCTTTTTTATCAGACAAAAAACGACTCATTTCATAGTCAGGGTTTTTATCGGCATAAATTCTTCTGAAAAATTTTAAGATAAATGCATCATTATAAATGATTGATGTGTTGCTCTGTTCTACTCCCATAAATCTTGAAGATTTATAATTTGGGAACTCAAAATTTTCTGTTTTATGATACTGAACAGGAGTTTTGTCAACCGGTAACGCAGCACTTATTCTTTCAAAAACAACTTTTCTGAATGCCTCTAAATACATGGCGTCAATAATAAAACCTTCTTGATTTTTTAATTTTATGGGTAAAATTCTACTTTCTTTTGCATAATTTTCATCAGAAACAAATGCAATAGGTAAAAAATAGTGATGATAAAAGGCTTCTACAAAGTTGACTTCTAATATCAACCCAAAATATACCTCATCATCTTTTTGAATACGAAAATATTCGGTAAGCTCTATGTACTTTAACTTACTTGATTTTCCTCCATACCACCGTTGTTGTAAAATATACTCTTCTAAAACATCAGATAAAAAAACGTTTAAAAAATCTTTATCTTCTATTAACTCTTCCCATTTATTTGGGGAAGAAAATAGATTTGATTCAGATAGTATGCCCGTTTTTTCTAACATGTATTATTTATTGATTTTAAAAATATGAAATGGCAACGTTGCATGTAACTGCACGTAATTCCATTCATTATACCAATTGTAAGAATTTCTTGTTACCAAATCGAAAACTTCGATTTTCTGTCCATGATGAATACCCATTTCATGCAATGGCAATTGAACAGAACCTGTTTGTGAGTGGTAAGCATCTAAACTAATTACTGTTAAAGTTTCATTAGTTTTGTCTTGATTCCACTTATAAAAAGCGATGATTTGATCGTTACCAGTTTCTAAAAATTTAATATTATTCGTTTGTTGGTAAGATTCATTTTCTTTTCTAATGTGATTTATTTTAGTAATGATGTCAGTTACTTTATTCTCTTTATACCAATCATAACGGAAAAGTTGAAATTTTTCTGACATATGGTATTCTTCTTTACCAGCAATTGGCTCACTAATCATTTGTTCAAAAACAGGCCCATAAATACCAATATTAGAGCATAAAGTTGCTGCTAAAGCATAGCGCTGTAAGTATTTAGATTCTGGGGCACCTTGTAAGTGATATGGGTTAATATCTGGTGTATTAGGCCAGAAATTTGGTCTCATATACTCTCTTTGCTCCGTTTGAGTTAGATCGTTCATATACTCAATTAATTCATACTTTGAATCTCGCCAAGTAAAATAGGTGTACGATTGTGTGTATCCTTGTTTGCCTAATTGTTGCATTACCTTTGGTTTAGTAAAAGCTTCTGCTAAAAATAAAACATCAGGATGTTGTTTTTTTATTTCTGCAATAACCCATCCCCAAAAATAATAAGGTTTTGTGTGCGGATTATCTACCCTAAATACGTTAATACCACAATCAATCCAATAGAACAAAGTATCTAAACATTCTTGCCAAAGGTTTTTGTAGTCTTTAGATTCCCAATAAATAGGTAAAATATCTTGGTATTTTTTAGGCGGATTTTCGGCATATTGTACAGTACCATCTGGCCTCCATTTAAACCAATCTGGATGTTCTGTAACCCAAGGATGATCTGGTGCAGCTTGCAATGCATAATCCATAGCTACTTCTATACCTTGTTTTTTTGCTTCAGCAACCAAGTTTTTAAAATCTTCTAAAGAGCCTAATTCAGGATGAATATCTTTATGACCTCCGTATTTAGAACCTATTCCCCAAGTAGAACCTACATCGCCTTTTTCAGCAACTGTTGTGTTATTTTTACCTTTTCTATTTACCTCACCAATTGGATGAATAGGAGGAAAGTATAAGGTGTCAAAACCCATTTGAGCTACTCTTGGTAACAATCTGTGGCAATCGTTAAATGTACCATGTTTGCCTTCTTGCTCTGATGCAGATCTTGGAAAAAACTCGTACCAAGTAGAAAATCTTGCCTTTTTTCTGTCTACATAAACTTGATATTCACTAGAAGTTTGTGTGAGTAATTTTTCTGGATTTTGTTTTAAAATATAAGTCAACCTTTCTGAAACAGCTTCTTTTATTGCCACAGCATAGTGCTCTTTATTTTTAAATATGTCAATAAGATATTTTAAATATTCTTTATCGTTACCAGTTATTTTTTTTTCTACGATGGCTAGTAAATCTGCACCTTCTAATAATTCAGAATTTACATGCTGATAATCGTCAATTTTTCTCTGAATACCATGTTGCCAGTTTAAAGCATAATCTACCCAACCTTGTACTTTGTAGGTGTAAAAGCCTTGTTGAGTTGTTTGGAAACTCGCTAAATATTGATCGTTTACCGTGTGTTGCATTCTAGTTTCTGACCAGAGCTCTTCAGATTCGTGCTTGTACAGTAAGCTTGCTTGCAATACATCATGGCCGTCTACTAAAACATCAGCAGTTACATTAACAATTTCATCAACAACACGTTTTATGAATACATTGCCACAATTTATTTGTGGCGCAATATTTTCTACTACAATTCTACTTTGATTTTGCATTAATTGGGTTAGTTTTAAAATAAAAAAGTATAAATAAAAAGATTATCCTATAAACGTTCCTTTAGGAATAGTAGCGTCTTTTTTAATAACGACAATACCATCTTTTACCATATACGTATCGGTTTCTACGTCTTCAATATGCTTTCCTCCATTAATTCTTACGTCATCGCCAATTCTACAGTTTTTATCAATAATGCAATTGTGTATATAGCATCTATCTCCAATCCCCATCATAATCTCTATATTTTCTGCAGCAACTTGTTCTAAGGTTTCATAGAAGTCATTACCCATCATATAAGTATTAGAGATTAGAGAGTTTTTACCAATTCTAGATCGAATACCAATGACAGATTTTTCTATTTTTTCTGCATTGATTAAACATCCATCAGCAATAACAGCTTTGTCTAAAATGGTTCCAGAAATTTTAGAAGTTGGTAATATTCTAGCTCTTGTATAAATACCTTTTTCACTATATAAATCGAAGCTTGGCATATCATCTGTTAATCCTAAATTAGCTTCAAAGAAAGAATCTATATTTCCTATATCTTCCCAATAACCTTCATATTGATAACTTAATGTTTTATGATTTTTTATGGCCTGAGGTATAATTTCTTTCCCAAAATCATTGGTATCAGGATTATCCATTAATTTTTTGAGTAAATCTCTATTAAAGATATAAATACCCATAGAAGCTAAGTAATCTCTGCCTTGCGCTTTCATTTCAGTACCTACATCAGAAGTCCAGTTTGGTAATAATTCAGCGCCCGGTTTTTCGATGAAAGAAGTAATTACATTCTCTTCATTTGTTTTTAATAGACCGAATGAAGTAGCATCGTTAGCATCTACAGGATAGGTTGCAATTGATATTTCTGCGCCACTTTCTTCGTGCTTTTGAATCATTTCATTAAAATCCATTTGATACAATTGATCGCCAGAAAGAATTAAAGCATATTCAAAATCATTCTGTAAAAAATGATGCATACTTTGTCTTACTGCGTCTGCAGTACCTTGAAACCATTTGTCGCTATGTATGGTTTGTTCGGCTGCTAATACATCAACAAAAGCAGAACTAAAAAAACTAAAGTGATAGGTATTAGTGATGTGTTTGTTTAATGATGCAGAATTAAATTGCGTTAAGACGTACATTCTTTTAATATCTGAATTGATACAATTAGAAATAGGGATATCTACCAATCTATATTTACCAGCAATTGGCACAGCAGGCTTGGATCTGTCTTTCGTTAATGGATATAATCTTGATCCTTGGCCTCCACCTAAGATAATTCCGAGTACTTTATCGTTAACCATTCTATTTTTTTATTTTAAGGATTTATATAATTCTTCTACTTGTTTTGCAATTGATATCCAGTCAAAATAATCTTCTACTCTTTTACGGCCTTTTTTTGCCATAGATTTTCTTAATACCGGATCGTTTATTAATGTGTTAATGCCTTCTGCTAAATCTTTAGCAAATTTATCTGGGTTTACGGGTTCAAAAGGAGCAGAGGTTTGTTGTTCTACAGGTACTAAAAATCCAGTTTCACCGTGTACAACAACTTCTTTTATGCCACCAACGGCACTTGCAACAACAGCAGTATCGCAAGCCATTGCTTCAATATTTATAATTCCAAAAGGTTCGTATATAGATGGGCAACAAAAAACATCTGCGTGAGAATACAATTGAATAACTTCTTTTTTGGTAACCATTTTATCAATCCATATAATGTTTTTACGAGTCTTTTTTACTTCGTTTACCGCATCTTCCATTTCTATGCCAATTTCTTTTGTGTCTGGAGCGCCAGCACAAAGCACAATTTGGGTATCTGAATCTATATATTTAATAGCATTTACTAAGTGAATAATTCCTTTTTGTCTCGTAATTCTTCCTACAAAAAGTACATAAGGCTTGTTTTTGTCTATGCCATATTCGTCTAAAGTATCTGTTTTTGAGGTGGTAACGTATTCTTGGAGGTTTATGCCATTGTAAATGACTTTAACTTTGTCTTCATCAACATTAAAGTATTTTAAAACATCTTCTTTGGTTTCTTCTGATACGGCAATTAAAGCATCTGCCATTTCAATAGCTGTTTTTTCTATCCAAGAAGATGCGTCATAACCACGACCTAGTTGTTCTCTTTTCCAAGGTCTTAAAGGTTCTAAAGAATGAGTTGTTATTACTAACGGAATGCCATAACACAATTTTGCAATAATACCAGCAAAATGTGCGTACCAAGTATGGCAGTGCACAACGTCTGCATCTATGGCATCTGCATTCATATGCAGTCCAGTACTTAAGGTTTTAAAAACAGCTTTGAGTTTATCATCTGCATTATCAAAAATAGCGTTTTCATAAGGAAAACCTTTTACTGTTAAACTTCCTTCTTTAGAATCTTGATCTCCAAAACAACGAACATCAATATCCATTAATTTAGCTAATTCTTCTGCGAGATATTCTACATGAACTCCTGCACCACCATAAACATAAGGTGGGAATTCTCTAGTATAAAAAAGGGCTTTCATATTTTTTTATTTAGGTTATCTGTTTTTGAGATTCAAAAGATAAGGAATTCCTATTTAAAGTTTTAAAAAAGTAGTATTATTTATTTTTTCATTATGAATTTTAATAAATAGGTAATTTTAAGGTGTTAAATAATTAAATTTTACAGTATTATCATTACTATTGAGAATATGTAATGAATATAGTAAGTAGAAGTAGCTAACGTTAACTGCTTCTTGTTCTATTTATTTCATCTTGCAATTGTCTTCTTAATTTTTGTTCTCTTTCTAATGATTTTTTTCTATGTTCTTCAAACTCTTGCTCAACATCTAGTAAATTATTTTGAGCTTCTTTGGTAAGTGTATTGCTTCTAAAGAATTTAAAAATAAAATAAAACAATCCTAAAAGTGATATTATTATAATACTCCAAAGTAAAAGATTGTATTTTATTTTACTCAATTCAATACCAAACAACGAAATTGAATTTTCTTTTTTATTCGAAGCAACTAAGTCAGCTTGAGTTTTAGCTAATAAACCTTTGGTTTTTTTAATGTTTTCTCTTTCTGTTCTTAATTGATTTTCTTTTTCAGTAATTTGTGTTTCTAGTTTTTTTATAGAATCTAAGACATTTCTTTTTAAAACCTGATATTTGTCTTTGTTAATTACTTTATAAACTTGATACGTGGTCGATATTCTGTAAATTTCATCAAATTGGCCCTGAATTGAAGTGTCTTTTTCAACTTCTTCTGGTTCTTGAGATAAAACGGAAAAACTAAGTGAAATAAAAAGAATGAATATTATATTGATTTTCATTATTGTTTTTTTTGTAGTGTAAATTTAAGAAAAAAACCCAAACTAAAAGTTTGGGTTTTAAAATATAAGCAAGTATTATTATTTATTTAATTTTATCTACAACTGCCTTAAAAGCGTCTGGGCTGTTTACAGCTAAATCTGCTAAAACCTTACGGTTTAATTCGATATTGTTTGCTTTAACTTTTCCCATAAACTGAGAGTAAGACATTCCATTTAAACGAGCTGCAGCGTTAATACGCACAATCCATAAAGAACGGAAGTTTCTCTTATTGTTTTTACGGTCTCTATATGCATAAAGCATACCTTTTTCAACCGCATTTTTTGCTACTGTATAAACGTTTTTTCTACGTCCGAAGTAACCTTTTGCTGCCTTCAAGATTTTTTTTCTTCTTTTTCTTGAGGCTACTGAATTTACTGATCTTGGCATAATTTCAATGTTTTTTGTAGTAGGCGATTCTTTGAAGAATACTTTTTAATTTGTGCCTAACTCCATGGTTAATAATTAAATCCCCTAATTAAACTTACTTTAAGTTTAATTGTTGTTTAATGTTAGCTTCATCTGACTTGTGTACTAAAGTATGATGAGTTAACTTTAACTTACGTTTTTTAGACTTCTTTGTTAAAATGTGACTTTTAAACGCGTGCTTTCTTTTTAATTTTCCAGTACCAGTAACTTTAAATCGTTTTTTGGCGCTAGATTTGGTTTTCATTTTAGGCATCTCTCCTTCGTTTTTAACTTGCTTATTTTCAGCTGAACTTGGTTCAGTATCTTTAAGTTTACAATGTTTTTTAAAACTTGTAAACTTTTATTTTAGTTTTTTTGGCGCAATAAACATAATCATACGTTTACCTTCTAATTTAGGTAATTGCTCTACTTTACCATATTCTTCTAATTCTTGGGCTAATTTTAATAACAAAATTTGACCCTGTTCTTTAAATATAATAGAACGTCCTTTAAAGAATACAAATGCTTTTAATTTAGCACCATCTTGTAAAAACTTAACCGCATGTTTCTTTTTAAATTCATAATCATGCTCGTCAGTTTGAGGTCCAAAACGAATTTCTTTAATCGTAACTTTAGTAGCTTTCGCTTTTAACGATTTTTCTCGTTTCTTTTGCTCATACAAGAACTTCTTGTAATCAATAATTTTACAAACAGGAGGTTTTGCTTTGGGAGATATCTCTACCAAATCTAACTCTTGTTCTATGGCCATTTCTTTTGCTTTCGCTAAAGGATATACACCAACTTCTACGTTTTCACCAACTACACGCACTTCTTCAACATATTTTATTTTGTCGTTAATTCTGTGTTGGTCTTCCTTGATTACTCTTAATGGTCTTCTCGACCTACTTCTTCTAATTGCTATGACTAATGCTTTTAAATTTAACTTATTTGGCTACTATTTTAGCCTTTTATTTTGTCTTGAAATATAATTAAAATTTCTTTAATGTCTTACTTTCTTCTTCTTTTATTAAAGATATAAATTCTTCTATTGTAAAAGTCCCTAAATCTCCTTCTCCGTGTTTTCTAACAGAAACTGTACCATCTTCTTCCTCTTTTTCTCCAACAATCACCATAAATGGGGTTTTACTCACCTCTGCATCACGAATTTTACGTCCGGTTTTCTCACTTCTACTGTCTACGAGGGCGCGAATTTCGGAATTTTCTAACGATTCTAAAACTTTTTCGGTATATTTTTGATATTTCTCACTGATTGGCAGTATAATAACCTGTTCTGGAGTTAACCAAAGCGGGAAATTACCTCCTGTATGCTCTAATAAAACAGCAATAAAGCGTTCCATAGAACCAAAAGGTGCTCTGTGAATCATTACTGGTCTGTGAGATTGGTTGTCTGAACCTGTATATGTTAAATCAAAACGTTTTGGTAAGTTATAATCTACTTGAATGGTTCCTAATTGCCAGCTTCTTCCTAAGGCATCTTTAACCATGAAATCTAACTTTGGGCCATAAAAAGCCGCTTCACCTTCTTCAATTACAAAATTTAAACCTTTGTCTGTTGCGGCATTTATAATGGCTTGCTCTGCAATTTCCCAGGTTTCAGTATCTCCTATATATTTGTCAGGATTGCTTTTATCTCTAATAGAAACTTGTGCAGTAAAATCTTCAAAGCCTAAAGAGCCAAATACGTATAAAACTAAATCGATAACATCTTTAAATTCTTGATCTAATTGCTCTGGTGTACAGAAAATATGGGCATCATCTTGCGTAAAACCTCTAACACGTGTTAACCCGTGTAATTCGCCACTTTGTTCGTATCTGTAAACTGTACCAAATTCAGCAAAACGCTTAGGCAGGTCTTTATAAGAATACGGTTTAAAATTATATACTTCACAGTGATGCGGACAGTTCATCGGTTTTAGTAAAAACTCTTCATCCATTTTTGGAGTTTTTATCGCCTGAAAACTGTCTTCGCCATATTTTTCATAATGGCCAGAAGTTACATATAATTCTTTTTGCCCAATATGAGGTGTCATTACCATTTCGTAACCCGCCTTTTTTTGAGCAGCTTTTAAAAAGTCTTCTAAACGAGCGCGCAAAGCAGCACCTTTTGGTAACCAAAGAGGTAAACCAGCACCTACTTTTTGAGAGAATGTAAATAATTCTAATTCTTTACCTAGTTTTCTGTGATCGCGTTTTTTAGCTTCTTCTAATAATGCTAAATATTCGGCTAGCATTTTTTGTTTAGGGAAACTAATTCCGTAAATACGTGTTAGTTGATTATTTTTTTCATCACCTCTCCAATACGCGCCAGCCACGTTCATAATTTTTACAGCTTTGATAATTCCTGTATTTGGAATGTGTCCTCCTCTACATAAATCTGTAAAATTACTGTGATCACAAAAAGTAATATCTCCATCCGTTAAGTTTTCAATCAACTCAACTTTGTATTCGTTATTTTCATTATGATACATTGATAATGCATCAGCTTTAGAAACTTCACGCATATTGAATTCGTGTTTTCCACGAGCAATTTCTAAAAACTTTTTTTCTAACGCCACAAAGTCTTTTTCAGAAATGGTATCATCACCTAAATCTAAATCATAATAAAAACCGTTATCAATGGCTGGACCAATCGTTAACTTTGCATTAGGATGAAAACTTAAAATAGTTTCCGCTAAAACGTGTGCAGAAGAATGCCAAAAAGCTTTTTTACCTGCATTATCATTAAAAGTATGTAAAACTAAAGATCCGTCTGTGGTTAAAGGTGTTTTGGTTTCAACTGTTGTACCGTTAAAACTTGCAGAAATTACATTTCTTGCTAAACCTTCACTGATGCTTTTTGCAACATCAATAGGAGTACTGTTTTTAGCAAACTCCTTAACACTTCCATCGGGTAAAGTAATTTTAATCATTATAATGCATACTATTTTAGGCTTGCAAAGATATTAAAAACAATATTTCATACAATATATTAATGCGTTATTAATACCCATTGTTTTTTAGGTGCTTTATTAAAAATTAGAAGTTTGAGAAAGGTAATAAGAAAGACGTGCTTAATAAGGTGTATTACAGTTTTATGAATTGATAATCATTTAAAAAGAAGAAGGAAATTTCACGATTATGTTTTACGAATATTAGAATTTCATCAAAAAAAAGCAGTTATCATTAAACTTTTCTTAAAAATAGAGGTCTAAAGATTTTAAAACTACAAGTCTAATTCCAAAAAGTTTTCAAGCCAACCAAATATGAAACTATTAAAAATTACTTTCTTATTATTTTTCTGTACGTCTCTTTTTTACGGGCAACAACAAACACCTAATATTTTATTAATTATTGCAGATGATTTAGGAATTGATTCTACTCCAGGTTTTGGAATTTCAGGAGATTTACCAATAACCCCTACTTTAGATTCTTTTAGGCAAACAGGCGTAACTTATACCAATACTTGGTCCGCTCCTCAATGTTCGCCAACAAGGGCAGCTATTATGAGTGGAAAGTTTGGAATAAAAACGGGTGTTATGAGACCTCCTTTAATTTTAGATACCAGTCATACTTCTTTATTCTCAAAAATAAAGGAGAAAAGCGATACAGATTACAGTATGGCTGTTATTGGAAAATGGCACATTGGCGGAAATAGTGATAGTAATTTTAGTCATCCAAAAGATTCTGGAGTTCCTTTTTATGAAGGTGTCTTTACATCACAAGTTGATGATTATTATAATTGGACAAAACTAAATAATGAAGGAAATGAAGAACCTGTAAATGAATATATTACAGCTCACTTAACAAACAGCGCTATTTCTTGGGTTCAAGATCAGACAAAACCTTGGTTCTTGTGGTTGTCTCATGTTGCACCACATACACCTTTTCAAACTCCACCTGCAGGAACGTATTCAACTACGCCTACAGACGATAGAACAACGTATCTATCAATGGTTGAAAATATGGATTATGAGATAAATAGGTTATTGCAAAGTATGGACGATGAAACACGCGAAAACACCGTTATTATTTTTATTGGTGATAATGGAACACCAGGCAGAACAAATACATATTGGCCAAATGGACACGCAAAATCATCTTTATATGAAGGTGGAATTCGCGTGCCAATGATAATTACAGGAAAATCTGTAGAAAGGGTAAATGAAGTAGAAGCAGGTTTAACCCAAGCAGCAGATTTACACGCAACAATTTTAGAATTAGCAGGAGTACAATTATTAGGAGGTACAGAAAATAGTTTAAGTCTTAAACCATCGTTGTCTTTTGAAAATCAAATTTCTAGAATTGTAAATTATACCGATTATGAAAGTGGTGATACAGAATCTTGGGCAACAAGAAATGATACTTATAAGTTGATAGAAGATGAAAATGGAAATGAAGAATTTTACAATATTGTTGATGATATTAAGGAGGAAACAAACTTAATAGGTAATTTAACCACAGAGCAGGAAACCATCAAAATAATGCTAAAACAAGAAGCGCAAATTATTAGAACAGATTGGTCTTGTAATGATGGCATTCAGAATGGAACAGAAACTACAATTGACGATTGTAATAATACTTGTGGAGATACAGATGTTTTAAGCTATGATAATATTAATTGTTGTGGAACGCCATCTCAACCAAGTGTCTATTTCGAATTTTTGCAAGGCGATAATAGAGTGGTGTATTCTAATAATTATCCAAATCATAATTTTTGTTTTGCTGCGGATAGAACTCCAGAACCTTACTACAGATTGTATCAATTTGATTTAAAGCCTAAATTATCAGGAATTACAACAAGTTTAACGAGAACAAATGGAAGGCCTGTTAATTTTTTCGGAATAAGTTTAAACGGAGTATATATGATGCCAGCACCAGCAACTCCATTTATTTTTGAAGATAAAAATACAGGAGAGTACAATTGGGATTGGGTTTTTGAACCTACTACAAATATTGGTGATGGAAGAGATTTTGTGGCTTTAGATTGTGCTTCTGCGCACGTAAATCCTAATTCCGGGTATCATTATCATGGTAACATGTTTGAATATGTAGAGCAATTAGAATCTGGAATTTCTACAACAGAAACTATACCGGAAAAATTATTGCAAGTAGGTTGGGCAGCTGATGGATTTCCTATATTATATAGGTTTGGTCCAGATAAAGAGGGTAACATAAAAGAAATGCACCCAAGTTTCCAATTAAAAAGTGGTTTAAGACCTGGAGATGGCATTAGTGCTCCTTGTGGTCCTTATTCAGGAAAATATACAAATGATTTTGAATATATTTCTGGCAAAGGAGATTTAGATGATTGTAATGGAATTGAAGCTGATGTAACTTTAACAACAGCCCAAGGAGAAGAAACTTTTGAATATTATTATGTAGTTACTGAAAGTTTTCCGCAGATTTCTAGATGTATGAAAGGTGATTTTAATGATAGCTTTATAAGTAGTTCAGGAGCTTTAAATGATGTTGATAACGATGCTGATGGATTTGTAAGTACTTATGATTGCGATGATAATAATCCAAATATAAATCCTTTTGCAACTGATAATCCATCAACAACTGTAGATGAGAGTTGTGGTGCAGCTTTAAGTACACCAAAATATGGTTTAGAAGAATTGGGTTTTTATATCAATTCAAATCCAAATGATGGAAATTTCTCAGTAATTTCTACAGATTATGAAAAATATCAAGTTGGTTTATTTTCTATATCAGGAAAACAAATTGATAAAAAATCTGGATTTGGTGTTATTGAATTTAAAAACATTAGCAGTTCTGGAGTGTATCTTTTAAGAATTGCTAGAGCAGGTAAATTATTAGGAACTACTAAAGTAATTGTAAAATGAGGCAAATAATCATAGTTTTTATCGCTTTTATTGCAATGAGCAGTTCAAATATTCTTCACGAATCTGTTTCAGCAACATTTAATGTTATTGAAAGAGGACACGTATTATTACTCGAAATTGATTTTGATGAGGAGAATTTCATAAAGTTTGGAGATGTTAAAAGTCTTAAAATTACTAAGGATGATTTTAGTAAATACCTAAACAAAACAACAAGTTGGGAGTTTGATAGTAAAGAATTAACACCTCAAATTTTAAGTATAAAATCAGATCGTCAACATACTAAAGTGATTTGTTTTTTATCCAAAGCGAAAGAAAAGATTAAAACAGTAAACGTTAGAAATGAATTTTTAATTGATGTTAAAGATCATGCTAACATTATAAAGTTAGATATTAATGATAGCTTTAAAGATTTTAGAATGCATAAAGAACGAAGAGCTTTAAAAGTGGTTTATTAATTGCTATTGTTCAATTGTATTTAAATTTCGATCGTTTTTTTAGACACTCTTTTTTGACCTCATAGAAACATAGTACCCAATAGAAAAGCTTCACATAAAACTTTATGTTCTACGTTTCTATGTGGTAAACGTATATTTAAACTTCAACAGTTCCATTAAAAACAAATTGAGCTGGCCCTTTTAAAAACACATTTGTATAAACTCCATTTTTTTCATCAAAAGAAACTTCTAAATTTCCACCTTCAACAGGCAAAGTAATATGATTACTTTTTGTTTTATTGGTTTTATGCATAGCAATTGCAACAGCAGTAACTCCTGTTCCACAAGCTAAAGTTTCATTTTCTACACCTTTTTCATAAGTTCTAACTCGAAAAGTGTTTTCATTAATTTGTTGCACAAAATTTACATTTGCACCAGGATTGTTGTAAGAATATCTAATTTTTTTGCCATTCTCAAAAACAGGATAATTATTCAATTCATCAACTAATTCAACATGATGTTGCGTTCCTGTATAAGCAAAAACGGAGCTTTCATTTACTTGAATTTCATCAACATTAATCATCTGTAAAGAAATAATACCATCTTTAATTTCAGCAAAATGAGGCCCATCAACAGCTAAAAAAGTTGTTTTTTTATCAATTATTTTCAATCGTTTTGCAAAAGCTACGGCACATCTTGCACCATTTCCACAGAACGTTTGGCTACCATCAGCATTATAATAAATCATTTTAAAATCAAAATTTTCATCATTCTCAATTAAAATAATTCCATCGGCACCAATACCAAAATGTCTGTCAGAAAGTTGTGAAAAATTGTCAGTTTTTTCTTTTGGAAAGGTTTTTGCTCTATTATCAATCATAATAAAGTCATTACCTGTGCCTTGATATTTATAAAATTTCAAATTCATATAACAAAGGTAATGATTTGGTGTAAAAAAAAAGGCTGTTAAAACTCGGTTAAAGTTCGTTAAAATGGAGTTAAACAGATTTTTTAAAAATGTTAAAAATGTATATTTGGTTTAATTAAAATTTATAATTATGAAGAAATTTTTTAGTTTATTAGGAATGGCAATCCTTGGAGGTGCAATTACTCTAGGAGGCTATAAAGTTATGTTTGATAAAGAAGTTGTTGTTTCGCCTTCAGTTTCTCCGGGTTTGCAAACAGTGCAGACAAATTTTACTACTGCATTAAATACAAATTCTACAGCGATAAGTGCTGAATCTATTGATTTTACGTTAGCTGCAGAAAAAACCATACATTCTGTGGTGCACGTTAAAAATACTACGGTTAGAACTCAAACCAATCCGTTAGATATTTTCTTTGGAAGTGGAAATGGTAAAAGACAGTTTGAACAAGTTGGTACTGGAAGTGGTGTTATTATATCTTCTGATGGATATATTGTTACCAATAACCACGTAATTGATAATGCAAACGAAATTCAAATTACTTTAAATAACAAGAAAAAATACAAGGCCGAATTAATTGGAGCTGATAAAAATAATGATATTGCCTTGTTAAAGATAGATGCAGATATGGATTTACCATACACGCCTTTTGCAAATTCTGATAATATTAAAATAGGTGAGTGGGTTTTAGCAGTTGGTAATCCTTATAATTTAACTTCTACAGTTACAGCAGGTATTGTTAGTGCAAAAGGAAGAGATCTAGAGGGTAATAGAAATATTGAATCTTTTATACAAACTGATGCGGCGGTAAACCCAGGGAATAGTGGTGGAGCTTTGGTTAATACAAGAGGAGAGTTAGTGGGGATTAACACAGCAATATCTTCTAAAACGGGTTCTTTTATTGGATATTCTTTTGCAGTACCTTCTAACATTGCAAAGAAAATTGTTGACGATTTGTTGGAATTTGGAGCAGTACAAGAGGCTATTTTAGGAATTTCTATTGATATGAATTATAATGACGAAGGGGTGAAAATTGGTGATGTTTTTTATGAAGAAGGAAAAAAATCTCCTCTAAAATCTGGAGATATTATTAAGAGCTTAAACGATGTTAAGATTTCTAAATTTTCTGAATTAAAAGGGCAGCTAACGTCTAAAAGACCTGGAGATAAAATTAATATAACTGTAGAAAGAGATGGAGATTTAATTACAGAAAATATTGTTTTAACAAAAAAAGTAAAGCCTATAATAGCTGAAACGTTTGGGTGGCAATTGAAAGATTTAACCAAAAAAGAAATGAAACAACGTAAGGTTGATAATGGAGTTAAAATTTTAGTTTCTGCAGATAAAAGGAATAATTTGGCTGGTTATATTATCACAAAAATTAATGATAAAGAAGTTAGTAACGCAGAAAACGCAGCTAAATTAATTGATCAATTATCAAATTCTAATTACAGAAATAATTTAATTGAACTCATTAGTATTAAAGGAGAAAAAGAGAGGTTTCGTTTTTAATTTTTTAAAAAAAGCAACAAGACTCGGACATGTAGTTTCAGTTCAAATTGAACAATATATCCTGAAATAAATAGCAACTATATATTAAAAAAATCCTGATTGTACAAGAGGCTACTGAAAAAGTAGCCTTATTATTCCAACTAGACTAA
>TARA_R110002126_G_scaffold291479_3_pt1 | contig 54016 bp, 53 predicted proteins | sample TARA_R110002126 | Tara Oceans TARA_R110002126 (sample SAMEA4397536) | marine metagenome | biome: Polar Biome; feature: [DCM] deep chlorophyll maximum layer (ENVO:01000326); material: water (ENVO:00002006), including particulate matter (ENVO:01000060) such as... | depth 30 m | reverse complement strand
ATTAAATAAAACCTACACACAACAACGGCTATACTTAATTGCTTTGGTCTGTGCTACTTTGGGGAAATCAGAGATTTTCCCAAAGTTAGTTTTGTGCTTAAAAAGTTAAGTGCTAAATTGTCGCAACTAAGCATAGCCAAACCGTTAAACGAACCTATTCCAAAATCTTTACAAAATCTTCAAAAGCAACATAGTAAGGTTGGTCTTTAAAAACCGGATTTTCTACACTTTCTGCATTGGCAATACCTACACCTGCAAACCAAACTTTGGCATTTTGTTTTTTTGCATGTTCTTTAAATGTTTCCATCCAAATGGTATCGTATTCATTTGGATTTTGTAAATTATTGGTAGCTTTTACCAATACAAAGATGGTAGGCTCGCCTTTTTTAAACAGTACAAACTGAGGATGTCTTTTTAACAGACTATTAATTGCCTGAAATTCATAACCCATTTTTGTGAGCTTCTCTCCTACTATATTCATTGCCAAATTATGCAACTCTTGTTTTGTTAAAATCTGCATTACTTTATTTTTAGTGAAACTCAATTTTTACAAGTCTGCAAAGACACATTAAAAATTATAAGCTGAACTAATCCTGATGAAAATCAGGATTTTTTATTTATTTCTTTTTATTTCGTTTGTTGTAATTTTTATCGCCTCTAGTTTTTGGCTTCTTATATTTCTTAGCAATTTCTCTTCGATAAGATCCTCCTTGATTGGTTTTACTGTTCTTTTCACTTTTTTCGTGAAACGCTGCGCCAGGCACATATTCTAAAGCAGTTCTATTTTTAGATTGTTCACTATCTTCTTTTGGGCGTTCATCTTCTGTTAAAAGGGTAGAAATCGCAACTTCCTCAGGAAGTTCTAAAACAGGGATTTTGTAATCCATTAAGGTTTCTATTCCTTTTTTTGCAATTTGCTCTTTTTCTGTGGATAATAAAATGGTTGTTCCTGCTTTTTCTGCACGACCAGTTCTACCTATTCTGTGCATGTAATTTTCAGGAAAGTCTGGCGTATCAAAATTGATAACGTGACTTACATTATCAAAATCTAAACCACGAGCCATAACATCTGTAGCTAATAGAATTCTATTTTTCCCCTCGTCAAATTGCCTTATTGAACGTATTCTATAATTTTGTGTTTTGTTAGAATGTATTACACACATTTCATCATTAAAAACTTCTTCTAAATGTTTAAATAACAAATCTGCAGTTCTTTTAAAACCCACAAAAATTAATACTTTATTAAACGTTTCTTTATCCTTTAAAAGATGATGTAGCAAGTTTACTTTAGTAAAAAAATTAGGAATTGTATACCCAACTTGCTCAATATTATCTAAAGGAGTTCCACTTACTGCAATAGATATTTTTTCTGGATTTTTAAAAAAATCATAAATTAAGGCATCAACATCTTCTGTCATTGTTGCAGAAAATAATACGTTTTGTCTTTTTTCTGGAAGAATGTCAAAAATGTTCATCAACTGAAAACGAAAACCCAAATCTAACATCACATCTACCTCATCAATCACCAACTTTTGAATCGATTTTAGCTTTAAAGCGTTACTTAATCCTAAATCGTACAACCGTCCAGGAGTGGCTACAATAATATCTTGTCCTTGTAAAATGGCCTGTTTTTGTGTATTTATGTTCGTACCTCCATAAACGCCTAAAACTCGAAGATTTATATATTTTGCCAACTTTTCTATTTCATCAACAACTTGTAAAACCAGTTCTCGCGTAGGTACTAAAACTAAAACTCTTGGATGTATTTGCTTCGAGAATTTTAAATCGCGTAAAATAGGCATCATATACCCAAAAGTTTTTCCAGTACCAGTTTGTGCAATTCCAACCACATCTTTACCAGATCTAACTACAGTAAATGCTTGCTCTTGAATAGGTGTTGGTGTTGTAAACCCCAAATCGTCAATAGCATATTGCAGTTGATTTGATAAATCTAAATCTTTAAAAGTCATTCTTTACATTTTCTGCAAAGATACAGTTTCTCTAAAGTAAGTACTTTAGGTTTTTAAAGACTTTTAGTAGTTGTGTAGTTTGATGGTTACTTTTGTGCCAGTTTCTGAAGTTTCACCATCAAAATCTTCAAAAATAATTGTGTGTTTTATGTTGTTTTTACTTCCAAAAATAGATAGCCTTTCTTCTGTTAACTTTAGCCCTAAAGATTTCTTTTGAATCATTTTTTTTTGCTGAAATTCAAAAGCTTTTTTTCTTCCAATACCATTATCTTCAATTGCAATTTCGATACAATTTTCACTTGTTTTTAAAATAGATAATACTAATTTTTTTTCGCCATCTTTTGGTGATAAACCGTGCCAAATTGCATTTTCTATAAAAGGTTGTAACACTAAAGGGGGTATTTTAATTGTCTCTAGATTAATGCTAATATCAATATTTTTCGAGAAAATTATTGTGTTTTTAAATCGCAAATTCTCTATACTTATATAAAGTTCTAATGTATCTATTTCATCTTGTAGAGAAACCTCTTTTTCTCTAGAAATTGTTAAGATTTTACGAATGAGTTTTGAGAATTTGTTTAAATAATAAACCGCATTTTCTTTATTATTTTTGATAATATTTAATTTGATAGAGTTTAAAGAATTAAAGATAAAATGCGGATTCATTTGGCTTTGTAAAGAAGACACTTTTAACTCTGCAATTTCTTTTTCGAATGCGAGTTCTAGTTGCTTTATACGTTCCTCTTCTGCTAATTTATTTAACGAAATAATTTCTGATGTTTTGTCTTTAACCTCCTCTTCTAACCTTTGGTTTATAGAATTTTTTAAAGCTTCATTTTCTTTTAATTGTTCAATTAACTTTTCTTGAGATTCGTTTCTTTCATCCAATATTAAGCTTTGTTTTTTTACCAAACCTAAAGTAAAAAATATGTTTTCAATAAAAACACCAATATAAAAGAAAGACCAAGCACCAAAAGAACTCTGGTTTCCAAACCTTGACCCAACTAAAGCCATAATAGAAAAAATAGAAAACGCCAAACTTCCAATAATAATATAGTATTTTACAGCTGTTTTCATTCGAAATAAGAAGTAATAGATATATATACTCAGAAAAATAAGTGCCGGCACTAATACAAATAGAAATCCATTTGCTACCAAACGTAAATCGAAAATGATATCAATAATAAATAATACCAATAACAAATATGCTAGATATTTTACAATATTTTTTACTGTTTTGGCTGTTTTGTCTTTGAAAAGAAATAATCCTCCAAATTCAATAACAAAAATTAAATAAGCGCTATTATATAGCCATTCAAAGGCAACATGAGTTGGGTAAACTATTGGTAGATTTTTTTCTAAAACTAATCTGTAATAAAAGCTAGTATTTACCAAACTCTGATCTAATATGATAATAAGTGCGTAAATCGCATACCACAAATAGGCCTTGTCTTTATAAATTTTATAAAAAAAAATATTTTGGACAAGAATAATCACCAAAAATCCTAAAATAAAAACCGAAAAAATGGCTAAAGGTCTTAACCTGTAAAATTCACTAATCGCTTCTAACATATTTCACTATATTTTTTGCATAGCTTCTAAAATAAAAGCTCTGTTAGGTTTAGAAACAGGTATGGTTTTGCCATTTTCTAAAATTAAATAATAGCCTTCACTTTTTACATATTCCTTTACATAATTTATGTTCACCAAATAAGATTGATGCACTCTAATAATTTCATCAGCATTAAAAACTTCATACACATCTTTTATTTTTTTAGAATACAAATGCTTTTCTCCATTATGTAAATAAATGGTGGTATAATTTCCATCAGACTTGCAATAACAAACCTCTTTAATCTTTAAAAAAATAGTTTTACCTGTTAACGGAATGGCAATTTTAGTCGCTTTTTTTTCTACCTGTGGCATTAAATCTTTTAAAGAAAACCCTAATTGTTTGTTTATTTTATTCTTCTTAATTTTTTGGGCAACTTTCACCAAATCATCATTATCAATTGGTTTTAGCAAATAATCGATAGCATCTTCTTTAAAAGCGGTTAAAGCATAATTATCATAAGCTGTGGTTATTACCAAATCAAAATCCCTATATTTTAAATGAGATAATAATTGAAAACCATCAATTTTGGGCATTTCAATATCTAAAAAAACACAATCTGGTTTTAAATAATTAATGGCAGAAATGGCTTCTTCAGGGTTTGTAAAAGAATCAATTACTTTAATCTCTTTACAAAACGTTTTAATTTCCCATGCTAAACTTTCTATAGCATCTTGTTCATCATCAATAAGTATGGCTGTTATCATCTAAACCTTTTTTATACATATTACAAAATAGTAAGTAGAAACACTTTATTGTTATTATTTTCAACTCACCTACTTCATATTCAACCAAATATAATTCATATTTAATTATCTATTGAGGTTCTTTTAAATATAAACTGAATACTTCCAAAAATACAATTGATTAACCCATAATTGATTTTGTGTTTTTTTTGTTTAAATAATCATACTAAATTTAAAATATAAATGTATTCCAAAAAATAAAAATTGCTATGGAAAAAGAAAATATCAACAGAAAAGAAGCCCTTCAAAAAATAAAAAATTACAGTAAATATTTTGCTTTAACTGCACTTGGTACTTATATAATTTTACATCCAAAAAAAGCACAAGCAGCAAGTCCAGAAGCCCCAGGAACTGGATTTTAAAAAAAAACGATATGAAGAAGAATTTAAAAAAAATAGTATTAATTATTGGAATTTGTTTGTTTAATCAAAATATAATTGCTCAGAACGAATTTATTTCTATTTGGGAATCTACAAATTTAAACCCCTCTATAACAATACCTACACACAATGATAAAGTTTATAATTATACTGTAGATTGGGGAGATGGAGCAATTAATAATAATGTTGCAGGTGATATAACGCATAATTATGCAGTAATAGGAAATTATACAGTGACAATTACTGGGGTTTTCCCTGGTTTTTATTTTGATAAAAATATTATTGGCCTTTCAAATAGAGCAATAGCAAGTATAGAACAATGGGGTACTAATCAGTGGCAAACTATGGAAGGTGCCTTTTCTGGACAAACCAGTTTAGTAATCAATACTGATGATATTCCAGATTTAAGCCAATGTGTAAGTTTAGCAAAAATGTTCGAAAATTGTTCTAGTATAAATAATGGTTCACATGATAAATGGAGTCAATGGAATACATCAAGCATTACAAAAATGAACGAATTGTTTATGAATACAAGTTTTAATAAAAATATTAGTGATTGGGATGTAAGTAATGTTACAGATATGTCTTTTATGTTTTATAACTCTTTAGGTTCTCCTAACATTAGTAATTGGGATACAGGCAGTGTAACTAATATGGAGGGTATGTTTCAAAATGGGCGTTTTAATGGAGACATTAGTAATTGGAATGTAAGCAATGTTACTAATATGCAAAATATGTTTTATTTAGCTATACTTTTTAATTCTAGTATAGAGAATTGGGATGTAAGCAGTGTTACAAATATGTCTGGTATGTTTGCTTTTTCAAATTTCAATAATAATATAGGTAACTGGGATACAAGAAGTGTTGCTAATATGTCTATTATGTTTAAAAGAAATCACGTTTTTAACCAAACTATTGGTGATTGGAATGTTAGTAATGTTACTAATATGGAGAGTATGTTTTTTGAAACTATATTTAATCAACCTTTAAATAATTGGAATGTAGGTAAAGTTACTGATATGTCTGCTATGTTTTATAACGCTGGTAGTTTTAACCAAGCTATTGGTGATTGGAATGTAAGTAAGGTTACAGATATGAATAGAATGTTCAGAGCCGCCATTGTTTTTAACCAAGATATTGGTAATTGGAATGTTGGTCATGTTACAGATATGGAACTTATGTTTTTGCACGCTTCTGCTTTTAATCAAAATATTAATGATTGGGATGTAAGTAGTGTTACAAATATGTATCAAATGTTTGAAAGCGCAACTCAATTCAATCAACCATTAAATAACTGGAATATTGGTAATGTTACAAATATGGATTCAATGTTCGCTAATGCAGACGCTTTCAATCAACCATTAAATAGTTGGAATGTAGGTAACGTTACAAATATGAAATCTATGTTTGCTAATAATGATTCTTTTAACCAACCCATAGATAATTGGAATGTAAGTAATGTTAAAAACACTTCATTTATGTTTAGCAATGCAACTTCATTTAACCAGTCTTTAAATAATTGGAGTGTAAGTAGTATTACAAATATGGTTAGAATGTTTGAAGGCGCAAGTAGTTTTAATTTCCCTTTAAACAACTGGAATACAATTAACGTAGAATCTATGTCACAAATGTTTATGAATGCTACTAATTTTAATCAAGATATTGGTTCTTGGAATATGACTAACGTAAACTCTTGTTTTGAAATGTTTAAAGGAATAAAACTAAGCAATGCTAATTATGAAGCATTATTGATTGGTTGGAATGCACAAGATCTAAATCAAAATGTAAATTTTGATGGAGGTAATTCGAACTATTTTTCAAATGATGCTGAAGCTGCAAAATTAAATATGATAAATAATGATAATTGGACAATTACTGATGCTGGTAAACTTCTAACATTTACTTGGACAGGTACAGTAAGCACAGACTGGAATACCCCTGGAAATTGGGACACAAACTCAGTACCAACTGCTACAGATGATGTAATTCTTGCTGATGTAGCAAACGCACCAAGAATTAATTTCAACCAAAATCATGCAGTTAATGACTTAACCGTAAACGAAAACTTGACCATAAAAACCAATGCAGGTTTAACTGTAAATGGAGATTTAGATCAAAGAGCTAATATACAAGTAGAATCTTTTGCTACTGGAAATGGAAGTTTTATTTTAAGAGGAAATCAAATCAACATAAATCCTGCTGACCTCATTTACTGGCGATATGTGAGTGGTAACAATTGGCATTTATTTTCTAGCCCTGCAACAGGTATAGATATTGATGTTTTTGCTGCAACAAAACCTCTTGCAGAAGGTCAAAATAATAACAGAGGTCTTGGATTTTATGATAATAATGCAAATCCAAATTGGTCTTATTATCAAGATGGTGCTAATGGTACTGGAGATTTTATTGCAGGAAAAGGATACTCTATACAAACTTCTGCAGCAGCTTTTTTAATTTTAACTGGTAAATTAAAAGCTACTAATCTAACGAACTATGCCATAACAGAAAACTTAAATGGTTGGAATTTAGTGGGCAATCCTTACCCAGCAAATATAAATGCAAATGTAAATGCAGATGCTAATGAAAACTTTCTTACCGAAAATGCAGCGCAATTAGATCCTGCTTTTGCCAATATATATTTATGGAATCCAACAACAGAAGATTATGAACCTGTTGGTAATGGTTTAGAAGCTAAATACATTGCTCCAGGACAAGGTTTTTTTGTAAAATCTAAAAATGGAGGTGGCACTATAGACATCAATAAATCGATGTTAACCCACCAAATAGGAAATTTGTTTTTAAAAGAAAATCAACCACAAAAAATTATATTAAAAATTGATGATAATACTAATGCTTCTGAAACTACAATTGCTTTTAAAAACGGAATGACAAAAGGTTTAGATGTTACTTATGATGCTGCAGTATTTAATGGAGAAAGCAGAAAATTATCTTTGTACACACATCTTTTAGATGATGGTGAAAATGTGCCTTTTGCAATTCAATTTTTACCTGAGTTAGAAAATAATGAATTTGTGATTCCTTTAGGAATTAAACAAAATCAAGACCAAGAAATCACCATTTCATTAAAAGAAACTACCATTTCTAGTGCTGTGAAAATCTATTTAGAAGATAAGTTAGAAAATACCTTTACAGAAATTTCTAAAACACCAAACTACACTTTTTCTCATCAAAAATCAGCTAATGAAATAGGCAGATTTTACTTACATATTCAAAAAAACGCTTTAAGTTTAGAAAATACACAAACAAATAACATAAATATTTATAAAGATAGTGAATCATCAATTTTAATAAACGGTGTAGCTGATGGAATGCTTAATGTATACTCGATTACTGGGAAAAATGTTATAGAAAATAGAAAAATCTCTGAAAATGAAAAAAGGATTCAACTCCCAAATCTTGCAAAAGGAGTTTATCTTTTTGAAGTTAAAACCAATTCAAGAAAAATTGTAAAGAAAATTATTTTTTAAAGTTGATGAAATAAATTGCAATGCATTCTCTTAAAGTTGAATATATCCTTAATTTTGTTTGGAAATATTCAACTTTTTTAATGATTACAGATACACATACTCATTTATATTCAGAGCAATTTAACGAAGACAGAACAGCAATGATGCAGCGTGCAAAAGATGCTGGTGTTTCTCGCTTTTTTATTCCTGCCATAGATTCAACCTACACAGAAAGTATGTTGTCTTTAGAAAAAGAATTTCCTAATGATGTTTTTTTGATGATGGGTTTGCATCCAACATCAGTTAAAGAAAATTACCAAGAAGAATTAGCACACGTAAAAGAATGGATTGATAAAAAAGACTTTTATGCCATTGGCGAAATTGGTATCGATTTATATTGGGATAAAACATTTTTACCTCAACAACAAGAAGCCTTCAGCACTCAAATTAAATGGGCTAAAGAAAAGAAACTACCTATTGTAATTCATTGTAGAGAGGCTTTTGATGAAATTTTTGAAGTTTTAGAAACCGAAAAAGAAGATGATTTATTCGGAATTTTTCACTGTTTTACAGGAACTTTAGCGCAAGCCAAACAAGCCATTTCTTACAATATGAAATTAGGTATTGGTGGCGTTGCTACTTTTAAAAACGGTAAAATTGATAAATTCCTCAATGAAATTGACATTAAACACATTGTTTTAGAAACAGATGCCCCTTATTTAGCGCCAACTCCTTACAGAGGCAAACGGAATGAAAGTTCTTATATCACTAATGTAATTGATAAATTAGCAGGTATTTATGATTTATCTTTTGAAGAAATTGCAGAAATTACCACTCAAAATTCTAAAGACGTTTTTGGAATATAATGGAAGAAACTCAAATTACATACCAAAAAACACCTATAGGAATCGCAAAAATTATTGGCGATGAAAGCGGAATTCAATCAGTTTCTGTTTTAGATGATGATACTGTTTCAGACGAATTGTTAAATACATCAGTACCTTTTTGTTTGCAAGAATGTGTTGTACAATTAGAAGAATATTTTAACGGAAAAAGAGCTAGCTTTGGTTTAACTGTAAACCCTAAAGGAACAGATTTTCAAAAGAAAGTTTGGAAATCACTTTTAAAAATTCCTTACGGAAAAACTAAAAGTTACCTAGAACAAAGTAAAGCCTTAGGAGATTTAAAAGCCATAAGAGCTGTTGCATCAGCAAATGGAAAAAATCCACTTTGGATAATTATCCCCTGCCATAGAGTTATTGGTTCAGATGGTGATTTAACAGGTTACGCAGGTGGTATTTGGCGCAAAAAATGGCTCTTAAATCACGAGAATCCTGTAAAACAACAATCTCTTTTTTACTAATTATATTTCAAAACATACATTAAAAAAACTATTTTTACGTTCTTTAGGTATCGTTTTACTATGTTTTATAGATTCCTTTTTTGTATCTTTTTCTTTATTGGCTTTTCTGTCCAATCGCAAACGATATCTACCGATTTTAGAAAAAAAAACATCGAAATAAAAAGCGATACGATTCAATTAGATTCTGTACCTCTAAATTCTCAAAAGTTTAGAGTTTTTAATGTCAACAAAAAGGAAATTTTATCGACAGCTTACCAAGTAGATTTTAACAAAGCCATTTTAATTATCAACTCAAAAAAATATAAAAATATTATTGTCGAGTATTTTAGGCTTCCAGAATTTATCACTAAAATATACACTCCTTTTGATGAAAAACTAATTCTGCAAAACAATGGAAATGAGGGGGAATTATACAGTTTAACCACCAACAAAAAAACATCAGAAATTAAACTTTTTGATGGTTTGCAAACCAAAGGTTTTATTTCTAGAGGGCTTACTTCTGGTAACAATCAAAACGCAGTAACCAACGCTGCATTAGATTTAGAAATTTCTGGTAAACTCTCTAAAGATGTAACCCTAAGAGCTAATATTTTTGACACCAATATTCCTATTCAAGATAATGGAGTTTCGCAAAACTTAACCGATTTTGATCGTATTTTTATAGAAATGTACACTGATAATTGGCGTGTAAAAGCAGGAGATTTATCACTTAAAAATACTGAAACTTTTTTCTTTCCTTTTGCAAAACAAGTTTCTGGTTTAGAAGTTGAAGCCAATATTAATGATGATTTAAAAGTGGCTGCTTCTGGTGCTGTTGTTAGAGGTAAATTCAACACATACACATTTACAGCAGTAGAAGGCAACCAAGGACCTTACAAAATTTTTGGCGCAAATAACGAAGCTGTAATTTTAATGATTGAAGGTGCAGAACAGGTTTATGTGAATGGAAATCAGATTAAAAGAGGAGAAAATAAAGATTACACAATCGATTATAATTTAGGTGAAATTACATTTAACACCACACTACCTATAACCAATGATATGCGTATTTGGATTGATTTTCAATATGCAGAACGAAATTATACTCGTTTTATCACCTATGATAAAGCTGAATATAACGGAGAAAAATTTAGTATTGCTGGGTATTTTTATTCAGAAAATGATGCGAAAAATCAACCTTTACAACAAAGTTTATCTGCAGAACAGCAAGAAATATTAGCAAATGCTGGCAACAACCAAAGTGCAATGTTTTCTGAAAGTGCATTTTTAGACACCTTTAACGAAAACAAAATTTTATACAAAAAAGTAAATAACGGCACACAAGAATTTTTTGAATATACTACCAATGAAAATGATGAATTGTATACAGTTACTTTTACAAATATAGGCACAAATAACGGCGATTATGTTTTAGATGATACCATAGCAATTGGTAATATTTTTGCTTTTGTAGGCACAAATCAAGGAAATTATAGCCCAATTACACGATTAATTGCACCAACAAAATCGCAATTATTTATTGTGAAATCTGCTTTGAATGCCACTAATAAAACAATTTTAGACACAGAAATTGCAGTAAGTAATAATGATCAAAATCTTTTTTCTAGTGCAGATAATGATACAAATATTGCTGTTGCAGCAAAAGTAAATTGGCAGCAAACTTTTATTGATAAGGATTGGAAATTATCTAGTAAATTAAGTCACGAATACGCACAAAAAAACTTCTATTCAGAGCAAGGATATGAACCTGTTGAATTTAATAGAGACTGGAATATTTTAACCAATAACGCAACTAAAAACTTCTTTCAATCTGAAGTAAATTTAACCAATAAAAAAGAAGATTTTGTTTTATATCGCTTTAATAATTTAACGTATGATAATAGTTTTCGCGGAACAAAACACGAACTAAAATCTAAAATAAACGCGAACAAAACCAGTTTTTTTGCAGATGCCAGCTATTTATCGAATACTTCTAATATAGAAGATAACTTCTTTTTTAGAGCAAGAGCAAAAGCAGAACATTATTTAAAAAAAGCTTGGTTTGGTGCATTAATCAATTTCGAAACCAATTCTAGAAAAGATGTAAATACAAATCAATTTGTAAATACGAGTCATCGTTTTAAAGATTACGAAGGCTATTTTGGCGTGGGAGATTCCACTAAAATATTCGCAAAAATAGGGTTTAATTATAGAAATAACGATAGTATAAAAGCCAATCAATTTCAAGAAATAAACAATAGAAAAACGATGTACATCAATAGCAAACTCATCCAGAATGCAACCACAAATTTAAGTGTATTTGCCAATTATAGAGTCACCCAAAATAATTTTACAAATGATGAAAAAGCGTTGAACTCTAGAGTGGTTTTCAATCAAAAATTATTTAATAATTTCATCAATTTCAATACCGTTTACGAAACTTCTTCTGGCAATGTAGCACGACAAGATTTTGTGTACGTTCAAACTGAACCAGGTTTAGGTTTTTATACTTGGATTGACTATAATGAAGATGGTATTAAAGATTTTAACGAATTTGAAGTCGCCCTGTTTCAAGATCAAGCCAATTATTTACGATTACCCAAACCCAACTTAACCTTTATTGCCACGCAACGTGCAAAATGGAATCAATCTATCACAATAAATCCAAGAAATTGGATGCAAGAAGAAGGGGTTAAAAAATTCTTATCACACTTTTACAATCAAAGTTTTTTATCTGTAGAAAACGAACAAGAAAGAGGTGATAATTCTTTTCAATTAAATCCTTTTGATTTTAATGAAAATACGTTAATTGGTTTGAATTTAAATATTAGAAACAGTTTGTATTACAACAAAGATTTACAAAAAAACAGCATCGCTTTCACCTATGGAAACTCTCAAATAAAACAACAATATTTTATTGGTAATCAAGAAAATAACATTAAAATACATCAATTAGATTATGCACATAAATTTGCTGATTTTTGGTTAATTGATGTAATGGGAAAAACATCCAAAAACACGTTAGAAACTGAGAATTTAATCAACCGAAATTACGAAGTTGATGCCAATGAAATTCAACCTAAAATTACTTTTTTATACAATCAAAACAATCGCTTTTCTGCTTTTTATCACTTTAAAAATAAGCAAAATAAGTTACAAGATTTCGAAGTATTAAATCAACAAAAATTTGGGTTAGAATACTTTTTTATAGGGAAGAAAAAGAATCAGATATCTGCAAACGTAAATGTGTTTTTAAACGATTTTACGGGTGATGTTAATACACCTGTAGCGTACCAAATGTTAGAAGGTTTGCAAGCTGGCACTAATTATACTTGGAGTTGTATCTTTAACAGAAAATTAAACTCTTTTTTAAATTTAAATTTAAGTTACTTGGGTAGAAAAAGTGAAAATTCGAGAGCAATTCATACAGGAAGTGTTCAACTAAGGGCCAGTTTTTAATCTGTTAAATTTTTCTTTGGTAACAATTATTGCACTTATTTGCAAAAAAAAACCTTTACTTTGCAATGGTATGCCAAAATTAACATCAATCTTATTAGCGCATTTGATTCTATTTCAGAGTCTAAATGTTAATTTGGAATCTTTTTCAAAGTTATCGGTATTGTTAGAGCATGCTCAATTTCATCAAGAAAAATATGGAGATACTTTTTTAGAATTTTTATATGAGCATTATGGAAATACTGAACTTAAACTAACAAAACACAAAGAACACAAAGACTTACCTTTTAAACAAGATTCTCAAAACCACAATCATTTACCATCAGTTTTTACCATAAATACGCCTGTATTTGAGTTGAAACAAAATATAATGGTTCAAATTCAACAAAATTATTTCTACAAAGAATCCTATTCTTTATTTGAAAAACCTTCTGTTTTTCAACCACCCAAATTCGCATAATTCTATAGTAACTTATAATCCTGTTGATTACAAACAGGTATGTATTAATTATTATTTTATTATGAATTGAATTATGTTAGAAAAAATCATAAAATTCAGCTTAAAAAATAAGCTAATTATCTTTTTATTTATTGCATCTGTTGTAGGTTTTGGTCTGTATTCCTTAACCCAAATCCCTATTGGTGCTGTACCCGATATTACCAACAATCAGGTACAAGTGATTACTACTTCACGTAATCTTTCTACACAAGATGTAGAACAATTTATTACCTATCCAGTAGAATTAGAAATGGCAAATTTACCTGGCGTAGAAGAAATTAGATCGGTCTCTAAATTTGGTTTATCAGTGGTAACCATTGTTTTTAGTGATGCTATGGGAACTTATCTTCCTAGACAACTCATCGCAGAAAAAATTAAATCTGCTTCCGAGAAAATTCCGAAAGGTTTTGGCACACCAGAAATGGGACCAACAACCACAGGTTTAGGCGAAATTTATCAGTACATTTTAGATGTAAAACCAGGTTATGAAGATCGGTACTCGACAACAGAATTAAGAACCATTCAAGATTGGATTGTGAAACGACAGCTTTCTGGAATTCCTGGAGTTGTAGAAGTAAATACTTGGGGAGGTTTTTTAAAGCAATATGAAGTAGCCATCAATCCTAATAAATTGAATGCTATGAATATTTCTATAGCAGAGATATATGACGCTTTAGAAAAAAACAACAGTGTTGCTGGGGGTGGTTATATAGAAAAAACCAACGAAACTTTTTTTATTCGTGGTGAAGGTTTGGTAAAAACTTTAGATGATATTGGCAATATCGTTGTAAAAAACGAAGGTTCGCCAATTTATATAAAAGACGTTGCCAAAATTGGTTTTGGAAGCGCTACTCGTTTTGGTGCCATTACAGGAAATGGTCAAGGAGAAAAGGTTCTTGGACAAATTATGATGCTAAAAAACGGGAATTCTAAAGAAATTATAGACGCTGTAAAAGAACGTGTTGCCTCGATTCAAAGTTCATTGCCAGAAGGTGTTTTTATCAATGGTTTTTTAGAACGAAGTGAACTGATCGGAAAAACAACTTTTACAGTAGCAGAAAACCTTATTTTAGGATCATTAATTGTGATTTTTGTGGTGGTTGTATTACTAGGGAATTTACGCTCTGGTTTGGTAGTTGCTTCAGTAATTCCTTTGTGTTTACTTTTTGCCATTTCTTTAATGAATATTTTTGGTGTTGATGCCAATTTAATGAGTTTGGGTGCTATTGATTTCGGAATCATTATTGATGGCGCTGTAATTATTGTTGAATTTATTGCCTATCAAATTATTAAAAAAAGTGAAAACTTAAAATCACTTTCAGCTGAAGATAAACAAGAAGAAATTGATGCAATCACCTTAAAAAGTGCTTCAAAAATGATGAATTCTGCCATTTTTGGGCAACTCATTATCCTTATTGTTTTTATTCCTATTTTGTCTTTAAGTGGTGTTGAAGGAAAAATGTTTAGACCTATGGCGCTAACCTTTAGTTTTGCTTTAGTAGGCGCAATGTTATTTTGTTTAACCTATGTTCCTGTGGTTTCTTCTTTGTTTTTAAAACCTAAAAAACAATCCCCAAAAAACATTTCTGTGCGTTTAATGAAAGTATTAAACTCATGGTACAAACCTGTAATTCATTGGGCGTTATTTCATAAAAAACTAGTTATCAGTTTTGCTGTGTTTTTGTTAGCATCGAGTATTTGGTTATTTAGCACAATGGGTGGTGAATTTGTTCCCACTTTAGATGAAGGCGATTTTGTAATTCAACCTGTTTTAAAAACAGGAACATCACTAGGAAAAACCATAGAAATCACCACAAAAATTGAGCAAATTTTATTGAACAACTTTCCAGAAGTAGATCAAATAGTGAGCAGAATTGGTGCTGCTGAAGTTCCTACAGACCCTATGTCTATGGAAGAAAGTGATGTCATCATTAAATTAAAACCAAAAGGCGAATGGACCTCTGCAGAAAGCAAAGACGAATTGGCAGATAAATTTAAAGAAGCCTTGGCAATTATACCGGGTATGGAAGTAGAATTTACCCAACCTATAGAAATGCGTTTTAATGAGTTAATTACTGGTGTTAGAGCTGATGTTGCTATTAAAATATTTGGAGAAAATTTATCTGTTTTAGCCAATAAAGCGAACGAAATAAAAGAATTGATTAAAAATGTAGAAGGAGCATCCGACATTATTATTGAGAAAGTTGAAGGATTACCGCAAATGAGTGTGACCTACAACCGTAGTAAAATTGCACGTTATGGTTTAAATATTTCTGATATCAATCAATTAATTTCTATGGGATTTGCTGGCGGGGTTGTTGGAAATGTTTTTGAAGGTGAAAAACGTTTTGATTTGGTGATTCGTTTAGATGAAAGAAATCGTAAAAACCTAGCCAGTCTTCAACATTTATATGTGGATGCACCTAATGGAAACAAAATTCCGTTAAGTGAATTAGCAGAAATTAAATATACAACAGGTCCTGCAAAAATTTCTAGAGATGACACTAAACGTAGAATTGTTGTAGGAATAAACGTAAGGAACAGGGATTTACAATCCGTTGTAGATGATGTTAGAAATAGGATAGAAAGTAAACTGAAACTACCCGCAGGCTATAACATAACGTATGGTGGTCAGTTTGAAAATTTACAAAGCGCCAAAGCACGATTACTAATTGCAGTTCCTATTGCCTTAGTATTAATATTTATCTTATTGCATTTTGCCTTTGGATCCATCAAAGAAGCCTTAATGGTGTATTCTGCGATTCCTTTATCTGCTGTTGGTGGTATCTTATTTCTATGGTTGCGAGATTTACCTTTTAGTATTTCTGCAGGTGTCGGTTTTATTGCCCTTTTCGGTATTGCAGTCCTTAACGGAATTGTATTAATAGAACACTTTAAAGAACTAAAGGAAGAAGGAATAACAGACATCGAAGAACGCATAAAACGAGGAACATCAGAGCGTTTAAGACCCGTTTTACTAACGGCAGCAGCAGCAGCTTTAGGTTTTTTACCAATGGCTATTTCTACCAATGCTGGTGCAGAAGTACAGCGCCCGTTAGCTACTGTGGTGATTGGTGGTTTAATTACTGCAACCATTTTAACCTTAGTGGTTTTACCTGTTTTATATGCTTGGTTTGAAGAAAAAAAAGAACTTAAAATGAACAAAACCATTCTAATAACCTTTATCGGTTTCTTTTCTGTAGTGAATGTAAATGCACAATCTAAACTAACATTAAATGAAACATTAGCTTTGGCACTCAAAAATAATTCGGGTTTAAAAGCATCAAATTTAAAGGTTGATGAAAGCAACGCTTTAATTGGCAGCGCGTTTAGTTTTGATAAAACGTCTATTTATTATAGTTATGATGAAAATAATCTTGCACTAAACAACTTACCGTTAAAGATCTTCGGAATTGCACAAGATTTTAAATTCCCAACGGTTTATTTTACGGATAAAAAGTTAAATGAAGTAAAATCGAGTTTAGAAGAAACAAACTACAACATACAATTTCAGCAGGTTCAAAAAGCAGTATACACCCATTACTATAAATTAAGTTATGCGAAAAACAAAGCTGAAACATATCGATTTTTAGATAGTTTGTATCAAGATTTTGCTAGCAAATCTGAACGTAAATTCGATTTGGGTGAAACCAATTATTTAGAAATGATTACGGCAAAATCAAAACAAAAACAACTGGAACTGCTTTATAAACAGGCATTACAAGAAGTCGTTTTTTCTAAAGAACAATTAAAAAGTGTGGTGCAAATTGACACTTTAGAAACGGTTGATGGACCTCTAATAAAAATACCATTGCAAAGTATTTCTACCGAAAATAATTTAGGAATTCAGTATTTTGAGAATGCTAAAAACTATCAAAATGTTTTGTATCAGAGAGAAAAACAAAGCTTGTTGCCAGATATTAGTGTCGAATATTTTCAAGGAACCAACAATCAACTGAATACCAGTTTAAGAGGCTATCAATTTGGATTGAAAATTCCGTTCTTATTTTCTGGAAATGCTTCAAAGATTAAAGCTTCAAAAATAGCAAGAGAGGTTGTTTCTGAACAGCAACAAAATTATAAAGTAAAATTAGTAGCGCAATATAATTCGCTTCTAGCAACATTAGAGCAATATGAAGAAGCCGTAAATTATTACGAAACACAAGGAAGAACCCTTAAAAATGAAATTTTAAAAACTGCAAACCGAACGTTTAAAGAAGGCGAAATCGACTTTTTCCAATACATTCAAAGTTTGGAAACTGCCAAAGACATTGAGTTGTCTTACCTCAACAATTTAAATGCATACAATCAAACAGTTATCAATATCAATCATCTTATTTTAACTATTTTTTAAAAATGAAAAATCTATATATCCTTTTATTTGCAACGCTACTTTTTGCCTGCGCAAACAAAGAACAATCAACAGCATCTACCACTGAAATATCAGAAAATACAAATCAAATAAAAATTACCAAACAACAATTTGAAAGTGAAAATATGCAGTTTGGCCAATTATCAGAACACTCTTTTAATACCGTTGTGAAGGCGAATGGTATGATCGATGTTCCACCAGAAAACAGAGCGAGTGTAAGCACATTTATTGGTGGATATGTTAGTAAAATTCCATTATTAATTGGAGATAAAGTAAAAAAAGGGCAATTTGTAGCCAGTTTAACCAATACAGATATTGTAGAAATTCAACAACACTATTTAGAAGTTTCTGCACAATTAGACTATCTAAAAAATGAATATACACGACAAAAAACCTTATTTGAAGAGAAAATTACTTCACAAAAAAACTACCTAAAAGCAGAAAGCACTTATAAAAGTAGTATGGCAGTTTACAACGGTTTGCGTCAAAAATTACAAATGATGAACATCAACCCAAAAGATGTTGAGCAAGGTAAAATAGCATCAAGTATTAATTTGTATGCGCCAATCAATGGGCATATAACCAAAGTAAATGTGAGTAATGGATCTTTTGTATCCTCAGCAAGTGAATTATTAGAAATTGTAAATACAGACCACATTCATTTAGAATTAAATATTTTTGAGAAAGATATTTTAAGTATTAAAAAAAACCAAGAAATCCTGTTTAGAGTTCCTGAAGCCTCTGACAAAAGCTATAACGCCGAAGTTCATTTAGTGGGGACATCTATCAATAACGATAGAACTATAAAAGTTCATGGGCACTTAAAAGATGAGAGCGTACGCTTTATTACAGGAATGTTTGTAGAAGCAGCTATTATTACGGAATCTAAAAAAGTGATTTCTTTACCCAAAAGTGCTGTTTTAAAAAATGAAACGAACACTTTTGTTCTTGCTTTAATTAAAGAAGGAAATGAGGGATATTCTTTAGAGAAAATAACGCTAAAAATTGGTTTGGAAAACGAAAATTTTATAGAAGTATTAAATGCTGAACAATTGCAGCATAAAAAAATTCTTACCAAAGGAATTTTTATGTTAAACGATCTCAAAAATTAATTTTCAGTGCTATAAAATGGTAAAAAAATAAGTTGACGCAACCTTTTAGGGTTTTATTCATCTAATAAAAGTAATATTGCAATCTAAAGAAGATATCAAAATAAAAGGGTAGAAATTTGGTATACTTTTTGTTTCAATTCTGATTTAAAATTTAATCAACCACTTATGAAAAAAATCACTTTACTAATTTTAGTACTCACTACAACATTTGCTATAGCACAAAATGAAGGAACAGAAGACAAATCTCTTCAAGATGTAGATAAAAAATATGAATTAAAATTAAATGCATTTAATTTAATCGCCTTATCGTCTTTGGATGTTTCTTATGAAAAATTAATAAATTCCGAATCTTCATTTGGTGTTGCATTATTTTATAATTTTTCTGATGTCCAAAATAGTGATATTGGCTTTCCTAAAAAATTCTCTGTAACTCCATTTTACAGGTGGTTTTTCTCTGAAAGCACCTATGCTAGAGGATTTTTCGTAGAAGGTTTTGGTATGTTAAATACCTATCAAGATGAAATCTATACCTCTGATTTTATTAGTTTTAGTTCTTCTATTGAAAACCAAACAAGTTTTGCTTTAGGGATTTCTGTAGGAGGTAAATTCGTAACAAAATCTGGTTTTACTACCGAAGTCTATTTAGGTGTAGGAAGAAACCTAATAAAAGGTAATAACGAAGATAATTACTTCGATTTTGAGGTTGTAGGCCGATTTGGAATTTCTTTAGGTTATCGATTTTAATCTTAAACTGACTAGAATTTAGTATTTTTGAAACTTAGTTAAAAGTTCTAAAAACTACAAAATAAATTCAATGAAAAAAATAATCTTACTTTTTACACTTTTTACAAGTTCGTTAGGCTTTGCACAACAAGAAATAAAACTAGATATTGCCGATGCTCTTGTAATACGAAGTTTAGAGTTCTCGTATGAAAATTATATAAACGAAGAATCTTCATTTGGTGTTTCTGCTCTTTTTAACTTAGCAAAACAAGATATCAATTTTAGATACAATGAAAATGTAATGATTACTCCTTATTATCGTCATTATTTTACTTCTGAATACAATTGGAACTTTTTTGGAGAAGGATTTTTAGGAATAAATTCTGGCAAAAAAGAAGCTATACAAGATTTAGGAAATTACGATTTAAAATATACAGATGCTGCTTTAGGAATTGCTGTAGGTACAAAATACGTAGCAAAAGGTGGTTTAGTTATTGATATTTATGGCGGTTTAGGTCGTAATTTATTTGGTTCTGACTCTCCTGTTTTAGTGCCAAGATTGGGCTTAAATATTGGGTGGAGGTTTTAAAAAATGAAAAAATTGTTACCATATTCTATACTTTTAAATCTTTTTTTTTTGGTGCTATTTGGGTATTTTATCTTGATAAAAAAAGATGGACTCAATTATTTAAAAAACAAAATATTTAATCCAGTAAAAGAACCTCTAAACTCTCATCTTTATCAAACAAAATTGAATATCTTTAGTAGTATGCCAATTTTACAAGGAAGTATTATTTTTTTAGGTGATAGTATAACAGAGTTTTGTAATTGGAGTGAACTTTTTGGTCAAAACAATATTATAAATAGAGGAATTAGCGGAGATACTCTTGATGGTATTTTATCTAGAATTGATGAAATTATTGAAAGAAAACCTAAAAAGCTATTTTTAATGATTGGTATTAATGATTTAGGAAAAGGTAAAAATACGGATGAAATACTCGAAAAGTATACCCTTTTAATCCGCAAAATACATACTAATTTGCCTGAAACTATAATTTATATTCAAAGTGTTTTACCAGCGAAACGAAAAACGTTAGGTAATATTGATATTAAAAATATAAATATTGGTTTACTGAATATTACTGAAAAGTATCATATAAACTATATAGATCTTCACTCATCATTTTTATCTAAAAACAATGAGTTGAGTGATAACTATTCTTTAGATGGACTTCACTTAAATGGTGAAGGGTATCTATTATGGAAAAAAATTATTGCAGAATATGTAGAATAATCTACATTCTCTGCAACCAAGTTTTTACAGCAACTTCTGCTTTTATGATATCTTTTAAATCTGTAATCGCTACACGTTTTTGCTCCATAGTATCTCTATGTCTTATCGTTACAGCATTGTCTGTTAAAGTATCATGATCTACTGTAATACAAAACGGTGTTCCTGCTGCATCTTGTCTTCTGTAACGTTTACCAACTGCATCTTTTTCGTCATAAAACACATTGAAATCCCATTTTAAATCGTCCATAATTTTACGGGCAACTTCTGGCAAACCATCCTTTTTAACTAAAGGAAAAATGGCTGCTTTAAAAGGTGCTAAAACTGCTGGTAATTTTAAAACGGTTCTTGTTGTTCCGTTTTCTAATTCTTCTTCTTGTAAAGAATTACTAAAAACAGCTAAAAACATTCTATCTAAACCAATAGAAGTTTCTACAACATAAGGCACATAACTTTTATTTTCTTCGTGATCAAAGTATTGTAATTTCTTACCTGAATATTCTTCGTGTGCTTTTAAATCAAAATCAGTTCTAGAGTGAATTCCTTCTAATTCTTTAAATCCGAATGGAAAATTAAACTCAATATCTGCGGCAGCATCTGCATAATGCGCTAATTTATCGTGATCGTGAAAGCGATAATTCTCTGCGCCCATACCTAAACTTAAATGCCATTTTAAGCGGGTTTCTTTCCAGCTATCATACCATTCTTTTTGAGTGCCTGGTTTTACAAAAAATTGCATTTCCATTTGTTCGAACTCGCGCATTCTAAAAATAAACTGTCTTGCAACGATTTCATTACGAAACGCTTTACCCGTTTGCGCAATTCCGAAAGGAATTTTCATTCGCCCTGTTTTTTGCACATTTAAAAAGTTTACAAAAATACCTTGCGCAGTTTCTGGTCGTAAATATACTTGTGTAGCGTTTTCTGCTGATGCACCAATTTGCGTACCAAACATCAAATTAAATTGTTTTACTTCTGTCCAGTTTTTAGAACCAGAAGCTGGGCAAACAATTCCTAGATCAACAATCAACTGTTTAAAACCAACCAAATCGCTTTCTTCTTGAACTCTTACCAGCTCTGCAGAAATTTCGTCAATTTGTTTTTGACGACGAACAACGTTTTGATTCGTCGCTCTAAATTCGTCTTCATTAAAAGCATCACCAAAACGATTTTTTGCTTTGGTAATATCTTTTTGTATTTTCTGATTTATTTTTTCTCTAAAGTCTTCTACCAAAACATCGGCTCTGTAGCGTTTTTTAGAATCTTTATTATCAATTAAAGGATCGTTAAAAGCATCTACGTGACCAGAAGCTTTCCAAGTTGTTGGATGCATTAAAATTGCGGCATCGATACCCACAATATTTTCGTGCATTTGCACCATTGCTTTCCACCAATAATCTCTAATATTTTTCTTTAGCTCAACTCCGTTTTGAGCATAATCATACACCGCACTTAATCCATCATAAATTTCAGAAGACTGAAATACATAACCGTACTCTTTTGCGTGCGATAAAACTTTTTTAAATTGATCTTCTTGTTTTGCCATAATGAGCGCAAAGATACACGTTTACAGAAATTTTTCAACAAAAAACTACTCGACTTTTTTACAGCGATAAATAAATGCAGGTGGAATATTTAAAGGTTCAAATTCTAACGATATCGCATCTTTAAATACCTTTTTTAACTTCTTAAAATACGTTAAACTATATTGATATTGAATAAAAGTTCCTTTATTCTCAAGTACTTGGTACGATTTCTTTAAGATTTCATCAGAAATAGCATCAGGAATAATGGTAAATGGTAAACTAGAAACAATATAGTTTACACTGCCAATATTTAGCTTTTTTAACTCTTCTTCTATTTTTTCTGCTGATGCATTCACAACAATTAACTGTGGATGTTGCAACGCTTTTAGTTGATTGTAAAAGTTCTCGTTAATTTCGAAACAGATTAAAACAGCTTTTGGCGCTAAATTTTCTAAAATATACTTGGTAATTGCACCATTACCTGGACCTAATTCAACCAAAATTTTAGCATTTGTAAAATCTATTTTTTTTATCATTTTTCTTGATAAAAATCGTGAACTTGGTGTAACTGTACCCAGTGTTTTGACGTTTTTAATGGCTTCTTGAAAAAATTTTATTCTGTTAGACAATCAGTTTATATTATTTATTAAGTATATTTCTAAAAAAATTTGCGTAAAGATGAGGCTTTTAAAAGACTTATTCTATCTTTTTTATCCTAAATTATGTATTATTTGTGATGAAAAACTGATAGAAAATGAAATTGTAATCTGTACAATTTGCAGACATGATTTGCCATTGACTAACTTTCAAGATTATACAAATAATAAAATAACCCAAACATTTTATGGTAATGTAATTCTTGAAAAAGGGTATGCCTTGTTATTTTATAGAAAAAAAGGAAGCACACTGCAAATGATTCACGATTTAAAATACAAAGGCAATCAAGATATTGGTGTTTTCTTTGGCAATTGGTTAGGTGCACTTTTAAAAGAAAATAACGAATTTGCCACTATAGATTGCATTATACCTGTGCCTTTACATCCTAAAAAATTGAGAGCAAGAGGCTATAATCAAGTGAGTAAATTTGGCGAAAGATTGAGTTTCTTTTTAAATATTCCGTTTATTGAAAATGAGTTAATTCGAATTTCATCAACCAAAACACAAACCTTTAAAGCACGTTTTGAACGTTTTAATACTATTGGTACCAAATTTCAATTACAAAACCCAACTCATTTTAACAATAAACACGTTTTATTAATAGATGATGTAATTACAACTGGTGCCACTTTAGAGGCTTGTGCAAAAGAATTTTTAAAGTCAGAAAACTGTAAAATAAGCATCTTAACCATGGCGTATACCGAATAAATTTTATGATTTATATTCAAAAATTAATCGTTAATTTGTACTAAATTTATTTTAAGTGAATACCTCTTGTAGATTTCTTTTTTTTATTTCCTTTATTATTTTAGGGGTAAGTTGTGCAAGGACTGGAAGACCTGAAGGTGGTCCAAAAGATGAAGATGCTCCTTTATTTGTTACTGCAAAACCACCTTATGAAAGCATTAATTTTAATAAAAAAGAAATAAAATTAACGTTTAATGAATTTGTGAAACTTAAGGACATCAATAAACAATTCGTTGTTTCCCCGCCAATGAAAAGTCCGCCTTTAATTTCTCCTCAAGGTTCAGCCAGCAAAGAAATTAAGATTGAAATTATAGACACACTACAGCTAAACACCACTTATATTTTTAACTTTGGTAATGCTGTAGAAGACAATAATGAAGGTAACAAACTAGAAAACTTTAAATACGTTTTTTCTACGGGTGATTATATCGATTCTTTAACCACTTCAGGAAGTATAAAAGACGCTCAATTAATAGAAACACCAAGAAATATTAACGTTTTATTGTATAGAATAGATACTGCCTTTACCGATTCAATCGTCTACAAAAAGAAACCAAACTATATTACAAGTACTTTAGATACCACTAATTTTCAATTCACAAATTTAAGAAAAGGCAAGTATTTAATGATTGCGTTAAAAGAAACGATTAACGATTATATTTTTGACCCAGAAACTGATAAAATTGGTTTTATAACAGACACTATTCAATTACCAAGAGATACTATTATTTCTAAACCTATCATTCTGTTTAAAGAAGTTTTACCTTACGAATTTAAACGCGCTAAAGAAATTACCAAAGGTAAAATTGAATTTGGTTTTGTAGGAAATGCTAAAAACTTGAAGGTAAACTTACTCTCAAAAGTTTCGGATACTTTTAAAAGTGTTTCTAAATTTATGATGGATAAAGACACACTAAATTATTGGTTTACACCCATTGATGTTGATTCATTAAACTTTACGGTTTCAAATAAAGAATTTATAGATACAGTTACTGTAAAATTGAGAAAGAAAAAATTAGATTCTTTAGAAGTTAGTGCATCAACCCAAAGTGTTTTACACTTTAAAGACACTTTTTTCTTAAAAAGTAATAACCCAATTATAAGGATTGACACCACAAAAATCACCCTATTTGATAAAGATACTTTAGCCGTAAATTTTAAAACTTTAGTATCTAAAAAAGAAAATAAAATTAGTTTTATTTTTGATAAAAAGCCGAAAGAGAAATATAGTTTTAAAGCATTTCCTGATGCATTTAATGATGTTTTCGGCATAAAAAACGATACACTTTCTTATGGGTTTAGCACTAAAGAAATTGATGATTATGGCAGAATTTCAATAAATGTAAACAACGTAAGTTCTAAAAATTTAATCATTGAACTTCTGTCTGGCAAAGGACAAGAAGGTGTAATTGAACGTCAATTTATTAGTACTTCTACAAAAGTTGTTTTTGACTTACTAGAACCTAAAAAATACACCATTAGAGCCATTGTAGACGAAAACAAAAACAACAAATGGGATACAGGAAGTTATCTTAAAAAACGATTGGCTGAACGAATCATATATCATAAAGAAATAAATAATGCAGAGCTAAGAGCCAATTACTTCTTAGAAGAGAGTTTCACGATTGATTAATAAAACTATGAAAATAACAATAATTATTGTATTAATTCTTTTAAGTTTAATGCTTTGGTTTAAAGCGATCTCTGATATTTCAAGAACAAAATTTAAAAGTGATGCCAATAATAGAACTTGGTTTTTAATCGTTTTTTTACTACCCGTTTTTGGTGCTATTATCTATTTTCTGATGAAGAAAAGGTTTATCCTATCAAAACCTAAATTTAAAACTCAATCTTAACGATTAATTACAAATTTAAAGCTTGCGCTAAATCGGCCAATAAATCATCTATATCTTCAATACCTACACTTAAACGAATTAACGAATTTGTAATTCCTGTTTTTAAACGTTCTGGTTCAGGAATTGATGCATGCGACATGGTTACAGGATGATTTACCAAACTTTCTACGCCTCCTAAAGATTCTGCTAACGTAAATAGTTTTGTGTTTTCTAAGAATGTAAAAGTTGCTGCTTTAGTATCATCTTTTAATTTAAAAGAAACCATTCCTCCAAAATCTTTCATTTGCTTTTTAGCAATTTCATAATTTGGATGCTCTTTTAAACCTGGATAAAAAACCTCACCTACTTTATCGTGATTTACTAAAAAGTTAGCGACTGCTCTACCATTTTCGCAATGTCTTTGCATTCTAATGTGTAATGTTTTAACACCTCTTAATGCCAAAAAAGAATCCATTGGGCCGGCAATTGCACCAGCTGCAAACTGAATAAAGTGCAATTCTTTAGCCAATTTTTCGTCTTTTACCATTAAAGCACCCATTACCAAATCGCTATGACCACCTAAATATTTGGTTGCAGAATGCATTACAATATCTGCGCCTAAACGTAAAGGTTGCTGTAAATATGGAGTGGCAAATGTATTGTCAACTGCAATTAAAATATTAGAATTTATGGCTTTTACTGTTGATGTAATTGCTGCAATATCTGCAATTTTCATTAACGGATTTGTAGGCGTTTCTAACCAAACCAATTTTGTTTTTTCTGTGACTGCTGCTGTAACATTTTCTACAACATTCATATCTACATAAGAAAATTCTAATCCGTATTTTTGGAATAACTGCGTAAACATTCTGTAAGTTCCTCCATACAAATCGTCTCCTGCTACAACTTCATCTCCTGGCTTTAAAAGTCTTAAAACACAATCTATAGACGCCATTCCTGATGAAAAAGCAAAACCATTTGTTCCGTTTTCTATCGCTGCAAAACTATTTTCTAACGCAGTTCTTGTTGGGTTTGTACCTCTTGCATAGGCATATCCTTTATGTTTCCCTGGACTGGATTGTGCAAAGGTTGATGTAAAAAAAACAGGAGGCATTACTGAACCCGTTGTTTCTTCTGGTTGTTGACCTCCGTGAATGGTTTTGGTGTTAAACTTCATTTCTTCTGTGTTCTTATCGCTTTTGGTTTTCTAAAAGTTGGCAAACTAGTTTAGCCCAGATTGAGCGGTTTGTTTGAGCTCTCACGCTTTTGGGCGTGAAGCGAGTAGCGAAAGCTGGAAATAGCTTCAAAAAAAATTATAAAAACTTTTTAATGGAACGTATAATTCCGTAATGAATGCCTTCGTGAAAATTATTAAACGGAATTGCGATTTCGATTGAATCTAAAACAACGCCTGTACTTGTTGGATATTCTGTGTAATTCTCGAAAATCCCAGCTTCAAAATCTTCTTGCAAGGTATCTGGCAAACCAATTAACAATTCTTTTAGCTCTTCAAATTCTTCTGCTGTAAAGGTTTTTGTTGGTGATGTGCCTTTTCTATGCGCCTCAATTAAATCGTCTGGACATAGTGGATTTAAGCCTGATAATTTGTAATGTAATAATTGTTGGGTAACTACCAAATGTGCTACATTCCAAGCAATATTGTTTTTAAAACCTTCCGGAATTTTATGGATATCAGCTAACGATAAGCCTTCTAATTCTTTCATTAAAAGCGCTCTAGATTTTTTTAAAATATAAAAGTGAGTGTTCATTTTTATCAGTAATTTTGGTACTGTAAATATAATTGATTAAAAATGAAGAAAGTCTATTTTTTGCAAACTTGTGATACGTGTAAAAGAATTTTAAAAGAAGTAAATACGGATGGTTTTGAGCGTCAAGAAATAAAAACGAACAATATTAATGCTAGCCAATTAGCAGAAATGCATACACTTTCTGGCAGTTATGAAGCGTTGTTTAACAAACGTGCAAGATTGTACAAATCTATGGATTTGAAAAATAAAGAGTTATCTGAAGCAGATTATAAGCATTATTTATTAGAGGAATATACTTTTTTAAAACGACCTGTTTTTATTTTCGATGACCAAATTTTTATTGGAAATAGTAAAAAGGTTATTGAAGAATTGAAAGAAGCTCTATAGCACTTAAATTATCTTGTCATTTCGACCTTGTGGAGAAATTTAAACTAAAGAATTCTTTATGAGATTTCTGAACTTCGCTTCTCTACGATCGAAATGACAAGCTGACTTTTTAGTCTTTTTAATCTTTAGTAACATTAACGTTTGAGTTAGACATTATTTCTGCTAGTTCATCTTTAGTTAAATTTGTTTTGATGCCAAATAAAACCAATTGATCGCCATCGCTATTTGCTTGTAAAACAATTTCTTTTACCATATCGTTCTCTTCTAAAATGTAAAAAGCTGCTCTACTATCGTCACTTTTTACACGCGCCATTGTTTTTAAGTTGTATTTTTTTAGGTACTTTTTAAAATCTTTAGCTACAGAAGCGTCTTCGTTATTAAAGACCATTAATTTAAAATCGCCCGACTTTTTTAGTAGTTTTTGTAAATCATCGTTATCTCCATCACTTAAAAAAGAACCTGCAATAGACGCTGAAAGATTTATAGAAAAAGCAGATTGATCTTGATGCTTTTTATAAAAATTTTTAAAAGTAGTTTCTTGGGCAACTGCACTTATCATAAAAAGTGCAAATAAAATTGTTGTAAATCGTTTCATAATACTTAGTTTTCTTTTCAGACGATTTACTTTTTATTTTGTTACAAATAGCTTTTTTTAGAGCGCGATAATAAAACTAAGATTTGTAGATTTTTACTAAGTTTTCTGCTTCTTTTGCGGCACTCCAATTCTTTAAAATTTCTGCTCTTGCTTCTTGTCCTAAAAAAGAAAGCTCACCTCTTATTTTTTGTGATAATAACGTTTCCAGTTCAGCACTGTTTCCAGCTTCAAACAAGTAGCCATTTTTATGATGTGTAATGATTTCTGAATGTACACCTACATTTTTTGTAGCAATTACAGAACATTCGCAAGCCATAGCTTCTGCTGTTACTAAAGAAAACCCTTCTGAAAAACTTGGTGCAACCACTATTTTTGCTGCTTGATAATACTTGATAATTTCTCTAGTTTCACCAACAAAATAAACTTGCTTTTCTATATCGTGCCTTTTAACAATTGCTTTTAATTCGATTAAAAACGCTGGTTTATCTATTTGCCCAACAATTACTAATGCCCAATTTTTATGCTTTTTTAAAACTTTAGCAGCTTCTAGTAAAACAATTTGCCCTTTTGCTTTTCGAACTCTACCTGCATTTAAAATGATGTGTTCTTGATCTATATTTCTAAACCAAACATTTTTTTTTGACACAAACTCGCTTACCCGAACTCCATGACCAACAATAGTATTTTCAATACCTAAATTCTTACTCATACCTTTAATGAGTGTAATTACTTTATCTGCCCTTTTTAGTAAAAATTTAGTTAATCTTGATGGTTTTGATTCTGCATGTCTCGTTGCTACTAAAGTAAATTTTGCTCCTAGAATTCGATACCATAGCATTTTTAATAGCTCTTTATTTCTATGAGAATGCACCACTGTTTTGGTATCAGAAAATAATAACGATTTTAGTTTTGATGTAGTAATTTGATTTCCATCGATATTTGAACCGTAAACATAGGTTTCAAAATCATCATCAAAAAAAGGCAGCACATTTTCGATACTTCTAGTAACACCAGTTTTGCGTTTGTGAAAATGTGTATGGATTAAGATAGGTTTCAATAGGTAACTTTAGTTGCTTGGTTAGTTTTAAATGTTTAATCGTTTAAAAGCGCATTTTTTCATCACTATTAAAAAAGCGTAATAAACATCAATTACACACTATTTTAAGCAAATTTACGCTCTAAAATTTCCATAAAACGCGTTTCTAATTCTTCTTGCTCAGACCAATTATAATCTGGTTTTACCATAGTATTGATAAAGTTTTTAGCTTCTTTTTCTGACTTAAAGGTATTTAATTGAGAAACAACTCTGTTATAATCTTCTTGTTGATTGTTAAAAAGGTTTTTTACGAACGCAATTCTATCATTTAAACCAATCTGAATACTTTTAGCCAATCGATCATTAAGCGATTTAGGTTGCGCATTTTCAAACAAATCTGCCATAACATCTACAGAAACAATATCTTGTAATTCTTCTTCTAAAGACATTGTTTTGCGTTCTTCTACCTTTATAACATCATTAATTATTGGTGCTGGTTCTTGTACACTTGGTTCTTTTTCATTCGTAAAATTGGTTTCAATTTCCAACTCTTTTGGGGTTTCTACTTCAGAAAACATCAACGCTTCTAGTTCATCGAAAGGTTGTTCTATTGCCCCGTCAACCTTCATAGCTTCATTTCTCTGAAGAACTTCTTCTTCAATTGCTTCTATTTTTGGTACTTCTAACTCATCAATTAAATTAAAAACGACCTTTTCTTCAATTATAGGTTCGGTTTTAGAAATTTCTTCATTAACAGAATTTTCTTTAGTCTCAAAAGCCACAGTTACTTGTTCAATTAAGGCTTCTTTAGTCGTTTTTAATTGAGGTGTTGTGTTAACATACTCTTCCACAAAAGCCAACATAGCAAGCCTTTCATATACATCTTTCGCTTTTGCCTTTAAAGCAAATACATCGTCTTTATTTTTCATAGTTAAGATGCTATGTGCTAAACTGATTAAATCTGCTTCCAATTTTTTGTGCATAAGTTCTCTGTTGATGTTAAGTTTTACTATGATTTATTCATAAATTTGTAATCGCCGAAAATAGACTGAAATTATAACGCTTAAAATTACAAAATGTTTCTTGAAAATACCGTAAATCATACAGAACAATTTGGTTGGATAGAAGTAATTTGCGGTTCTATGTTTTCTGGTAAAACAGAAGAATTGATTCGACGTTTAAAACGTGCGCAATTTGCCAAGCAAAAAGTCGAGATTTTTAAACCTGCCGTAGATACTCGTTATGATGATGAGGAGGTGGTTTCGCATAACGATTCTAGAATTCGCTCTACACCCGTTCCAGTTGCTTCAAATATTAGATTATTAGCGAATAATGTTGATGTTGTTGGTATTGATGAAGCTCAATTTTTTGATGATGAAATTGTAGCTGTTTGTAACGATTTGGCAAATAGAGGCGTTCGTGTAATTGTCGCTGGCTTAGACATGGATTTTAAAGGAAACCCATTTGGACCAATGCCAGCTTTAATGGCAACTGCGGAATATGTAACCAAAGTACATGCAGTTTGCACACATACAGGGAATTTAGCACATTATAGTTTTAGAAAAGCACAGAATGATAAATTGGTCATGCTGGGTGAAACGCAAGCATATGAGCCCTTGAGTAGAGCTGCGTACTATAAAGCTGTGCAAAAAAAACAGCAAGAAATCCTTTCAGATAAAAAAAATACTGAAGCTGAAACTAATTCTGACAAGGATGAATAACCACGTAACTATTTTAGAAATCGATGGAAATGCTTTAACGCATAATTTGAATTATTTTAAAAAAAAGTTAAAGCCAACAACTAAAATTTTAGCAGTAGTTAAAGCTTTTGGCTATGGTAGTGATGGTGTTCTAGTAGCCAAATACTTACAAGATAAAGTAGATTATTTCGCAGTTGCTTATGCACATGAAGGTATTGCTTTACGTGAAGCAGGTATTGAAACCCCTATTTTAGTGTTACATCCTCAAATACCCAATTTACAGGCTATAGTTCATTATAAATTAGAACCTAATTTATACAATTTTAAAATCTTTGAGGCCTTTTTAAAATTGGCAGACGAAACTCCGTTAATGAATTATCCAATTCATTTAAAATTTAATACAGGATTAAATAGACTAGGATTTTGGCATACAGATATTCCTAAAATTATAGCTGATTTAAAAGAAACGAATCATATTAAAGTACACTCTTTATTTTCACATTTAGCAGCGAGTGAAGATGCAGAAGAGCAAGATTTTACCATTAATCAAATTAATAATTTTGCGTACATAGCACAACAATTTTATAAACATTTAGGTTACGAACCGATGTTGCATATTCTAAATACTTCTGGCGTTGTAAACTACGCTAAAGCACAATTTGACATGGTTCGAGTTGGCATTGGTTTGTATGGTTTTGGTAATGATGATAATGAAACTGCTCAACTAAAAAACACCCATAATTTAAAGTCGATTATCTCTCAGATACATCTAATTCAACCAGGAGAAACTGTGGGTTATAACAGAGCTTTTGTTGCCAAAAGACCAACTAAATCAGCAACTATCCCTATAGGTCATGCAGATGGTTTATCAAGAAAATTAGGCAATAAAAAAGGTTTTGTACTCATTAACAACCAAAAAGCAAAAATTATTGGTAATGTTTGTATGGATATGATTATGGTTGATGTTACCAAAATTGATTGTAAAGAAGGTGATGAAGTTATTATTTTTGATCATCAAAAAATGCTCAAACACATTGCTGATGTTTCAGAAACTATCGTTTATGAAACCCTGACTGCAATTTCTCCACGTGTTAAGAAAGTGTTAAAAAATTAATATTTTTTAGTACTTTTACAGCCTAACAAATTAAAAATCAAATACAAATGGGAATGCTTAAAGAATTTAAAGCTTTTGCAATGAAGGGAAACCTTGTAGATATTGCAGTAGGTTTTGTAATGGGTGCTGCTTTTAAACAAGTAGTAACTTCTTTTACTGGAGGAATCGTTTCTCCGTTAATTGGCTTAATATTTAATGCTGACTTTAAATCTATGAAATGGATTGCTAAAGAAGGTGTTGCAGATGAAACAGGTAAAGTCGTTGGAGAAGTAGCTGTTTTGTACGGAGACTTCATTACAAACGTTATCGACTTTATAATTGTTGCTTTTGTAATGTTTATGCTTATTAAAGGTGTTAATGCTACCAAGAAAAAAGAAGAACCTGCTCCAGCACCAGCTCCTGCAGGACCAAGTCAAGAAGATTTATTAGCTGAAATTAGAGATTTATTAGCTAAAAAATAATAAAGAAATTACTTTTAAAATACTAAAATCCTGAACATAAAGTTCAGGATTTTTTTTGTTTTCAGTACAACAACAATTACACAAATAGACCTTTAAACAAATCAATGATTTTTTTCATTTTTAAAAAAATCAAATAAAAATGTAACCTTTTCGTAAATTGATGGTTTTAACAATAGAAACTAACCACTACCAACATTGAAACAATTAACTGACGAAGAAATCATGTTAGAAATTGCTACTGGCAAATTGGAATTATTAACAATTCTGTTTGATAGATATCATATTCGAATGTATAACTTTTTCAATAAAATGTGCAAAAATAAAATGGTTAGCGAAGATTTAACTCAAGATGTTTTTATAAAAGTAATAAAATACAGAACATCTTATAAAAATGGAAATTTTGCAGCTTGGCTATATACAATTGCGCGAAATATATTTTCGAATCATTATCAAAAAATTAAAAAAGAACGTTCTAATTTAATTGATGATGAAAAATTAGACGCTAATGAAACTTTGGTTACGCAAAGCAACCAAGAAGAATTAGAACATTTGCAGAAAGCACTTTTAAAATTATCGCATTCTGATCGCGAATTAATAGTAATGCATCGTTTTCAAGAAATTAAATACGATCAAATTGCGCAAATTATTGGCAGTACAGAAAATGCCGTAAAAGTAAGAGTACACCGAGCTTTAAAGAAATTAAAAGAAATTTATTTTCAAAAATAAATATGATGAAATGTAGAGATATTAAAAATCAATTGAGCGAGTATTTAGAGCATTCTTTAACAGAAGTTGCAAATTCTGAAGTAAAGAATCACCTAAAAAAATGCGAAAATTGTCAGCAAGAGTTATCAGAAATGAAATCATTTTTATCCATTTTAGATAAAGATACAATTGAAATTCCTTCTGCTAATTTAAAGTTGAACTTCGAAAAAATGTTAACCAAAGAAATTGAAAATCATCAACCTAAAGTAGTCAAACTTCAATCAAAAACAGATTGGAAAACGTATTTAAGAGTAGCTGCTAGTGTTCTAATTGTACTAAGTGCCTTTTTATTAGGCAAATATCAATCGAATAATTTATCACCCAATGAAAAAAACACAGCACAAGTATTGGCTTTATTAGAAGATAATTCTGCGAGTAAACGAATTTTAGCGGTTACAAATGCAGAAAAATTTACCAAAAAAGACACTAAAATTATTGAAGCATTAATTAACCGATTGTTTTTTGATAAAAACACAAATGTACGTGTAGCTGCAGCAGAAGCGTTGTTTAAATTTTCATCAGAAATTTTAGTAAGAGATGCCTTAATAAAAAGTTTGGAAACCGACAAAAGCACATCAGTTCAAATAGAAGTGATTGGTATTTTATCAAAAATTCAAGAAAAAAGAGCCATTAAACCCATGGAAAAAATGCTCGAAAATGAGGAAACTCCTCAATATGTAAAACAACAAATCAAATTAAATTTATCAACATTATTATAGAAAGATGCCGAACTTAATTCAGCACAAAGAAAATTATGAAAAAAATAGTTATCCTATTATTATTCGTCAGCACAATTATATCAGCTCAAAAAAAGGATTTTAAATACAGCTTATCGGGCATTACAAAAGTAGTATTAGCCTCAGACACTACTATTAAATTAGAAGTTGGCACTACAAATGAACTTATCATTTTAGAAGCAAAAACTAAGAAAGAAAAAGATAATGTTCATTGGAGTATTCAAAATGATAGAGACAGAAATACAAAAAGTAAAGAAGACAAAAGAAAAGGCTTAACTGCAGTTTATCCTGGAGGAAAAGACGATACAAATGGTTTTGGCTTTTCTGTATCTAAAGACGGCACAACTTTATATGTAACTGATTTAAAATCATATCTTCAAAGACATAGTTTATATGTAAAATTACCTAAAAACATGAATATTTCTGTAGATTCAGGAAACTTAGGTTCTATTTACATGGAGGGTTTTACAGGTGAAGTTGAAGCAGCATCGAACGTAGGAAGAATCGAAATGAAAAACGTTACTGGACCTTTAACCGTAAACACAAGTGTGGGTAAAATTGATATCGACTTTGATAAAGTAAGTCAAAAATCGCCAATAACGATTAGAACTTCTGTTTCAGAAATTGATGTGGCAATTCCTGGCAATACCAATGCAGATTTAGAACTAAAAACTCAAGGAACGGTGTACACTAATTTCGATTTTAAGATTCCAAAGAAAAAAGGAATGGAAAACGTAAGCGGAAGAAAAAGCATTGTTAGTAAACTAAACAATGGTGGTGTAAAAATTTACATAAAATCTTCTATGGGTAATATTTATCTTAGAAAAAAATAGCATTCTTGGTCTTTTGCACCTCAATTACCATATAGACCTTATAGAGAACTCTCTATTGAATATGATATAGATTTCTCAACTTTGGTAAAAATAACTTCATCAAAAAAAATCACCTAATTTAAAACACAAATAATGAAAAGATTTCTCTTATTCATAGGCTTGTTATGCACTTTTAACAACCTATCTGCTCAACAAAAAGTTACCGAAAACACAAAAGCAAATGGTATTGAAGAAGTGTATGTTCACTTAAAATTCGCCAATACTATTATTGTAAAAAACTGGTCGAAAAACGAAATTTCGATAGAAGCAACTGTAAATTTAGATGATAATGAACACAACGATTACTTTTCTCTAAAAGCTGATAAAATTGGCAAAACCTATAAAATAGTATCAGATTATGGCGAATATTTTAAAAAGTATAGAAGTTATTATGCTCACAAACAAAGCCATACTGATAAAGATGATAATGAACAAAAAGAAGCTAAAGATTGTTGTAATAATAGGTATAGCAACATCGTAAACTATGTGATTTATGTACCAAACAACATGCAGTTAAACATAAAAAGCATTTCTGGAAGTGTAGAAGCCAACAGCTTTGTAGGTACTTTAAAATTAGATTTAATCAGCGGAAATATTACTATAAAAAAACACTCAAAAGACATGTTTTTAAAAACCATAAGTGGCGATATAGATATTTATGTGGATGACGCAAAATTGGAAGCAAAAACGTTAACTGGAGGTGTGTATTCAGATTTAGACATCGATTTTAGTAAGAATAAAAAGAGCGGTTATGGCTCTAAAATAAAAACTACAATTAATAAAGGAACAGCATTCTTAAAACTAAATACCATTAGTGGAGATATTTTTCTTCGAAAAATTTAAACTTATTTTTTTGAATTAATTTTAAACAACCATTTTTTTTATTGAAATGGTTGTTTTGTTTTTGCTTAAATTCGTAGAAGTTTAAAATTGATGTTAACTTGAAAAATAACTTTCTCATATTATTATCGATTTTTCTATGCACCACTAATTATTGTCAGCAAAAATTAAAACAATCTGTACAAACAATGAAACCTACAAAATTCGAACCAAATGACGGAGAAGTTTTATTTTTTATTGGTCAGGATTTGGAAGCTGTTGGTGGATTAGAAAAGTATAATGATGGCTATTTAGATACGTTTGATACTCCGGTTGGTATTACTGCATATACCAATTTATCTCCTGAAGATTACTCTTTTGGCTATGCAATTAAAGGTTTAGATGGCACTAAAACCAAAGCAAATTGGGGTGCAGGAGATACTTGTTTGCAATATTATGTTGATGATCCTAGGTTTAAAAACACCATGATTGCCATTGGTTTATCGATGGTAAATCACGAAAAAAATGTTGCAAAAGGCAAACACGATAAGTTAATTATAGCATTTGGCGAATGGATTAAAAGTACAAAAAGACCCATCTTTTTAAGAATTGGTTATGAGTTTGATGGATGGGATTGGAACAATTACGAAAAAAAACATTTTCTAAAAGCTTGGCAACGCATTCATGATATATTTACAAAAATGAAAGTTGACAATGTTGCTTTTGTTTGGCAATCGAAAGGAACGGGTTCAAATCAAGAAGTTTTAGAAGATTGGTATCCTGGAGATGAATTTGTAGATTGGTGTGGCTATTCTTACTTTAACAATCCAGATACTGAAATGATCGATTTTGCCAGAAAACACAACAAGCCCGTTTTTATAGCAGAAGCTTGCCCAGTTTTAAAAGATAAATTTGGAAAATTTCACGCAAATCTTAGTAATGAAACTGAAGCAAAACAGGTTTGGCAAGAATGGTTTGTCCCTTTTTTTAAGGTGATAAATGACAATCCAGATGTTGTAAAAGCATTCAGTTATATTAATGTGGAATGGAAATCTCAAATTATGTGGCAGAATAACGACTATTTCAAAAATGTAGATTCTCGCATTCAAAAAAGCGAATCTATTTCTAAAAGATGGATAGATGAAATTAGTAAGTCAAAATATCTAAAACCTAATGATCGTTTATCTATAAATTTAAACAAATAATTTTTTAACTTTTCACTCAACCATTAAAAAATCTAGTTATCGTATCTTTATCGCTGTAATGAAAAGTAGTAATTATGCAGAAAAATAAGATACTAGGTTACGTTGATGCTGTTCTAAAAAATATGCCACAAGATTGGCTAAATTTAACTACACATAGACTAGATATTTACAATGAAAGGTTGGCTAAAACTCAGTTTTTAGACCAATTTACAAACTTGTTTAAAGAAAACAATAGTGATACATCTGCTTTAAAAAATTTACCCACTGCATATGATTATATTCGATTAGGCCATCCTTTATCTTGTATTTTAGAGTGGACAATTGCAAAATTAACGCATCAAAACACTGAAAATATCATCTGTTTTTCATCAAAAATGATACCTGTTTTGGCCATTTTAAGGAAAAACATATTAGAGAATAAAAAAACTCGAATTTTGTTTACTGATGAAATTCCTGATTTTTTTGATACAGAAATTATTAAGAATACTTACGGTTATCAATTTGAAATTCAAAAAATTTCGTCTTTAGATAAAGTTAAAAAGTTTGAAGGAAGCACAATTTTCATCAATAAAGAAGAAGAACTTTGCAATTTCAAAACAAACTCAACTATTGATTTTTTTATCAATTCTAATAACCAATTAGGCAGTATTCTATTGATTAATGGTGATAAAAACAAACATTATGTTTCAGATATTCAACACGTTAGACGAAGAGAAACTATTGCAATGACGCCTGTAAATGTATTAATTGCTTTACAATCTTTAGTTTCTGAAACTTCATTTAAAGAAAAAAGCACTGATACAGCATCAAACAAAAAAATTGTTTTAGAAACGATTAAAGAAATTACACAAACTAATTTAAAACCTTTGGTAGCTTCTAGCGGTTTATCTATTCAATATGCCATAATGATGGGCCTAATTGATGACGCACAAGATAATCATCCAGAAAAACCAATTAAATTTATTGTACCACCAAACTGTTATGGAGGCACAAACGACCAAGCCAGAAGAGTAGCAGCTTGTTTAGAACATGTTGAAATTGTTGATTTACCTGTGGATGGTGACAATGATATGGTAAAAAGTATTGATACTGTTTTAACCAAAATAGCTCTTGAAGATGCCATTCCTTACATTATTGCAGAAATACCAACAAATCCAAGGGTTGAGGTACCAAACCTTATCGATTTAAAAAATGTTTTAACTATAAAACGTACTACCAAATCAGGATCGCTAGCCGTTGACCCTGTTTTTATTTTAGACCAAACTTTTTGCCCAAATGTGCATTTTTTAGGTGAAGGCGAAATATTATCTACAGTTAGAACAATTTCTTATGCAAGTGGATCAAAGTTTCCAAGTGGAGGAAAATGTACTGCTGGTTATTGTGTTGGTAATAATAAAACGCAATCTTTGATGGAAAAAATAGACCTTCATTTGCAACTTTGTGATAACGAAGCCACCAATCATCAACTAGAAATATTGGCAAAACAATTGCCTTCTATGAACAAGAGAATTGCTGATGCTTATAAAAACACGCGTGAGTTTGTAAATTTTATTCAAAAAACCTTACCAAAAGCTAAAATCAATTTTGTTTCAGAAGAGTTAGCTTCACAACAATTTACGCCTTCTGTGTTTTCTTTAGATTTACCAACAAAAGGAAATTCTGATGAAGAAAAAGAACGTTATAAGAGAGCTCTCAATTTAAAATTAATCAACTTAATGATTTCAGAAATTCCTGATGAAAGTAAATTCTGTGTAAGTTATGGACAATTAAAAGGTTGTTATTGGACTATTCCTGCAACCTCAACGCAAGGAACAACCAAAGAAGGTGATAAGGATTATATTGTACGTTGTTCACTTTCTGCCAGCTTAAATCTTGAATTGCATAAAAAAGTATTTTCAGACTTTGTAAATGTTATGTAAAAACCATCAAAATAATACTTTAAAATAATTCCTTAATTTAGCAAACGCTTTTTTGTTCTATTATGAAATCAAAATTCCTTTTGACAATACTATTATTTTTAAACTGTTGGTTTATAATAAGTCAAACCAATTACACAGAAAATTTTGATGCTAAAGGATATCCAAATAATATTCCTAAAGATACTTATTGGAAATTTTTTAATGATATACATCCTGTTCAAACAAATTGGGATGCTTTTATTCCTGGTGATGGTTTTGCGTATATTACTGTAGATGCTGATATAAGTAATGATACAGATGAAACGTATCCATACCAAACTTTAGTTTTTGGTGGTGTTGCCGAAAATCATCGATTAGAAGTAAGAATGAAAGGTGCAGCTGTAGATGGTGGTTTAGCGGCATTTATTTTTACATACACACAAACTGGCCCTATTTTTAATGAAGTAGATATCGAAATTGTAGCTCAAGATTTACAATCGGGAATTCCTGCACACGATATTTTACCACCAAATGGATGGACAGATGCCCGTTTTAATACGTGGAGAAATGCCAACGAAAATACTTATGAACCTTTTACAGGTTCTTCTAAACCTATTGTAGATGAAAACAACAATAAAGTTTCGTTAATTGACGGCGAGTTTCATACCTACACCATAGATTGGAGAGAAGATCAAGTAGATTTTTTTATTGATGATGTTTTACAAGAATCTTTTACAACTACTATTGCTATAGGCTGGTCTGAAGTAATTATTGGTTACAGAAATTTACCTTGGGCTGGAGATTTTAGATGGACAGGAAACCACACTATGGTAATCGATTATTTTAAGATTGAAGAACTTGAGCCTGTGAGTAAATTATCGACAAATTCTAAAAATATTGATTTGGCGTCTCAAATCTCCATATTTCCGAACCCAGTAAATAATGAAATAAATATTGTCATTAAAAAAGACTCTAAAGTCAGAAAAATAGAATTGTTTAGTGTAATTTCATCAAAAGTTTATCAAATTAAAAATATTGATTTCGAATCAGACGAAATTCAAAAAATTGATGTTACAAATCTTAAGAAGGGTGTTTATTTCTTAAAAACTGAGTTAATAGATGGGAAGATCATCACTAAAAAAGTTTTAAAATTTTAAATGATTTAACGCTTTAGAACTTCTAAAAACAATTCTCTATCAATTTCTTTGGCACCCAAACTTGCTAAATGTTCGTTGTAAACTTGACAATCAATCAATTTATAGTTCTTGTTTTTCACCAAATGAATAAAGGCTAATTTAGACGTATTAGAAACTTTGCTAAACATACTTTCACCACAAAAAATACGGTTAATTTCTATTCCATATAAGCCACCCACTAATTCTTTATCCCTACGATCAGCATCGACAAATCGCCAAACTTCAATAGATTTTGCAACTCCCATTTTATGAAGGTTAATGTACGCTTGTTCCATATCATCCGTAATCCAAGTGCCAAAATCCTCTTTTCTGTTTATATTTTTACAATTGTAAATTACCTCTTCAAAAACCTGATTTTCTGTAATGATAAAACCATTTTTTTGAATGATTTTTCGCATCGATTTCGAAACTTTTAACTCCTCAGGAAAGAGCACCATTCTTTCTGGTGGGCAATACCAAACAATAGGATCTCCTTCTGAAAACCAAGGGAAAATTCCGTTTTTATAAGCGTATATTAATCGTTCTGCAGATAAATCTCCTCCCAAAGCAAGAATCCCTTCTTTGGTTGCAAATTTATAATCTGGAAAAGCTATTTTATCTGAGAGCCAAATCAAAAGTTTCGTTATTTAGTTTGCTAATTTAGTGAATTCATAAAAATGAGTTAATCTTTAAATTAACTTAAAACTATGAGAATTTGTCCTTATTTTTGCAAACAGACTTAGTAAGTTAAAACTTATAAATGCCAAGAAAAGAAAAAAGACAAAAATCACAAGGAAAAAGGTTTAAACTAATTCATAAGTACTATGAACGCACAGGATTTTACTCGTTTGTAGGTAAAAATCTAAAAGGTGCTATTCTACCCATTTTAGCAGTAATCTTAGCTATTTTCTTATTTAACAAATACGTTTATAATATTAATGATGGTCTACGTCATTTTACAGAAACTTTTTCTAGGGTTACTGTATTAAGTGTATTTTTTATTTCTGAGACTTTATTGGGCTTAATTCCGCCAGAAATATTTATTGCTTGGACTAAAAAAACAGAAACTCCTATTATAAACTTAGCGATGTTAGCGACATTATCGTATTCTGGAGGTTTAATCTCCTATTTCTTAGGGAGAGCCACCTTAAAAATTCAATTTATCAAAGAATTTTTAGAAGTTAAAATGGCAAAAAATTTAACCAACGCGCGAAAGTGGGGAGGAATATTAATTTTGGTTGGTGCTTTGTTGCCTTTACCTTTTTCTATTGCTTGCGTTGCAGCTGGTATGATTAAATACCCTTTTAAAAATGTAGTATTCTTTGGCTTATTTCGTTTTGCAAGATTTGCTATTTATGCTTGGGCAATTTTTCAAGTAGTGCATTAAAAATAATTATCTTTGAATTATGGGACTAACAAACAACGATATTTTTAAAAAATTAAGAGTAGCACATAAATTACGTGACACAGACATTATTGATATTTGTGCTTTGGTAGATTTTAAAGTAACCAAAGGCGAACTAGGTGCTATTTTTAGAGCAGAAGATCATCCAAAATATGTGGAATGTGGAGATCAATTTTTACGTAATTTTTTAAACGGATTGATTGTTCATTTACGTGGGCCAATGCCAAAGAAAGACGCTAATCGTTAATTTTTAGACTTTAGACTTTAGACTTTAGACTTTAGAAAAAAAACGGATTAAAAATAAAAAAGAGTACAATTTAAAAAATTGTACTCTTTTTTATTAACTATTGTCTGCCGTCTAAAGAAAGACTGCTGCCTATTTTTAAAATGGCAAATCGTCTGGCTCTTCATCAGAAACGTTAGAAGCTGGCTCAAACTGATCTACAGGAGGCAAATTACTTGCTGCTGCTTGTTGCGATAATCCTTCAATTCTCCAACCTTGAATAGAGTTAAAATATTTAGCTTCACCTTGTGGGTTTATCCATTCTCTACCTCTTAAATTAATTGAAACTTTTACATCTTGCCCAACTTTATAATTGCTTAACAAATCTGTTTTGTCTTGTATAAACTCAATCATAATCATTTGTGGATATTGCTCATCAGTAGTAACTACCAATTCTCTTTTTCTAAATCCGTTAGAACCAAATGTTTGAACTTCACCAATTAATTTTACTTTACCAATAACTTCCATAATATTTATTTTAATAAAAGTACTTTCCAAGCACTTTCTACATCATTCATTTTTAAAAACTCTTGAGCAAATGTATGTTTTTTTGTAGTTTCTATCCCAATAAAATGTGGGTGTTCTTTTCCAAAGTTATTAACAGTTTCTACATTAGGCAATTGCTCCACATTTCCTAACATTCCTAAATTATTACCGGTTAAAATAACACTATTTCTAATTTCTGATGGAATACTATCTACCCCAATCCCTAATGTTGATAAGGGTTTTGGAATCTCAAAAAAGCCATCTCTCGCTCTAGAGTAATAACTGCCTCCTGCCCTAGCTACCAAATCAATTTTATGTTGATCAATTCCTCCATTTTCATCCAAAATAGCCTCATTAATATGAATTTTTACCACCTCACAAATAATTAAATTTCCGGCTCCACCTTTATCACCTGTAAAAATAACATCAGTTACCTTACATTCAAATTGCACAGGAGATTCTGCTACTCTAAATGGTTTTATTACATCAGAAGACAACATTGTAAACCCCGCTTTTTCAAACTCATTTACACCTTGTGCATATTCTGTGCTACTTAAAGACATTTGTTGTACAATAGCATAATTTACCACATTAATTACCACTTCTTTCGTTGCCAAAGCATTCTCTAAAGTATGTTTTATAGTATTATCTCTAACCCTTCTTGCGGGAGAAAAAATTAAAGTTGGCGGATTTGACCCAAATACATTAAAGAAAGAAAATGGCGATAAATTCGGATTTCCATCAGCATCAATAGTACTTGCAAACGCAATTGGTCTTGGTGCTATTGCACCCAATAAATAACCGTGTAATTTTTGGGTTGATATTTCTTTTGGATCAATAGAAAGCATAGTAAAAAAATTTAGGTATGTAAAGATACTATCAAAACTTGAAATGAGTTATATACAGGAAACCTTATATTTGTTTTGATGAAATTATTTTCGAACACTCTATTATTTAAACGAATTACAATTCTTGTTTCTTTTGTAATTGTTTTATCAATTCTTTGGAATACGTATTCTTTTTTTCAAAAATTTAAGTATGAAGAAAGAATAAAAATGGAAATTTTAGCTGAAGCTCAAAAAGAAATTGGATCTGATACCGATTTAAACGCAAATGTTTCTTTACCTCTTAAAATTCTTGAAAACAACAATAGCATCCCTATGATTTTAGTTGATGATCAGGGAAATGTAATAAATACTCAAAACTTAGATTCAATTAAAGCATTAAATGTCAATTATTTAGAAAAACAATTGGCCATAATGAAAGAACAGAATAAACCAATTGTAATAAGTTATGATGGAAAAAATAAACAATACATTTACTATAGAGATTCAGATTTATTAAATAAACTCACCTATTATCCTTTAGCCTTAGTCTTAATTTTGGTATTATTTCTCGCTGTTATTTACTTATTTTACAGCTCTAACAAAGCTGCAGAAACCAATAAATTATGGACAGGAATGGCCAAAGAAACTGCGCACCAAATTGGCACACCATTGTCTTCTTTATTGGGTTGGATTGCCATTTTAAAAATGGAAAAAGTAGATGAAACCTATATTGATGAAATTGAGAAAGATGTACACCGATTAAACATTATTGCCAATCGTTTTTCTAAAATTGGCTCAAAACCAGCGTTAAAAAAAGAAAATATTGTAGTCATTACTCAACAAGCTTTCAATTATTTAGAGTCTAGGAGTTCCAAACAAATTTCATTCTCTTTTTTATCTTCAAGTGATGCAATTTACGCCAAACTAAACACAGAACTATTTGGTTGGGTTATCGAAAACCTAATTAAAAATGCCATTGATGCTATGTTAGGAAAAGGAGAACTAAGTGTACAGATAGAAAGCACTACTAAAAAAATAAAAATTACAGTTGCTGATACTGGAAAAGGAATGCCCAAAAAACTATTCAAACAAATTTTTAAACCCGGGTTTACTACAAAAAAACGTGGTTGGGGTTTAGGTTTATCACTCTCAAAAAGAATTGTAGAAGATTATCATAATGGGAAAATTTTCGTTAAAAAATCTGAACTCGATAAAGGAACTACTTTTGAAATTTTACTGGATAACGTTTAATTTACTCCTCAAAATTCATAGAAATATTCTGAGCCAACTCAACAAACTCAATGTTAGTTAACTTCTCTTTTTTAGTAAACTGCATATCGGCCATTATGTTTATAGGCACCAAATGTACATGCACATGAGGCACTTCTAAACCAATAACACTCATTCCTATTCTATTACAAGAAACCGTTTTTTCTAAGGCTTTTGAAACCCTGTAAGAGAAATCCATCAACATTAAATAATCGGGTTTAGATAAATCGAAAATCTTATTTTCTTCTTTTTTTGGCACCACCAACGTATGTCCTTTTGCATTGGGGTTGATATCTAAAAAAGCAATAAAATTATCATCTTCTGCAACTTTATAGCAAGAAATTTCTCCATTAATTATTTTTGTAAAAATACTCATCTTGGTTTTTTTTGATTGGTTACTATTTGGGTAATAGTAAATATAAAAAAGAATTCGGGTTTTAGCGATGCCAAAACCCGAATTTATAATTTTTTAAAAATCTGAAAATCCTACTACTTCAAACTTATCACATTATTTTTAACGAGAAATTTCTACGATCTCAAACTTCATAATGCCACTTGGCACTTGAATCTCTGCTATTTCTCCAACTTTTTTACCTAACAAACCTTTACCAATTGGCGAGTTTACAGACAATTTACCATTTCTTACATCCGTTTCAGAATCTGCCACCAATCTGTATTTAAACTCCATTCCGTTTGTTGTATTCTTAATTTTTACATTAGAATGTATTAATATTTTCGAGGTATCTAACTGACTTTCATCTAAGATACGAGCACTAGAAACCACGTTTTTTAATTTCGCAATTTTAAATTCAAGGTGAGATTGCTCTTCTTTTGCTGCATGATACTCTGCATTTTCACTCAAATCTCCTTTATCTCTTGCATCTGCAATTTCTTGAGTTACCCTTGGTCTTTCAACTTGTTCAAGATGTTGCAATTCGTCTTTTAATTTTTTTAATCCTTCTGGAGAATAATATGAAATTTCGCTCATTTTCTTTTTGTTTTAAATTTTATCAATTTCTTTGAACACCTATCAGTTATAAAAAACAGATATTACTAATACTAAAAACCCTAATGGGTTAAATCTAAAAATCCCATTACCTAAATAGGAATGAGATTGGATTACAAATGTACAAAATATTTGTAACTTGCAATCGTTTAAGAAGTAAACTATCATTTCATATGATTAAAAAAATATTTTTCTTTTTGCTGTTATTACTCATTTCATGTGAAGATAATACAAGATTAAATACCTGTTTCCAAAATTTTATCGGTCCAGTTTCTTTAGATTTAAACAGTCCTCAATTAAATGGTGTTTTAACACCAACAGGTTTTGTTGAAGTTAGTGGTGGTTTACAGGGAATTATTTTATACAATGGCGCTACTTTAGGGTACAAAGCGTTTGACAGAAAATGCCCAAATTTCGATTGTAATACTCCTATGTCTTTTGATGGTCTTTTTTTAGCATGTTCTTGTGACGATAGTAAATATAGTATTTTAACTGGTGAGCCATCGAGTGGAAATGAAACTAATTGTTTTGCAAGAGAATATACGGTTTCACAGAATGGAACTTCATTGCGAATAAGTAATTGATTTTAATTATAGATGCGTATTTTTGCTATAATTCAACAAATATCAACGTGAAAAATTATTTTTCTTCAGCCTTTAAATTAGGCGTTTTAGGTGGCGGTCAATTGGGTAGAATGTTATTAGCAGAAACCCAGAAATTCGATATTCACACTTCAATTTTAGACAGCAATGCAACTGCCCCTTGTGCAGAAATTTGCAATCGATTTGTGGTTGGTGATTTATTAGATTTTGATGCTGTATATCACTTCGGAAAAACGGTAGATCTACTAACTATCGAAATTGAAAATGTAAATTTGGATGCATTAGATAAATTGGAAGAAGAGGGTTTAACCATTTACCCAAAACCCAAAGATTTACGCATTATTCAAAGTAAAGCCAGGCAGAAAAATTTTTATATCGATCATCAAATTCCGACTGCACCGTTTTCTCATTATGCCTATTTACAAGAGTTGATTCATTCTTACGAAAATAATATTATTGATTTTCCTTTTGTTTGGAAAGCGGCACGTTTTGGTTATGATGGTAATGGCGTAAAAATTGTGAGAACTATTGAAGATTTACAAAACTTACCAAATGTAGAATGTATTACTGAACAATTAATTCCTTTTAAAAACGAATTGGCTGTTATTGTGGCCAGAAATGCTGACGGTGAAACAACGACATATCCTGTTGTAGAAATGGAATTTCACCCAGAAGCCAATCAAGTAGAATACGTAATTTGCCCTGCAAGAATCAATTTTAAAGTTGCAGAAAAAGCAAGGGAAATTGCTTTAAAAGTAGTAAGTGAACTAGATTTTATTGGTCTTTTAGCAGTAGAAATGTTTCAAACTGTAGATGATAAAATTTTGGTAAATGAAGTAGCTCCAAGACCACATAATTCTGGGCATTATTCTATAGAAGCAAGTTATACCAATCAATTTGAACAACATTTGCGTTCTATTTTAAATCTTCCTTTAGGAAATACGGCAAGTAAAGTTGCGGGTATTATGGTAAATCTTGTTGGTTCAGCAGGTTTTTCTGGTGATGTTATTTACGAAAATTTTAACGACATTTTAAAAATTGATGGAGTTACGCCGCACATTTATGGTAAGAAAGAAACGCGTCCTTTTAGAAAAATGGGCCATGTAACTATTGTAAATACTGATGTTGAAAAAGCAAGAGAAATTGCGCAGAAAGTTAAAGAAACGATTAGAGTGATTTCTAAAAAAAAGTAGAAAAAGAATTTTAATTAATATGAATTCAGGAAAAGTTTTTTTTTATGAAAATGAAAATGGAAAACCTTTTGTTGAAATAAAACTTGTAAGAAACTCACTTCGGCTATCACAGAAGCAAATGTCTGAACTATTTGATAAAAATCCAGATACAATAGGACTTCACTTAAAAAATATATACTCTTCAGAAGAATTAGAAAAAACAACAACTACCGAGAAATCCTCGGTAGTTCAAAAAGAAGGCAATAGAACAGTAAATAGAACGATAACTTATTATAACCTTGATGCCATAATTAGTGTCGGATATCGTGTAAACTCTAAAAAAGGAACGCAATTCAGAATTTGGGCAACAAATATTATAAAAGAACACCTTACTAAGGGATATTCAATAAATGAAAAATCATTCTTTTACTGATGGTAATAAAAGAATTGCTGCCTGGTTATTTGTTTGGTATTTAAATAAAAATAATTATTTATATAAAGAGGATAGTTCTAAAAGAATAGAAAATAATACTTTAGTTGCATTAACTTTGATGATTGCAGAAAGTAATCCAAATGAAAAAGAAATGATGATTAATGTAATTATCAACCTAATAAATTAAATTATGGTAGGAATAATAATGGGAAGCGATTCAGATCTTCCAATAATGCAAGAAGCAATAGACATTTTAGAAGGTTTTGATATTCAAATAGAAGTAGATATTGTGTCTGCTCACAGAACTCCAGAAAAATTGTTTGACTATTCTAAAAACGCACATTTACGTGGTATAAAAGTGATTATTGCTGGTGCAGGAGGTGCAGCACATTTACCAGGAATGGTAGCAAGTATGAGTCCTTTGCCAATTATCGGAGTTCCTGTAAAAAGTAGAAATTCTATTGATGGTTGGGATTCTGTTTTATCTATTTTACAAATGCCAGGTGGAGTGCCTGTAGCAACTGTAGCTTTAGATGGCGCAAAAAATGCAGGAATTTTAGCAGCACAAATTATTGGCGCTTCAGATAAATGCGTTTTAGATAAAATTATCGCTTACAAAGAAGGTTTAAAGATAAAAGTTGAAAAAGCATCTGAAAGCGTAAAAAAATAAGTTTTTCAAACAATTACACCTTTAAACAGTTAAATAATTACACATTTTTTAAAAATGAATCCACTTTTACAAGATTTTAATACAGCACCTTTTACTCAGATAAAACCAGAACATTATAAACCCGCAATAGAAAAAGGAATTGAAATTGCGAAAGCTGAAATTGATGCAATTGTAAAAAACACTGATACGCCAACTTTTGAGAACACCACAGTTGCTTTAGATTTTACAGGATCTAAATTAGGCAGAATTACAAGTATTTTTTTTAACTTAAATTCTGCTGAAACTAATGATGAAATTCAGAAAATAGCACAAGAAGTCTCTCCTTGGTTAAGTGAATTCAGAAATGACATCACCTTAAATGAAGCTTTATTTCAAAGAGTAAAAACTGTTTTTAATGCTAAAGAGAATTTAGATTTAACTACAGAACAAGACATGTTGTTAGACAAGCAATACAAAGGTTTTGCCAGAAATGGCGCAAATTTAAACGAAGAAGATAAAAATAAACTTCGCGAAATTGATGCAAAACTATCTAAACTTTCTTTACAGTTTGGCGAAAATGTTTTAGCTGAAACCAATGCTTTCGAAATGCATTTAACAAATGAAAAGGATTTATCTGGTTTGCCAGAATCTTTAAAAGAAGCAGCTAAAGAAGTTGCAAAATCGAAAGAAAAAGAAGGTTATATTTTTACGTTAGATTACCCAAGTTACATTCCGTTTTTAACGTATGCAGATGACAGAGAATTGCGTAAAAAAATGGCAATTGCTGCTGGTAAAAAAGCTTTTCAAGACAACAAGTTCAATAATGAAAAAATTGTTTTAGAAATTGTAAATCTCCGAAACAAAAGAGCCAATTTATTAGGTTATAAAACACACGCGCATTTTGTTTTAGAAGAAAGAATGGCAGAAACGCCAGAAAAAGTAATTGAATTTTCAAATAATTTATTGGAAAAAGCAAAACCTGCTGCCAAAAAGGAATTTGAAAATTTAGAAAAATTTGCCAAAGATTTAGACGGAATTGATCAACTTCAAAAATGGGATGGTGCTTATTATTCAGAAAAATTAAAGAAAAAATTATTCGATTTAGATCAAGAAATTTTAAAACCTTATTTTAAATTAGAAAATGTAATTGATGGTGTTTTTGAAATTGCAAATCGTTTGTTCGATTTAAATTTTGAAGAAGTTGCTACTATTGAAAAATATCACGAAGATGTAAAAACCTATAATGTTACTGATAATCAAGGCAACTTTATCTCGGTTTTTTATGCAGATTATCACCCAAGAAAAGGAAAAAGAAATGGTGCTTGGATGACAAGTTACAAATCGCAACAAATTAAAAACGGAATTAACGAAAGACCTCACGTTTCTATCGTTTGTAATTTCACCAAACCAACTGCTACAAAACCATCATTATTAACGTTTAATGAAGTTACTACATTGTTCCATGAATTTGGTCATGCTTTGCATGGAATGTTAGCAAACACAACTTATAATAGTTTATCAGGCACCTCTGTTTCTTGGGATTTTGTAGAATTACCAAGTCAAGTTTTAGAAAACTGGTGTTATGAAAAAGAAGCCTTAGAGTTGTTTGCAAAGCATTATGAAACTGGTGCAATTATCCCAATGAAATATGTAGAAAAAATTAAAGAATCTGCAAGTTTCCATGAAGGCATGCAAACGTTACGACAACTAAGTTTTGGTTTATTAGATATGAAATGGCATTCAGAAAATCCATCAGAAATCACTTCAATAAAAGATTTTGAAAATGATGCTTTTGCAGACACAAAATTATACCCAGATGTTGCAGAAAATTGCATGAGTACTGCTTTTTCTCATATTTTTCAAGGCGGTTATTCTGCTGGTTATTATTCCTATAAATGGGCAGAAGTTTTAGATGCAGATGCATTTGAATACTTTTTAGAAAAAGGAATTTTCAACAAAGAAGTAGCTACTAAATTCAAAGAAAATGTATTATCAAAAGGTGGTACAGACAAACCCATGACGTTGTACAAACGCTTTAGAGGCCAAGAGCCAAAACCAGATGCCTTGTTAAAAAGAGCGGGTTTGGTTTAGTTGTCAATTTTCAGTCGTAGTTTTCAGTCAGCAGAGAACTGGAGACTACGACTGTGACTGAATACTTTTTAATCGTCTTACTATTAATTCGTAAAAACTGTTATAAAATTGTTTCCTCTGCGTTATATAAATACGATGCGAAACATTTTTTTTATTTTATCACTATTATTTACAATTTCTAGTTTTTCACAAATTGTGATTAAGGGAACTGTTTATTATGAAAAAGGACCTTTAGAAAATGTAGCTGTTTATCTTAACAATACAATGTTAGGCACAACGACAGATAAAAATGGAGAATTTTCAATTCCTGTAAAAGAAGGACAATATGAGTTAATTGTATCTTATTTAGGTTACAAAAAAGTAAATTTTGCCTTTAATACATCAACTTATAAAAAATCTTTGGTTTTTGCATTAGAAGAAAATGCAGCTGTTTTAGATGAAATAATTATCAAAAAAATAGTTTATGATGAAAAATGGAAAAATAACTTAGCTGTATTTAAGAGAGAATTTATCGGCAGAACAGAATTAGCCGCAGATTGTGAAATTTTAAATCCAGAAGTGCTAGGCTTTGATTTCGATTTCAGAAAGAATAAATTTACAGCTTTTGCTAAAAAGCCAGTGCAAATTAAACATAAAAGTTTAGGCTATTTAATTACTTACGAATTAGAAGGTTTTATTATCGATAATAAGTTAGTTAGTTACTTAGGTTACTCAAAATATCAGCAATTAAAAGGCGGAAAACGCAAGCAAAAACGTTGGGAGAAAAACAGACTTAAAGCTTATAATGGTTCTCCATTTCATTTTTTTAAATCAGTATTAAACAATCGTTTTAAAAAAGATGGTTTTATTGTAAATCAATTTAAAAGAGTTCCTAATTCAGAAAGACCATCAGAAGAAGAAATAAAAATGGCCAGGCAGATAATAAAATTGAATAGAGGTATAATAACCAATTTTAGTCAAAAAAATGATCCTCCTAAAAACGCTTTGGATTCTGCTTTAATTACAGTAAAAAAATCACGTTTACCAAAATTTAAAGATTTTTTATATAAATCTAGATTAAAAAAAGAAGATATCATCGCTTTTAAAGAGAACGCCTATCAACTGATTTTTGAAGACAACTTGAGTATTGTTTACACCAAAGAAAAAGAAGAAATGGGTTACATTATGAGAGGCGTATTTAGCAAAAAAAGAGCACCTGCACCACAAACTTCTTCTATTATTCCTATTGATGATAAAATTATTTTAGATATAACTGGAATCTTAGTAAATCCTTTAGCTGTTTTTTACGAAGGCTATTGGTCTTATGAAAAATTTGCAAATTCTTTGCCTTTAGATTATATACCCGAAAAATAATTAACAGTTTTCATTTTTACTCATAGTAAACTAAAACTGTCTACTTGTTCTTTTCTTCAATCCACTTACTCATATACTTTGTAGCTTGTAAAGTTTGATATTGTAACAAACTTCCTAAAAAATTATGAGTTCTATGTTGTTCTAAACTTTCTTGAAGTGACTTAATTTTATTAATAAAAAAAAATTCTAATTTATGTTTATCATAGATGGTATTGATGATTTGGATTCCGTTTTTTTGTGCAATTTCCCAAGTCTTTTTTTCAGCATATAGTATTACAGCTTTTTTAGAAAACACAGAGAAATCATCTTCTACAAAACCATTCCAATACAACTCTTCACTCATACCTTCTACTCCAATACTAGTCGTTACACTTGGTGTTCCACAAAGCATGGCTTCTGTTAATTTTCCTTTTATTCCTGCTCCAAATCGCAAAGGTGCTAAAACTACTCTCGCCTTTTCAACAACTTCTTTCGCATTTTCTGCAAAACCTTTAATGATAAAACCTTCTTTTGAATTATGCAATTGTTGAATTTGCTGATTTATATAAGCTCCATAAATATGAACTTCTGCTTCTGGTAAATATTCTCTAATTTCAGCCCAAACATTTTCTTTTAAAGTTAAAACAGCATCAACATTTGGTTTATGAAAGAAATTACCAATAAAAACAAAGTGCTTTCTCTCTTCAAAAGATTTCCATTTTTTTGTTTGATGTTCATCAATTTTATCTAGTAGAAAAGGTAGATAATACAAAATATTTTCATCAATCTTAAAAATAGATTTTAGTAAATCCATTTCATATGAAGAAATAATTAAAGACAGATCACATCTTAATATTGATGCAATTTCACGTTTTGTCTCATCAGCTTTTAATAAAGCTTCGTTAGTAAACGCCTCTCCTTTTTTAATTTGTTGATGTCTTACTTTTCTTAAAAAATGTAAATCTTCAGTATCTAAAATCCGTAAAGTGTTTGGGCAATGTTCTGCAATTCGCCAACCAAATTGTTCTTCTGTTAAAAAACGATCAAAAAGTACAATTGACGGTTTTAGTTCTTTTGCAAAACCATCAAAAGAAGATGAATTTAATTCAATAGAAACTTCGTCAATCCCTAACGATTTTAAGTCTGTAGCTTTCTCAGATTTTTGAGCAGTAGACGCAAAAGTAACCTTCCAGTTTTGATTTAAAAATAGTTCAATTAATTGCAACATTCTACTGCCTGCCGCGGAAGAATTGGGTTCTACCCAAACTGTTCCAATAATTAAAACTACGTGATTACTCACTTATTTGGCACTCATTTGTTGCTTATAATCTGCTTGTACTTTTTTACCCCAACCCACAATTTCATCAATTTGCTCAGGTGTTAAATTCGCTTCATCATGCGTCCAAGTATATGAATTTAAAGGCATTTCTCCTTTTTCAACTTCTTCATATAACTCGTCCATTTTATGCTCTTTCTTTTTTAAAGAATACGAACTCCATTTAGAAAAATCCAAATGTTTTTTTCCATCTTTTACATGACTATCTAACCAATAATTTACAGGGGTTATAGCACTATACCAAGGATAATTAGTTTTTGAAGAGTGGCAATCAAAACAACTCGTTTTCATAATTTGCAATACATTTTCTGGCGGATTAGTTTCTGCAATAAATGCATTTACAGTATCTAAACTACCATCATTTTTCTCTGGCCCAAAAAACTGAGCTACAACTAATATCAAGAGTAAAACTAAACCTATTTTCTTTAAAATTTTCATTATGTATAATTTATAGATTATGCTGTGGTAAATCTACACAATTTGAACAGTATTCTCTAAAAATATATGTATTTTTGTTTCTCAAATTTCCATATAAAATATATTATGAAATACGATATTATTGTTATTGGTTCTGGTCCTGGAGGATATATTTCTGCAATTAGAGCCTCACAATTGGGTAAAAAAGTAGCCATTATCGAAAAATACAGCACCTTAGGAGGCACTTGTTTAAATGTGGGTTGTATTCCATCAAAGGCATTGTTAGATTCTTCTCATCATTTTTATGATGCGGTTCATCATTTCGAAGAACATGGTATTTCTGTTTCAAAACCTTCTTTCGACTTTACAAAAATGGTTGAAAGAAAAGCCAATGTAGTAGAAACTACAACAGGTGGAATCAAGTATTTAATGGATAAAAA